>Ga0182024_10005344_pt1 | contig 28865 bp, 26 predicted proteins | sample P32metaG_FD_120480 | JGI IMG/M metagenome (GOLD analysis project Ga0182024, IMG submission 120480) | Permafrost microbial communities from Stordalen Mire, Sweden - P3-2 metaG (Illumina Assembly) | ecosystem: Environmental > Terrestrial > Soil > Wetlands > Permafrost | place: Sweden: Stordalen...
GGGGGGGGGGGGGGGGAGGGGGGGGGGTTGTGTGGGGAAGGGGGGGGGGGGGGGGAAAATGGCTGTTTGTCGGGAGGTAGGATTCGTGCTTTTGCTGTAGGGAGTAATGTTCTTCCGCTCGGCTCCGCGTCCTCCCGATTGGTTTGCGCTGGTTGGAGTCACTGCCCTGGCGCCTGTGCTGGGCGGTGGCACGCAGCTATGGGCGGAGGCGGTGCTGCTGCTGGGGATGGCGGTGTTGTTTATCTGGTTTCCGCCGCGGCACTCGCTGGGGCGGTGGTGGAATTGGATCTTCGGGGGGCTGGTGGTGATGGGGTTGCTTGGGTATCTGCCGTGGGAGCTGGGGGAGATGCCGGGGTGGCGGAGGGCGCTGGCGGGGCAATTCGGGGTGAGGCTGCCGGGGACGATTACGGCGCAGCCGTGGCTGACGTGTGAGGCGTGCTGTTTTTACCTGGCTGGGCTGGGGTGGGCTTATTATCTGCTGGCGCAGACGTGGACGGTGCAGGACCGGCACCGGGCGGTGAGGTTTTACGGGGTGGTGGTGACGGGGCTGGCGGTGACGTCGCTGGCGGCGTATATCTTGCGCTTTAAGGTGCCGTTCTGGCCGCTGGTGGGGAATTCGCCGATTAATTTCGGATTTTTCCCGAACCGGAATCAGACGGCGAATGTGCTGGCGCTGGGTGCGGTGATGATGGTGGCGGTGACGTATGACAGTGTGGAGCGGCAGAGGAAGCGTGGGCTGCTGTGGCTGGGGCTGGTGCTGGTGACGGTGTATGCGCTGGTGATCGATTATTCGCGGGCGGGTGTGGTGCTGTTTTTTGGCGGGGTGGCGGGGTGGCTGGCGTGCACGATCCCGGATGCGAGGTCGAAGCGGACGGGGGCGCTGTGCCTGACGGGGGTGCTGCTGGCGCTGGCGGCGTTTCTGCTATACGGGGGGGATACGCTGAGGCGCTTCCAGCCGGAGCCTGGGGATAATGCGAGGCAGTGGACGGATTTCCGGTTCAGCATTCAGGAGGATGCGGTGGGGTTTGCGAACCAGAGCCCGCTGCTGGGGAATGGGCTGGGGAATTTCGAGTACCTGTTCCCGATCTACCGGGAGAAGAGTGCGGCGCAGAACCGTGCGCTGCACCCGGAGAGTGACTGGCTGTGGACGGCGGCGGAGATGGGGTGGCCGGCGGCGGCGCTGTTCCTGATAGGGCTGGGGTACTGGGGGCCGCAGTGTTTCCCGTTTGTGAGGAAGACGGACCGGAGGATCCGCTCGGCGGCGGCGGTGTGCGTGGTGGCGTTTGCGCTGCACGGGGTGGCGGATGTCTCGGGGCACAGGGCTGGGTCGATGTGGCCGGCGCTGTTCTTCGCGAGTATTGCGCTGCACCCGGACCGGAGGCTCTCGGAGGCGGGATGGGTGAGGCCGCTGTTCCGATGGGCGGGGGTGATGATGACGGTGGTGGCGGTGTGGTGGCTGGGATCGTACCGATGGAGCAGGCTGGACGGGATTGCGCCGACATCGCGGACGCTGGTGCGGCTGCGGGATCAAAGTGATGATGCGCTGGCGGTGAGGAATTATAAGGGGATGATCGCGACGACGACGGAGGCGCTGAGGATCGCGCCGCTGGACTGGCGGCTGTACTTCCAGCGAGGGGTGGCGAATGGGGTGTCGCATACGTCGATTGTGAATGCGAAGCATGATTTTGCGCTGGCGCGGTATCTGGTGCCGCAGTGGGCGGAATCGTGCTTCCTGGAGGGGGAGCTGTGGCTGGCGCTGGATAAGCCGGCGGAGGGGCTGGAGGTGTGGAAGGAGGGGCTGAGGCGTGCGGGGGAGGACTCGCCGCGGCTGTATGGGAGGATGCTGGGGGACCGGCCGCTGAATGCGAATGTGCTGCCTGGGCTGGAGGATATGGCGCGGGATAACCGGGAGTACTGGCTGGTGTTCCTGCAGTTTGCCTCGCCGCTGGAGTGTGATCTGCAGATCGGGGATATGCTGGCGCAGGACCCGCCGCTGCTGACGCTGACGCCGGCGCAGAGGAAGGATCTGTTTGAGGTATGGTATGGGAGGGGGAACCGGGATTTGCTGATCTCGAACCTGCTGGCGTACCCGGCGTGGCTGCCGCAGGGGTGGTACTGGGTGGCTGAGGATTATATAGGAAGGGGGGAGTACCGGGAGGCGTATGAGCTATCGGAGCGGTACACGCCGGTGCCGCCGATGCCGAATGTGACTTACTCCGCGCCGCTGAATGAGCTGGAGAGGAATTTTTTCTATCACTCGGATGATGTGCAGTACGGGATTGACCTGTATTTTGCGCAGCGGAAGCTGGGGAAGACGAAGGATGCGCTGGATACGCTGCAGCAATTGGCGAAGGCGCCTGGGCGGCCGGATTATGTGCTGTACCTGGAGGCGGAGCTGTATGCGGAGGAGGGGAGGTGGGAGGAGGCGTGGAAGGCGCGGCTGGAGTATGGGCCGCTGGCGGCGGGGAGTTAACGGAAGAGGGGGGGGAAGGCGGGTGGGGTTACTCCCCTCCCCCGAGGCCGAGGAGGGTGAGGGCGTCCATGAAGGACTTGGCTACCTTGGGGATGGCGAAGCGGTTTTCGTAGCAGGCGGCGGCTTTTGCGCGCATGATGCTCTGGCGTGCGGGGGTGAGGTCGAGCCAGCGCTGGAGGAGGAGGATGGTGCCTTGGAGGTCGTCGTTTTCGACGAGGCCGGCGCCATCGGAGAAGATTTCGCGCCAGATGTTGACTTTGTTGGAGATCAAGACGGGGAGGGAGCAGGCGAGGGCCTCGGCGACGGCGATGCCGAAGTTTTCCTGATGGGAGGGGAGGATGAAGGCATCGGCGGCACGGAAGGCGCCCCACTTGAGGTCGCCGGTGAGCATGCCGGTCCAGGTGACGCGGGTGGCGAGGCCGAGATCGGCGGCCATTTGCTTGAGGGAGGAGGCGTATTCGGCATCGTCGGGGCCGCTGAAGACGAGGTGATAGGCGTCGATGCTGGGGTGCTGGGCGAGGGCGGCGAAGGCGCGGAGGAGGAGATCGCAGCCTTTTTTCTCGTGGAGCCGGCCGAGGAAGAGGATGAGGCGTTTGTCTGTGAGGTGGGGAAATTGTGCGAGGAAGGCTGAGCGCTGGGCGGCGGGATCGCCCTTGGGTGGGGCGGTGCCGTAGTTGAGGACGATCTCGTCGCAACGGTAGAGCCAGAAGGATCTGCGGGCGAGGCGGCGCTCCTCCTCGCAGGTGAAGAAGACGGCGCGGGCGTCGCGCAGGACGCGGTACTCGCCCCAGGGCCAGTAGAGCCACTTTTTGAGATGTTTGAGGGGGTATTGTTTCTTGAACCAGGGATCGAGCATGCCGTGGGTGAAGACGCAGTAGGCGGTGGGGGAATCGTGGAGGGCGAGCCAGACGCCGAAGCTGTTGAACTGCCAGATGCCGTTGACGATGACGACGTCGTAGTCGCGGCGATGGGCGCGAAGCCAGGGGACGAAGCGGGAGGAGTAGCCGTAGTGGAGCCTGGCGGGGCCGAGGGGGTAGAGGGGAAGGGGGAATGTGTGCATCCAGGGCTGGCCTGGGGCGTCGAGGGTGACGACCTCGACGATGTGGCCTTCGTCGATATTGGCGGCGGAGAGCTGCTTGAGGCCCTCGATGGGGCCGCCGCCTTCGGGGTTGGCGGAGTGGATGGCGTGAAGGATCCTCATCGTGCGGCAGCGGGCCCGGGGGTTTGGGCTTCGGCCGGTTTGCCAGCGGGCTGGGGGGGCTGGGGGGGCTCGGAGATTTTGCCGGCGCTCAATCTGCGGGAGCAATCGGGGCAAAGCTTTTGGGCGACGTTGGCCTCGGAGTGTTCCTTGAGGTAGATCTCGATGTCGTTCCAGTAGCCTTGCTCGTCGCGGATTTTCTTGCAGGAGCCGCAGACGGGGAGGATGCCGGTGAGCATGCGGACGCGGCGGTGCAAGGTCTCGATCTTGAAGCGGACGGCGGCGGAGCCGATCCAGTAGAAGGTAAGGCTGACGAGGCGCATGAGGCCATTCCACATGCGGACGCCCTCGGGAAGGGGAGTGGCGCCGCGCTCATGGGGGCGGATGATGTAGCAGTAGGCGGCGGAGAGGAGGACGATGAGGAGGCCGGGGAGGCTGCCGACCCACCAGACGGCGAGGAAGATGGGGACGGCGTAGAGGGCGAGGACGTTGACGTGGGCACCGGTGGCCCAATCGATCCAGCCGATGAGGGTGAGAAGAAGGAGGACTCCGATGAAGATGAAAGCTTTCTGGAGAGCCGGCCTCATGGAGAGAGGACTTGGCGCCTTTGAGGGGGAAGGAGCAAGAGAAAAATGCAAGAGAAAAATAGAGTGACAAAGCTGGTACGTGTTGTTACTTATGAGGTGAAATCGAGTGCGGACCTGGTGCGGGGAGAAGAGCTGGCCTTTTGCAAAGGACTTGCATTTTCCATAAAAATGAGATACAGGGAGACACTTTTTTAAAGCATAACCCCCCGAGGCTGCGACCAGAAGCGGCGGCGGAACAAAAAAGAGAAAATACCAGGACTTGAAACCGATTAGCGGACATGATAAATTTATCGGTTTATGACCCGACGGCTTGCATATGCTCTCCTCCTCTGGGGCATGGCCGCGCATGCGGGCCTGGGGGCGCCTGAGCCGTCTGAGCCGTACGTGGCGGCGCTGGAGAAGGTGCGTGGAAATGTGACGGAGCAGGGGGGGGCGATCTCGCTGAGGACGGGGGATGTGGTGAGCCCGGGGCATGCGGTGACGGTGGGGCGGCTGAGCGTGGCGGTGTACAAGATCGGGGAGGAGTATATGCTGAAGGAGGCGCCGCGGACGACGATGACTTTTAACGGCGTGAGCCGGACGCAGGGGCAGGGACCGCGGTATCCGCTGTGCGCGGTGGATGTGCAGTTGCAGACGGGGGATCTGTACTCGGCGATGAAGGAGCCGAAGGAGGGGAGCATGGATTACCGGATCACGACGTCGAGGATGCAGGCGAATGCGCACCTGGCGGTGTTCCGGGTGAGCCACGCGTTTTCGACGTCGATCGTGTATGTGAAGGATGGGGAGGTGGAGGTGCTGTATTGCTACCTGAGCAAGCGGGTGGTGGTGCATGCGGGGGAGGTTTTCGTGGTGAAGGACTGTGAGGGGATCCTGCGGTGGCAGACGGATGAGGAGTCGCGGGATATGACGCTGTTCGCGGCGCTGACGAATGCGGGGTTTAGCACGGAGATGGCGATGCTGGAGATGCCGCTGGCGGTGCTGGCGCCGCGGATACCGGTGAATCTGCCGGGATCGCTGGCTGGATTGACGAGTACGCCAACGGCGGTGCTGGCGCCTACGGTGCCACCGAATTTGCCGGTGGTGAGCCCGTAGGGAGGAGAGGCCTCACGCGAAGGGGAGGATGGGAAAATTCGAAAATCGAAATCAGGAATTCGAAGGATTTGGCGCGGGGCGGGGGCCGGGGTTTATATTGGGAATTAGTTGGTGGGGGTTGGACGGAGGGTGTCTGTTAGCATGGCGGAGATGGCGTCGCGGGCGGCGGTGGGGCCGGGGGGGCCGGAGAGGACGATCTCGAGGACTTGCTGGCCGCGGTTGCGGCGGCCGTGAAGGACGGCATCGAGGCGGCGGGCCTGGGTAAGGCGCTGACGGGTGCTGGCGGGGCCATCGCCGGGCTGGCGGTCCTCGGCGAGGCAGAAGAAGACGTAACGGAGGCGGTTATCCTGTGTGGAGAAGATGTAGGAATGGGCATCGAGGGTGAGGGATCCGACCTGCCAGGAGCTGACGCCGAGATCGGTGCGGAGGATGAGGCCGCTGGCGGGGAGGCAGACCTCGGGGCCATGGGAGCGGGCGAGCTGGACGGAGGCGCGGCCGGGCAGCCAGCGGAGGAAGAACATGACCCATTGATTGCCATGGAGATCGACCCAGCCTGCGGCGCGGCCCTGGTTGTAGCGCAGGACGGCCTCGGTGATATCAGGGATGGGGATCTCGTGATAACCGGGCTGGCCGGCGGGGAAGGTGACGGTCCATGCGGTGGTGGCGGCGTCCTTCCGATCATGGAGGCGATACCAGAGCTCGGTGCCGGCCTCCGCGGTGGCGACCCACGCGATGAGGGCGATGAGGGCGGGGAGCGGGATGGAACGGGCGGGGGAGAGAGGCTGGGGCTGCGGAGCGGGTGGGGGTGAGGCGGAGCGGGAACGGAGGAGGCAGGAGAGGGCGGCGAGGCCGAGGAGGCTGAGGAGGAGGACCGTGAGGCCGATGGCGTCGTGAAAGCGCTGGAAGGCCTGCTGGCCGCCGGTGCCGTAGAGATAGACGAGCGTGAGGGCGCGCGCGACGTTGCATGCGAAGGCGAGGGTGAGACCGGCAGCGAGGAGGATGAGGCGGCGCCATGGTGGGAAGCGGAAGAGCTCGCCGAGGAAGAGGGCGATCATCAACGTGGTCTGGAGGGAGCGGACGCCGCTGCAGGCCTCCTCGACGCCGACGACGCCGGAGCTGATGCGGATGACGTTGCCCTGCTGGATGGCGGGCATGCCCCACCAGCCGAGGGCCTCGACGCAAAGGGTGGCGACCCAATGCATGAGGCGCTGGACGACGGCGTGCTCGAAGGGGACGGGCCATGGGACGGCGACGAGGAAGAAGCAGATGGGAAAGAAGAAATGGCGAAGCCATGGCCTGCCGCCGGCGAAGAGGACGGCCTCGAGGGAGAGGGCTACGGCGGCGAGGGCGAGAACCCAGCCGACGAGGCGCCAATCCGGGGCGGCCTCCTCGATCAATCGGGCTGGGAGGAGGATGAAGGCGAAGAGGAGGGCGGCGGCGGTGTGATCCCACGCGGAGCGGCCGGGGTGACCTGGGCGTGGGATGGGGCGGTTTTTCCAGCGCTCGGCAAAGAGGTAGAGGGAGAGGAGGGGGACGACCCAGCCGTAGGCGTACTGGGGGTTGATGGACCACTCGACGCGGAGCTGGTTGATGGGGACGAACCAGAGGGCGATGAGGGCGGCGGCGAGGAGCCAGAGGTGGGCCCGGGCGGCAACTGGTGCGAAGGTTCGCGCCCCGGGGGCGGCAGCGGAGGTCATGGGGAGAGCCAGGGCTGGATGAGCTGGCGCTCCTCGGGGCGCAACTCCGCGACGCGGACGGCGCCGGCCTCGGAGCGGGCGCGGCCGGCATTGCCGGCGAGGCCGAGGACGGCGGCGTAGACGGCGCGGTTATTGGCGGGGACCTGGTCCCACGGGATTTGAAGGCCGGAGTAGACGCCCAAGGCGGAGGGGCCGTCGTTGAGGCGGTAGTAGGCGAGGGCGAGGGTGGTGCGGTGGGCGAGGCTGGCGGGGGAACGCTCGACGAGATCGCGGGCGGTGGCGAGATCTGCCTTCAAATCGGCGCCTTTGAGGAGATTGAAGTAGACGGCGTCGTTTGAGACGGCGTCGTCGTGGGGCCAGCGCTGGTGCATCTCGGCGAGGATCTGGCGGACGGTTTGGTCGTCGCCGGTTTTTTGGGCGAGGCGGAGGAGGGCCTCGCAGGCGGGGCGTGCGGTGGTGGCGTTGTTCTTGAGGGAATCGTAGGCGCGCTGGGCCTGGTCGGTCTGGCCGATTTTCTCGGCATACTCGCCGAGGTACCACATTTCCTCGACGGAGGGTGCGGCGGCCTGGTGAGCGCGTGTCCAGTGAAGGCTGGCGATGGTGCTCTGGCCAAGCTCGATGGCGCTGCGTGCGAGGAAGAGCTCGGTGTAGAAGTCGTCGAGGGCGACGTCCTTCTGAGCAAGGATGTTCTCGATATCGCTCCAGCGCTTGAGGGCGGCGAGGGCGTCGAGGTAGACGAGGAGGAGGTCGCGGCGCCTGGTGGCATCGGCGAGGGGGATGAGATCGAGGGTGCGATCGTAGAGGCCGTGGGAGTTGAGCCAGAGGGCGAAGGCGCGTTTTTTAAGAGGATCGGCGTTTTGGTATTGGGCGAAGGCGTGATCGATGATCGAGGCGCGGGCATCTGGCTGGATGTGGATCTGGACGTCGAGGGCGAGGAGGCGCTGGTCCTCCGTGGCGAGGGGGTGGGCGCGGAGGCGTGCGATGACGGTGGGGGCATCCGCGGGGGGGAGCTCGCGCATGGAGGCGAGGTAGACGAGGGCCTGGAGGCCGTTATTGCCCTGGTCCTGGGTCAACTGGAGGGCGGAGTCGAGACCGGCCTGGCGGGTGGGCTGGTCGCGGGCGTGGAGTTTCAAGAGGGCGAGGAGGAGCTTGCCCTCGAGGTTATCGGGAGCGGCGGCGAGGGCGTGGGTGGCGTACTGGAGGCCATTGGGGTAATCGCCGGCGGCGGAGGCGATCCTGGCGGCCTGGCGGAGGATGGCGGGATCGTTGGGCGACTGGGCGAGGAGGATTTGGTTCTGGGCGGCGGCGCCGGGGAGATCGCCGGAATGGAGGAGGTCGTCGGCCTCGTACTGGCGGTCGCGGAGGGTGAGGGCGTGCATCTGATCGAGATGCTGCCAGAAGGAGATGGCCTCGGCAGGTTGGCCGGTGGTGCCTTCCACCCGAGCGACGGCGCGGAGAGCGGCGGGCTCCTCGACGGTGAGCTGGTAGGCGGCGCGGGCCTTGCCGGAAGCCTCTTCCCAGCGCCCGGCATCGAGGGCGGCCTCGGCCTGGGCGGCGAGCTGGCGGGCGCGCCAGCGCTTGCCCCAGTGGTAGATGGGCTTGCCGCCGATGAGTGCGGCGAGGAGGAGGAGAAGGACGGTTGCGATTATTATCAGCCGGGTGCGGAATCTTTTTCCCTCGGCGATGAGTTCGGGGGAAAGCTGGTTTTTGGTTAACATCCTGAGGGGAAAACTGGCTGAGGAGGGGTGAAGAAGGGGAAGCGTAAGCGTGGGTGCGCAGGACTTCAAGTGTGGGGGCGAGGCAACTATTTGGCTTGCGGAAGAGGGCAATCTATGATTTTTATCAGGGTGTAGGCAGTAATTTTACGAATCCCTCTCTTCCCCCTGTGCGGAATCGCGGCACTTTCCCCCCCCTCCCCTCCCCGATCAAGAGTGCCGCGCTGGCGGTGAGCCTCGCATGGCTGGGGTCGCACGCATGGGTGATGGGGCAGGAGGTGCCGCGGCCGTCGCTGGCGCGGCAATATACGCAGACGTCGCTGCCGGTGACGTACAATATCAAGGCGGGGCCGGTGCTTTTCCGGTTCAGTTCGTTCCTGAATACGGAGTTTAGCGATAACGTGAACCTGGGGAATGGAACGACGACGGCGCGGGAGAGCGATATCATCCTGACGCCGGGGCTGGGGATTGACGCGCTGTGGACGGTCTCCACGCTGAACACGCTGCAACTGCACACGCAATTGAGCTATGAGAAGTACCTGGAGCATTCGAACCTGGACAGTGCGTCGGTGCTGGCGTCGCCGGACTCGGAGCTGAGTTTCAATATTTATGTGGGGGATTTTAAGATTAACCTGCATGAGCAGTTCTCGTATCAGGATAATCCGGCGCAGCAGGGGGCGGTGAGCGGGGTGTCGAAGTTCGGGCAGTTCACGAATATCGCGGGGCTGAATGTGCTGTGGGACCTGAATGGGATCATTGTGACGGCGGGGTATGACCACACGAATGTGCTTACGACGAACGCGATCTCCTCGAGCGGGGCGACGGTGAATACGGCGAGCCTGAACTATAGCTCTGACGAGGTGCAGTCGATGGTGCTTTTTAACATCTACTCATCGCTGAACGCGGGGCTGGAGGCGACGGCGAGCACGGTGAGTTATAGCTCGGACGCGGCGGATGACGCGACGCGGTTGAGTGTGGGGCCTTTCCTGGAGGCGCAATTGACGCATTATACGAAGGTGGCGATATCGGGAGGATACCAGGGGACGTATGCGAATGGGGCGGCGACGGTGGTAACTCCAGTAACGACGGGGACGAACGGGACGACTGGGACGAACGGGACGACGGGATCCGGGTACGGGGGGAGCTGGTATGCGGATGCGTCGATCTCGAACCGGCTGAGCCGGTTCATCACGGATGAGATCGCGGTGGGGCACGAGGACAGCGCGGGGATCCTCTCGGCGGAGACGGTGGAGACGTTTGCGCGGCTGACGTCGAATATCCAGATCGCGCCGCAGATGTCGCTGGGGGTGATGGCGAGCTATGTGGATGCGCAGCAGCATGGGATTTTCCCTGCGTTGCAGGGGTACAGTACGAGTCATTATCAGTTGCTGACGGTGCTGCTTTCGACGGGATATCAATTGACGAAGAAGCTGAGCGGGTCCGTGGGCTACCAGTATACGCTGCGGACTTCCGGGGCGGTGGTGGGGGTGCCGAGCCAGGGTTATTCGCAGAACCTGTTTTACTTATCGCTGACGTATCAATTTTGAACTGGGATCGCATATTTGAATCGGGAAACCATCGATTGCCGGGCGGAAGCGGTCCTGGGGGCGGCGGTGTGCCTGAAGATTTGACAGTGGGCCCGAGTTATGCTTTTTATCAGGGTTCCGCCTCGAAGCAATTCTCCCCCCCATGATTGACGACAAACGACACTTCATTCTCCTGATGGTGGGAGGGCTATCCCTGGCGCTTGGCAGCATGGGGGAGGCGCAAGGAACGTCTGGCCAGAGTATGAACCAGGGCCCGGTGAACCAGGACTCGGGGCAGATCCTGCAGGCGCCGCCGGGGCCGGCGCAGACGGTGACGAATACCGTGGGGCTGACGACGAACATGGATGTGCTGAATGACGGGACGAAGCTGGGGAATGGGGATGTGGTGAGCTACCGTGTGGTGGAGGAGCGGAAGGACCCGATCCCGCTGATGGTGACGGACTCCGGGGAGATAGAGGTGCCGTACATCGGGCGGGTGCCGGCGGCGGGGAAGACGTGCAAGGAGCTGGCGTATGAGATCAAGCCGCTGCTGGAGAAGGATTATTTTTACAAGGCGACGGTGATCGTGGGGCTCTCCACGCTGAGCACGAAGCCGCGTGGGAAGGTGTACCTGATGGGACAGGTGCGAGCGCAGGGGGCGATGGAGATCCCCTCGGATGAGGTGCTGACGGTGAGCAAGGTGATCCTGAGGGCGGGAGGGCTGGCGGATTTTGCGAATCGCAGGAAGGTGAAGCTGGTAAGGAAGACGGCGGACGGGAAGACGCAGACGACGATAGTGGACCTGGAAATGATCCTGGAAAAGGGGCACGAGGAGAGGGACCCGGTGGTCCAGCCGGACGATTTGATCGTGGTCCCGGAGCGGCTGATTAACTTTTGAAAAAACCATGGCTGCCAACGCAACTACCCAGCACACATTTCTCTCGACGTGGTCGAAGTCCCTGATCCAGCTCAACCGGTATGCGCAGATCCTGCGGAAGCGCTGGTGGCTGCTGGCGCTGACGATCAGCTTTGGGCTGTGCGGTGGGGCGTGGTTTGTGTCGCAACTGCCGCCGGCGTACCTGTCGGTGGGGCGGATGATGGTGGCGGGGCAGATACGGCTGGCGGAGAGCGCTGGGTATAGCGAGGAGCTGGTGAATTTCTTCGGGACGCAGGTGGAGCTGATGCAGAGTGACGAGGTGCGGAAGCGGGCGCTGGCGCGGGTGCAGGCGCTGCACCCGGAGCTGGTGCCGGACCTGGTGACGATCGATGTGGCGCAGGTGCCGCATGCGTCGATTTTCATCATGCGGGGAATCGGGCAATCGGCGAGTTTCACGCAGGCTTTTCTGGATGCGTGCATGGATGAGTATGTGGCGACGAAGAAGGAGATGCGCTCGCAGAGCAGCGAGAGCACGACGGCGGCGATCCAGGATGAGCTGGTGCGGCTGGACAAGGAGATGGAGGCGGAGGAGGAGGAGATGCACGAGTTTCAAAAGGCGAATAACATCGGCTTCCTGCAGGAGGAGGGGAATAGCGCGGGGGTGTACCTAGCGGGGCTGAACCGGCAACTGGCGGATCTGAAGACGGAGTATGACCTGCTGGCGCTGCTGGACCTGGACCAGAACCTGGACCGCGCGCAGTCGACGGTGCAGAATGGCGATGCCCAGGACGGCGGCAATAACCATGTATCGGCGACGATGTCGGCGTACGGGCCGCTGGCGGATTACCAGAAGGCGAAGCAGGACCTGGAGGTGCTGAAGGCGGAACGTGCGGATTACTCGCGGGACCTGCGGCCGAAGCATCCGCTGATGGTGGAGCTGGATGAGAGGATCGCGCGGAGCGAGAGCTTGATCGCGGCCTTCCGGGACCAGAGTGTGGAGAGTCTGAAGACGCGGCGGGAATCGATCCGGCTGCAGATTGAGAACATCCAGCAGACGATCAAGGAGTGGAATGCGAAGGCGCTGGACCTGAGCGGACGGATCGCGGAGTTCAACAAGATCAAGGCGAAGTCCGAGCGGACGAAGAGCGAGTATGACCGGCTGCTGGAGAATTTGCGGAGTGTGGATGTGACGAAGAATGTGGATCAGGATTCCGTGTCGATCCTGGAGCGTGCGAGCATGCCGCTATCGGTAAAGCCGGGGATGCCGAGGCTGATGTGGACGGGGTTTGGGCTGGGGGCGCTGGTGGGGCTGATCCTGTTGTTCATCATGGATAAGCTGGATGACCGGATAGGTTCGTTCATCGAGCTGCGGGCGCACTTTCCCGAGGAGCTGCTGGGGCAGATCCCGCATGAGGAGGTGGAGGGGGGAGAGGTACAACTGCTGCAGCCGGATGATCCGCGGCATGGGCTGCTGGAGTCGTTCCGGACGTTCCGCTCTTCGCTGATGTTCCTGCCATTCACGGGGACGCGGCCGAAGGTGCTGATGTTTACGAGCGCGATCCCGGGCGAGGGGAAGACGACGGTGGCATCGAACTTTGCGGTGACGATGGCGTTCTCCGGGGCGAAGACGCTGCTGGTGGATGCGGATTTGCGGCGGGGACGTGTGGCGGAGCTGTTCGGGGTGTCGAAGGAGAATGGGTTATCGAAGGTGCTGCTGCAAAATATCGGGTGGAGGGATGCGGTGATCGATACGCAGGTGGAGAATCTGTATGTGCTGCCGCGGGGGAAGGCGCTGAAGCACTCGGCGGAGCATCTGCTGGGGAAGGTGGCGGACCAATTCCTGAAAGAGATCTACAGCGAGTTTGATTATATCATCTTCGACAGTGCGCCGGTGCTGGTGGCGGATGATTCGCTGTGCCTGGCGCCGAAGGTGGATGGGCTGATCCTGGTGGTGAGGTTTTCGCAATCATCGGCGCGGATGGCGAGGCGCTCGCTGGATCTGCTGGCGAGGCGGCAGGCGAATGTGATCGGGATCGTGGCGAATGATATCAAGCCGTCGCAGGCGGAGTACGGGTACGGACAGTATTACCAATACTACGGGCACGAGAAGGAAGTGGAGGCGGAGGCGTAAGGTGAAGGGCGTAGGGGGAAGGGCGTTCGAATTGACCACTTACAATAAATAGTGCAACAACTCGTCATTGAAGCAGGGCGCACGGAGCGCCATTACTGGCGCGACCTGTGGCGTTACCGGGAGTTATTCTACTTTCTGGCGTGGCGGGACATCCTGGTGCGCTATAAGCAGACTGTGGTAGGGGTGGCATGGTCGCTGATCCGGCCGTTCCTGAGCATGGTTGTGTTTACCTTGATATTCGGGAAGGTGGCGCATTTGCCGTCCGAGGGGGTCCCCTACCCTATCCTGGTTTTCACGGCGCTGCTGCCGTGGCAGTTCTTTTCGAATTCGTTTTCCGAATCGGGAAACAGCCTGGTGGCGAATAGCAACCTGATATCCAAGATTTATTTCCCGCGGCTGATCGTGCCGGCGGGCTCGGTGGTTGTTGGGTTTATCGATTTCCTGATTTCCTGTGTTTTTCTGGTGGTGCTGATGATCTGGTTTCATTTTTTGCCGGACTGGCGGGTGCTTACATTGCCGCTGTTTATTATTCTGGCGATCGCGGCTTCGCTGGGGACGGGGTTTTTGCTTGCGGCGTTGAGTGTTGAGTACCGGGATTTTCGTTTCATCGTGCCGTTTATCGTGCAGTTCGGGCTTTATGTGTCGCCGGTTGGATTCAGCAGCAAAATGATTCCGGCGAAGTGGCGGCTGCTCTACTCATTGAACCCGATGGTGGGTGTCATTGACGGGTTCCGCTGGGCTCTCCTGCGCGGGCATGCGACGCTTTATATACCGGGCTTCTGTCTTTCCTTTGGGGTGGTGGCTGTGCTGCTGGTCACCGCGATCTGGTACTTCCGGAGAACGGAGAGAACATTTGCCGACATTATTTAGCGTGTGTCCGGCTTCGACAAAATAAGTCGTTTGGTCCGCACCGCACACCGAGCCGGACGCTGAATTTTTCCCCCAATCCAAGTTCTTAATGTCCGACGATATCGCCATCCGAGTAGAGAATCTCAGCAAGCGTTATATCATCCGCCACCAACGGGCCGGTGGAAATGGTTTGCGCCATGTGCTCCAGGATATGGCGTCGGCGCCGTTCCGGTTATTCAAGCGGGGAACGAACGGGGCGTTGCACGGCGGGAATGTGGATGCGACGAGCGAGGAGTTTTGGGCTTTAAATAATGTTTCATTTGAGGTTAACCGCGGGCAGGTGGTGGGGATCATCGGGCGGAACGGGGCGGGCAAGAGTACGCTTCTCAAGGTACTGAGCCGGATTACCGAACCGACCAAGGGGCGGATTACGATCAATGGGCGTGTGGCGAGCTTGCTGGAAGTGGGAACTGGGTTTCACTTTGAATTGACCGGGCGCGAGAACATTTACCTGAACGGAGCGATCCTGGGGATGACGCACTCGGAGATTAAAAGTAAATTTGATGAAATCGTGGATTTCGCGGAGATCGAGAAATTCCTGGATACGCCGGTGAAGCGGTACTCGAGCGGGATGTACATCCGGCTGGCATTCGCGGTGGCGGCGCACCTGGAGCCGGAGATCTTGATTGTGGATGAGGTATTGGCCGTGGGGGATATGCAGTTCCAGAAGAAGTGCCTGGGGAAGATGCAGGAGGTATCCCAGAAGCACGGGAGGACGATTCTCTTCGTGAGCCACAATATGCCGGTGATTCAAACGCTGTGCAGCCGGTGCATCGTACTAAGGCAGGGGCAGGTTGTGATTGACGCGAGCCCGACCGAGGCGAAGTCCTATTACATGATGGAGACCATTCAGGCGTCCTCCTTCGAGTTTCGCCCGCCGGCGGACGGCAAGGCGCATATCACCGCCGGATCGGTGGCATCGGATACAGAATCCGGGCGAGCGGCGGTGCGGATCGATGTAACGGTCGAGAGTCCGAGCGAACAAAAGCTCAGCCTGGATGTCCGGCTCGAGGACCGGAGTGGGACGCCGATTGGCTATGGGTCGCTGGGGTCGCTCGATAAGAACCAGATGATCCAAATGTATCCTGGGATGAATAGTGTGAGCCTTCTTTTACCAATCGATCAATTGGCGAACGGGTCTTACTTTGTCAGCCTCGATCTTATCGTACCATCGGTCGAGTTTTTGGATCGATTGGAGCATTGCCTGCATTTCGACGTGGAACGGCCCCCTACCTCGGGGAATCATCATGTGACGCTGCAGGAATGGGGGAAGGGCTCGGTGGAGCTGACCTTGTCCCGAATCCGGCATGAACCGCTCGCGGCCAATTAGCGGCGGCGGCAACTCGACAAGCATCCCAAGTTTGCATGACTTTCTATTTCTCCGAAATGTCCGTCTCGGACCGGCACGGCGGAGGGATTACATTGCAGCGCGTGCTGGGGGAGGATCTTCGGCGATTCGATGCTTTTCTGCACGTCTCCCGATTCGGGAGTGATCTGCCTCCGGCGGAGGAGATCGCGGGGCGCAGCGAGACGCGCGCGATGTGGAGTGAATCGAATGCCGTGAGGCGGCTGATCGGCCGCGGGAACGCGGATTGGTTGAGCCGGCGAGAGGTTATCAGGCGCGGACACGCGCGGAGAATCGCGAAGGAATGGGGGCGGCGCTTTGGCAGCGAGGACGCGCCGCGGGCGCTGGTCTGTCCGCAAGGGGCGTTGTCATTGCTGACGATCGCGGAGATTCGCCGCCGCCATCCATTGCAGTATGTGACGTGGATGATGGATGATCATCTGCTGAGGTGGAACGGAGAGGCATGGGAATACCCGGCGGGATATCATGCACTCATGGGAAAGCACTTGCGGGACGCGGAGAAGGTATTCGCGATCAGCCCGCAACTGGCGGCGTTTTATGAGAAGGAATTCGGGGTCCAGGCGGAAGTGCTTTTCGGATCGGCGGACGTGGCTGGAGAACCGGTTTGGCGTTCTCCCTCGGAGACCGGGAAGCCACGGCTTGCTTACTTTGGAAGCATCCTGGCGTGGCAACTCGATCCGCTCCAGGCGCTCGCGGCGCGGCTGGCCGGGGCGGGGGCTACCCTGGATATCTTTACGCCTGCCGCGAATCCGCCGGCGGGTCTGGTTGAAGCGGGGGTAAAGGTTCTTCCTTCCATCCCGCGCGATGCGGTCATCCACGAAATGCGGAGGTATGACGCGGTGGTTCTTCCCATCAGTTCCCGCGATGCGTCGCGAAATATGACTGAGTTCAACGTGGCGACCAAAATGAGCGAATGCCTGGCGTCCGGAACGATGAGCCTGGTGCTCGGTCCGGCGAACGCGGCGATGGTGCGGTACCTGGAGCCGTACGATGCGGCGGCGATCATCCGCGAGCCTTCGCTGGCGGGGTTTGAGGAGGTGGCGGCGAGGCTAGGCGATGCTGTGTATCGGAAGCAGATCCTCACGAATGCGCGGAGGCTGGTGGAAACTCAACTCTCCACCGAGATAATGCGGCGTCAGTGGAGATCGGCGGAACTCTTTGGCGACAAGAGTGGAGTAGGTTCGAAATCATCCGTGGGAGAGTTTTCAAAGAACATGGCGCTTCTATGAATGACTTCCCGAGTTACAGACTTATCCGAGTGGTTCATTTACCAAACGGCACAAAAAGCTGGGAAACTAGCGGAGAAAACAGCAGAGTGAGCTACCGACTACCAACCTCTCCCGCAGCCCCGGCACCCAGGCCCGAAAAGGCCGTCCCGGCTGAATCAAAATACTGATAGAATCGGATGAATCATCAACCTTTGTTGTTTGTCCAGCCATTCGGTCTTAACTCGCCGGGAGGAGGATCGAGGATCCTGCGGGCTCTGCTGGCCGACGCGGATACGCCGTGGCACAGCATCGCGGCCAGTCCGCGGAAGGTGCCTGCGTGCACGCTGGGGCGGGAGACGCGTGTATCGGGGCGTCCATTTTTTGGACGTTTGGAGAACAGCCGCTTTCATTGGCTGCCGTCGCTGCTGGATCCGTGGGCAGCGAAGAATTTCCAGCGGATTCTATACGGAATCGCGAAGCGGGAGAAATCGCGAGGCATCCATGCGTACGCGCCGTGGTGGGACACGGTTGCGGCGTACCATGTGGCGAAGGAGTTAGGCATTCCGTTCTTCCTGGGAATCTATGACGACCCGGACTATGGGCTGAAGGATCACCCTCACAAGGAGAAGTTTCTCCCGGCGCTGCAAGAGGCGTGGAAGTCCGCGGCGGGGCGCTACGTGGTGTGCGAGGAGCTGGGGGAGGAGATGTGCCGGCGTTGGGGGACGGCGAGTTACTCGATCATCACAGACGGGATCAATGAATTAAATCCGCTTCCCGTCCATCGGGAAAAGAAGCGGCTGCACATTTACTTCATGGGGCTCTTCCATATTGGATATGAGCCGAACCTGATCGCGCTGCAGGCGGCGGTGCGGCGGATCCGCGAGGAGGACCCGGAGCTGGACGTGCGGATTGTCACGCGGTGCGGGGCGCTGCTGCCGCGGGTGCAAACCGATCCTGAATTGCTGGAGATGCTGCCGTTCGCGAGCGAGGAGGAGGTGAAGCGCGACCTGGCGAGAGTCGATCTGCTTTACCTACCGCTTTCCTTTAACGCGCGGGATGCGGCGATGGCGCGGTTCAGTCTATCGACGAAGATGATTTCGTATCTTGGGGCGGGGTTGCCAATCCTTTACCATGGACCGGCTGAATCGGCGGCGGGAGGGCTGCTGGAGCGGGAGCAGGCGGCGTTTGCGTGCAACTCGCTGGAACCGGACGACCTGGTGCGGACGATCAAGAGCGCGCAATCCAATGCGGCGGAGGAGAAGGTCCGCAACGCGCGGGACCTGGCCGAGAGGAAGTTCGTCCTGCGGGATATCCGGAGGCGTTTTTGGGATTCCATCCATGCCGCGCTATGACCGCACCAATCCTCCTGCCCATGCGAAAGCTCCCCACGCCATGACATCCAAGCGACCAGTGCTTATTGTAGGAGCAGGCTTCTCGGGAGCCGTGATAGCCCGCCAACTGGCGGAGCACCTGGACCTGCGGGTATTGGTGATCGACGAGCGGAACCATGTGGCGGGCAATTGCCACACCGAGCGGGAGGATACGACGGGGATCATGGTGCACCGGTACGGGCCGCATATCTTCCACACGGACCGCGAGGATGTGTGGCGATATGTCAACCGGTTTGCCGAGTTCGGGCAATTTACGAACCGGGTGAAGGCAGTTACCGCGAAGGGCGTCTATTCCCTGCCGATCAATCTGATGACTATCAATCAATTTTTCGGGAAGCGATTTACGCCCGCGGAGGCGCGGGCGTTCGTGGAGTCATTAGGTGATCAATCGATCCGGGACCCGCAAACGTTCGAAGAGCAGGCGCTGCGGTTTCTCGGCGCGGACCTCTACATGGCGTTCTTCCACGGGTATACGAAGAAGCAGTGGGGGTGCGAACCGTCGGAGCTGCCGGCGTCGATATTAAAGCGGCTGCCGGTGCGGTTTAACTATGACGACCGGTATTATAGCAGCAGATACCAGGGCATCCCGCTGGAGGGATATACGGCGATGATTGAGCGCATTCTCGATCACCCGAACATCGAGGTGAAGCTGGGCATCAAGTTCGAGCGGTCGGCGAAGAAGGAGTTTTCGCAGATATTTTACACGGGGCCGATCGATGCGTACTTCGACCATGAATATGGGCGGCTGGGGTATCGGACGGTTTCCTGGGAACGGGAGGAGGGGAGCGGGGATTACCAAGGGAACGCGGTGATCAACTACACGGATGAATCGGTGCCCTATACCCGGGTGCACGAGCACAAGCACTTTGCGCCGTGGGAGGCGCATGAGAAGACGGTGGTCTTCACCGAGTTCAGCAAAGAAGCGGACCCGAGGGATATCCCGTATTATCCGAAGCGGCTCTCGACCGATATGGGGCGGCTGAGCAAATATCTCTCGGCGGCTGAAGAGGAAGAGGATGCGTACTTTGTGGGGCGGCTGGCGACTTATCGCTACCTGGACATGGATACCGTGATCGCGGAGGCGCTGGATTTCTCGGCGAAGTATATTACGTCGATTGGTGAGAAAGTGCCGATGAGCAGCAGCACGTCGATCCCGATGCCATGAAAACGACCGTCTCGGTAATCATCCCTACTTATAACCGGCCGGGGCTGCTGAGGGAGACGCTGGAAACGGTGTGGAAGCAAACGGTGCTGCCGGACGAGATCCTGATCGGAGACGACTCCGCGAATGACGAGACGGAGGAGTTGGTGAACGAGACATTGATCCCGATGAGCCCTGTGCCGATCCGCTATTTCCATCACAAGCCGTCGCTCCGGGAAGTCCGCAATGTGGATCATCTGTATGCGAATGCGACGGGCGACCTGCTTCTCCACTTGCACGACGATGACCCGATTTATCCGCGATGCGTTGAATTATTGAAGGCGCCGCTGGAAGAGCATGGCGAGGCAGTGGGGAGCTTTGGCTTGCAGAGAATCATCGATGAGGGAGGGAATCTGATCCCGGACGCGGAATCGGTGAATGAAGGATACTTTCGAACGGCGGAGCGGGCGGGGCTGGTGCCCGGCGTGATGGCGGGGGCGGTGGGAATGATACCGAACAATGGGTTCATGGTGAGGAGGGCGGCGGCGTGCGAGGTGGGTTACTCCGATCACGGGCGGGCGGGGCTGGCGACGGATCTCTACTTCGGGTTCCGGCTCGGGATGCTGGAGAAGCCGTTGTACTTTGTCCATGAATTCACGTCGATGGTAAGGCTCACGAGCCAATCCCAATCGCGGGATGGGAACAGTGACAACGCCTACCGGGCGGTAATGTTCCTGGAGGAGGATTTGCGGCCGGACCAATATACGCCGGAGATAGACCGGTCGTTTTACAATCGCATCCCGATCGCGATTACCATCGCGGCGCGGAAGGGGGACAGAAAGCGGGCACTGCGCTGGATGTTCTCAAAATATTACCGGACGCGTCTGTTCAGCCTACGGGGGATCAAGAGGATGCTGATGATCCTGGCTCCGGGCCTCTTCAAGATGGGGAGCAAGAAGAAGACTTAGGGCGCGCATGTGCAAGTGGCCGGCTGGGCAGAACGCAGTTAGAACATGGCGACCGCAAATAGTATGACCATCACCGTCATCGTACCTTCCTACAAAAGGCTCCCGGACCTGAAGGAATGCGTGCGCGCGCTCGATGCACAAACGCGGCCGGCGGAGAAGATCATCATCGTGGTGCAGGACGGGGACCTGGAGACGAAAGCGTATGTGCTGGAGCTGGCGGCGGCGAAACCGAATATCTCGATGGAAATCGTGCACAAGCCGGGGTTGATCGCGGCGATCAATGCGGGGCTGCGGATTACCAGGACGGATATCGTGGCGCTGACTGACGATGACGCGCGGGCGCATCCGGATTGGCTTCTCAATATGGAGAAGCGGTATCTCTCCGATCCGTCGATCGGGGCGGTGGGCGGGCGGGATGTGATCCATCTGCCGCTCTCCGAGACCGGGAGGGACGCATCGGCGCCGCCGGTGATCCTGGGGGAGCCGAGCGGGCAGATCGGGGGGTTTCTCTGGTACGGGAAGCTGGAAGGGAATCATCATTGCGAATGCATGGCTGAATGGATCCCGGTGGCGGTGCTGAAAGGGGTGAATGTCTCCTTTCGCACGGCGGCGCTAGGTGGAAAGCTGATCGATGAAGGGCTGCATGGCACGGGCTCGCAACCGGGGGGGGAGACGGATCTTTGCCTTTATGTGGGGAAAGCGGGATGGAAGCTGGTATTCGACAGCGGGGTGACGGTGGATCACTACATCTCTCCGCGGCCGCCGGAAGATGCGCGCGATCAACATCACGGGGCGGCAGGACGCGTCGCGGCGTATAACATGGCGTATGTGGTAGGGAAATATGGAACGGCGGTGCAGATAGCGGGGAACTTTCTATCCGCCAGCCTTCTGGGTTCGCGATTCGCGCCGGGAATGGCGGCGTGCGTGCTTTACCTGCTAAAGAGAGAACCTATGGTCCTGAAGCGATTATCCGTGCAATGGCCTGAAAGAATGAGCGGGTATCTGGACGGAATGAAAGTGCGGAGGCGTGCGGGAGGGGCGGGGGGCGAGCGGAACAATGACCGGACCTCTTCCCATTGAAGATACTTCTCTCATCGCATTTTTTTTCGCCGAGCATCGGGGGGATTGAAAGTGTCTCGGAGGTGCTCGCGACGGAATTCGCGGGCTTGGGGCATACTGTCAAAGTTATTACCCAAACGGGGGAAAGCGACGGGAAGGAACGGCCATACGAAGTCATCCGGAAACCATCGGCGCGGATGAAGTGGGAGCTTGTGTGGTGGTGCGACGTTTTCTTCCACAATAACATCAGCCTGCAGGCGGCGTGGCCGCTGGCGGCGGTGCGGCGGCCATGGGTGATCGCGCATCAGACGTGGATGTCGCCGGTGGGGGGGAAGCAAACCATGGCGGCGCGGCTGAAGCATTGGCTGGTGCGGTTTGCGACGAATGTATCCATCAGCCCGCCAATCGCAGCAGCGCTGGGGGTGGCGTCGGTGACCGTGGGGAATCCTTACCGGGAGGAGGTCTTCCGGAAAATGGACGAGGTGAAGCGGGAGAGGGATCTGGTTTTTCTCGGGCGCCTGGTTTCCGATAAAGGGGTGGATATCCTGATCGAGGCGGTGGCGGAGCTAAGTCGCAATGGGCTGGCGGCGCGTTTGACTATTATCGGGAAGGGGCCGGACGAGGAGGGACTGCGAAAGCTGGCGGCGGAATGCGGGGTGGGCGATCTGGTGCGCTTCGCGGGGCCGAAGAGCGGGGAGGAGCTGGCGCGGGAATTGAACGCGCACGAGGTGCTGGTGGTGCCATCGCGATGGGAGGAGCCGTTCGGAATCGTGGCGCTGGAGGGCATCGGGTGCGGGTGCGTGGTGGTGGGCTCGGACGGAGGGGGGCTGAAGGCGGCGATGGGGCCGTGCGGGATGGCGTTTGAAAGCGGGAATGCGAGGGGGCTGGCGGAGGCGTTGCATACGGTGCTGAGCCGGCCGGAGGTGCGAGAGCAACTGCGCAGCGGGGCGGCGGGGCACCTGGCACAATTCAGCGCGAAGAGGGTCGCCGCGAAATACCTGGAGATATTCTCCGCGAAGCTGGGAGGGTGCTGACGGATGCTTGTTACTTACAACGCGCCGAATCGCGCGCACCATTATGCTTACGCAACGGCGCTGGCGAAGGCTGGGTGCCTGCGGGCTTTCGTGAGCGGGTTCTCGAGGTTCAGCCCGCGGGCGGCGCTGCCGGAGGTGGGGGAGAAGCTGATCCGGGCGGATCAGGCGCAGAATGTCTACCTGGCGAGCCTGGCGCTGCGAATGCCGGCGAGCGTGAGCACGGAGCTGGCGTACCTGAGCAAGATCTGGCTGGACCGGATGTCGCTGAAGCCGGCGCGGGAATCGGATATTTTTCTCTTCTACAGCGGAGCGGGGCTCGGGACGGCGCGGCGGCTGAGGGGGAGCGGGGTGAAGCGGATCGTGGAGGCGGTGAACTCGCACGTGCTGGTGCAGGAGCGGATCATGCGGGAAGAGTATGAGCGGCTGGGGCTGCGTTTTCCGGGATTTCACGGGCGGGAGGTGAAGCGGCGGGTGGCGGAGTACGGGGAGGCGGACGCGGTGCTGTGTCCATCGGCGTTTGTCCGGCGGTCATTTATCGAGGAGGGAATTCCGGCGGAGAGGATCCTGTTGGTGCCTTATGGATTTCCGCTGCCGGCGGCGGCGAACGGGCGGGGGGGGGCGGGAGAGGTGTTCCGGGTGCTGTATGTGGGGCAGATCAGCATTCGCAAGGGGCTGAGATATTTGTTTGAGGCGTTCGCGAAGCTGGATCATCCGCGGAAGGAGTTATGGATCGTGGGGCCGCGAACGGATGTGACGGGGATCGATGACGTGACGGCGCCGGCGGGCACGAGCTTCCTGGGAACGCTGAAGGGGGCGGAGCTGGCGGCGGCGTATGAGAAGGGGTCGGTTTTTGTGCTGCCGAGCATCGAGGATGGGTTTGGGCTGGTGCTGGGGGAGGCGCTTTCGTACGGGCTGCCGATTATTACGACGGTCAACAGCGGGGCGGAGCTGGTGAAGGAAGGGGTGGAAGGTTTCGCGGTGCCGATCCGCGATGCGGATGCGATCCATGAAAAGCTGGAGATCCTGGCGGGAGACCGCGGATTGCTTGACCGGATGTCGTCGGCGGCGTTTGATCGCAGCAAGGAAATCGGGGGCTGGGCATCTACCGAAAGGATGCTGGCCGAAGCGCTCTCCGAAGTCTCCCAGAGTCCCCCGCCATGAAAAACGAACGCCCATTGCGCCAACTGCGTTTCCTGTTGTTTTCGCTGGTGCTGGTGCTGACCTTCGAGGGGTTGGTGCGCAAGAAGGCGCCGGGAGTGGGGAAGGTGGTGCTGTTCTTCCTGAAGGACTTTGTCGTCGGATTGATCTGGATTTGTGTGCTGCGCGTGCCGAAACCCCGGGAGGCGAAGTTTCTCATCTACGCGTATTGGACCGTGGCTATCTTCATGGTGCCGGTGGTGATCGCGACGGCGTTGCATGATCCGCTGCTGGCGGTGTTCGGGGTGAAGCAGTACCTGCTTTTCCCGATCGTGGGGATCGCGACATTCGTGGCGTACAAGGATATGCCGGTGGAGAGCCTGATCAGCTTTCTGCGGCGGACAGCCTTTCTGGTGATCCCGACGTCGCTGCTGGCGCTGATCCAACTGCGCCTGCCCGCGGATCACTGGCTGAATCTCTCCGTGGGAGGAACGAGCCTCGAAGGGTTCAGCGCATCGGGGTTGCTGCGGGTATCGTCCACGTTTCCCTTTGTCGCGCAGTATACGATGTTTCTGAACGCGCAGGTGTTCTTCGTGGTGGTGGCGCTGTATCACCTGAAGGGATTGACGGTGTGGCGGAAGGTATTGCATCTAAGCCTGCCGTTCCTGCTGATCCTCGGGTCGTATATTACCGGGTCGCGGGGAGCGGTGCTGGGAGATGCGGCGATCGTGGTATTGGCGCTGGGATTGATCGCGATGAAGGGGCATGCGGCCCGTGCGTTTCAAGCGGGGCTGCTCGTGGCGCTGCTGTATCTGGCGTTTCTGGTGGTAAAGGAACTGTCGCCAAGCTCATTCGCGGTTTACTCCGAGCGGGAGCAAGGACAGCTCATTGGCGTCAGCTCGGAGATCCAACACCGGGTGTTCGACATGCTTTTCGGCTGGATGTGGGGCATCCCGGGGGCGCCGGCTTCCTTGATCGGGTACGGGCTGGGGGTGATGAGCAATGGGTCGGATTTGCTGAGCAGTTATGCGCAATCGTGGCGAGGAGAAGGAAGCTGGACGGAGACGGATTATTCGACGACGTTGTTTGAGGGAGGGTTTTACCTGGTGGCGGTGTGGTACGCGTTCCGGTACTTTATCATCTTCGAAACGACGCGGCGTTTCGTCACGGCGACGTCGCGCGACTTTGTGATCCCGGCGGCATTCTGCCAGGGGTATGTCATCCTGACGGGGGTGCTGGCGACGCTGGCGATCCAGCCGCCGGTGGCGATCTGGTGGTGGATCTCGGTGGGGACATCGCTGGTCTTCTGGTACAAGAGTGTGGAAACGCCGGGAGAAGAGCCTCCCCCGGACTCCGAGGAGCCGCCAACTCCACTGCCGACGAAGATCCTGCGCGGGCGGAGCGCTTACGCGGAGCAACTGCACTCCGGGAAATAGGAGATAGCACGAAGGGATCTGACCAAGGAATTGATCTAATGGTGTTTATTGTCGATTCCCACCCGGTCCAATACAAAGCACCGGTGTATCAGGAGCTGGCGAGGCTGAGAGAGGGTGGGTTCAAGGTACTCTATGCGACTGATTGCTCGGTGCGCGGGCATCGGGATGCGGGTTTCGGGCAGAAAGTGGCGTGGGATATCCCGCTGCTGGAGGGTTACCCGCACGTGATCCTGGGGAACGAGCGCGGGGAGCCGCTGGCGGGTTTCCGAAGCCTGACGGGACGCGGGATTGGCGCGCTGCTGCGGCGGGAGAGGCCGGAGGCGGTACTTATCTCGCAATTCCTCTATGAGGCGGACCTGGTGACTTATATCTGGTGCCACTTCCTGGGGATACCGGTATGGATCCGGCATGAGACGCAGGACGAGGCGTTCGTGCGGCCGGGGTGGAAGAGCGCGCTGCGGCGTGTCGTTTACCGGCTGATCTACCGCGGGGTGGATCATGCTTTTTACATCGGCGAATTGAACCGGGAGCACCTGATCGCGTCGGGAATGGCTCCGGGGCGGATGAGCCGTGCGGCGTATTGTGTGCGGACGCGGCTGGATGGGATGAGCGATGCGGAGAAGCAGCGCATCCGGGATACACTGCGCGGGGAGCACTCGGTGGCGGCGGATGAGGTATTGCTGCTGTTCTCGGGGAAATTGATCGAGAAGAAGAATCCGCGATTGATCCTGGAGGCGATGGAGCTGCTGACTCCGGGGGAACTGGGGCGTTTCAAGGTTCTGTATGTGGGATCGGGCGCGATGGAGGATGAGTTGCGGGAGATGGCGGGGCGATTCGCGGGGCGGGTGGAGTTCGCGGGGTTTGTGAATCAATCGCGGATGCACGAGTATTACCTGGCGGCGGATGTGCTGATACTGCCCTCGCGCAGGGCGGGGGAGACGTGGGGGCTGGTGGTGAACGAGGCGCTGCACGCGGGATGCGGGGTGGTGATGACCGACGCGGTGGGGTGCCATCGGGAGTTCGGGGGATGGGAGCGGGTGCGGGTGATCGGGGAAGGGAATGCGGTGGAATGCGCGAATGCGCTGCGTGAGCTGAGCGGCTATGCGCGGTCGTTCGACTGGTGCGCGGCGCGGATGGAGAACTACTCCGTGCACGCGGCGGCGGAGGCGCTGGCGGAGGCTCTGGACAAAGCGGGCGGGGCGGGAAAGGATGCGCTCGCGTGATGAAAACGGGCGCCGCGCCGCAACGGATTTTAATCTACCGGCTGGGCAGCCTGGGAGATACGATTGTGGCGCTGCCGGCTTTCCATCAAATCCGGCGGCAGTTTGCCGATGCGAAGATTACCGTACTTACCAATGCGCCGATATCCGGGAAGGCTGCTCCGCTGGAATCGATCCTGGAACATACGGGGCTGGCGGATGCGTTTATCCATTATCCGGTGGGGGTGCGGGATGCGGGGGAGCTGCTGGGGCTGCGGCGGACGATCCGCGAGGGGAGGTTTGAGCTGATGATCTCGCTCGCGGCGCCGCGCGGACGGTTTTGCAGTTTGCGGGATTATCTTTTCTTCAAGTCGTGCGGGATGCCGAAGGTGATGGGGATCCCGTTCGCGAGGCGGGACCTGGTGTGCCAGGTGATCGACGGGACGACGCGGCATGAGGCGGAATGGGAAAGGCTATTGCACCGGATCGCGAGGCTGGGGCGGGCGGATGGGGCGGACGCGGCGTCGTGGGACCTGAAGCTTCAGCCGGAGGAGATCCACGAGGCTGAACGGTTGCTGAAGGAGGAGGGGGTGGGCGCGCCTTATCTTGCGGCGAGCCTGGGAACGAAGCAGGCGGTGAATGACTGGGGGGTGGAGAATTGGAAGGATCTGCTGGGGAAGGTGAGCGCGGCGATGCCGGAGGTGGGACTCGTGCTGCTGGGGAGCGGGGAGGAAGCGGCGAAATCGGAACAATCGGCGGAGGGATGGAAGGGGCCGCGGGCGAACCTGTGCGGGAAGACGGCGCCGCGTGTGAGTGCGGCGCTGCTGCGGGGAGCGGTGCTGTTTATAGGGCATGACAGCGGGCCGATGCACCTGGCGGCGGCGAGCGGGACGGGGTGCGTGGCGATTTTTTCCGTGAAGAATCCGGCGGGGCAATGGTTCCCGCCGGGGGAGCGGCATACGATTTTCTATCCGGATGTGCGGTACGATGCGGCGCGGAGCGATGATCTGGCTTATCAATCGAGGGCGATCAAATCGATCACGGTGGATGAGGTGTATGAAGCGGTGATGCGGACGGCATTGAAACCATGAGTACGACGAGCGCACATACGGGGCCCTCTTTTCCCGTGAAGAACAGGGTGGGGCGGGTGGTGTGGCAACTCGCGTATGTGCTGCTCTTCCGGCCGAGCCCGCGGCCATTGCATGGATGGCGGAGGTTTGTGCTGCGGTGCTTCGGGGCGAAGATCGCGGAGGGGTGCCATATCTATCCGAAGGTGGAGATATGGGCGCCGTGGAACCTGGTGTGCGGGGAGGAGGCGGGAGTGGCGAATGGAGTGACACTTTATAACCAGGCGTTGATTACGCTGGGGAAGAGGTCGGTGATCTCGCAAGGGTCGCACTTATGCACGGGCACCCATGATTATGAGTCGGCGAATTTCGAGCTTTATGCGCGGCCGATCACGGTGGGGGATCACGCGTGGGTGGCGGCGGAATGTTTCATCCATCCGGGGATCGTGATCGGAGAGGGGGCGGTGATCGGGGCGCGGTCGGTGGTGAACAAGGATATGCCGGCTTGGACCGTGTGCGCGGGACATCCGTGCAAAGCGATAAAGCCCCGGGTGATGACGGGGGTCACGTAGGCCGATTTCCACTTAGCAACCCCCTCCCCTTCCCTCGCGTCATGCGCTTCTTTAACGAATTGTGGGTGCTGCTGCACGCGGTGACGAGCCATCCGAACAACCGGGGAGCGAAGGCGAAGGCGGCGGCGGTGGCGCGGCTGATGGGATGGCAATTGCGTAAGAAAGTGCTGAGGAAGCCGATGATTATCGGTGTGGGAGGGAATCGGCGGTTCAAGGTGATTTGCGATTCGAAGTTCTCGAGCATGGTGGTTTACAACCGGCTGCCGGAGTGGGACGAGATGAACTTCCTGCTGCATTACCTGCGGGCGGAGGATGGGTTCCTGGATATCGGGGCGAATGTGGGTTTTTACACGGTGCTGGCGTCGAGCGTGATGGGGGATGAGCGGATCGTGGCGATCGAGGCGAACGCGCGGAATGCGGCGGTCATCCATGAGCAGGTGGCGCTGAATGGGCTGACGAATGTGGAGGTGATCGAGGTGGCGCTGGGGAATAAGAAGGGGGAGATCCTGTTTGAGGATGTGGGGAGGGAGATGGGGGCGGTGGCGGCGGAGGGGCAGGAGACGGGGAAGCTGATGCGGGTGCCGTGCATGCCGCTGGATGAGCTGCTGGAAACGCTGCGGATCGCGGCACGGGTGCTGGTGGCGAAGATGGATGTGGAGGGGAGCGAAGGGCTGATCCTGGAAGGGGCGCGCAAGACGCTGGAGAGGGGCGCGGTGGATGTGTGGCTGTTTGAGCTAAGCGATGAGGCGCTGCGCAAGCACGGGAGCTCGGCGGCGGGCGTGGTGGAGGGATTCGAGCGGAACGGGTACTCGATCCTGTATTGGGACGAGGGGGAGCGGCGGCTGGGACGCAAGGGGGACGAATATGACTGCGGACGAGCGAATTACCTGGCGTGCCGGGACCCGGCGATGGTCGCGCAGCGGCTCGCGGGGATGGGGAAGATGGGGGGAGATTTTGAGGGCTAGAGCAGTTTCGCTTTAATTTGCCGCATGCTGTGGGGCGGCGCGGGCCGTTGCGAAGCCTTTCAAGCTTGGCCTGTATTGATCAATACAGGCGCTGCGCTTAAAAGTCTCCGCACCAAC
>Ga0182024_10005345_pt1 | contig 28862 bp, 21 predicted proteins | sample P32metaG_FD_120480 | JGI IMG/M metagenome (GOLD analysis project Ga0182024, IMG submission 120480) | Permafrost microbial communities from Stordalen Mire, Sweden - P3-2 metaG (Illumina Assembly) | ecosystem: Environmental > Terrestrial > Soil > Wetlands > Permafrost | place: Sweden: Stordalen...
CACCCGGCTCCAGCCCGCCGGGGCCTACGCGGCGAACATCCTCGGCTTGTCCGAACAGGTGCCGGCGAAAGCGGTTTTTCTGACAGATGGCCCAAGCCGGACAGTAAAGATCGGCCCGACGACAATCCAGCTGCGGCGGACGACCCCGCGGAACATGGAGGCGGCGGGGCGCTTAAGCGGCCTCCTGATGCAGGCGCTTCGCGAGCTGGGCGAGGAGCACTTGACCCCGGCGCGGCGCGAACACCTGAAACGGACGCTCCCGGCTGACAAGCGGCGGGAACTCGTGAAGGATCTGAGGCTCGCCCCGGCCTGGATGCACGCGATCTTCCGCGAGCTGGCCGAGGAGGACGCATGAGGCTCAACTTCCTCACCCTTCCGACCGACGAACGCCGCCTGTACATCGATCAGGCCGCTATCCGGCGGAACGTATCCCCGGTGGTCCTGGAGAAGGACTTCTGGGTGTGCTGGCTTCTCGGCCTGCTGTTCGAGTCGGAGTTCGCCGGCAGCCTGGTGTTCAAGGGCGGCACATCGCTATCGAAGGTGTTCGGCGTCATCGAGCGGTTCTCGGAAGACATCGACCTGTCGTTGTCGCCGGAGTTTCTGAAGCTACCGGAGGCGGGGACGAGCCGGAACCAGGCGAATAAATGGATGACGAAGGCCGAGACCGCCTGCGCGCGGGCGGTGAAGACGCAGATCGCACCCGCTCTGGAAGCGGCCGCGGAGGCAGTGCTGGGGAAGCGCGACGGCGGGTGGTTTGAGTTCCTGACGGACGCCAACACGAACTCGCCGGTGCTCCTGTTCCACTACCCATCGTCGCAGCCGGCGGGGTTCGAGTACCTGAAACGCGCGGTGAAGCTGGAATTCGGCTCGCTCACGGACCAGCAACCAGTCGGCCGCCATCCGGTGCGGCCGTGGGTGGCCGATGTCCTCCCTGTAGCATTCCCCGACTGGCAGTGCGAAGTCGTGGTGCTGGAAGTGGAGCGGAGTTTCTGGGAAAAGGCGACGATCCTCCATACCGAGTATCACCGGCCGGCCGAGAAGCCGATGCCTGACCGGTTCTCCCGCCACTACGCGGACACGGCTGCGCTGGCCCGGCATCCGACTGCAAGCAGGGCAATCGACCGGCATGACCTCCGGAACCGGGTCGTAGCGTGGAAGGGGCAGTTCTTTGGCAGTTCGTGGGCAAACTACGACCTCGCAAAGCCGGGAACCTTTCGCCTCGTCCCGCCGGCTGCGCGTCTGCCTGGGCTGCGGCGTGATTACCAGTCGATGCGGGACATGTATCTCTCGGAACCCGCCTCCTTCGACGACGTGCTCGCCATCTTAGCCGATCTTGAACAACGCATTAACCGGCCTGCTGGCGGATAGTCGCCGCCTCTTGCTGAGTCGTGCCGACGACTCCCGGCTCCGCATCCGTGCAAGATTTCGCCTCGTCCATGCCGGCGACCGGGGACTCATGGCCGCCCCCTGGACCTTGCTAACCTTTCCCTGTTGCCGGGCATCCATCAATCCGCTTCCGGCCCCGCGAACGGCAAGCGCTCGGCATCGGCAGCGACCACAGCCCGCAACCCGGCCAGACTCCCCCGGCCAGAAGCCCTCCGAAGTCGCATAATACCCCCAGCAAAACAGCTCCACCGTCCTCCGCAGGCACAAAGGATAGGCACAAAGGTTGCCCCGAAATCGGGCGAAAACGGCCAGAATTCATGGGATCGGTGGAATCCATAGAAATCCACAAAGCACGAAATGACAAGAGGATACGCCAATGGTCCGCATCGGTATAGTAGGTCTTGGCTTCATGGGCATGATCCACTTCCTGGCGGCGCGGAAGGCCCGCGACGGCCGGGTGACGGCCCTGTGCAGCCGCGACCCCAAGAAGCTGGCCGGCGACTGGCGCGGCCTCCGCGGCAACTTCGGCCCGCCCGGCGAAATGATGGACCTGTCCGGCGTGAAGGGCTACCCGCGCTACGAGGAGTTGCTCGCCGACCCCGACGTCGATCTCATCGACATTTGTTCGCCGACGCACCTGCACGCCGACATGGCGGTCGCGGCCCTGCGGGCGGGCAAGCACGTGTTGGTCGAAAAGGCCATCGCCCTGACGCCGGAACAGGCCGACCTCATGCTGCGGGCGGCGGCCGACGCCGGCCGTCTGCTGATGGTGGCCCACGTGTTGCCGTTCGTCCCCGAGTTCGCGTTCGCGGCCGAGGCGGTGCGCGGCGGCAAGTACGGCAAGCTCCTGGGCGGCCACTTCAAGCGCGTCATCTCGCGGCCGGACTGGTCGGCCGACATCGGCGACGCCGCCAAGACGGGCGGCCCGGCGGTGGACCTGCACATCCACGACACGCACTTCATCGGCCTGATCGCGGGCGTGCCGGCCGCGGTGTTTTCGAGCGGCCTGGCCCAACCCGACGGCTCGGTGGACTACCTGACGACGCAGTACCTGTACGGCCCCGGCGGGCCGGCGGTGTCGTGTTCGAGCGGGGCGGTGGCGATGAAGGGCCGGCCGTTCGTTCACGGCTACGAAATCTATCTGGAAAAGGCGACGTTGGTGTTCGACGGCGGGCCGCTGACGCTGCTGACGGAGGACGGCGGCAAGGAGTTTCCGCCGCTGACCGGCGACGACCCGCTGGGCGCGTTCACGGCCGAGATCGACGCGGCCGCCGACGGGGTGCGCGCGGGCAAGGGGCCGGATTTGCTGAGCGGCCAACTGGCCCGCGACGCGCTGGTGTTGTGCCACAAGGAATGCGAGTCGGTGCGGACGGGGAGGGCGGTGGCGGTGCGTTGACGGCTCATTTCGCCGCTGGCGCGCTTTGGAAGCCGATCTTGCCTTTCGACGTTTCGGGAGGCCGCTCCATCATCTGCCGCAACACCTGGGCGATGGTCTTGATCTGGTCGTCGTGCAGCTGCACCGTTTCGCCGAGTTTGGCGATCTGCTCCACCAGTTCGCCGGGCGTCGCCAGCAGCCGCCGCAGCCGGACGAAGGCCCGCATGATCTCGACGTTCACCCGCGCCGCCGTGGGAGAACGGAGGACGCTGGAGAGCATGGCGACGCCGAGTTCGGTGAAGACCCAGGGCGGTGCGCGACGGCCGCCGTGCTCGCCACTTGATATCACAGTTTGTGATATCAAGATTGTAAACTCTTGCTGTGTAAGTTGATACGCAAAATCGACGGGGAAGCGATCAGGGTTGCGCCTGACCGCCTGGTTGAGCGCGGCCGTGGTCACGCCGTAGAGGCGGGCCAGGTCGGAATCGAGAAGGACGCGCTGGCCGCGCAGAACCTGGATGGCCTGCTCAATCTGCTCGGGTCGGATCGTTGCGAGGGGCTGGTTTTTCGCCATGCGAGCAGTATAGCCGACGGTGCCGTCTCGGACGAGGTTGGGATGATTTCGAGTAGCATCTTGAAGTCACAAATTGTGACCTCAAGTTCGTAGACTCTTGCTGCGTAAGCTGAAGCACAAGATCGGCATTCGTTCTCCTCGTTCCCAAACGGGAGTTTGGGAACGGGAAGAAGTATACTCAATATCTGGTGTGTTAGCAGACGTGGCCGAGAGAATGACACCTTATCTGAGGGGATGCGGATGCCGAGGCTGTTCGTCGCCGCGGCCCTGCCGGACGCCGCGATCGCGGAACTAGTTGCACTCCGGCCGCGCCCGGCCCCAGGCATCCGGCCTGCCGAGCCGGATCAGATGCACCTGACCCTACACTACATCGGCGAGGCGGATGTCGAACAGACGACGGCCCACCTTGGGGCGGTGGTCGCCCCGGCGTTCCGGCTGGTGATCGAGGGAGTCGGCCGGTTCCCCTCGGCCGGCGGAGCGGTCACCCTTTGGGCAGGGGTCCGGGAAACCTCCGAATTGCTGGGGCTGCACAAAGCCGTCGCCACCGCCCTCGCCGCCGGAGGGTTCCGCCCGGAGGCGCGCCGGTACACTCCACACATCACTCTGGCCCGCAGCGGGCCAGAGACGCCCGTAAGCTGGGCTGACGACTTCCTCGCCCGACAAGCCGGCTTCACGTTGCCGGCCGTGCCGATCCGGGAGTTCGGGCTGCACTCCAGTACCATCGTAAAGGATGTACCCGTCTACCGGCTTGAGAGGTCGTTCCCCTTACGACCTTGCGAGCCTGGCGATATCGAAACTTCGTAGCTGTCTTTTTCACCTTTTGAAGTCACAATCTGTGACTTCAAGTTCGTAAACTCTTGCTGCATCAGCTGAAAGGTAAAATCCCCGCGAGCACCTCCGTCAACCGCTCCCGCCGATGCGCCATGCCGCGTTCCAGTTCTCGCTGAATCACTTCTACCGTCGCCAACCGCCCAAGCATTCCGCCAGGCGGCTCGTACTCGATCGCGTCCATAATGCGGACGCCGCCCTCCGCCGTCGGCTCAAATCGCTGCGTGTGCTTCCACGACCGGAACGGCCCCTGACGCTGCTCCTCCACGATCAGCGCGTCCTCCTCGAACGCCGTGATCTCGCTCTCCATCCGCTGCGTCACGCCCCAGCGCCGTCCCTTTACCGTCAGCCGCGATCCCAACCGCAATTCCGCCGGCCCCTCGACCAGCTGCAAGTGCAGGTCCGGCGGCGCGAATCGTATGCGTTCGGCCGTCCGCCGGAACAGGGCGAACGCCTTCGCCGGCGTCGTCAGATAGCACTCGGACTGCTCGAAACGCGGCACGGCGCCTCCCTTCCTGCCCTTGGCAAGACCGGCCGCGTCCCTTGTAATCAGAAACATGGCCGTCGCACCCTTCGAGAACGCTTTCATCCTCACCGGGCCGACCGCGTCCGGCAAGAGTCAACTCGCGTTGACCCTGGCCGAACGTCTCGGCGCCGAGATCGTGTCGATGGATTCGATGGCCCTCTACCGCGGCATGGACGTCGGCACTGCCAAGCCCGGCCCCGACGACCGCCGGCGCGTGCCACACCACCTCCTCGACGTGCTCGACCCGTGGGAGTCGGCCAGCGTGGCGTGGTGGCTGCGGCGGGCCGCCGACTGCTGCCGCGACATCGAGGCGCGCGGCCGGCGCGTCCTTTTCGTCGGCGGCACTCCGCTTTATATGAAAGCCCTGCTGTACGGCCTGTTCGACGGCCCGCCGGCCGACGAGGAGCTGCGCCGCCGCCTGACGGAAGAAGCGGAACGTCTCGGATCGCCGGCCCTGCACGCCCGCCTCGTCGCCGTGGACGCGGCCAGCGCCGCCCGGTTGCATCCCAACGACGTGCGCCGTATCGTTCGCGCCCTGGAAGTCTGGCAGCTGACCGGCCGGCCGCTCAGCGCCTGGCAGACGCAATGGGCCGTCCCGCCCAACGCCGCCGACGGCCGCCCCGTCCTCTTTCTCAACCCGCCGCGGGCCGAGCTGTACGCCCGCATCGACGCGCGCGTCCGCCGCATGATTGCCGACGGCTTGGCGGAGGAAGTTCGCGCCCTGCGCCGTCTGCCGCGGCCGCTGAGTCGGGAGGCCGCCCAGGCCGTCAGCTATCGGGAAATGTCCGACTACCTCGACGGCTTGGCCGGGCTGGAGGAAATGATCGTGCGCATCCAGACGCGCAGCCGCAACTTGGCCAAGCGGCAGCTGACGTGGTTCTGGAGTCTGCCACAGTGCGTGCCGATCACGAACCATTTGACATTCGCCGCCTGGGGTCTGACAATGGAATAGCTTCCCCCGGTCGTGCCCCTGTGCTATAAGACCCACAGGGAGTTTCCGCGCCGTGGACCCCTTGCCCGCCCGCTTGCGCCGCGGAGGAGGATTCGATGCCGTTGGTGACATTCCAAGTGCTCGATGGGGTTGACAGGGGCCGCGCGTTCCGCGAGCTTCCCACCCCGGTAACAATCGGCCGGGAGGAAGGCAACGTGCTGCGGCTCAACGACGAGCGCGTCAGCCGCTTCCACGCCAAGGTCCAGGCCGACAGCGGCGAAATCATTCTCACCGACCTCGAAAGCACCAACGGCACCCGCGTCAACGGCAACGTCGTGCAGATCCGCCGGCTGCGGGCCGGTGATCGCGTCGGCGTCGGCCGGTCGCTGCTGCTGTTCGGCACCGAGGCGGAGATCGCCGCCCGCTACGCCGCCCTGATCGCCGCCGGCGCCTCCACGCACGGTCTGGTGGACGCCGATGAGCTGCCGGCCACGGTCCACGGCCAGACCGTCGCCACCTCGTTCGAGCACGACGACGATTTCGACCTCAGTCCCACCGACAAGATCACCTTCGCCAACGGCGCATTGTTCGCCGGCGCCCGGCCGCTGCCGCCGCTGCCGATGAAAACGACCCCGTCCCAGGCCGCGCGACTGGCGGAACTGCTCGAATTTCTCCACCACCGTCTGATCAACGCCACCGAAAACATTCGCGCCAACGAGGACGGTTCGCAGGTCCTCCTGTCCTTCGCCGACTGGCAGCGCGTGCTGGCCGTGCAGATGGTGCTGGCCCGCTACGTCCGCGCTGTCGCCGAGCCGGACGCGCTCGAAGAATAAGGCTCTCCAGCCGAAAGCGCGGTTGAGTTTCCGCGAGGGATAAGTCTCCTGGGGAAAGGGAGTGCATCCCGCCCTGTCCCGCGGTATGGATGGGTAGTGTCTCGGTTTGAACGCCCGCCGCGTTTCTTGGGGCGAAGCGCGATCAAACGGAGACGCTACCCGAAATAGGGCGTGATTTCGCATTGACCCACTTTGCCCTATCGTCACTAATCTGCCTTCTCATTCCCTCACCCGCGCCGCAAGGAGACCCCATGCGCACTCGGACACTGCCCAACCCTGCTGTTGTTCCCGAAGACCTGGAGTGGTTGCCGGAGTCACCGCCAGCGCGCCTCGAACAGCTGCACCGGCGGCTGGGCGAGGCGCCCTGCCGCCAACTCGGCCTCTACCCCATCCCCGCCGACTTCAAGCTGTCGGTGGTCATCCCGGTCTACAACGAGGAGCGCTGGATCTCCGAGGTGGTCCGCCGCGTCGATGCCGTGCCCATCCCGAAAGAGATCGTCATCATCGACGATTGCAGCACCGACAACACCCGCGCCGTCCTTCAGAACCTGGCGACGCGCTACGACCTACGCATCTTCCTTCAGCCCCACAACCAGGGTAAGGGGGCGGCCCTGCGCGAGGGCTTCCGCCACGCCGCCGGCGACGTGGTGATCGTGCAGGAAGCCGACCTGGAGTACGACCCGGCCGAGTACCCGCGGCTGATCCAGCCGATCATCGAGGGCAAGGCCGACGTGGTCTACGGCTCGCGCTTCGTCGGCGACACCCACCGCGTCCTCTATTTTTGGCACTCCGTCGCCAACAAGGCGCTGACGCTGCTGTCCAACTTCTTCACCGACCTGAACCTGACCGACATGGAAACCTGTTACAAGGTCTTCCGCCGCGAGGTGCTCCAGGGACTCACCCTCAAGTCCAACCGCTTCGGCTTCGAGCCGGAGATCACCGCCAAGATCGCGCGCAAACGCAACCCGTCCTGGCGCGTCTACGAGACGCCGATCAGCTACCAGGGCCGCACCTACGAGGAAGGCAAGAAAATCGGCCTCAAGGACGCCTTCAACGCCCTCTACTGCATCCTCCGCTATCGCTACTTTGATTGAGCGATAAGGCGAGCGGCCGGCGTAAGCCGGCCGGTGGACGCCTTCACCGGCCCGCTTACGGCGGCCGCTCGCCTTTCACGCGGACGGCGGCCGCCCTTCCAGCGCCAGCGGCCGGCTCACCGCCAGCCACTTCCGGATCGCCCGCAACCCCGACAGACCGGCCTGTAACCCCACGGCGGTGAGGATGCAAAGCAAGGGCGTGTAGATCACCCGGAAGCGGGGACTGGCCTCGGACCCGCCGCTGAGAGCCAGGACGTAAAGCGCGGGCAGCACCAGTCCGGCCAACAGTAGCCACTGTCGGTGGCCGATCAGGCAGACGGCTCCCAGCGCCAGGAACAGCAGGATCCGCTCCCTGGACGAGCAGGACGATCAGACGGAAGCCCTCGCGGGGCGCGGAGGGGTGGTCGGCGACCACGGCGTGGATTATAGTCGTCGCTGACCCGACCGGTGGCGGGATCGATCACCGCCGGCCCGCCAGTGAAGCGCGAGAAGTGATCGCGTCCGGTCCAAAGAACTCCAGGGCCGCGCCCCGCAAATGGACCTTGGCGTACACGCCGGGGTGGGCCAGCAGGATCGCTACACCCTTCCGCTCCCAGGCCCGCCAGCGGTCGCCGTTGCTGGCGCCGGGGGGAAGGGACGCCTCACACACTTGCGTGAGGCGGTCGCGCTCGATTTCTCGGGTGGTTCCGTTCAACTCCGCCTCGACGCTGGCCGCCTTGTACTTGAGGAGGTTGACGGCGGCCACGCACGAGATGCCGGCGTAATCGGCCGTGACCTTGTTCCTCGCCACCCACGCCGCCGCCGGCGCCAGGGCGATCAGCACGGCCAGGCCGGCCAACCCGAGCTGACGCAAGTTGCGGGTGGCGCGGGCCAGCAGCGGCAGCGCCAGAAGGCCGAAAGGCGCCAGCAGCAGGACCGGGTGGATGAGGATGCCGACGGCCAGCAAGGCGCCGGCCCCCATCAGGTGGCGGGCCTGACCGGTTTGCCGGTAGAGCATTACCAAGAGGGCCCCGCCGACGACCACCAGCGCCGTGTAGGACTCGGTCAACAGGAAGTTGCTGTAGTAGATCGACACCGGATCGACGGCCAGCACCGCGGCGGCCGTCAGGGCGACTCGCGCCTCGGCCCCCACGGCCCGCGCCAGGCGGTAGGTGAGCGCGATCGTCAGCCCCGCCAGGAGCGCCTGAAGCAGGATGGCGTGCGGCACGGAGGCGCCGGTAAGCGCGTAGACGACCGCCAGCAGGCAGGGCAACCCCGGCGGCCGGTAGATGTTCGGCTCGAAAGGCGGCTGCTCAGACCAGCTGTAGCCGTGGCCCGCCAGCAGGTTCACCGCGATCCGGTGATACTCCGGCGAATCGGGGTCCATGAAGATCGTGGGGTGGTCCCAGTTCTTCACCAGCGGCGCCAGGCGCAGCAACACCCCGACGGCCACGATCAACGCCAGCCAACGCAGAGAACGGTCCTTCATTCTCGGACGCTCCTTGAAGAGATGCTCAGGCCGCCTGTCCCTGGCCCGCCAAGGCCAAGCTCGGCCGCGCCCTTGCCGGCGCCGCGCCGCGTTGACTCGACGCCGCCCGCGCCGCCCGCCACGCCTGGACGACGAGGACCGCGAACCCGAGCGCCAGCACCAGCCGCGCCACGTCCCGCACCACCTTCGCCGCCACGTGAGATTCGTCGTTAAAGATAAAACGCGACGTCGCCAAAGCGAGGCAGACGAGCGGGCCCAACGCGGGCAAGCAAGCGACCGCCCGGGCGGGGCGGCCCGCATCCGGGACCGTAGCGAGGCGCCGGACCAGCGGCACGAGAACGATGACGAAATCGTAAGGCTCGTGGTAGGTCCATAGGATGCTGACGAAACACAAGAGGTCGATCAAGAGGGCGTCCGCCGCGTTCCGGTTCCACCAGCACCAGGCCCAAGCCGCCAGCACAAACCCGACCTCCAGCGCCAGGGCGGCCGGCGTGCCGACGAGGTGCAGACGGATGACCAGATCCTGAAGCGTGTACTGTCCTCCCTGGGTGAAGTAGCCGGCCGTCTCCACCCACTGATGCAACAGCGTCCAGGGGGCGCGGCCGAAGCGGTACGATTGGACGCCGAGCGCCGCCAGCTGGCTCACCGCAACCACGGCCAGCGCGCGCCAACGCCCCCGGACCAACGGAACGATCAGGAACGGCAGGGCCAGCGAGGGTTTGACAAGGGCCAGACTTAAAAGCGCCCCGGCGGCGTACTCATGCCGATCGAGCCAGCGAAAACCGAGCAGCACGCAGACGGCCACCAGAAGGCTGAATTGGCCGACGAACACGGTCTCCTGGGTAGGCGGCCAGGCCAGCAACAAGGCGACGACCCCGGCGACGGCCAGGGGCGTTCGCGACGCCGCGCCCGGTTCGCGGCGGCCCATCAGCCAGGCGAGACCGGCGAGCAGGGCGAGGTTCATAATCACCCATACCCCATAGATAGACTCTTCAGGAAGCCATCCCAGGGTCAGGGAGAGCAGAAGCTGCGCGGGGGGCGGGTAGACGGCCTCCGGCGGCCCGTAGGCGGCGAGGAGGGGGAGGGCCTTCGTGGGGATTCGCGGGTCGTCGCCGGCTTCGGCGGGCGTGAGATGGGGGATGGCGTAGATCAGGGGAAGCTCCGGCCGATTCCCCGGACGGCCGTAGCGGTGTTCGAGGGCGGCCAGGGTGATCGGGTAGGGGTTGACGCCGTTGCGAACGTACTGGCAGGTGACCCAGCGGCGGTGGACGTCGGCGAGGCGGCCGAGGTGGAGGGCCTGCCAGGCGCTGAATCCTAGCCACACCAGGCCGGCCAGCAAGGCGACGGCGACGGCGACGCCGAAGAACGACCGGGCCAGGCCCCGCCGGCGGCCGGCGAGGCGCGAAGAGACATCCGTGTCAATCATTGGGCAGGGACTCCCATAGTCGGCGGTCCCCGGAAGATCGCCGGCGGCGAGGGGACGGCGCCCGTTCGGTTTTGGTAAGCGAAGGCGGAGGAGAGGGTACAGGCAAGCCGGAAAATTTGCAACACGAGGTGAGAAGAGGCGGCGCCCCGCGAACAGGGGAAGGCCGCGGGAAGCGGCGGCCAAAGCGCGCGCGGCGTTTCCGGTTGCCTCTGCGTCCCCACGGCCGTCCGTCGCTTCTCGACGACGTTGCGGGCGAGGACGAATCGACGACGTCCCTTTTTGTCTCCACCTTTTTGGGTCTTCAGCCGAAGGCGTGGGTGAGTTTCCGCGAGGGGTGCAAATCGCCTTGTTCCATCGACCGGGAACCCTCCCGCAGCCGGAATTCGCCCATGAATTCTGCTCTGGAGGCAAGAATAAGCGGATTCTCCACAAAGACACAAAGGCCACAAAGACGAAGACAAAGAAGACCCTTCCCTCGGCTGCTGACGCTGATTCCTCAGCCCGGTTGCTGTATCGTGCATGGGTGGGGTCTTTACCTTTGTGCCCTTTGTGTCTTTGTGGTGAACCTCCTATGCCGCAACGTCCTTTCGTTCACCTGCACTGCCACAGCCACTACAGCCTGCTCGACGGCGCCAACCGCCTCCCCGAGTTGACGGCCCACGCCAAGGCGCAGGGCATGAACGCCCTCGCCCTCACCGATCACGGCAACCTGTACGGCGCCATCGAGTTTTACCAGGAATGCAAGGCCGTCGGCCTCAACCCGATCATCGGCTACGAGGCCTACGTCGCCCCCGGCAAACGCACCGACAAGGGGGCGTCGCGCCGCGGCGAAGCCGGCTTCCATCTCACGCTCCTGGCCCAGAACCGCACCGGCTTCCGCAACCTCATCAAGATGGCCTCCGTCGCCTTCGTGGAGGGCTATCACTACGTCCCGCGCATCGACAAGGAGCTGCTGGAAGTACACAAGGAAGGCATCATTTGTCTCAGCGGCTGCGCCTCCGGCGAGTTCAGCGAATTGATCCTCAAGGACCAGCTCGACGAGGCGGAAAAGCTGGCGCGATGGTTCCACGGCGTCTTCGGCAAGAACTTTTACGTCGAAATCCAGAACAACGGCCTGAACATCCAGAAGGAGTGCGCCGACGGGGCGATCCGCATCGCCGACAAACTCGGCCTGCCGCTCGTGGCCACCAGCGACGCCCACTACCTGACGCGCGACGACGCCAACGCCCATGACGTGCTCCTCTGCATCAACACCGGCGCCAAGCGCTCGGACGAGAAGCGCATGCGCTACGGCGAACCGGGCATGAACAAGCTCGTCGATCAGTTCTACGTCCGGCCGCCCGAGGAAATGTACCGCCTCTTCCCCGGCCGCGAGGAGGCCGTGAAGCGTAGTCAGGAGATCGCCGACGGCTGTTGTATCGAACTCGACTTCAAGGCCCGCCACTTCCCCGTCTTCACGCCGCCGGACGACAAGAAGCCGGAGGACTACCTGCGCGAGTTGTGCTACGCCGGGCTGCGCGAGCGGTTCGGCGACTCGCCGGCGCCGGCGGTGCTGGAACGGCTCGAACACGAGTTGGGCGTGATCTGCGGGATGGGCTTCGCCAGCTACTTCCTCATCGTCGGCGACTTCGTGCGCTTCGCCGTGGACAACGGCATCCCGGCCGGCGCCCGCGGCTCGGCCTGCGGCGCCCTGGTCAGCTACGTCCTCAAACTCAGCCACGTCGATCCGCTGGAATACGATCTCTTGTTCGAGCGCTTCCTCGACCCCAACCGCTCCGAGGCGCCCGACATCGACATCGATTTCTGCCAGGACCGCCGCGAGGAAGTCATCGCCTACGTCCGCGGCAAGTACGGCGAGGGCAGCGTGGCCCAAATCGCCACGTTCGGCACACTGGCCGCCCGCGCCGCCATCAAGGACGTGGGCCGTGTGCTCGACTTCCCGCTGGAGCGCGTCACCCAGCTGACCAACATGATCCCCAAGACGCTCGGCATCACCCTCGACGAGGCGCTCAAGGAGAGTACGGACCTCAAACAGGCGTATGAATCGGACCCCGAGGTGCGCGAGTTGATCGACATCGCCCGCCGACTGGAGGGGACGAACCGCAACTCCGGTACGCACGCGGCCGGCGTGGTGATCGCCAACGGCGCCCTGACGGACTATGTGCCGCTGCAGCGCGTAATCCGCAAGGGCGACGACGCCGGCTCCCGGGCCGGCGAGGCGGTGGTGACGACGCAGTGGACGATGGGCGACCTGGAGAAGGTCGGCCTGCTCAAGATGGACTTCCTGGGCCTGCGTACCCTGACGCTGCTGGACAACGCGGTGAAGCTGATCGCCAGGACGCGCGGCGAGATCATCGACCTATATAAACTGCCGCTGGACGACCCGGAGACCTACGCCCTGTTGCAGCGCGGCGACGCCAAGGGGGTGTTCCAGCTGGAGTCCGACGGCATCCGCGAGTTGCTCAAGCGGATGAGGCCGGACAACATCCGCGACATCATCGCGGTCATGGCGCTGTACCGCCCCGGCCCGCTCGAGGGCGGCATGGTGGACGACTACATCAACGTCAAGCACGGCCGGGCCAAGCCGTCCTACGTCCACCCCGTCATGGAAGAGGTGCTGGCGGAAACCTACGGCGTGATGGTGTATCAAGAACAGGTAATGCGGATCTTAAATAGGCTTGGCGGGATCGAGCTGTCGAGCGCCTACGCCTGCATCAAGGCCATCAGCAAGAAGAAGTTCGAGATCATCGACGAGCGGCGCAAGGAGTTCGTGGCGGGGGCGGCGAAGAGAGGCCTCTCCGAAGACGCAGCAAAAGATATTTTTAGTTTAATCATCAAGTTTGGAGGCTATGGTTTCAACAAGAGCCATACCGCGGCCTACGCCCAGGTCGGCTACCAGACGGCCTACCTCAAGGCCCACTACACGCCGGAGTTCATGGCGGCGCTGTTGACCAGCGAAATCGAGGACGGCAACAAGCGCGACATCATGGTCGAGCATATCGCCGACGCCCGCCGCCTCGGCGTGGACGTGCTGCCGCCCGGCGTCAACGAGAGCGACGCCGACTTCACCGTGCGCGACGGCAAGGTCGTTTTCGGGTTGACGGCCATCAAGGGCGTCGGCCGCGGCGCCGCCGAGGCCGTCGCCCGCGCCCGGGCCGAGGGCGGGCCGTTCACCGACCTCTTCGACTTTTGCGAGCGCGTCGATCTGAAGGCGGTCAACCGGGCGGCCCTGGAAAAGCTGGCCAAGGCCGGCGCCCTGGACTGTCTCGGCGGCCACCGGGCGCAGCTGCTGCACGCCGTCCCGCGCGCCCTCCAGTCGGCCGGCGCCCGCCAGGAGGACCTGCGCCGCGGCCAGAAGAGCCTGTTCGAGGCGGCCGGCGGCGACGGGGCGTCGGCGACCGGCCCGGCCGGCGAGGCGCTGCCCGAAGTTCCGGAGTGGCCGGAGACGGAAAAGCTCAAATATGAGAAGGAGGTCCTCGACTTCTACCTGTCCAGCCATCCGCTGGCGCAGCGGGAAAAGGAGCTGCGCCGCTTCGCCACCTGCACCGTGGAGCAGCTGAAGCAGCTGCCGGCCGAGCAGGAGGTGACGCTCGGCGGCATGTTGGTCCAGGTCCGCTTCATGAACACCAAGAAGGCGCGCAACGGCAACAGCCGCTATGTCCGCTGCAAATTGGAGGATTTTACCGGGTCCGTCGAGTGCGTGATGTGGCCCGACGACTACGTTCGCCACAAGGACGAGGTGCGGGAAGACCGCGTTTGCTTCATCCGCGGGTCGGTGGAGCGGACGCGCGACGAGCCGGGCCTGGTGCTCAACCGCATCCTCAGCCTCGAACAGGCCCAGCGCGAGCTGGCGCGCGGGCTGTATCTGCTGATCAAATTGGGCGTCCACGGGCTGCAGCACGTCGAGGCGCTGGCGCCGATCCTGACGCGGGCGCCGGGCGGCTGTCCGGTGTTCCTGACGGTGCGCGACGCGGCGGGCAAGAAAGTCGATTTGAGACTCGGCAGGGAGTACGCAGTCAACCCGGCGGCGTATCCGCACGACGATCTGGCGGCCCTGCTCGGCGAGGACTGCGTGAAGCTGGCGTGAGAGGTAGTCTTACCAGCCCCGAGCGCCAGCGAGGGGTTCAACAAAACAAACCCCCGCGCTGGCGCTCGGGGCTGGTAAAGCCCTCAATCCAGTCCGAAAAACGCCATCGACCCCAAGTACAGCAGCACGCCCATCGACCGCACCGCCTCGCGCGTGTTCACCTTGGACGTGCCGCCGCGGCGGTCGGCGAAAATGATCGGCGTCTCGCCGACGCGGCAGCCGGCCGTGCGACAGCGGTACAGCACTTCTTCCTGGAACGAATAGCCGCGCGAAATCATCCGCTCCAGATGGGCCTCGCGCAGCTTGGACACGCGGTAACAGCGGAAGCCGCCGCTGGCGTCGCGGGCGCCGACGCGCATCAGCAGCCGCGTCAGCAGGTTGACGCCGTTGCTGATGAGCCAACGCTTGAACGGCCAGTTCTCCGTGCCGCCGCCGGGGACGTAGCGCGAGCCGATCATCACGTCATGCCTGTCCATGCCGGCCACCATCGCGGGCAGGTAGCGCGGGTGATGGCTGAAATCGGCGTCCATGCTAATGACGTAATCGTAATCGTGTTCCATGGCGTAGCGCATGCCGGTGAGGATGGCCGTGCCCAGGCCGAGTTTGCCGGCGCGGTGGATGACGTGGACGCGCGGGTCGGCGGCGGCGAGGCCGCCGGCCAGCTTGCCGGTGCCGTCGGGCGAATTGTCGTCCACGACGAGGACGTGCGCGGCCGGCAGGGTCGTATGGATTTCCCGCACGAGCGCCGGCAGGTTTTCCTTCTCGTTATAGGTGGCCACCGAGACCAGAATGCGCGGGGAAGACGACGCCACGATCCCTCCTTCTTTGCGTGTTGCGACTTGCACGGCACGCGGGGGCGGGTCTATCTTATAGAAACCTCCTCATCTCCGGGGAGGCGTACCCGTCGGACTCGTTCAGAGGGCGCGCAGCGATGGCCGAGGCAATCACGATCGCCTGTCCCGAATGCGAAAAAAAGCTCGCGGTGGCGGCCGCGACGGTCGGTAAGAAGATCCGATGTAAGGGCTGCGAACACGTCTTCGTCGTCAAGGCCCCCGCCGCCGCGAAGGGCGGCGGCAAGGCGCCGGCGGCCAAGCCGGCCGCGAAGGCCGTCGATGTTAAGAAGAAAGCGGCCCCCGAGGCCAAGACCCCGAAGCCGAAACCCCCGGACGACGATGAGGAGGACAGCAAGCCCTACGGCATCACGTCGGTGGACACGACGCCGCGCTGCCCCGAATGCGCCAACGAACTGGAGAGCGAGGACGCCGTCCTCTGCCTGACGTGCGGCTACAACACGCGGACGCGCGTCCGGGTGGAGACCAAGGCCGTGGAAGACGTCACGGGCATGATGGTCTTCCTGTGGCTGCTGCCCGGCATCCTCTGCGTGCTGCTGACCCTGACCCTCTTGACCTTCGATATTTTCTACACCATCAAGATCTTCGAATATGTCGAAGGCGCCGGGTACGAGTTCATCAGTTACCCGTGGTTCGTGATCTGGTTCGTCTGGGCGCCGACGGTGTTCCTCATGGTCGGCGCCACGACCTTCGCCGTGCGACGGCTGATCCTCCACCCCCGTCCGCCGGAGCGGATAAAGAAGAAGGCGAAGCAGGAGGACGACTGAGGGCGGCGGGTCGTTACAAACCCGCGACCGGGTTGGCTCGTCTAAAGGTTGGGCGGCGACGCCGCTGCGCATTCCAGGCGAGCGGGGGGCGTCAGCCCCCTGATTTAGCACGTTATCGCCGACCGTATGAAAAATCAGGGGGCTGACGCCCCCCGCTCGCCTGAATTTGGAGACCGTGATGAAGCGAGTCGTTCCCGGCCGGTGGCTGCCGTTGCTTCTTGCAGGATGCCTGGCGGGGGGCGGATCGCTGCGGGCGGCCGACGCGGACCCGGCGGCGCTGTCCGTCAAGGCGCTGGCCGTCCTCAACGCCAACTGCCGCCGCTGCCACGGCCAGGACGGCACGGCCGAAGGCGGCATGAACTTCATCCTCGACCCCGCCAAGCTGGTCGCCCGCAAGAAAATCGTGGCGGGGCGGCCCGACCAATCGCCGCTGTTCAAGCGCGTCTCCACCGGTAAAATGCCGCCGTCCGGCGAAAAGCCGCGGCCGTCGGCCGACGACGTCGCCCTTCTCAAACAGTGGATCGAAGCCGGCGCCCCGTCGCCGACGCCGCTCGTCCGCCGGCCCGTCCTCACCGACGCGGCCGTGTTCAACCTCATCCTGGCCGACCTGGATCAACAGGACAAACGCGGCCGGCGCTTCCTCCGCTATTTCAGCCTGGCCCCCCTGGCCAACGCCGATTTCAGCCCCGACGAGCTGCAAACGTACCGCAACGCCCTGGCCAAGCTGCTCAACGGCCTCTCCTGGCACCCGCGCATCACCGTCCCAACCGCCATCGACCCGGACAAGCTCGTCCTGCGGATCGACCTGCGCGACTACCAATGGGACGCCATCCTCTGGAACCGCCTGCTGGCCGCGTACCCCTACGGCGTCCTGGCCGACACCGCCACGGCGCGGGCCGTCCTCGTCGGCACGGCCACGCGCGTGCCGTGCGTCCGGGCCGACTGGTTCCTGGCCAACGCCTCGCGGGCGCCGCTCTATTATGATCTCCTGCAAATTCCGTCCAATTTGTCGGAATTGGAGCGGCAGCTGCACGTCGACGTGGCGGCCGACGTGCAGCAGGAGCGCGTGGCGCGGGCCGGCTTTCTCGGCTCCGGGATCTCCCGCAACAACCGCCTCATTGAGCGGCACGACGCCATGAACGGCGCCTACTGGCGGACCTACGATTTCGAGGGCATTCCGCAAAATCTGGTGGACCGCGACCTGCTGCTGCCGGATCGCCGCAACCTGTTCGCCTACCCGCTCGGCCCCGGCCTCGGCGACGGCAATACCTTCCAGCACGCGGCCGGCGAGGCCATCTTCAACCTGCCCAACGGCCTGCAAGGTTACCTGCTGGTCAACGCCAACGACGTGCGGCAGAACAAGGGCAACACGGCCATCGTCAGCGACCCCAAGCGGCCCGACCGCGCCGTCGAAGCCGGCGTGTCGTGTATGTCGTGCCACGCCGGCGGCATCAACCCAAAGGACGACCAGATCCGCGACCACGTCCAAAAGAATGCCAAGTCGTTCAAGCGAGCCGACGCGGAATTGATCCGCGCCCTCTACGTCCCCAAGGAGAAAATGCGGGCGTTGATGGACGACGACTCCGATCGCTTCCGCAAGGCGCTCGAAAAGACCGGCAACAAGGTCAGCGTATTCGAGCCGATCATGACTGCGACGCTGCGCTACGAGGCCGACGTGGACCTACCGACCCTGGCGGCCGAAGCGGGGTTGAGGCCGGAGGAACTGCTGCCGCGCCTTACGGGATCGGAGAAGTTGGCGCAGAGCTTCGGCCCGCTCAAGGCGGCCGGCGGCACGGTCCCGCGGCAGGTCGTGGAACAGGCGTTCGGCGACCTCGCGCGCGACCTGCGGCTGGGGGCGGTGTTCCAGCCCGGCCAGACGGGCGAGACGCTGCCGGACAACACCGGCGAGGTCGATCCGCTGGAGGCGCAGTCCAGCCCGGCCAACGCGGCGGCCTTCAGCCCCGATGGCCGCCGAGCCGCCTTCGCCAGCGCCGATAAGACGGTGGTGATCTGGGACGTGGAGGGCGGCCGCGAGCTGCGCCGCTGCATCGGCCACACGGCGTCGGTCTGGTGCGTGGCCTTCAGCCCCGACGGCTCGCGTCTCTTGTCCGGCGGCAAGGACGGCACGGTTCGCCTTTGGGAGACACAGACGGCCCGTGAACTCCGCCAATTCGACGGCCACGAAGATTTGGTGGCGTGCGTGGCCTTCGGCCCCAACGGCCGCTGGGCGCTGTCGGCCGGCTACGACCATCGGGTGATCCGCTGGGACCTGGACGGGGGCGCGGCCGATCCGGCTTTCGCGTTCGACGCGCCGGTCAACTACATCAACGCGGTGGCCGTGTCGCCGGACGGCGGCCGCTGTTTGGTGTGCGCGGACCAGAAGGTTTACGTCGCCGACGCCAAAACCGGCAAGGTCTTGCGGACGTTCGCGGGGCACACCGATTCCGTGACGGCCGCCGCGTTTTCGCCGGACGGCAAGCTCGTCCTGTCCGGCGGCGACGACCGCACGCTGCGGCTGTGGGACGCCGGGACGGCGAAGGAAATTCAGGTCTTTTCGGGACATGAGGGAGGGGTGAAGAGCGTGGCTTTCGCGCCGGACGGCAAGCGCGTCCTCTCGGGCGGGGCCGACGCGACGGTGCGGCTGTGGGACGTGGAAACCGGCAAGGACCTACGCGATTTCCGCAAACACGCCGAGTCGGTGGCGGCCGTGACGTTCGTGGATGAGGGCCGGGCGACGCTGTCCGTCAGCCGCGACGCCAACGTCCGCCTTTGGCGGCTGGAAAAGGCCGCGTCCGCGCCGACGCCGGCCCCCTACGACCCGACCGTGACCAACCCGCCGAATCCGGGGCCGGCCCCGAATACCGTATTGCAACCTACCGCCGTCGTCCCCATCGGCGGCACGGTCGGCGCATTGCACCTGTCGCCGAACCACAAATGGCTCTACGCCCTGAACGTCACCGACGGCAAGCTGGTCAAGATCGACGCGGCGGCGAACCGCCGGGTCGGCGAATTGCGACTCGGCGCGGGGACCGACGCCCTGGCGATGAGTCTCGACGGCAAGACGTTGGCGGCGATCGCGGCGGTGGAGGGCGTCAACAAGGGGTCGGCGGCGTGCGAGCTGCAAATCATCGACCCGGTGAACATGGAGATGCGGAAGGACTTCAACGTGTTGGCCGCGCCTTACGACGTGGCCGTTTCGGACGCCGGCCTGGTGTTCGTGACCGGCGGCGACGGCGACTGGACGGACGTGGCCGTGGTGGACGCCACGAAGGAGGCGATCGTCGCCCGCTGGGGCGGCGTGTGGCGCCGCTCGTTCGCGCGGCTGTCGGCGGACCAGAAACGGCTCTACGTCTCCAGCCAAGGCGTGAAGCCGGGCACGCTCGACGCCTTGCCGTTGCCCGGAAAGATTGACGACAGGCCGGCCGCCTATCGCGCCGCCGCGCCGACGCAATACGCGCTGGGCGGCGAGTTCGAGGCGACGCCGGACGGTCGGTTCCTGTTGTGCAAGACCGGCGTGGTGCTCCAGGCGTCGGAGACGCGCGACCAGGACATGCGGTTTCAGGCGTGGGTCGGCCCGTTCACGGCCGCGGCGACGGACGCGGACGCCCATAGCGCGTTCCTGCTGACGCGAGAAGGCGTATTGAAGCAGTATTCCTATCCGGAATTCAAATTACTGGCGGCGTGGAACCTGGGGATCGCGCCGACGCGGGCGGCGCTGGACGGCAAGGCGGCCAAGCTGTACGTGGCCGGCTTCGACCCGAAGACGGCGGCGGAGCACCCGAGGGCGCGAGGCTTCGGCGACGTGTTCGTTTACTCACTGCCGGACGTGCTGACGAAAAAATAAAAGATCTCACGCAAAGACGCAAAGGCGCTAAGAGAACCTCTTAGCGTCTTTGCGTGAGATCTTCTTTACTTCATGCCCTTTTTGGCCTTGAACTCGGCGATGTACTTCTCCGGGTTCTCCTTGAAGGCGTCGGCGCAGCCGGAGCAGCAGACCCAAAAGGTCTCGCCCTTATAGCTGACCTGCATCTTGCCGACGCCGCCGCTGACCACGCAGATGTTCTTCGCCTCCGCGGCCCCGAGCGACTCGCCCACGCGCGTCGCCTGCACTAGGAAGTCCTTGCGGTACAGCTTCGAGCCCTCCTCCTTGTGCGCCAGGCGGAAGATGAACCGCACGCCCTCCGCGGCCGTGTTCATGGTGATCTGCTGCGTCTCCTTCGTGTCCGGGTCGGTGCGCTCCAGCGTCAACTCGTTCTTGTCCGTGTCCAGCGGCCCCTCGAAGACCTGCTTCTTGTCGTCCTTGGTCGTTAACGTCAGCTGGTAGACCTTCTTTTCGGGCAGGTAACGCATCTCGCCGCTCTTGAAATTTTTGCTGTCCTTGAAGTTGAGGACCAGCCAGGCGTCGTCGCCCTTGAACTTCCACACCCACTCCAGCGCCTCGGTCCAGACGGCGTCCCTGGGGCCGGGTTTGGGCTTGTCGGGGCCGCCGCTGCCCTTCCACTCGCCGATGAAGTCGTTCAAGGCCTGGAGGCCTTCCTTCGAGGTCTTGGGGTCGTCGCCCTTGTCGGCGAACGCCGACCGGGTCGGGAACAGAAAGGCCGTCAGGCCAAACACGAGGCCGCACGCCAGCAGTCGCTTCATAATCGCTCGCTTTCCCTGTAGGGGGGCTTTTCGGAGAACGTCCCCGTTTAGACGGAACCTGAGGGGGATTGGTTCCCCCTGCTACTCTAAAGGATCTCACGCAAAGACGCAAAGACGCAGGTAGTGGCCTAATTTGAGTCGTAAGTCCAGTCCGCATCAGGGTCGAAAGGATCAAATTAGGCCACTACCAAGACGCAAAGAGGCAAAGAAAGACAGAACTTCCGGGGCATGCGCGTCTCGAACCCTTACCTTGTCTTTCTTCGCCGCTTTGCGCCTTTGTGTCTTTGCGTGAGATCTTCTTATCAGTCCTTGCCACCCGCATCCCGCCCCGCTGCTCCGGCCGACTTCTCGCTACTCGATCCAGAGGCGGACGAGACGCCCGGCGGCGCCTCGTCCGGAAAGGCCCCACGCCAGACCTCGGACCATTCGGCACTCAGCGTCAGCCGGGCGATCCAAACTTGCATGTAGGCGAAGTCCAGCGAAGCCCGGTTGAGCCGCAAGAGCGCGGCCGCATCGATCCGGTCGATGACCCGACCGGCGAGCAGCTTGTGGAGGATCAGGTCTTCGCAGGCCAGGACATAAAGTGACAGGTCGAGGCCCGACAGCCGCGCCGCGACGCGCCGCTTCAGCGCCTCTTTGGGATACTCGGAGTCCGCCAGCAGTAAATCCACCTGTGCCTCCACGAACGCCCCCGGTGGTTCATAGAGCAGCTGGATGAGCCTGAACGGACCCAGTTGCAAAGCCGGAGGGTGACGCTTCAGTCGCACGCCCGCCCTTTGCAGCACTTCCAGGACGGCCTCGACATTCGACGCCTCCACATTCACAAGCAGATCCACGTCCCTTGTCGTCCGCGCGTGCCTCCACATGGACAGGGCGAGGCCACCCATTACCGCCATCGGCAAGCGCAACGGCTCCAGGTGCGTCCAAACGTGCTTCAGCGCTGACAGTACGACTTCGGTGCTCATGACTTTTCCAGACGCCGGGCCATGTTCTCGACCATTCGCCGCATCGTCCGGTCGTGTTCCTCCATCTGGTCGGCGTACCAGCGACGGTAGGCCGCGTGAATGTCACCGTCCGGCCCCACCTCGCGGCGCAGGCCGGCGAAAAGGAACTCGTCCGAGGCCTTCATCACATCGACCCAAAGAGCAATCCGCTGTTCCGATGTCAGCCCCTCCGGCACTGCCGGCGCTAAATCGGGGTCGAAAAGCAGTTGATCGGACATTCGATTTCTTCCCCTCGTTACGGCAAGTCGCGGTCTTCCCGCAGTTCCCGGATATATTCAACTGCATCGACGCCTTCCCAGATCTCCTTACCCAACCCGTATAACGAGTCCCAATCGAACCGGGCGTGTAGTCCGGCAGGGCGTGCGTCGGCGTCGTTCCGGGGCGGTTGTCGTAGGGCGCCCACCAGGCTTCATTCGGGCCGGTGTAGTAAGTGGGATCGGGGACTTGGCCGCAATACAGGTCGGCGCCGCCGAGCCAAGGCGACGGGCACACGCGAACCGGCGGCAGGTTGCCGACGGTGTCGTGGTATGTGTGGGCCGCGAGGCCGATCTGGTGCGGATTGTTGCAGCAAACGATCCGGCTCGCCGCGGCGCGCACCTTCTGGACGGCCGGCAGCAGCAGGCCGATGAGGATGGCGATAATGGCGATGACGACCAGCAGTTCGATCAGCGAAAACCCTTGCCGCTTCCGCATGGACGTTCTCCCGGCCGCGACCCGTCCCCGTTTCCCCGGAAGGGCAGTTGCGGCCCTAAAAGCGGCGCCAACTCTCTGAGCATTGTGACGCGGAAACCGGGCGAACGCAAGGGAGCAGTAGCGCAAGCGGCGCGGAGGGAACACGGCCATCGGCCTTGACCGCCGACCGGGGCCGGGCTATCACCCCCTTCCGCGCGTGGATCATCGTTCCACGCGCGCCAGGAGGGACTTCCATGATCGTCAACGGCCGAACACAACTGGCCGCGGTCGTGCTGGGCGCCGCGGGACTGCTGGCGGCCTGGGGCGCCGCTCAGGCGCAGCCGTTGCCGCCCACCCCGGTCCCTGTGCAGCCGCCGGTCCCGGCCCCTGTGCAGCCGCCGGTCCCGGTCCCCGCTCCTCTACCGGGGCCGCCTCCCGCCCTGGGAGCGCCCGTACCGGCCCCCTTCCCGTCGCCGCCGCCCCCGCCGCCCATCGACCGCCCCATCCCGGCGCCGGCCGGCGGCTCCCTGGCCCCCCCCGATTCCGGGCCGTTCTTCGACGTGGAACTGGATTTCCTCAAGCCGCATCTGAAAAATCAGCTATCCGGAACGGTCGCGTTCCCCAACGGCGCGACGGATACGTTCCAGACGCCCGCCGTGGCGCTGCCCTGGACCGTGGCGCCGCGCTTCGAGTTCGGCTACAACTTCGGCGACGACTTCGGCAGCCTGTCGGCCGCCTACCGCTTCCTCGTCTCCCAAGGCAACGGGACCGTAGCCGACGGCGCGGGGACGTTCGACGTGCGCAGCCGCCTGTCCCTCGACCAGTTCGATTTCGACTACACCAGCGGCCGCTTCTCGCCCGCCCCGTTCCTGGACCTCAAATACCGCATCGGCGCCCGGTTGGCCGACGTCTATTTCGACGACCGCGCCGACGACGGCGTTCTCGAACAGAAGGCCAGCAACAACTTCCTCGGCGCCGGCCCCCATTTCGGCGTGGACGCCGACCGGCGCATCGGCCTCGTGCCGGGCCTGGCCCTGTTCGGCCGCGCGGACGGCGCCATCCTGATCGGGGAGATTCAGCAGCGATTCAATGAAGGATTGGACGGGACGACGTTTTTCGGCGACGACGAGCGGCGGCGAACGGAAACCGTGCCGACGCTCACCTTCCAGGCCGGCCTCAGTTACGCGCCTCCACGGATGGATTTTCTCCACTTCACGGCCGGCTACCAATTTGAGCAGTGGTGGAACATCGGCCAGCTCGGCGCCTCGCGCGGCGAACTGACCGACCAGGGGTTCTTCTTGCGCGGCGAGTTGGATTACTGAGCGCCGTCCATCTGCTTCTCCAGCATCTCCATCGGGTGCAGCGCCCGCCGACTTGCCAGGTCCTTGATCTGATGGCGGCACGACGTTCCCGGCGCCACGATGGCCGCCTCGGGCGCCGCCGCCAGCGCCGGAAGCAGCGCCAGCCCGGCGATCTTCACGCTCAGATCATAATGCTCCTTTTCGTACCCGAACGAGCCGGCCATGCCGCAGCAGCCCGCGTCCAGCACCGTCACGTCCAGCCCCGGAATCAGCCGCAGCGCCGCCGCCGTCCCGCCGGCGCCGACCAGTGCCTTCTGATGGCAATGGCCGTGCAATACGCACTTCTCCTCCAGCGGCCGCAACGGCAGCGCACAGCGCCCGGACTGGACTTGTTTCGCCAGCCAGCCGTCGGCCAGGTGCGCGGACGCCGCGATCCGCTGTACGTCCGGCCCCGGCAGCAATTCCGTCCACTCGTCGGACAGCGTTAGGAGGCAACTCGGCTCCAGCCCGAGGATCGGTGTGCCGTCGGCGACGCGGCGCGCCAGGGCCGGCGCCTGGGACAGCACCAGCGACCGCGTGGCGTGCAGGAAGCCTTTGCTAATCATCGGCCGGCCGCAGCAGCGCAGGTTGGCCAACTCGACGGCGTAGCCGGCCCGCTCCAGCACGCGCACCGCCGCCCGGCCGACGGACGGCTCATTGTAGGTGGTGAAGCAGTCGTCCATGAGCAGCACGCGGCCGGCGCGGCCGGCGGCGGGGTCGGGCTTGTGGCGGGTGAACCAGCGGCGGAAGTGGCCGGCGTGGAGCGGCGGCAGGCTGCGACGGCGGTCGATGCCGGCCGCCTTCTCCAGCAGCCAGCGCAGCACGCGCCGACTCTGCAGCCAGTTCGCCGCCGGCGCGAACGGCGCCCCGAGGCGGTTGATGTAGGGGATGGCGGCCGTGAGCAGGTGGCCGAGCGGGCGCGGCTTGCCCAGGTAGAGCATTTGCATCCATTCGGCCTTGAGCTTGGCCACGTCCACGTTGCTGGGACATTCCGCCTTGCACGCCTTGCACATCAGGCACAGATCGAAGACTTCCTGGACCCATTTGCTTTTCAATTCGCGCAACGGATGTTCGCCGGACATCGCCAGCCGCAGGGCGTTGGCCCGGCCGCGCGTGCTGTCGCGCTCGTCGAGCGTCGCCCGGAACGACGGGCACATGGTCCCGCCCTGAGACTTGCGGCAGGCGCCGTTGCCGTTGCACATTTCGATGGACCGGGTAAAACCCTCCTGTTTGTCGTAGTTGAAGACGGTCGGCAATTCGACGGGCCGGTAGTCGGGTCCGTAGCGCAGGTTCTCCGTCATCCGCGGCGCGTCCACGATCTTGCCGGGATTGAGCAGGCCGTCGGGATCGAACGCCGCCTTGACCTGGCGGAACGCCTGGTAGACCACCGGCCCGAACATCTTTTCGTTCCACTCGCTGCGCGCCAGCCCGTCGCCGTGCTCGCCGCTGAGCGAGCCGTTATACTCCAGTACGAGGTCCGTCACGTCCGCGGTGATGCGGCGCATGCGGGCCACGTCCTCGGGGTCTTTGAGGTTCATGAGCGGCCGGATGTGCAGGCAGCCGACGCTGGCGTGGCCGTAAAAGGCGCCGTCGGTGCCGTGGCGCCGAAGCGTCTCGCGGAAGCGGGCGACGAACTCCGGCAGCCGCTCCGGCGACACGGCGCAGTCTTCCACGAACGTCACCGGCTTGCGGTCGCCGCGCATCCCGTACAGCAGCGGCATTCCGGCCTTGCGCAGGTCCCACAGCGAATCGCGGACGGCCGGTTCCAGGGCCGGCACGGCCGCCGTCAGCCCGGCGACGCCTTCCAGCCGCCGACGCAGTTTTTCGACGCGGTCGGCCACTTCCCTTTCGTCGTCGCCGCTGAACTCGACCATGAGCACCGCTTGCGGCCTGCCTCGGATGGCCTTCATCGTCTCGCGCAGCGCCAGGTTGCCGGCGGTCAGTTCCAGCAGATAATGATCCATCAATTCGACCGCCGAAGGGCGCGATTCCAGGCAGACCGCCACCGCGTCCATGCACGCCGCCAGCGACGAGAACTGCGGCACCAGCAGGCCGCGCGTCTTGGGCTTCGGCAGCAGGCCGACCTCCGCCTCGGTCATGACGGCCAGCGTCCCCTCGCTGCCGACGAGCAGCTGATGGATGCCGACCGCGTCGGTCCCGAGGTTGTCGGCCAAAACGTCGAGGTTGTAGCCGCTCACCCGGCGCAGGATGCGCGGGAAGCGCCGCCGAATTTCGTCGCGGTGCCGGCGCACTACTTCACGCACCTGGCGGTAGATGCCGCCTTCCAGGGTGCGCTTTTCGGCCCGGCGCTCCCACTCGTCCGGCGTGACGGGGCCGAAGGAAGCCCGGCTGCCGTCGCCGAGCACCACGTCCATGCGGCGGACGTGGTCGATGGTTTTACCGTAGACGATGGAGCGGGAGCCGGCCGAGTTGTTGCCGATCATGCCGCCGAGATTGGCGCGGCTGGAGGTGGAGACTTCCGGCCCGAATAGGAGATTGTGCGAGGCGAGGGCGCGGTTGAAGGCGTCGAGGACGACGCCGGGCTGGACGCGGGCGACGCGCCGCACCGGGTCGACGTCGAGGACGGCGTTGAGGTATTTGCTGCAATCGACGACGACGCCGGGGCCGATCGACTGGCCGGATAGGCTAGTGCCGCCGCCGCGCGGCGTAATCGGCACGTGCATCTCGCCGGCGATTTGCACCGTTGCGACTACATCCTCGACGGACTTTGGCAGGACGACGCCGAGCGGCTCGATGCGGTAAATGCTGGCGTCGGTGCTGTAGAGGCGACGCGAGGCGGTGTCGAAGCGGACCTCGCCGGCTAGGTGCTTACGCAGGTGGCGGGCCAGGCTGTCGCGGCGTAGTTCGGTGAAGTCGGTCATGGTGTGTGTATTGTCCACGACCAACGGCGGCGCGGCAAGGCGTTCGGCGAGCGGCGCGGCGTAAGCCCGCCGGTATAGCATAGCGCCGCAGAACGAGCGCTACACCGGCGGGCTTACGCCGCGCCGCTCGCCGGAAATGCGTCACTCATCCCGAAACGAAAACTCCTTCTGAATCTTCTCCTGCGGCCAGACCTTGCCGTCCACCTCGACGTAGGGGTAGACGAGGAAGTTCACCGGCCCGCCGTCCTGTTTCGGGACCAGCTCCAGGTCGCGGCCGGTGCTGAACGCCACGCGGTCCTCGGTCAGGTTGCCGAAGTAGTATTCGCGCATCCGTGGATGCTTATTCGCCTCCGAAATGTCCACGGGTATCCAGCCCTTGCCCGCCGGCCGGAACTTGGCCCAGCAGTGGTAGCCGGCCACGTCGCCGGCGCCGCGCTTCTCCGGCAGCGGGAAGCCGATCTCGAACTTGGTCGGGATGCCGCGCGAACGGGCCAACGACATGAAAAGGCTGTGGAAGTCGGTGCAATTGCCGGTCTTGTTGTCGCAAGCCCACGCCGAATCGCCGTTGCCCCAGCCCGGCTTGTCCTTGCCGTATTTTAGCGTGTCGTCGATCACGTCGTACATCATCCGGGCGGCCGCCGTCTGGTCCTTCGGCAACTCCACGCCCTTGAGCAACTCCAGTGGTTTGCCGTCGATCGGAACCTTGGCGTCGGGCTTGAGGTAGCGCGCCAAGAGGTCCGGACTTTCCTTCACGTCCTTGCCGCCGTCGCCCTTCACCTCCCGGCGCGTGATTTTGTACACCACCTTCAGCGGGACCTTGCCGTCCGTGTCCGCCTTGGCCTCCACATACAGAATCTCATTGCCGTACTCGGCTTCGCGGCCGATCTTGCCCTCGGCCGGCAAGTCTTTGGAGACAATGGAGACATCCTGATCGTCGCTCGATTGGGCGACGGGCAGCCAAATCCGCGCCGACTGTTCGGGCTTGAGGCCGGTCACCGTGGCGGCGTAGGTGAACTGAAAGGCGCGCGTGGGGGCGTCGGCCGGCGGCGCGGCGGGCGCGAGGGCGGCGAGGAAAAGAACGTGGGACGGCGTCATGGCGGTCTCCGGAAACCAGGGATCGAGGGTTGTGACCACAACACAAGCGTCCGCCGCATGAGCGCGGCGTGTGCCGGGATCGATCCGTGGAGCGGAGAAGACGCGCGAAAGCGTCGAGGGATGCGAGGCCCGGTCACGCCGATGCGGGGTGACGCGGGAGTCAGGTGAAGCCGCGGCCGAACGCGGCCGGCAGGGGGGAGGACATGCGGACCTCGAATGCGGGCGGAACGCGAAGGTTGTGAGTAGTGTAGGGCGGGGCGCGCCGCGCTGTCAAGGCGCGGCGCGCCTACCAGCCCCGAGTATCAGGAATCATTGATTCGCCTGATACGGCACGTCCACCGTCGTCGGGAAGCCGAGGTGGTTCGTCTGGATGAACGCCGCCGCGTCGGCCGGCCACGACGGGTCGCTCGGCGTGTAGGTAAGGTTCACCGTTTCGACGTGGCCGTCGAGAAAGGACATGTTGGCCTGGTTGGCGGTGTGACGGAAATGCGTCATCGCCTGGTAGAGTCCGTAAGGCCCGTTTTGCACCAGCGGGACGGGGCCGACGATGGAGTCCGACTCCTGCATCGTACACGGGTCGCACGTCAGCAGGGCGGAGTCGCCGAACAGGTACGTCGTGTTCGTCGAGGGGATAGTCACCATTCTCCGATTGCCGAGAGCGGTATTGTAGCCATAGCCGCCGGTGGCCGACGAGAACTGGAAGAAGCCCGGCGGCGCGTTGAGGCTGGGGCACTGCGTCGCCTTGGTGTTGTTCTCGTAGTAGGGCGTGAGCAGGCCCTTGGTGGGGTCGAGCGTGGTGGCGAAGGTGTTCGGGTCGGTGTTGGCCGTGCCGAACCAGTATTGCGTTGTGTACGTCGGACCTCCAATGTAGACGTAGCTGGGCGGCAGCACCTGATTGGAGCCTTCGTAGTTGTGGACGGCGAGCGTTAGCTGCTTGAGGTTGTTGGCGCACTGGATGCGTGCGGCGGCCTCGCGCACCTTCTGGACGGCGGGGAGGAGCAAACCAATGAGGATCGCGATGATGGCGATCACCACCAGAAGCTCGATCAGCGTGAATGCGGGGGGACGGAGACGGGGGGAAC
>Ga0182024_10005346_pt1 | contig 28860 bp, 25 predicted proteins | sample P32metaG_FD_120480 | JGI IMG/M metagenome (GOLD analysis project Ga0182024, IMG submission 120480) | Permafrost microbial communities from Stordalen Mire, Sweden - P3-2 metaG (Illumina Assembly) | ecosystem: Environmental > Terrestrial > Soil > Wetlands > Permafrost | place: Sweden: Stordalen...
CTCCATCCGACTTCACTGACCTGGCGAGGGTCACGGTTTCTCTATACCGCTGTCCTTGATCGGCCGCGACCACCGGCAGCTCCATGAAGAGCGACGAGACGCGATTCCCCAGCGCGAGGTGCTCGCTCGCAGCGCGAACGTTCATCGGGACCATCGCGCGCAGTCCCTGCTGCGGCAGCGCCTCGCCGCGGGACTCGAGCAGCGCCCGCAGCCCGCTCGCGGTGATCGTGAGGACGACGTCGTTGATCGTGCCGCCGAGAGAGCGCTTGATCTCCTTGAGGTCTGCGAGCGGGACGCGCACGACCGCGAACCGGCGCAGCGTACCGATCGGCTCGTTGAGACTCGTGTGCGGCGCCGCGTGCAGCTCCTCGCGAACGATCATGTTGAGCGCCGATCGCGCGCTGCCCACCGCCTCACGCGGGTGCAGGACGCCGTGGGCTCCCATCTGCGCCGCGCGGAGGATCGTGTCAACCGGCAGCAGTCCAGCCCATCCGTGCGCGAGAGAGGAAAGCGGCCCGGGAACGGCCGGGGGGCGAGCGCTGGGCGTCGCCTCGTTGGCATTCAAAGAGGAAAGGGTGCCCTCGCTCTGACCGTTGCCCGCGGAAGGCTGCGCGGAAGGATCGTCGTGCGCTGCGTCAGGCGTGAGGTCGAGCAGCAGGTGGCCCACGTCGACCGAGCCGACGCCATCGACCATGCAGTGGTGCGTCTTGCTGGCGAGCGCCCAGCGACCGTCGGCGAGACCCTCGACGATCACCATCTCCCACAGCGGCCGGCGTCGATCCAGGCGCTGGGAGAAGAAGCCCGATGCCCACTCCTGCAGCTCCTCGTCACCTCCGGGGCCCGGGATCGCCGCGCGTGTGAGGTGCCGGCAGAGGTCAAATTCTGGGTCGTCCTCCCATTCAGGCCAGGACAGCCCTCCGGTGTGCTGTTCCGACAGCCGCTGCCCATAGCGAGGCAGCTGCTCGAACCGGCTCGCGAGGTGCCGAGACAGCTCCTCGCACGACGGCGGCGGGGCACCGTTCGGCAGGGGATCGAAGACCATGATCGCGCCGATGTGCATGTGCGCGCTCTCGTCGGCCTCCTCGAGCTCGAGGAATGTCGCGTCCAGGGGTGTAAGGTGCTTGCTCATAGCGGATCCCTCCTGGGGAGATGCCCGGACGCCAGGGCCGCGGCCCGTGGCTCACTCACCGGCTCTACCTTGCCAGACAGCTTTCTTCTGGAGATAGCCGGAGGGCAGCACGCCGTCGAGCCGTTCAAGCACCTCGAGCCACTGCAGGGCAGACTTGAAGTGGTGATCGGCCGCGTCGCGATCGGCGAACGTCAGCGCCAGCTCGCGAGCCTCCTGGTGAGACTGTTCGAGCGTCGCCGAATCCCGAGTCAGGGGCGGGCGGTCTTTGAGCGTCTCGCCGCGGTTGAGGGGGTTGTTGGCTACAAGGTACGGCGCCAGGTAGCGCCCGGCGATCTTGCTGGGTGGCCACCACAGCGGGTTGGCCGCGGTGTCGAACCTGTCGCCCGCCCTGCCCGCGATCTGCGCGCGCAGGTATGTCGGCGCGATGCCGGTGAGGAGCATGCCCCTGAGCGTGGGCCTCATTGGAGACGCCTTAACGGCTGCGTCCATTCGCGCAGCGATCGCCTCGGCGGCAGCATCCGCCTGCTGCGTCGCGATACCTCCCTGCTTGACTGGGAAAGTCGTGCCGTCGCCGGCGGCGTACACGTCCTCCAGGCCGGCAACCCGGCTGTGCTCGTCGACAACGACAAAACCGGACGCGTCGGATGCCAGCCCCGACAGATCGGGGCCCTCGAGTTGCGCAAGCGTGACCACCTGATCGACTTGGAGTGTTGCCGCGGGGTGAACGTGCAGCTTGCCGCCCTCGATCTTCTTCGCGTAGGCACCGGCCCTGAGCGCTATCCCACGGTCGGCGAGCAGGCCGCGCAGCATCCGGCTGGCCGCGGGACCGAAGACCGCCAATGGATCTTCCTCCGGCGTGACGACGGTGAGCTCGACGCCTGCCAATCCTCGCTCGGCCAGGCGCGAAGCGGTCAGCAACGCGAGCTCATACAGCGGCAGCGTCCAACTGATCCCAGCCGGGTTGACGAAGCACATGCGCTCGTCGGCTCCCCGCTCGAGTCGCTCGAGCAGGGCCCGGAACGCCGTTACGCTCGCCGCTCCGGAGAAGTGCAAAGCTCCCTTCAGCCAGTCGCGCCGCCGAGCGCCCACAGCGACGATTAGGGAGTCGTAGGGAAGAGTGGCGCCGCTGGTCAGGCGCACGCGCTTGCGCTCCGGCTCGACGGACTCCAGCGAATCCACGTGCAGCTTGGCGCCCTGGTCGCGCGCGAGCTCGGCAAGATCGAACAGCTGGGTCTCGGCGAGCTCAAACGGGGCGGCCACGGCGAGCGGCTGGTAGACGAACTTGCGGTTGGGCGCGACCAGGTGCAAGTCCACGCCGAGATCGAGCAGTGCGCGCAGAGCCAGCACAGCCTCCACGCCGGCGACGCCGCCGCCGCAGACGACGACGCGCCTGGGGCTCCGCAATCCGTTCTTCGATCCTACTGGGCTTGCGGAGTTCGAGGCTCGGGCAACCATGACCAGAGAATACGTCCAGGACGCGGGAACGTCAGCCGAGGAAAGCCGCTATCGCGAACCGGAGAACTACGTAACCAGATGCCGGCCCGCGGGCTTGAGACGATCTCGCTCGCGGCCGTCTCACCGGCCTCGGTGTACGAGATCTCCCGCCGGACTCGCGGCTACTCGAGGACGGGATCCTCGTCGTGCGCCTGCGCGTAGCACGCGTCGTGGTAACACTCGTGGGCCGACACCCCGGCGTCTCGCTCGGCGGCTCTCGAGGTCTTGCGGGCCTGTCCTCCGCGGAGCACGATCATCGGCTCGTACGCCCCGATGACGTCGCCGCAATGGCGGCACCTCGGTGTCCCCTCCATGGTCGCCTCCTGCGCGCCGGTGCCCTTGTCGCGGGCTGGTTGAATGCAAGTGGCCGGGTTCGCGAGTCACGCCGGCTGTCCGGACGATAGACCGTACTGGCGTGCTGCCCGTAGTGGCTAGTCCGCAGTCTGGAGTTGGTTAACTACCGAGCGTCGGGCGCAAGTTTGCAGCCCGATGGCATCGCACCCGGACACGCGACGGGCTCGCCGTTGGCAACTCTGATCTGATACTTAGGACTAAGCTGGTGGAGAGATGGGAGGATCCTCAGAAGAGCACTGGATTCGCCGCCTGCTCGACGTCGGTCGCGCACTGACGAAAGAGCTCGATCAGCGCATACTGCTCGACCGCGTGCTCGAGACGGCGCGCGAGATCACCGGGGCGCGCTACGCCGCCCTGGGCATTTTGAACGAAGAGCACACCGCGCTCGAGCAGTTTCTGACCTCGGGCGTGGATGAGGCGACCCATCGGGCGATCGGAGACCTCCCGCGCGGGAGGGGGGTGCTGGGCGTGCTGATCGAGCACCCGCAGCCTTTGCGCCTCGCAGACGTTGGCCGGCACCCGAGCAGCTACGGCTTCCCCGTCGGGCACCCCCAGATGCGCAGCTTCTTGGGAGTGCCGGTCGTGATCCGCGGCAAGGTGTGGGGCAACCTGTATCTGACCGAGAAGGAGGGCGGCGAGTTCACCGAGTCGGACGAAGAGGCCGCGGTGGTCCTCGCCGAGTGGGCGGCGATCGCCATCGAGAACGCCCGGTTATTCGAGACCAGCGAGCGCCGTCGATTCGAGCTCGAAAAAGCCCTTCGCGGGCTCGAGGCGACTCGCGACGTGGCTGTCGCGATCGGCGGTGAGATCGCGCTCGAGCACGTTCTCGAGCTGATCGTCAAGCGCGGGCGCGCGCTCGTCAACGCCAGGAGCCTTGTGATCATGCTGCGCGAGGGCGAGGAGCTCGTCGTGCACGCGAGCGCCGGCCACGTCGATGCAGTGCCAGGTGGGCGCCTCTCGATCGCCGAGTCGACATCCGGGCAGGTGTTCGAGCGATGCCGCGCCGAGCGGATCACCGACGTCGCCGCACGCCTGCGGATCGGCCCCGAGCAGTTCGGCGTCTCCGACGCGCAGACCGCCCTGCTCGTGCCGATGGTCTACCGGGGCGATGCGGTCGGGATCCTGGCGGCGTTCGACCGCGGTCAGCAGAGCGACGTCTTCACTGAGGACGACGAGCAGATGCTGCGCACGTTTGCGGCCAGCGCCGCGACGGCTGTCGCGCTGGCCCAGAGCGTGCAGGCTGACAGGCTGCGCAGCTCGCAGGCTGCCGCCGATGCCGAGCGGCGGCGCTGGGCCCGCGAGCTACACGACGAGACGCTCCAGGGTCTAGGCGGCCTGCGCGTGCTGCTCTCCTCGACCTTGCGCCGCGGGGATCCCGAGCGTGCTCAGCAGGCGATGGGCGAAGCCGTCGAGCACATCGAGCGTGAGATCGAGAACCTTCGCGCGATCATCTCCGAGCTGCGCCCGGCGGCGCTTGACGAGCTGGGGCTGCGCACGGCGGTCGAAGCGTTGCTCGAGCGCCATCGTGAGCAGACGGGCTGCGTGGTCGAGGGCGAGCTGATGCTGCCTGGCCCGGGCGAGGTGGGCGCACGCCTGGATGCGGAGGTCGAGAGCACCGTCTACCGGCTGGTGCAGGAGGCGCTCACGAACGTCGCCAAGCACGCCCGCGCAGACACAGTGCGCGTGGCTGTCAGCGAGTCCGACGGCGACTTGCTGGTCGAGGTTCACGACGACGGCGTCGGATTTGACGCCGAGAGAACGAACGGCGGCTTCGGCCTTGCGGGGATGCATGAGCGCGTGGGCCTCGCCGGCGGCACCCTCAGCATCAGCTCAGGTGAGCACGGCACCTTGGTCAAGGCCCGCCTACCTTCGCGAGCTCGTGCAAACGACGCGCAGGCCACCTCAGGCTCTGAGCAGGCCGTGTCCTAGCGCGTAGCGCACCAGATCGGCTCGCGTTGGGAGCCCGAGCTTGTCATGAATGCGAGCGCGATGAGACTCCACGGTGCGCGGCGATATGTGCAGGTTGTGAGCGACCTCCGCGCTTGTGTAACCGAGTGCGATCAGCCGCAGGACCTCGACCTCCCGCCGGGTCAGCCGATGATCGGTGATCGACGCGCGTAGCGCGTCCAGGCGGGCGGCGACACGCGGGCTGACGTACTGCTCGCCCCGCGCGGCTGCGCGAACGGCCTGCGGCAGCTCGCTGTCGGCGAGCTCCTTCAGGACGAACCCGAGTGCGCCCGATGCGAGCGCGTGCTCGGCGAATACCGGGTTGTCCTTCATCGTGAGGACCACGATCTGAGTGTCCGGCGCCTCCTCGCGCAGCCTGCCGATCATCTCGATGCTGGAGCCGCCGGGCAGGCGCAGGTCGAGCACGAGCACATGGGGGTTCTGGCCATGAACGTGGTTTGCGGCGGAGGTCAAATCGCCGGCTTCGGCGATTACATCCACGTCCTTCTCACCCTCGAGCAGCAGCCGCAGGCTACGGAGCATCAAGGCGTGGTCGTCGGCTAGGACGATCCGGATGGGGGAAGGCGCTGAGACGTCCGGGACAGTCTCGGTGAGAGCCGGCGCCAGGTGCAGATTTGCAGCCATCATTTCAAGCTAGCCCCAGCGAGGTCGCTTGCCCTCCGTGAAAACGCCCGGGGCCGCTGCGGCAAAGCACGGATTATCCGTCGGCTGCCCACACGATCCGCCGTCAGACGAGCGCGGCACTGCGCTCGATCCCTGCTCCGGGCGGGCCCCCATAATGCGCACCCTGGAGAACCACCTTCAGGGCACCGGTGTTCGCCGCGTCGGCGAAGGTGTCGTAAGCGGCCATGGTGTCCCCGAGCGGGAAGCGATGAGTCGCGAACAGCGACGGGTCCAGTCGACCGCTGGCAATAAGCCTCATCAGTTGAGGGATGCTGAATGTGTCGACGAGCCCGGTCGTGATCGTGACGTCCCGGATCCACAGCCTCTCGAGATGGAGCGTGGCGGAGTGGCCGTGAACGCCAATGTTGGCGACGTGTCCGCCGGCGCGGATCACATCGGCAGCGAGCTCGAAGGTCTGAGATACGCCGACAGCCTCGAATGCGACATCGGCACCGAGGCCGTCCGTGAGCTCCATCACGCGCGCGACCACGTCCTCGCTGCCGTTGTTGATCGTCGTGTCGGCACCGAACCGCAGGGCGCTCTTCAGTCTGCTGTCGGCGAGGTCGACCGCGACAATCCGACCCGGCGTGTACAGCTTTGCGGTCAGAATCGCGGCCAGGCCGATCGGGCCGGCGCCCACGATTACAACGACATCCCCTGGGGCGACCAAGCCGTTGAGCACGCCGACCTCGAACGAGGTCGGAAGGATGTCGGCGAGGAACAGCACCTGCTCGTCACTCAGCTGCTCGGGAACCTTGTAGAGGGAGTTGTCGGCGAAGGGCACCCGCGCGTACTCAGCCTGCAAGCCGTTGATCAGGTGACCGAAGATCCAGCCGCCTCCGCCGAGACATTGACCGTAGTGGCGTTCCTTGCAATAGCGGCAGCGTCCACAAGAGGTGACGCACGAGATCAGCACGCGGTCGCCTGGGGCGAGTGTCGTGACCCCCGCTCCCACCTCCTGCACCGTACCCACGGCCTCGTGACCGAGCACGGTGCCCGGCGTCGTCTCGGGCACATCCCCTTTTAGGATGTGCAGGTCGGTGCCACAGATCGTCGAGGTGTCAATCCGAACGATCGCGTCGGTCGGATCAATGATCGTGGGGTCATCGATCGTGTCCCACCCGCGCTCGCCGGGGCCGTGATAAACGAGAGCCTTCATCTCCGGTGCCTACCTTTGGTCGGTGTGCGATCAGTCATGGCGTCGTGCCTGCATTCGCAGACCCATACGCTGAAGCTAGTCCTCACCGCGAGCCGTCACATCGGGAAATCCCCCCAATCCCAGTGCGCGTTTTCTACGTACTTCGAGCATTGACCGATCCTGCCGCGCGCACTCTCAGCCGCAGTCGGGCGCGCCGCCGCCAAGCCCGCGGCGATCTGCCGCGCGCGCGACCTCCGCGACCTGCGCCTCCACGGACTGTGCCGTGTCGAGCCTCAGCACGCTGCCTGCGGGCAGCTCGTCGAGCTCCTCAAATGCGCAAAACTGCTCTTCGGCGATCTGCGGCGTCGCGTCGGACACCCGCCGGGGATCGCGCAGGCGCCGCGCGGCGCGCTCGCGGGCCAGCTCGAACGGGACCTTGCAGCGGACGACCAGGCGCGTCGTGCCGACCCGTCGCAGCCTGCTTAGCAGCAGCGCGCGGTCCTCGCGCGAGCGGCAGGTCGCGTCCACGATCACGCAATCGTCGCGGCGGAGCGCGAGCAGGGCGTCGCGAGCGAGCTGCTCGTAGGTCGCGCGCGTGAAGCGAGCGCTGTAGTGCTCGCTGCGTCCGCGTTCGAGAGGATCTATGTGGGCCAACCGCTTGCGGACGGCGTCGGAGGAGACGATGGGCATCTCGGAGCGACGCGAGAGCTCGCAGGCCAGCACCGACTTGCCGCTTGCGGCCGGTCCGCAGATCACCACCGCGAGGGGGACCCTCGCGCGCCAGCACAGACGCTCGCTCAGCGACCACAGCCGCTGCGCCGCCCGCCGGTGCTCGGCGGCGGCCTCCGCGCCGCGCTCGGCGGCGGCGATCAGCGCGACCTTGGCTCGGACGAGCGCCCAGTGGGCGGTGTAGAAGGCGCGCAGCGCCTCGCCCCCGGGGCTCATGCCCGCGTGGCGGTAGGCGCCGAACAGCTCACGGGCGGCCCAGCGCTGCCCCTGCGCCTCAAGATCCATCGCCAGGAACGCCAGGTCGCATGCGACGTCGGTGCCGCGCAGCTCCGGGTCAAACTCGATGCGGTCGACAACGCGGACGGTGGGCTTGGCCAGCACGTGCTCGCAGCGCAGGTCCCCGTGTCCGTCGCGGGCGAGTCCCAACAGCGCGCGCCGCCTGAGCTCGAGCGCGTGCGCCTTGACGAATGCGTTGGCGAAGTGCTGTGCGATGTCCAGGTGCCAGTCGGACGGCTGGTCGAGCCGTTGCAGCTCATCGATGTTCCGCCGCCAGACAGCGAGCACTCGATCCGGACCCCAGTCGGCCACCACCGGCGCGGCGCGGTGGAAGTCGGCCAGCACGCGCGCCGCGGCAGCGACGTGCTCCCGGGTCAGAGAGCCCGCTGCGATCAGGCCCGCGAAGGTGTCCTGCCCGCGAAAGCTGCGCATCTCCACCGCGTACTCCACAGCCCCCGGAGCGTCGTCGGCGGCCAGGCGAAATCCGCTCTTGCTCTTGACAATCGCCCTCACACCGAGGTAGACGTCGTCGGCCAACTCCTGGTTGACGCGGACCTCCTCGCGGCAGGCGCTGCGCCGACGCGCCAGCGTGCTGTAGTCGAGGAAGTCGAGGGCAATTCGCTTCTTGACCTTGTAGGCGCGATCGCCGGCAACGAACACCCACGAGGCGTGGGTCTCGTGCACCACGACAGACGGGTGGCCGCGATACATCGCGGGCGCGGCAAGGGCGGCCAAGAGAGCGGGATCGCCGTACTGCTCCCAGCTGGGATCGACTCGGGCAGTGGACGAGGCGGCCATCGCCTTCGACCGGCCGGCACCTAGCCCGGGAGATCTTCCGGCGGCACGAGCAACACCGAGCAGGGAGCGTCGTGGACGACCCGCCTGCTGACGCTTCCCAGTGCCCGCAGCCCGTCGCGGAGGCGGCTGCCAATCGCGATCAACGATGCCCCCATGCCGCCTGCGGTCTCCACGATCGTCTCCCTTGCCGGCCCCGGCTCGAGGACCACCTCGCTCCGGCCCGGGAGGGCCGATTCGAGCGCATCCGCCTGCGCCTGAATGCCGGGTGGTCGCGTCGGCGACTCGGCTCCGTCCGCGTGCAGAAGGATCACGCCGGCCTCCCGCTCGCGCGCAAGGCGACCCGCCAGCTCCACCACGCGGTCCGAACCGTCAAGGCCATCGCTGGCGATGAGGATGCGACGAGCGAAGTGCAGCCCCTTGGGCGTCGGACGTGCCATCAGCAGGGGCGTGCTCAACGACTGGAGCGCGGCGTATCCGACCGTGCCGACGAGCATTCCGCCCAGCCACGACATGGCTGGCGCCCCGAGCGTCACGAGGTTCGTGCTGGGCGGCGGCTTGAAGAATCACTGCAGCGGGAGGGCCGCCCGGATCAACCACCTCGGTCGACCGCGCGCCGGCCTCCTCGGCGATCCGCCTTGCCTGAGCCAGCACGCGCTTGACGCGCGCGGAATTGATCGCTGCGGATTCGTAGGCGCCCGAGCCTGAAACCGCGGTGACGGCCAGCAGCGTCAACGCTCCGCTGGGACCGGCGAGGACGGCCGCCTGCTCTACTGCGGTGTAGCTCCTCCGCGTGCCATCGACCGCACAAAGAATGTCGGCGAACAGGGCGTCGGGCCGCGCTGCACCCGGGCCATCGTGTGGTCGTGTCGCTTGAGTATTGGGCATGTCTTGAAGCTAGCTCGCGGGCTGCAAACGGGCATCCGCAGACTCCCCGGGCAGATAGTCGGTGAAAACCCGCAGTCGCGCCTGCGCTCTGGCGGAGCTCCGGCTGAGCCCGACGCGAACGAGGAGTCTTCCGATTGCGGCTAAGAGGGTCGCCGAGCGTGACCGAGCCTCGAACCGGCTCGCGACAGTCACGCCCGATGGGCGCGACCCACCAGTCTTGGAGGTCGCTGCTTCACGCAAACGCGAGCTTGGCATGGAGCGCTTCTGCCACGGACCGTGCGCCCTGCAAGCCTGGGCATCGGTCCAGGTGCGTGGAGAAGGATTCGCGTCCGAGTTCCGCTCGAGTCCTGCACAAGGATCTCCGAGGGGCTGAACGGCCCCGACTCCGGGACCCTGATCGTCTGTGGTTCGGAAATGAAGTGGCGCAGCACGACCGGGGAGCACGAGCGTCTCGTCCTTAGGGTCGTAGCGGATCGACTGCAGCCGCCGCGGTGTTCGGTCTGCGGATCGCCGCGTCGCTCGCAAAATAACCTCAATCGTGACCAGCGGGGCTTCGCCTCCGAGGCCGATCGCGTTGAAATAGTCGACCCAATACTTGGCCCTCAGCTCCCGCGTTGACGTGCGCATGTAAACCCGGTCTCTTTCACTTGCGGTGTCCACAGGGCGTGTTGCCTATGACACCCATCATCGCGTGACCTGGTGGGCAGCATCGGCGTGACACGCGGATTGGCGCTCAGTAGTTTCGTGCGTGGATGGGAAGCCCCACATCAGCCACGCGTAAGGAGTCACCGCATGAGAGCATCGAGGTGCTCTCCACTGCAAAGAACGCGTTGTGATCGATCTGCACTGCCACATCCTGCCGGGACTCGACGACGGCGCGCTCGATGTCGAGGACAGTCTCGCGATGGCGCGCCAAGCCGAGGAAGACGGCATCGCGGTGGTGTGTGCGACGCCGCACATCCGACACGATCACGACGTGTCCGTCGATGAGATCTCCTCGCGGGTCTCATCGTTGCAAGCTCACCTGGCCGCTCATGGGACCGACGTTCGGTTGCTGCCCGGCGCGGAGGTCGCCGAGGACGTGGCCGATCGCCTGAGCGATGCTCAACTGCAGTTGGCCACTCTCGGCGCGGCCGGTGCATGGGTGCTGGTGGAGCCTGCACCCGGCCCGCTGGGCGACGGCCTTCAGGCGGTTGTCGAGCGGCTCACCCAGCGCGGGGTAGGCACCGTCGTCGCCCATCCCGAGCGTCATGCCGGCGTTGACTTCAAGGAACGCCTTCAGCGACTGGCGAGCAGCGGCTGCCTGATCCAATGGACGGCCGAGTTCATCGCCGGCGCGGCCTCGGGGGAACTCGTGCTGGCCCTGGCGAGGGAGGGCTTGGTGCATCTGCTCGGCAGCGATGCCCACTCCTCGTACGGCGGCCGCCCTGTGGGACTGGCGGCCGGATTCGCGCGCCTGACGACGGTCTGCACTCCAGAGCAGATCGCGTGGACCGTCGATGAGGCGCCAAGCGCTATCGTGCGCGGAGATCCCGTCAGTCCTCGACCGTGAGTGGCTCCAGGACGACGGTGTCGACGAGTCGCTGCACGACCTCGCGCGAGGCGCTGCCCAGCCCGTGGCGCAGGAAGTTGGCTGCGCCCGCGGCGGCACCGACCACCAGCGCCCGCTCCAAGCTCTCGCCCTGCGCCCACGTGGCGGCGAGCGCGCCCAGCATCGCATCGCCGCAACCCTCGCGGAAGCCGCGCGTCAGGCGAGGCGGCGTCAGCTGCCATGCTAGCTCGCCCGCGAGCACGAGCGCCGGCAGCTCACCACGGGTCACGATCACCGCCTGAGCGCCCTCGTCGCACAGCCGCTGCGCCGCGGCGCGCAGCTGCGACGGCTCGGAGACGGGGCCGCACACGAACTCAGCCAGCTCCCAGTCGTTGACTTTCACCAGGTCGGGTTCGCTGCGCAGCGCGCTCTCCAGGCGTGGCGTGGAGAGATCGACCAGCGTGCGGCATCCGCTCGCCCGCGCGTCTGCGACCAGGTCGCGATAGACCTCGAGCGGGAGCGCTTCCCCGGGCATCGGGTTGGTGACGACAAGCCAGCCATCGCCGATCGCCTCGGCGCAGGTAATCGAAAAGAGCTCGTCAAGCTCGTGGCGAGAGGGCGGATCGCTGAGCGTGCAGGTGAGCAGCGCTCGCTCACCTGAGCGACGATCGGTCACATAGCAACCGCTCGCCGATGCGGTGCTCACCAGGCGTTGCTCACCGCCAAGGCGCTGAAGCAACCCACGCAGCAGCACGCCGCTCTCCCCGCCCACAAGTCCGCACATGACCGGGTCAGCGCCTAGACAGCCGGCCATCCGCGCGACCCACACCCCCTGTCCACCAGCGTGGAAGTGCACCTGCTCACGTCCAGGTCCCTCTCGCTCGAGGGTCACCGTGAGCAGCGGGTGAGGCGCGAAGATGGCAACGCGCGGAAGAGTCGGGACCGCATTGCCAGCGCCCTCGGTCATGTTGGCTCCTTTCAGCTCGAGCCCTCGTCGCTCAGCCGGCCCCGACGGTATAGCGGGCAGGCACGAGATGCTCGGTCGCCTTCGGAGGTCGCAGGTACCTGCGCTCCTGCCGGGGTGGCAGCTTCACCCGCTTGGCCTTGTCGAGATGCTCATACGGAACGAGGGAGAGCAGGTGGCCGATGAGGTTCAGGCGCGCGGCCCGCTTGTCATCCGCCTCAACCACGTACCAGGGACTCGACTCGGTGTCGGTGTAGGCGAACATCCGGTCCTTCGCCTCGGCGTAGTCCACCCAGCGGGCTCGACCCTGCAAGTCGATCGGGCTGAACTTCCAGCGCTTGCGCGGGTCTAACAGCCGTTTCTTGAAGCGACGCTCCTGCTCCGCGTCGCTGACCGACAGCCAGTACTTGATAAGGATCATCCCGTCGTTCTGCAGGGCCTGCTCGAAGAACGGACAGAAGCGCAGGAACTCTTCGTACTCGGCCTCCGTGCAGAAGCCCAACACGCGCTCGACGCCGGCGCGGTTGTACCAGCTGCGGTCGAACAGGGCGATCTCGCCGGCGGCCGGCAAATGGGCGACGTAGCGCTGGAAGTACCACTGCGTGCGCTCGCGCTCGCTGGGCGTTGGAATCGCGACGACCCGGCACGTTCGCGGATTGAGAAAGGCGGTGATGCGCTTGATGACACCGTCCTTGCCCGCGGTATCGCGTCCCTCGAACAGCACCACGAGGCGCTGGCCGTTGGCGACGATCCACTCCTGCATGTAGACGAGCTCGGTCTGCAGGCGCAAGAGCTCCTTCTCGTACTGCTTGCTGTTGAGATCAAGGGGGAGAGGCACTTCCGATCAAGGTATCCGTTCGGGCCCCTCCGAAGGGCGAGCGTAGTTCTCCGCATCCCGATCGGGCCGTTCCCCGATGGCGGCGACCGCTGTCTGAGCGAAGATCGCCTCCGGAACTGGACGCATCCTCCCTGCACCGAGCTGCGCACATCGACGAGACGCCCTCACAAGGAGATTCATGCCACCAAGAGAGCCCGCGCAGTCCGTGATTTGCACGCAGGCGCTCTCCAAGCGCTACGGCGGCACGCTCGCGCTCGACAGGCTCGACCTGACCGTCGCGGCGGGGGAGGTGTACGGATACTTAGGTCCGAACGGCTCGGGCAAGACGACGACGATCAGGCTTCTGCTCGGGTTGCACCGCCCCAGCGGCGGGCGCGCGGAGCTGTTCGGCCTCGACGCCTGGGGCGATCCGGTGACCGCGCATCGCCGCCTCGCGTACGTTGCGGGGGAGCCGTTCCTGTGGCCGGCACTGACGAGCGCCGAGACGTTCGAGTTCCTCGCCCGCCTGCACGGTGGCACCGACGTCGCGTATCGCGACGAGCTCGTCGAGCGCTTTCAACTGGACACTCACAAGAAGATCCGAGCGCTTTCCAAGGGCAACCGCCAGAAGGTGCAGCTGATCGCGGCGCTCGCCACGCGCGCCGATCTGCTGTTGCTCGACGAGCCGACGAGTGGACTCGACCCCTTGATGGAGGTGGCCTTCCGCGACTGTGTCAAGGAGGCAAAGGAGCGCGGGCAGACTGTCTTTCTCTCCTCGCACATCCTCAGCGAGGTGGAGGCGCTCTGCGACCGAGTCGGGATACTCCGAGAGGGGAAGCTCGTTGACGAGGGAACGCTTGCGGAGTTGCGCCACCTCGCCGTGCAGACGGTCGAGGTCACGTTCGCGGGCCAGGCGCCAGAGCTCGGGCCGCTGCCGGGGGTACATGTCGAGAGCGCGGGCCCGAACGCTCTGCGGTTAGAGGTCTCGGGCAGCGTCGGCCCGCTGATTGCCGCGCTCGCCAAGCACCCCGTCGCGACGCTGAGCAGCCGCGAGCCGTCACTCGAGGAGATCTTCCTGCACCACTACGATCGCTCCGACGGCCGTGCCGAGCGCTAGCGCAGCTGTCGCGGCGCCGAGCCGCACCGATTCGAGCATCGGCGTGGGCCTGGGGCCCGCGCGCGCTCTCGCCCGGCGGGCGTTCCGTGACGCCCGCGTCCGCACGGTCGCGTTCGGCTATCTGTTCGCGATCTATTCATACGTTCAGCTGGTCGCCTACCGTGATGCCTACCCGACGCTCTCCAGCCGGCTTGCGTTTGCCCGCAGCTTCGCCAACAACAAGGCGGTCCGCCTGTTCTACGGCGAACCACACGACCTGCTGAGCGTGAGCGGCTACGCCGCCTGGCGCATTGGCGGCACGCTGGCGATCTTCGCCGCGATCTTCGGATTGCTGGCCGCGGTGCGAGCGCTTAGGACCGAGGAGGACACGGGCCGGATGGAGCTTGTGCTGGCGGGGATCGTCGGACGGCGGACGGAGTATCTCTCGGCGATGGCCGCGATCGCGGCCGGCATTGTGATTCTGTGGTTCGCCGAGTTCGTCGGCTTCGTCGCGGGGGGCCTCCCGGCGGGCGGCTCGGCATACCTCGCGCTGGCGACGGTGTCGGTCGTGCCGGTGTTCGTCGGGGTGGGCGCGGTCGCGAGCCAGCTCGCGCCCACGCGCCGGCTGGCGCTTGAGCTGGGGGGCGCGGTCGCGGGTCTGTTGTTTCTGCTGCGGGTGATCGGAGACACGGCGAGCGGCCTCGGCTGGCTGCGGTGGGCGACGCCGTTGGGGTGGGCGGAGGAGCTCCGTCCGTTCGCCGGCAGCCACCCGCTCGTGCTGGTGCTCCCGGCTGCCGCGACCGTGCTGCTGCTTGTGCTCGCCGCGCGGATCGCCGCCGGCCGCGACATCGGCACCGGGATGCTCCCGGCGCGCGACAGCGCCGAACCACGGCTGCGGCTGCTTTCCTCGCCCAACGCACAGGTGCTGCGCAGCGAGCGCGGCAGCCTGATCGGTTGGCTTAGCGGTGCCGGAGCGTTCGCATACATCCTCGGCGTGATCGCGAAGAGCAGCTCATCCGCTGGAATCTCAAAGAGCCTCAACCGAGAGCTCGGAAAGCTCGGCTCGGGCTCGATCGTGACGCCCACCGGCTATCTCGGCTTCACGTTCATCTTCTTCGTCTTGGCCGTCAGCCTGTTCGCGTGCGCGCAGGTCGGCGCCGCGAGGCACGAGGAAGCCGATCAGCAGCTCGAGACGCTGCTCGCGCTGCCTGTCAGCCGCGTCCGCTGGCTCGGCGGGCGGCTCCTACTGGCAACCTGTGCCGCCGCCGCGATCTCCCTGGTGGCCGGTCTGCTCACGTGGATGGGCGCCGAATCGGGCGGCGTCGGCGTCTCACTGCCGAAGCTGATCGAGGCTGGCGCCAACTGCCTGCCCGTCGCGCTCCTGTTCCTCGGGATCGCGGCGCTGGCCTACGCGATCGTGCCCCGAGCGAGCGCAGGGCTCGCATACGCGCTCGTCACGGTCGCGTTCCTGTGGGATCTGGTCGGATCGCTGCTCGGCGCACCGAGATGGCTCGTCGAGCTGACCCCGTTCGCGCACGTGGGGCTCGTGCCCGCCCAGCCGCTCCGGGCGACCGATGCGGTCGTTATGCTCGGTCTCGCTGTGCTCGCCTCGCTGTCGGCGCTGTGGGCGTTCCGCCGACGCGACCTGGCGGGGGTGTAGGTCGTGCTCCAACGCGTCGCCGTCGGACGATGGTCGTTGGATGCCTACGAGGGCATCGTTCCCGATCCAATCCTCGAAGGGCTGCGCGACCAGGCCGAGGCGCTGCGCGGCGCTCGCATCCTGCACGTGAACGCGACCGCCTACGGGGGTGGCGTCTCCGAGCTGCTGCGCTCCTCGGTGCCGCTGCTGCGCGACCTCGGATTGCACGTCGACTGGAAGGTGATCGGCGGCAGCCAGGACTTCTTCCGCGCCACCAAGGCGTTGCACAACGCGCTTCAGGGCTCATCGGAGACGTTGAGCGAGGAGGAGCGCGCTGCATACCTCGACTGCACGAGCGAGAACGCGCCGCTGCTCGACGGCTCTTACGACTTCGTGGTGATCCACGATCCCCAGCCGGCAGCCCTGCTGAGCGTTCACGGCAAAGGAGACTCCCGCTGGGTGTGGCGCTGTCACATCGACACCTCGCAGCCCAACGCCGACGCGTGGCGCTTCCTCCGGCCGTTCCTCGCCGACTTCGACGCGGCGGTGTTCACGACGCCTGAGTTCGTGCCACCCGACTTGCCGGTCGCTCGCGTGCGCACGATAGCGCCCGCGATCGACCCGCTCAGCCCGAAGAACCTCGACATCTCCGATCGCACGGCCAGCCAGATCCTCGACTGGATCGGCATCGATCTCCCCGGGCGGCTGGTCACCCAGGTCTCGCGCTTTGATCCCTGGAAGGACCCCTTCGGTGTGATCGCCGCCTACCGGCTCGTGCGCGAGGAGGTCCCCGGCCTACAGCTCGCGCTCGTCGGCTCGATGGCGCTCGACGACCCCGAGGGCTGGGAGGTCTACGGTCAGCTCACGGAGCGCGCCGAGAGCGACCCCCTGATCCATATCTACACCAACCTGACGGGGGCAAGCAACGTCGAGGTCAACGCCTTCCAACGCCTGTCGGATGTCGTCGTGCAGAAGTCGATCCGGGAGGGCTTCGGTCTCGTCGTCTCGGAGTCACTGTGGAAGGGAACCCCGGTCGTCGCCGGGCGCGCCGGCGGCATCCCGATGCAGATGCCTGACGGAGTCGGTGGGCTGCTCGTCGACTCGGTCGAGGAGTGCGCTGCCGCGATGCTGAAGCTGCTGGGCGACCGCGAACTGTCCGAACACCTTGGCCAGAGCGGACGTGAGCACGTACGCGAGCACTTCCTATTGCCGCGTTTGTTGATGGAGGAGCTGCGCCTGATAGCGACGCTCGACTCCGATGAGCCGGGCGCCTCGCACATCTAGGAGCCGGCGTCGCCGGGCGCCAGCGCCGCGCGCGTCTGACGCGCTATCTCGAGATCCTCGCGAGCGGCGAGCACCAGCGTTCTGACCGGTGCGCCGGCCAGGGTGACCTCGCTGTCGAGCGACTCGTCCGCGGTCGCGTTGCGCTCGACGTCGATCGCGATACCCAGGAAGCCGAGGCGCTCGACCGCCAGCGCACGAACATGGCGCGAGCGCTCGCCGACTCCTCCCGTGAACACGAGCGCGTCGAGGCCACCGAGGGACGCGGCCATGGCGGCTATCGCCGCACGCAGTCTGTGGATATAGACCTCGAGCGCAAGCTGGGCTCGTCGATCGTCGCTGCTCGCGTGGACTACGAGCTCGCGCATGTCCGCTGTGCCGCCAAGACCGAGCAGCCCGGAGCGGTGCTCGAGCGCCTCGGCCAGCTCCCCCGCCGAGATCCCCTCGCGCTCGAGCAGCCACAGCAGCATCCCCGGGTCGACGCTGCCGGAGCGTGTGGCCATGACAAGGCCCTCGAGCGGCGTGAAGCCCATCGTCGTGTCCAGCGAGCGGCCACCCGCGATCGCGCACAGCGAGGCGCCGGCGCCGAGGTGGCAGCTCACGACCCGCAGACCCTCGGGGGGTCGGCCGAGGAGTTCCGGCGCGCGTCGCGCGACCCACGCGTGCGAGAGACCGTGAAAGCCGTAGCGGCGCAGGCCCCAGCGATCCCGCCAGTCCGCAGGGAGGGCGTACGTCGCGGCGGCAGCGGGCAGCGTCGCGTGAAATGCCGTGTCGAAGCACGCGACCGCGGGCAGCTCCGGAAGCAAGGCTGTGACTGCGTCCAGTGCGGCAAGGGACTTCGGCTGGTGAAGCGGCGCGAGATCGGTCAGCTCGCGAAGGGCCGCCTCGACCTGCGCGTCGATCCTCACCGCCGAGCGGAAGCGCTCGCCTCCGTGCACGATGCGATGTCCGATCGCTTGCGCCTCAGCGAGAGGCGAGTCGAGCGCTCGGCGCAGGGCCGCGCTGTCGATGCGCGCTTGGGGGGTCTGAAGCTCCTGCTCGGCAAGGACTTCGTCGTCATGGTCGAGCAGCCGGAGCTTGAGGCTGCTGGAGCCGGCGTTGACGACGAGGACGCGCATCGGGCCCTATCGGCGGGCGCCGGCGCCGGACGGACCCGTTTGCTGCTCGTCGACGGCCGGCCAGGTCCAGTCGCGCAGCTCCGGCGGGTCGTCTCCGTGCTCACGCGTGTAGGCGCGGTGGCGCAGTCGCTCATCGATCATGTGCTGGCGCAGGTGCGAAGCCCGCTCAACAAGCCCCGGGACGCGGTCGATGACATCGATCACTAGGTGAAAGCGGTCGAGGTCGTTGAGCATGACCATGTCGAACGGCGTGGTCGTGGTGCCCTCCTCCTTGTAGCCGCGCACGTGGATGTTGTGATGATTGGTGCGGCGGTATGTCAGCCGGTGGATCAGCCACGGGTAGCCGTGATAGGCGAAGATGACCGGCCGCGCGGTCGTGAACAGCGCGTCGAACTCCTCCTCGGCCAGGCCATGGGGATGCTCGCTGTCGGGCTGCAGGCGCATGAGGTCCACGACGTTCACCACCCTGACCTTCAGGTCGGGCAGCTCGCGCTTGAGGATCGCCGTGGCGGCCACCGTCTCGAGCGTCGGCACGTCACCGCCGCACGCCAGCACGACGTCGGGCTCGGAGCCTTCGTCGCTGCTGGCCCAGTCCCAGACGCCGATTCCGCGGGTGCAGTGAGCGATAGCGTCCTCGACGCTCAGATAGTTGAGCGCGGGCTGCTTGCCGGCGACGATCACGTTGACGTAGTCGCGGCTCTGCAGGCAGTGGTCGGTCACCGACAGCAGGCAGTTTGCGTCCGGTGGCAGATAGACGCGGACGATCTCCGCCTTCTTGTTGACGACGTGGTCGATGAACCCAGGGTCCTGGTGGGAGAAGCCGTTGTTGTCCTGACGCCAGACGTGCGAGGAGAGGAGGTAGTTCAGGGAGGCGATCGGCCTGCGCCAGGGGATGCCGCGAGTCACCTTCAGCCACTTGGCGTGCTGGTTGAACATCGAGTCAACGATGTGGATAAACGCCTCGTAGCAGTTGAACAGCCCGTGACGGCCGGTGAGCAGGTAGCCCTCGAGCCAGCCCTGGCACAGGTGCTCTGAGAGGACCTCCATCACCCGCCCGTCGGGGGCGAGGTGATCGTCGCCAGGCAACATCTGCGCCTCCCATACGCGGTCGGTCGCCTCGAACACATCGCTCAGCCGGTTGGACGCCGTCTCGTCGGGCCCCATGATGCGAAAGTTCTCGCCGTTGCGCTTGACGACGTCACGCAGGAGGCACCCGAGCACGCGCGTGGCCTCGCTCGTGCTCACGCCTGGACTGGAAACCTCGACCGCGTAGTCGCGGAAGTCGGGCATCTCAAGGTCGCGCAGCAAGAGCCCGCCGTTGGCGTGCGGGTTGGCTCCCATGCGCCGCTCGCCCGCCGGTGCCAACGCGGCCAGCTCGGGACGTAAGGCCCCGCCTTCGTCGAAGAGCTCCTCGGGCCTGTAGGAGCGCATCCACGCCTCCAGCTGCGCCAGGTGCTCGGGCTTGGTCGCCAGGTCGGCCAGTGGGACTTGATGGGATCTGAACGATCCCTCGGCCGGCAGCCCGTCGACCTCCTTGGGCCCGGTCCAGCCCTTTGGCGTCCGCAGCACGATCATCGGCCAGCACGGTCGGCCGAGCTCGCCTTGCGATCGCGCCCGGAGCTGGATTTCCGCGATCTCGTCGCTGATCTCCTCCAGGGTGGCCGCCATTTGCTGGTGCATCGTCGCCGGGTCCGACCCCTCTACGAAGCGGGGCGCGTAGCCGTAGCCTTCCAGCAGCGACCGCAGCTCGTCCTGTGGGATCCGAGCGAGCACGGTCGGGTTCGCGATCTTGTAGCCGTTGAGGTGCAGGATCGGCAGCACGGCGCCGTCGCGGACCGGATTCAGGAACTTGTTCGAGTGCCAGCTGGCGGCCAGCGGACCGGTCTCCGCCTCGCCGTCGCCCACGACGCAGCAGACGAGCAGGTCGGGATTGTCGAACGCCGCGCCGTAGGCGTGTATGAGCGCATATCCGAGCTCGCCGCCCTCGTGAATCGACCCCGGTGTCTCGGGCGCCACGTGGCTGGGGATGCCACCCGGGAAGGAGAACTGGCGAAACAGCCGCCGGAGTCCCTCCTCGTCGTGGCCGATGTGAGAATAGACCTCGCTGTAGGTGCCCTCGAGGTAGACGTTTGCCACGAGCCCTGGGCCTCCGTGACCAGGACCGGTCACGTAGATCATGTTCAGGTCGCGCTCGCGGATCAGCCGGTTCAGGTGCGCGTAGATGAAGTTCAAACCGGGCGTCGTGCCCCAGTGGCCCAGCAGCCGCGGCTTGACGTGCGCGATCTCCAGAGGCTCGCGTAGCAGCGGGTTCTCCAGAAGGTAGATCTGGCCCACCGAGAGGTAGTTGGCTGCGCGCCAATACGCGTCCAGCGCGCGACGCTCCTCAAGCGCGAGCGGGGCGGGCGAGTCCGTCACGGTGGCATCGTCGGTCACGAAGGGCTCCTGTCGTTGGCAGAGGTTCCGCTTCGAGCCTAGCCCGCCACGGACCCGATCGCCGACGTGCATCCTGCCGCAGCCGCCGCCGTCGCTCGGCGGCGCGGTCGCGCCTAAGCGCGATGCTCCTCCTCGCGCGCGCCCATCTGTCCACGCTGCTTCTGCAGCCGCCGCACCTCCTCGAGCACGCGGCGGTTCTGCGCGCAGAACCGGGTGGCCTGACGATGGGCGATCTCGAGCTCCTGGGCGAATGTCGGCGCGACGGGGCGAATGTTGCGCAGGCGCTCGCGAAGGTGGGCGGGGTCGAATACCTCGGCCAGGGAGCGCGAATCAGGGGGCGCCCGAGTGCTTTCCCCCGGCTTGGAGACGCCCGGTGGCGAGCCGACGGCGATCTTTGTGGATGACATTGCCCATCCTCCAGCTCGCATCGCCAACCCTCCAGTTCGCGTCTCGTTGTGCAAGCATCGTCGTGCTCGCGGCCACCGCTGTCATCCGCAGCTTCCACCGAACCCGCTAAGTGGTCTCTACGGAGTCCTGGCGGGCCGTCACCGATGAATCGAAGCCTCGCGACGCGTGGGCCGGCGGTCCGTAGGAACCCGCAAGCGATCCAGGGACACGCCCGGATGCGTCTTGTGCAGGCCGCTTCCTAGGATGTCCCTGACACCAAAAAGGAGAGCATGATGTTCAAGAATGTGCTCGTGGGAGTCGACGGCAGGCCGAATGGCCGCGACGCCGTCGCGCTCGCCTCCCTCCTCACAGACCCGGATGGAAAGCTGACGCTCGCCCACATTCACGCCGGCGAGCTGCACCCGTCCCACGTTGTCACCCCCGGCATGGTCAGGGAGGAGCGCGAGGCCTCCGAGAAGCTTCTGGAAGCCGAATGCGCCGTTGCCGGCATCAGCGCGGAGCTCATCAGCATCGTGGCGTTGAGCCCGGGTCGCGGTCTGCACCTGCAGGCCGAGGAGCAGAGCGCCGATCTCCTAGTCGTCGGCTCCAGCAGTCGTGGCGCGCTTGGCCGGGCGATGCTCGGTGACGACACCCGCGCGGCGCTCAACGGCGCTCCCTGTGCCGTCGCGATCGCCTCGCTCGGGTATGGCGAGCATCCCGTCCCGATCGCCAAGGTGGGCGTGGCCTACAACGGCTCGCCGGAGAGCAACGCGGCGCTCGCGTTGGCACGAGAGCTTGCAGCACCGACCCAGGCGAGCATTCATGCGCTGGAAGTCGTGCCGATCATGACCTACGCCTACACCGGGTTCGTGCCGGCGGCAATCGGAGAGAGCGTGGATGTCATGGTTCAGGAAGCGAACAGCCGCCTGAAGGAGCTCCCCGACGTCCAGGGGCGCGCGGTGTATGGCCTCACCGGCGAGGAGCTCGCAGCGTTTGGCGACGACCTTGACATCCTGGTGGTCGGCTCCCGAGGCTACGGCCCAGTGAAGCGTCTGGTGCTCGGCAGCACCTCGGAGTATCTCGAGCGTCACGCGCGCTGCTCGCTAGTCGTGGTTCCGCGTATCGCCATCGCCGCGGACGTTGACGCCGAGACGAGCGGAGCGCAGAAGACCGAGGCTGCGGCCACTGCGACGGCCTGAGGCGCCGCTCTCGAAGGCGCCGGCGGGCGCGTCTCGACGTACGTTGCATGCATTATCCCCGTCGTCCTCTCAGAGACGGTCCGCAGTGGAAGGCGATACCTTCAGGCGATGCCCGAGCACGGCACGCCTGATGACGCCGCTGGGGAGAGCCAGGGTTCCTCGGCGGAGACGATCCGAATCGTACTGGCCGACGATCACGCCGTTGTTCGCAGCGGACTGAGGCTTGTGCTCGACAGCGAGCCCGACCTCGAGGTCGTCGCGGAGGCGGGTGACGTGGACAGCGCGAGGCGCTACGTGCGCGGCCATCATCCCGCGGTGCTCGTGCTCGACCTGAACATGCCGGGCGGCTCGAGTCTCGAGGCGATCCCCGCCATCCGCGAGGAATCACCGGAGACGCAGATCGTCGTGCTGACGATGCAGCAGGAACCGGCGTTCGCGCGTCAGGCTCTCGGCACGGGCGCGCTTGGCTACGTCCTGAAGGAGTCGGCCGACGATGAGCTCGTGGAGGCGGTGCGTCGCGCAGCAGCAGGCGAGAGCTACCTGAACCCGAGACTCGGGGCGCGTCTTGCCTCCGAGCCCCCACCCGGTCCTCCCGACGATCTCTCCGAGCGTGAGGTCGACGTGTTGCGCCTGATCGCGTTGGGGCACACCAACGCCGAGATCGCCCAGCAGCTGTATCTGTCGGTGAGGACCGTCGAGACTCACCGCTCGCACATCCAGCAGAAGCTCCGGCTCTCGACCCGCGCCGAGCTGGTGGGCTACGCGCTGGAGCGCGGGCTGATCAACGCCTGACGCTCGTCTCCACCTCTAGGTGGGAGTCTGCGGTGGCGCCGCGGACGAGCGGTAGTGCTCGCGCCAGATCAGTCGATATAGCGGGATCCGACGCGGGATCGAGCGGATCCCGGGGATGAACGGAATGCAGATAAACGCCAGGCTCAAAACCCCCATCACGAGCATCACGAGGATGTCGGCGTTTGCAGAGGCCTTGAAGGGTTCGACCTGGTACCAGAGCGCGTACAGCCACAGCCACGCCTGTCCGGGGTAGCTGCCGGTCTCGTTCATCATCCCCCACTGGTCGCCGAGCAGGTGCTGGCCTTCTGCGCGTTCTGAAAGCAGGCCGCCGTCGGACATGAACAAGAGCGGCTTGGTGTAGTCGGTCTCGAAGAACTGCTTGCTCGTCAGCAGGCTGCCGTCCAGCCCACCGCTCTGGGCGAGGCTGAGCAGTCCGTTCATCATCGTCGGTACCGGGCCTGCGCCGCTCGCGTGGACGGTCACGGCGCCCGTGCTGGAGTCGAGCGTCACGGTGCTTGGCGGCGTCTTCTTTTCTTCGGTGGCCTTTGCATATTCTTCCAGCGGCTTGGCGTACGCTTCACCCCACGACTTCTGCGTCTTTTCCGGCGCCGCCTGGTATTCGGCGACGGCGCTCTGCAGCGCGGGGTTCCCCGGAACCGTCTTGAGCGGATCGATCACGAAGTCGATGGCCGTGTTTATCGGATGGCTGACGCCCAGCCATTTCTGCGGATAGAAAAACGCGGCGTGCTGGCCCTTGCTGTTGTGGTTGTAGGGCGGGCCATATTCGGCCGTGGCGCTGGTGCCGTTGAGCTCGTTCGTCCCTGCGGTGACGAAGTCGACGGGCAGTTCGCGCGACCACTGCGCGATTGTGCTCGGTTTGTCGTCCGGCGAGGAGAACAGCACGGTAAGCACGAGCGCCAGCAGCGTGACGACGCCGACGGCGATGCACGCCTCCTTGACGAGGTCGTAGGGCTGGTAGCGGCCTTTCCACTGCTGCGTGTCGTCTGGCGGGTGGAGGAACCTGACCAGGCGGTTCATGACTGCGCTCCGGTCGGCGCGGTCGGGCCGTCGGTATCCGCCTTGGCGACCGGCGCGAGCGACGGGCGCTCGTTCAGCTCGAATGGCGGCACCACGCCGTGGTTGCGCACCAGCAGGACGTGCGCGGCCACCAGGCCGACGACCGCCAGCGGCAGCAGCAGCACGTGGTAGCTGTACATCTGCCCGAAGTTGGTGACGTTGAAGAAGGCGCCCACACCGACCGAGTTCAGACCGTCCTTGGCCTGCGTGGAGATCCACTGGGCGTCGAAGTTCTGCTGGGAGACGTAGCCGGTCAGGGCGGTGGGGACGGCGACCAGGAACGTGACCGCTCCGGTCATCCACACCTTTGCGCGCCCGCCGCGCCAGGCGGCCATCCAGTACTTGCCCCACAGGTGGACGACCATCACGAAGAAGAACAGCTCGACTGACCACATGTGAATGCTGTTGAAGAAGTGTCCGAGGCCCGTGTAGTGCCACCAGGCCGGCCCCTTCAGTGCCAGGATCGATCCCGAGGTGACGATCACGACCAGCGAGGCGATGCTCGCCACGCCGAACACGTAGATCCAGGAGGCGACGTACGTCGGTTGACCATCGGGAAGCAGCTTCTCGGGCGGCAGGGCGGCAACCCCGGCTTCGCGGACTCGCACCGTCCACGAGCTCGATCTCGTCGGTTTGGCGCTCATGAGGCATCTCCACGCCTGCGCGCTGCGCCGGGGAACGGCAGCAGGATGGCCAGCACGAACACTACGAGCATCAGGGCGATGACCACTACGTTCGACACCGACAGGTGGATGAAGTTCCAGTCGACCGTATGCGCCGGGTGATTCAGGTTGAAGACCGCCGCCAACACGCTCACGTTGCTAACCCCCATCGGAGTGGATGAATGTCCAGACCCTATGGGCCGACAATTCGACGCGCCTCCGTAGAAACCCCCTCAATTGATCGAGGACTTCTCCGCCGGGCGCCTCAGCCCTCAGATGGTCTCGGGGATCATCTCAATCGCGCCGCAGGGGCACTCGGTGACGCAGATGCCGCAGCCCTTGCAGTAGTCGAGGTCGAACGCGTAGCCGTCTGCCTCGTCGACCTTGAGCACGGCATTGTCGGGGCAGACGCCGTAGCAGTTGTCACAGCCGAAGCAGTTGCCACAGGAGAGACAGCGCCGTGCCTCGAAGAGCGCGTTGGTCTCGTCGAGCCCTTGCGTGACCTCATCGAACGTCGACTGCCGCCGGACGCTGTCCAGCTGCGGCGCGACGGTCTTCGGCGCATCGGCGTAGTACCAGGCGTTGAGCATCTCGAAGCTCGCGATCTCCGCCTCGGGCGGATGCTTGAAGGCCGCCCCGCGCAGCCACGCATCGATGTTGCGGGCGGCCTGCTTGCCGTGGCCGACCCCGACCGTGACGGTGCGCTCGGCGGGCACCATGTCGCCCCCGGCGAAGATCCCCTCGTGCCCGGTCATCATCCGCTCGTCGACCCGCACGACGCCGTCGTCTATCTCCAGGCCGGGGACGTCGTCGAGCAGCGAGAGGTCGGCTTCCTGTCCGAGGGCAAGCACGAGCGAGTCCGCCTGCAGCTCCTCGGTCTCGCCGGTCGGCTGCGGGAAGCCGGTCTCGTCGAGCTCCATCTTCTCCAGCAGCAGCCTACCCTCCTCGGCCTGCTTGATCGTCGAGAGCCACTTCATCATCACGCCCTCCTCGAGCGCCTCCTCGATCTCGAAGTCATGCGCCGGCATGCGATCGCGCGTTCGCCGGTAGACGACGATCGCCTCGCTGGCGCCCAGTCGCTTCGCCGTGCGTGCGGCATCCATCGCCGTGTTGCCGCCGCCGTAGACGACGACGCGCCGGCCGAGCAGCGGGCGGTCCTCGCCCTCCATGCTGCGCAAGAGCGTGACCGCGTCGAGAATGTGTGCTGCCTCGCCCGCGGGTATGTAAGCGCGCTTGCCGATGTGCGCGCCGATGGCCAGGAACGCGGCGTCGAAGTCGCCATCGGACATCGCCTGCAGGATGTTCGTGACCTTGGCGTTGAGCTCGAGCGTGACGCCAAGGTCGAGGATGCGCTGCACCTCGGCGTCCAGGACGTCGCGCGGCAGGCGGTACTGGGGGATGCCAAAGCGCATCATTCCCCCAGCCATCGGGCCCGCGTCACGGATCGTGACGGCATGGCCGCGACGCGTGAGGTGGTAGGCCGCCGACAGACCGGACGGGCCCGCGCCGACGACGAGCACGCGCTTGCCGCTCGGCTCGTCCTCGGCCTGGAGGCGCCAACCGAGCCGAATCGCCTCATCGCCGAGGAAGCGCTCGACTCCGTGGATCCCGACCGGGTCGTCGAGCTGCGCGCGGTTGCAGGAGGTCTCGCAGGGGTGGTAGCAGACGCGCCCCATCACGGCGGGCAGCGGGTTGTCGCGCACGAGCTCGCGCCAGGCGGCCTCGTAGTCGCCCGACTCGGCGTGGTAGAGCCACTGCTGGATGTTCTCGCCGGCGGGACAGGCGTGGTTGCACGGCGGCAGGCGGTGAACGTAGTTCGGGCGCTCCTCGCGCCAGGAGCCGGTCTTGTTCGCGAGGCTCGAGCCGACGTCCAGCGTGATCGCGAAGGGCTTCTCCATCAGGATGCCTCCTCGTCGGACAGCAGGCCAAAGCGTCGGATGTTGCGGTCGGCGCCCGCCTGGATGCGGGCGATCACCTCCGTCCGCGGCTGGGGCTTGAACAAGTGCGCGAAGCGCTTCTGCGGCCGCAGGTAATCCTCGACGGACACCTGCCGCCGGATCTTCGAGACGCCGCTCACCTCGCCGTTGCGCGCCTCGAACACCGGGAAGATCCCCGACTCTTTGGCAAGTCGGGCGATCCGGATCGTGTCCTTGGACGCGCTCCCCCAGCCGAGCGGACAGGGGACGAAGACGTGCAGGTAGCGCGCGCCGCGGATCTCCATCGCCGTCTGGACCTTCGCCTCGAGGTCGCGCAGCTCGGCGACGGTGGCGGTCGCGACGTAGGGGATCTCGTGCGCCATCGCGACCAGCGGCGCGCTCTTTCCCTGGCCGAAGACGTTGCCCGGCTCGGGACCGACCGCTTGGGTGGTGGCGGTGCGCGCGGCCGGTGGTGTGGCGCCGGAGCGCTGCACCCCCGTGTTCATGTAGGCCTCGTTGTCATAGCAGATGTAGAGCACGTCGTCGCCCCGCTCGAACATCCCCGACAGGCATGCGAGCCCGATATCCATGGTGCCGCCGTCGCCGCCCTGGCCGACGACGCGCACGTCCTCGCGGCCCTTCGCCCGCAATGCCGCCGCGATTCCGGTTGATACAGCGGGTGCGTTGCCGAACAGCGAGTGGATCCACGGGATCCTCCAGGACGTCTCCGGGTAGGGGGTCGAGAAGACCTCGAGGCAGCCGGTTGCGTTGGCCGCGATCATCCGCCCGTTCGTGGCGCGCATCGCCGCGTCCAGCGCATAGCGCGCACCGAGCGCCTCCCCGCATCCCTGGCAGGCGCGGTGCCCGCAAGTGATCGAGTTCGTGCGCTGCTCGCCGGCCTGGACGGAGCGCTGCTCGGGGTCGAGCAGGCGATTGCCCACGGCGAAGCTGCCCGTCTGGTAGAAGCGGACGGCCGGCGCCTTCACGCGCGTGCGCCCCTCACACCGGTCCCGCCGCGACGGGTCCGACATCACGCAGGATGTTCTCGGCGTGCGGACCGGAGGCGCGCGAGGAATCCATGCGCGCCAGCTCGCGGTTCACGACATCCCAATCCATGTCGAGGAAGCTCAACGGCTCCAGCCGGTCGGCCGCGGCGTCGGCGAACAGGCCGCGCAGCGACGCCTTGGTGATCGCCCGCCCGCCGAGGCCCGCGATAACGGTGTAGCCGCGGAGCTGTATGCCGGCGAGCGCCATGCGGACGTTCGCCGAGACGATCCCGCCGACTCCCACCGCCAGCGCCTTCTCGAGCACCACCACGCGATCGGCGTGGCCCAGCGAGGCGCGCAGGGCGTCCAAGGGGAACGGGCGGAAGGAGGTGATCCCGACTACGCCGATCCTCATGCCCTGATCGCGCAGCTCATCGACTGTGTCCTTGATCGTCCCCAGCACCGACCCGAGCGCGACCACGATCGTCTCCGCATCCTCGCTGCGGTAGGAGCGGATCAAGCCGCCGGAGTCGCGGGCGAACGCGTCCTTGAAGTCGGCGGCGATCCCGGGAATCAGCTCGAGCGCCTGCATCTGCTTGGCGTGAGCGAGGTACTTCACCTCCATGAACGCCTCCGGTCCCACCATCGCGCCGATCGATATCGGCTCGTCGGGGTCGAGCACCTGGCGTGGCTTAAACGGGGGCAGGAAGGCATCGACTTCCTTCTGCGAAGGGACCTCGACGCGCTCGACGGCATGCGTGAGGATGAAGCCGTCCATGCAGACCATCACCGGTGTCGAGAGCTCCTCGGCCAAGCGGAAGGCCTGGATGTGCAGGTCGAGCGCCTCCTGGTTGGTCTCCGCGTAGAGCTGGATCCATCCGGAGTCCCGCTGGGACATCGAGTCGCTGTGGTCGTTCCAGATATTGATCGGCGCGCCGATCGCGCGGTTGGCGACCGTCATCACGATCGGCAGGCCGAGCCCGGATGCGTTGTACAGCGCCTCCGCCATATAAAGCAGACCTTGGCTTGCCGTCGCGGTGTAGGCGCGCGCGCCTGTCGCCGACGCCCCGATCGCCACCGACATCGCAGCGAACTCCGACTCGACATTCACGAACTCGCACGGCGCGAGCTCGCCGCTCTTCACGAGCTGGGAGAGGTTCTCGACGATGTGCGTCTGAGGCGAGATCGGATAAGCGCAGATGACCTCGGGGCGGCACAGCGCCACGGCCTCGGCGACCGCTCGCGAGCCCTCAACCTGACGTAGCACCGCTCAGCTCCTGTAGCCCCTTCTGAACCCAGGCGTGCGCCGCCTGCGCCGCCGCCACATTGCCTTCTCCGACGGCGCCGGCGAAGCGCTCGCGGATCGCGTTCGTCACGGCGTCGAGTGAGATCTGTCCGCTGAGTGCCGCAAAGCCGCCCAGCAGCGCGGCGTTGGCGACCGGGCGCCCGGCGTGCTCACGGGCGAGGTCGGCCGCCGGCACCGTCAGAAGTCGCTCGTGGCGGAAGCGCATGACGAACTCGCCGAGAC
>Ga0182024_10005347_pt1 | contig 28858 bp, 26 predicted proteins | sample P32metaG_FD_120480 | JGI IMG/M metagenome (GOLD analysis project Ga0182024, IMG submission 120480) | Permafrost microbial communities from Stordalen Mire, Sweden - P3-2 metaG (Illumina Assembly) | ecosystem: Environmental > Terrestrial > Soil > Wetlands > Permafrost | place: Sweden: Stordalen...
CGAAAACGCGACGTTTTTCAAAAGTGCAGAAGTCGAGGCGTAGAGGAGCGCTATTAATCTCACCGCGTGTACGCACGCCGTTCTTCATCTTCCCCCATGCAGCAGCTCGAATCCGAAACCCAGTCGCTCCACCGAACGGCTTGGCTCATCGTGTTTCTGCTTATGCCGGTCGCGTTGCTGAATTACCTCGACCGCCAACTGCTGGCGTCCGTCAAAGACTCGGTCATGCACGATGTTCCCGGATTTACCAGCCAGGCAAACTGGGGAATCATGCTCGGCTCATTCAAGTGGGTCTATGCGTGTCTGAGCCCCATCGGTGGATACGTCGCCGATCGCTTTGGGAGGCGCATGACGATCTGCGGAAGCCTCTTCGCGTGGTCGGCGATCACCTTCTGGACCGGCCACGTCCATAGCTATCACGAGCTCGTGACGGCCCGGGCGCTCATGGGCATCAGCGAATCGTTTTACATTCCAGCGGCCCTCGCGCTGATCACGGACTTTCATACCGGCGCGACGCGCTCGCGAGCCGTCGGTCTGCACCAGATGGCGATCTACCTCGGCGTCATCGTAGGTGGGTTCGGTGGATACGTCGCCGATTCTCCCACGCTTGGCTGGCGGTTCGGATTCACCGCGTGCGGCGTCTTCGGCATGCTCTATGCCTTGCCCCTGATGCTGGCCCTTCGCGAACCCCGCCGGCGAGATAGCGCGGTCGTCGATGTTCGACCCAGTGTTGGGCAGGCCCTGGCCGAGCTGCTCCGCAATCCGTCGTTCCTGCTGCTCGTCGCCTATTTCACGCTTCCCGGGATGTCGGCGTGGGTCATTCGCGAGTGGATGCCAACGATCCTCAACCACAGCTTCCATCTCGGCCAGGGAAGAGCCGGCGTTAGCGCGACATCGCCGTGGCAGATCGCGGCGATCTTCGGCGCGATCGCCGGGGGGTGGATCGCCGATCGCTGGGTGCGCCGGAACATCCGGGGCCGCATCTATATCAGCGCCATTGGCACCGTATTGATCATCTGCGCCATGTTCGGCGTCGGAAATGCCCATGCGCTCAAGTCGGCCATCGCGTTCCTCGTCGTCTTTGGCATCGGCTGGGGATTCTTCGATACCAACTGCATGCCGATCCTCTGCCAGGTCGCGCGGCCGCACCTCCGCGCCACCGGCTACGGGATCATGAACTTCGTCGGCATCTCTTTCGGCGGGATCACCGACTGGAGCTTCGGCGTGATGCGCGATCGAGCCATGCCGCTCAATCAGATCTTCGCGATCTTCTCGATTTGCGGGCTGATCTCGATCGCCGCCGTGCTGCTGATCCGGCCACGAAGAGAGCTCTCAATTACCTCGGAACCCCAAGCCACGTGATCTGCAAGCAACGATCGCGTGCTGCGCCAGAATCGCCAGTGCCGCGCCGCAAACGCCGTTCTACTACTACGACATCCCGACGATGACCGGCGTGAATCACTCGATGCGGCTCATCACGGTTATCGCGAGCTTCGGCTACATGGCCGCCGCCAAGCACACGATGAAGCTGCTGGGTGTTGATGTCGGCCAGCCGCGCCTACCGAACAGGCCGCTCACCGCGGCTCAGGAGAGGAATCTGGAATCCGATCTCCAAAAGATCGGATTCTTCGATTGGGTGAAGGCCTAGCTACAATCCCCCGCGATGTCCGACTCAGCAACGCAGCAGATCACCCGAGCGCTCGCCGACGGCAAATTCGTCGAGGCTGAGCAAATCTGCCAGCAGATTCTTTCGCGTGATCCAGGATCCGCCGAGGCGTTGCGGTTGCTCGGCAGCATCTACGGGCAGACGCGCCGGACGGCACAAGCGGTCGAGGCATTCCAACGCTGCGTCGCGCTACATCCCGACGATGGCGCGGCGCACATGATGCTTGGCATCTCGCTTCAGGCACTGAATCAGACCGATGCGGCGATTTCTCATCTGGTGCGAGCCGTCGAATTGATGCCCCATTCGTCGCAAACGCATTACAACCTCGGCAAGATGCTGCGCGACCAGAAACGTCACGAAGAAGCGGCCGAGCAGTTTCAGCAGTCCCTGACCCTGCAACCCGGATTTCCGCCGGCGCTGAATAATCTGGCCAACACGCTCCGCGATCTGGGCCGAAGCGATGAGGCGATTCCGCTCTACAAGCAATCGCTGGCGGCCCGCCCGAATCACGCGATCACGCTGCACAATCTCGGGCTGGCCTATCGCGATTTGCAAATGCCGGATGACGCGATGCGCTGCTTCGACACCGCGCTGGCGTACGACTCGGCGCATCACGAGTGCCGCATGTCGCGGGCGATGCTGCTGATTCAGCAGGGGCATCTGCTGCCGGGCTGGCGCGAATATGAATCGCGCTTTGACGTTCCCCGAGCCAAGCCGCGCCGCGATTTTGGCCCGGCGTGGGATGGGCAGAACCCCGAGGGCCAGACGCTGCTGCTCTACGCCGAGCAGGGGTTCGGCGACGCGATTCAGTTCAGCCGATATGCGACGCTATTGGCCGAGCAGCACGCGACGGTGATCGTGCATTGCCAGCCTGAACTCAGAGAGCTTTTCCAAAGCCTTCGCGGCGTCGATCAGATTCTCAGCGACGACGATGAGCTCCCGAAGTTCGATGCCTCCCGCGGGATGATGAGCATGCCGCTGGTGTTCGGAACGACACTGGAAACAGTGCCCAATGAAATGCCATATCTGCGCGCCGACCAGGCAAAGGTTCGTCGCTGGCGTCGCATCATCGAGCCAGGCGGCATTCGCGTCGGCCTCGCGTGGGCGGGGGCCGCGGGATATGGGAATGATCGGCAGCGATCGCTGACACTGGAGCAGCTCAGCCCGATCCTGCGAACGCCGGACATGCAGTTCTTCAGTTTGCAGAAGGGCGATGCGACTGGGCAGATCGCACAGCTTCCCGAAGCGCTGCGGCCGCTCGATCTGTCGGCGGAGCTAAACACCTTCGCCGACACCGCGGCGGCCATCGAAAATCTCGATCTGGTGATCAGCGTCGATACGGCCGTCGCGCATCTGGCGGGCGCGCTCGACAAGCCGGCCTGGACGATGATCCCCTTCGCGCCGGATTGGCGGTGGATGAACGATCGCGAAGACACGCCGTGGTATCCGACCATGCGGTTGTTCCGCCAACGCGAGCGCGGGAAGTGGGGTGATGTGATTGGGCGCATTGCCGAGGTGCTCAAGACGTTCGCTTAGGGCGGATTTCATGTCCGCACACAGTCTTGACTGAGATGGGAAGCTGAACGCGTTTGTGACATCGGCTTCCAGCCGATGCAAGCGAGCCCAAAATCGCGGCGGTCGCACCATTCCAGCAATCCCAGCTTGAAGCAACGCGCGCATTTATTTCGGGTCGGGTTCGTGAGCACTCGAATGCCGCGAGCGGCGAGATTGGATTTCCGGGTTGGAACGACTCGATCGTTTTGAAGTTCGCTTGCATCGGCTGGAAGCCGATGTCACGGACGCCTCGGCAGCGTAAAGCCGCTTGACGCAGCAATAAGACGATAAATGTCGCAGTCCTCACCTCAAAAGTGGGACTTTTCGGGCCATTTGTCAGAATCTTTCGGTCTTGGGCTTCGTTAAGAATGGGGCAGTGTCGGGGCGGGAAAAGGTCGGGAGTCGCTCGTCGAAAATGACTCCCGACCCATTAGAATTTTTCTGACTCCCGACCCATTAGAATTTTTCGACCCATTAGAATTTTTCGCTGAGACGGGCGCAAAAGCCGCGTGCGAGATAGCCTCTGAGCAGACCGCAAAAGATATGGCGAAGCAAATAGAGCGCGATTTGGGGAAAGACGCACGTCGAGACTTTCATGATTCTAAGGACCCAGGTGCTGGTGATCGCACCTTGCAACAGTTAAAGGAAGATGCAATGAACCTTTATGAGGAACATGGAAAGGCGCCACCTAAATGGATGCAATGAAAGCAAGAGATAAATTATGAATAATGCTGTGCAAGAGATTGTCGCTCGGTTAGTAGGAAAGCCCTGTTGGCGAAGCGAGGTTGGGCCTATGAGAAGCCTCAGCTTGGGATTTGGGGAGAAGGTCCAAAGCAAATCCCGGCCGTACGGCGAGTGGGAGATCGGAACGTACGGCTGTGCTTGGCGCGTTGTTAAAAGTGGAACGGTGTTGTGTGGAAGTCAGGATTCGGCAGATAAAATTCAAGATTTGAATGCGGCATTAAACCTGATTGAACTAGGCCAGTTTGTTTTTCTACGTCAACTCACAGACCTCGACGTGCGGGTCCAGTTTGACAATGGCGTCACCGTCGATTTTCTAGCAACGATAAGCGACGGAGATGAGTGCTTCCACATCTTCTGTCCGGAAGAGATTTATGTCGAATTTTCGGTTGGCGGCGGGTGGAGGATAGGTAAATCCAATCAGCCGTGGAAAGAAGCATAATTGCTTAGACCGCATCCAGTAGCTTCGTCGCCCGGCTCGGCCTCAGCGAAACTCTTGTCACTTGCTGCCGTCGCGTTCCCTCGATGCATTTATTCGGCAATAAAATGATAAATGTCGCAGTCCCCGCCAGTCCCCACTTCAAAAGTGGGACCATTTGTCCGAAACTTTCGGACTGGGCTTCCCCATCAATGACGCGGGCGGTTCGAGCCGGCTTGCACTTTTCCAGCTGGTCGCGGTAGAAGGAGCATGGGATCTTCCGACATTTCGCGGCGTCATTTTCTGGCCGGGGCGACGGCGGCTGTGCTCGCGTCGGGCAGGAAAACGGGGTCGGGAGTCGTTTATCGACAACGACTCCTGGCTCCCTTGGAATGCCGAAAGAGCGCACGGAGAATCCGCAGCGGCGCGGGTACGCTGTGCAGCGGCGTGTGGACCGCGCGGTGTCGAGGCGCGATCAAATTGGGCAGCTGACTTCTGTGAGCGTTGCAACGGGACGTCTCTACAACGACCGGCGTGGCTGGTGCGAAAACCCCACACGCCGCTGCGGATTCTCCGAGCGCTGCTGCGGCCCAGCGACTCAGGAAAGGGGTCGAGTCAAGAAAGGGGTCTGGAGTGAAAACGACTCCCCTTGGCTTAGCTTAGAAGTTTCGACGTTCGCCTAAAGCGGATTTCTTGTCCACGCAGACGCTGCCGACGGAAATGGAAGCTGATGTCACGGACGCTTCGTCGACGCTCCTGAAATCGAGGCTGCACTGAAAAACAGTGTGGCGCGTCGTTCAACACAATAGCGGACGCAATAACATGATAAATGTCCCAGTTGCCACCTCAAAGTGGGACATTTAGGGACATTTGTCGAAATATTGCCGACTTCGGCTTCTTTTTTAGAATGATCGACGCGGGTTGGACGCTTACACTTTCCCGGCGGCTCGCGGTAGAAGGAGCATGGAATCTTCCGACATCTCGCGGCGTCGTTTCCTGGCGGGTGCAACAGCGGCTGTCCTTGCATCGAAATGGGCGGGGGCTCAATCGACCAGGCCGGCGCCGAGCTATTGGTACGTTGACGGATATCACGGCGGAATCGATGGGCACATGCCGGCCCGATCGCTGGCCAACGTGCTCGATGGGCTTGATCGCTTTCCGGAATGGAAAGTGTCGTTTGAGATCGAGCCGTACTCGTGGGCGGCGTTTGCTAAATCGGATCCAGCTTCCATCGAGAAAATGCGCAAGCACTTGTCGGTTGATCCGCTGGAAGCGCGCATTGAATTTGTCTCCGGCGCGTACGGCCAAACCTACGCCTGGAACATCAACGGCGAGAGCAATATCCGCCAATTGATTTACGGCGTTGCCGAAATCAACGCGGTGTTTCCGGATGTGAAGGTTGACACTTATGCCGTGCAGGAGCCGTGCTGGACGAGCTGTCTGCCGCAGATTCTCAAGAGCCTTGGATACAAGCGGGCGGTGCTTGACAACTCAACTGACTGGGGCGGCTATCACGCAACGACCCTGAATGCCGATCTGATGCACTGGCAAAGCCCGGACGGCACATCGATTCCCGCGGTGCCGCGATACGCATGCGACACGCTGATCGGCCCGGCGACCGAGCGCAACGCGCAGCCGAGCGCCGAATACGTCGCGCAGTGCAACGCCGTCGGCATCGCGCACCCGGCGGGCACGATCCTGCAGGACATGGGCTGGCCCGGCAAGCCGTGGCGGCTGGGGATGAGCGAGACGATGTTCCACGCGATGCAGCACGCCACCTGGCGGCAGTACGCCGAGAAGTTCGCCCAGCCGCCGACGCAAACGTGGCGTGCATCCCAGGAGGATTATCGCGTCGGCCTCGCGTGGGGCGCGTCGATCCTGCAACGCATCGCGCAGATCGTTCGGCGTGGTGAGAATTTGTTGATTCAAGCCGAGAAGCTTTCTTCGCTGGCAAGTATCCACGCGGGTCTGGCATATCCCGCCGAGTCGCTGTTGCAGTCCTGGAAGTACCAGCTCCGCGCGCAGCATCACGACGTGTGGATCGTCCCCTACAACCGCCGGCCCGGTGGAAGCTGGGCTTCGGAAGCCGATGAGCGATTTACGAAAATTGAAAAGACGTGCGCCGACATCATTCAGGCATCGGTCGCGGCGCTATGCGAGCCCGACGCACAGGCTGTCACTATCTTCAACACCGCCGGGTTTTCCCAACGCCAGCTTGTCGAAATCCGCAAGCCTGATGGCGCTATTCTCGACTCTCACGGCAACAGGATTCCAACGCAAACCGACGCCGATTTTGTTGCGTTCATCGCGGAAGTTCCCGCATTCGGCGCGGCCACGTATCGCATCGGAAACGGGTCCGAAGTTCTGGCCGCCGCGAGCGCAACGATCAAGACGCTGGACGATCGCTCAGTCGAGTTGGAAAGCGACATCTATCGCGTGCGCATCGACCCGGCAAAGGGCGGCGGCATTGCCAGCTTGTTTTCGAAGACGCTCAATCGCGACTTCATCGACGGAAAGTCCGCGCGACGCTTCGGCGAGCTCCGGGGCTTCTTCGGTGCGGAAAACGCCTGGCTCAGCAGCGCAGACAAACCGGCTATCGTGACCCTCACCGAAACTGGCCCGCTCCGTGTCGCGGCAAAAATCGAAGGCATGATCGGCAGCTATCCGTTCACCACGACGGTTCGCCTGACGGCCGGCTCGAACCGCATCGACTTCACAACGAACATCGATTTCCCGCTCGATTCAGGGCCGTTCAGTCGCCCGCGCGGACCCGCCAAGCTTCGCATCGGCGAGCCATGGGAACGCGGGAAGGATGCCACGCGCAGCAATCGTCGGCCATGCTATGACAGCTCATACAAGCTGCAGGCGCTATTCCCGACGTCGCTGAAAAACCCAACGCTCGACAAAAACGCGGCGTTTGACGTTTGCCGCAGCACGCAGAAGAGCACGACGTTCAATAGCTGGGAAACGTTGCAGCACAACATCATTGTGAACTGGGTCGATCTACTCGACGCCGATGGATCAGCGGGGCTGGCGGTCTTCAGCGATCACACGACGGCGTATCACCACACCGAGGACGAGCCGCTTGGATTGGTGCTGGCGTATGCGGGCGTCGGAAACTGGTTCGATTATGCGATGGGCCGTAAGCCGGAGGTGTCGTATGCGGTCGTCCCGCACACTGGGGATTGGGCCGCCGCGAAATTATGGCGAGAACTGGCGGCATGGAGCGAGCCGCTGGTCGTGTGCGCGGGGCGAGCGAAAGTCAGTGAGCCGCTGATTGAGATCGGGGATTCAGGGATTGAGTTGGTAACCATCTATCAGCACGACGGCCATACCCTCGCGCGATTGTTCAACGCTGACGGCGATGCCAGGCCCGCGCGTGTGTCGCTCTCGCCAAAGATCAAAGGCGCTCAATTGATCGAGCTTGATGGTCGCTTGATCGAACCACTGAATATCGCGGAAAACTCAGTCACGATCAGCATGCCGCGATTTGGCGTGCGCACGCTGCGCCTGCTTACTTGATCTTCGAAAGCTCCGCCGCCGTCCAGGAGTTGGCCCGTTCCTTCGATTCCTGTCGTGCGTCGCGCACCTGATCCAGGGAAATCGGATCACCGCCGTGCTCCCACTCGCGGCGGGCGTAGGTCAGCACGTCGGCGATGTCCGGGTCGTTCATCGTCGCCAGCGCGGGCATCTCGAGATGGAATTCGACACCATCGACTTTGATGGGCCCGCTGACTCCGTTGAGAACGATTCGAATGGGTCGCGCTGGCGCCCCGAGCAGCCATTCGGAATCGAGCAGCGGCGGGGCGAGGCCTTCCTGGCCGAGACCGGAAAGTTGATGGCACGCGGCGCAGATGTTCGCAAAGAGCACTTTGCCGTGATCGAACTGCTGTTGCTGTGATGCGGTGAGTGGAACAATCCTGGGCGGCGGCTTCACGCCGGGCTTGCCAGGCCAGGCGATGGTTTTGTCGACCAGCATCGCCAGCTTCTTCTCGCTTGAATCGTCGCTCGACAGCAATGACGCCAGCCCTTCCGATTTCTGTTGCAGATACAAGAGTTTCGGTGTGCGCCGCAGCGAACCGGCCACGGGCTCGGTCATGCCGCGCAGCATCGCCACGCCGCGCCAGGCGGTTGAATCCTTTTGCTGCGATGTCAGTTCGATGAGCTTCGCAACGGGGGCGGCGCGATGCTCCAGAAAGATGCAGCGCGACAGAGCCGCGAGCCAATCGGCGCCGGCCGCCGATTGCTGGGCATACGCGGGTCGCTTCAGTGATGTTTCTAGAAACTCCAGCTCGCGCCCGCGAAGTCCGCTGATCGCGCTGTCGCGAAGCACGGCCGACGACACGTCGGATGAAGTCTCAAGCACAGTCATTACAGCCGCATCCGCCTGCGTGTCGGCCACGGGCGCCAGCGACAGCAGAACCTGCACCCGCACGGTGGAAGACGGATCAGACGTGAGCTTCGAAATTGACGGAAGCACCTGTGATTTCGTCAGCGGAACCAGGAACGGTTCAGCAAGCCGAATCCCCGTGGCGCGCACCTGCGAGTCGGCGTCGCCCATCGCCGCGACAGCGATCGGCGCCGTGATCTGGTTCAGCCCTTCCAATGTCCAAAGTGCGTGGATGCGCGACAGCGGCGTCGAGCTGCTCGACGCGGTCTTCAAGATCGCGTCGGTTGCATCGGGATCATGCTTCTCGATCAGCAGGCGCTGGGCGGTGTCGCGAATGAAGCCGTTCGGGTTGGCCAGGCATTCGACGAGCTGCGCTGGATCGGTTGGCATCTTGAACGGCGCGCGGCCGCCGGTCTCGGACACGACGCGATAGATGCGGCCGCGATGGAATGGCTCGATCAGCTTGCGCTGCACGATGTTCTTTTCGAGGTAGTTGGTGATGAATCGCTCGTGCTCAATGACGCCGCGATACATGTCGACGATGTAGAGCGCGCCGTCGGGGCCGGTCGCGAGATTCACTGGGCGGCAGCGTTCGTCGGTCGAAGTGAAGAACTCGGCGCTGTAGTAAGCGTTCTGCGCGCGAAGCGATCCTGCGGATGGACCGATCAGCGTGCGCTTCACCAGATTGCCGGCGGGCTCGCAGATGAAGACGTTGCTCTCGTATTCAGCGGGGAACAAATCGGATCGGTAAACCTGCGGCCCGCACGTCGCGGTGACGGCGCGCAGGCTTCCATCGTCGCGAAGAATTCCGTCTTCGTATCCCCGGTTCACGCCCGGCGTTTTGTGGCCGGGCCAGACGGTCTGGTCCTTCATGATCTGCACGTTGTCCATCGTCGTGCCGGGCCAGTTTGGATTGCGAAGGGAATAAGCCGGCGGCAGCACGTCGCAGCGAAGGATATCTTCATTGTAATTGAAGTACATCCGACCAAAATCATCCTGCGACAATCCCCACTGCCCGCGCGGGCGATCTCCGACGACGATCCACTTGCCGGCCATGAATCGCAGCTTGCCGTTCCAGTCGGCGCTGTAGATCCAGTTGTCGAGGCCGTACATGAGGCCATTGGCCATGTGCTCGGGCTGGCCCCCTTTGACGCCGTAGTTGGCGGCGATGAGTTGAGCCGGCCCGGCGTGCCCGTTGATTTCCTTGTAGAACGAAAGGTTGGGCGGCTCGCCCACGAGCGCCCCGCCCCGGCAGGGAAGCACCGTCCGTGGCATCAACAGGTGATCGAGAAAAATCGTCGACTTATCGAAATTGCCGTCGCCCTTGGTCGACTCCAGAATCTTGATGCGGCCAGTGGGTTCGTTCTCGCCGCCGCCCTCGGTGGTGTGCATGTAGCCGCGAAGCTCGACGACCCACATTCGGCCGCGTTCGTCGAAGGTGATCTGTACCGGGTCTTCGACAATCGGCTCCGCCGCCGCCAGTTCGATCTTAAAGCCCGGCGCAATGCGGAAGGTTTTCATCTCATCGGCCGCTGACAGCGGCTCCGGCGTCGGCACCGGAAACTTGATCGGCGGATCCTTCGGCCCCGCGTTGGTCGGGTGAATCGCGAACAGTCGCGGAGCGATCGCGCCAACGGCAACCGCCGTCAGTGCGAAAAGTCCAAGGTGGCCAGGTTTTGATATCAGTGGCATCGATGTACTTTTACAGGTTTTGCCGGACTTTCGTTGCCGGCGGGGTTTTGCGTCGATGGACGGCGCCGCATCACCAGCAAGATCTCAATTGCAAGCCTTCCCGGGTGTGCTAAACTTGAAACAATGGCAGATCACGAGGTTATTGCCGTTGAAGTTGAGTCCTCCGGCCAGCTTTCCAATTTGCTGAAGGCGGTCGAAGAGGGTGGGAGCATCGTTCGTATCACGCGCAATGGCAAGACGGTCGCGGAACTGACTCCAGCTTCGGATGAAACACCGCTGCCAATCTACCCAGACCTCGCCGGGGTTGTTTTTAACATTGATCCGACCCGCCCCCTGGACGATGAAGATTGGCCGCAGGATGCTCGATGATCCTGCTTGACACATGCACGCTATATTGGATCGTGTCCGATCCGGCGAAGCTTTCAAACAGCGCAAAGAACGCGCTTCGTGCGAACTTCGGATCACTTCACATCTCGTCGATCTCGGCATTTGAAGTGGTGTTGAATCATCACAAGAACCGCGTGGTTTTGCCGTCTGACCCACGAACCTGGTTTGCTTCGGTAATCGGGAGGTACAACATAACCTGTCTTCCGATTACCTGGGAGATCGCGGCTGCCAGCGCGAGCTTGCCTACGATTCACTCAGATCCCGCAGATCGAATTATCATCGCCACCGCGATCGCTCACACGATGCCGATCTTGACGCCCGATCGCCATATCGCGGCTTATCCTGGCGCCACGATCGTGTGGTGATCGGCTGATTCTTCAAAACTCCCGGCGCAACCCGCGACGAATACTCATAACATTGTCCCTCCAGCGCCATTCTGCTGTCTTGCCGGGTCGCGAGACGAAAGCGTCGCATTCCAATCCGGCTGCTTCTTCCAATCCGGTACGGGCGTTTGCTTCCCGGCCTTGGGAACATACGCCGAGCGTTCGACCAATTGATATTTGTGAACATAGCGCGGGCAGTTGCCGAAGATTTCGCGGACTGCGATGCGGACGATGAACTGCGCTTCAGGGTATTCGGGAAGCAGCGGATCGTCATGGTGCAGCGAGGCGACGCCATGCACGCGAAGCCGCCAGGCTTTCATGAAGTCGATGAAGAGCAAGGCGACGTTTGGATTCTCGAGAGTGTTGCCCCACGAGAGGTATTTGCCGTCGCCGTCATAGTTGGGCAGGGCCAGCGTGCGTTCGTCGACGACGCGGACGAAGCCGGGCTCGCCCCCTTTGTAGGAACAGCTTGGCCGGCCCTCCGGGTCGACGGTGGCCAGGAAGAACATGTCGGCCGACTCGATGAATGCTTTCTGCTTCGGATTGATCACATCGCGCACGAGCTTCGCGACGCAATGGTCGGCGAGTCGGCGCGTGTCAAACCGGTCCTGAAGCTGCCGGTGCCCTTCGTGGAAGACGTATAGCATGGTGACCTCAGCCCTAAAGAATTTGCGAGCAGGATAGCACCATCCGGATCGGCGGCAATTAAAATCGACGGGTGTCATCGTTGCGACCCGCGCCCGATCAATACAGACTGCGTAGGAGATAGAATCGCGACCAGGAGATTCGCTGATGAGCGACGAACAAGGTGGCGCTGAGAAACGTGACCTCGATTATGCAGACGTGGGGTTGCCAACTGGCAAAGCGTTCTCGCAGCTCGCATATCCAGGGGATTATGCGGGTGCCCTCAATCCGGTGTCGTTCGACGACGACGGAACGCTGCTCACGCTGCAGCCCGGCCCGGTACATAGGCGCATTGCCCTTTTGGCAGCGGTCTTCTTGCTCTCGCTCGTTCCGGCTTCATATCGGGCGGTGCACGCGAGGTTCGAGGTTCCGTATGTGTGGCTTTGTGTCGTGATTCTTGCCGCGTGGTACACGTATCATCGAATGCGCAGCCGAGACCATCGACCATGGCTGGCCGTCGATCTGCGAGAGAGGGCGATTATATTGCCTCGTGCTCGCAAGAAGATTTCGTTCGCACACATCATTCGTTTGGAAGTCGTATCGTTTGCACCGGTGGGCCTATCGAGGAAGACATTGTCCTATCGCGGTGATCCGCGATCCGGCGAGCTTCGGGTCGTGTTCAACGATCGTGGCGTGGAGCAGACATGGTGCGCTTTGGCATGGCCCGACGCAATTGTACTTCAGAGATTTGTGCGGCGATTCGCGGAGGCAACTGGAATTCCGGTTTCGCGAGCGATGCCGCTTCAATCGGGCGAATGGTACGTAACGCCATTCCTGTATGACATGAGCCATTAGCGATAACCGTGCGTCGGACGCCCTCGCCCGAACTTCAATGCCGGCTATGATCATCCCATGGAGAATCTGACCCCTCGGCAAGTTGTTTCTGAACTCGACAAATACATCGTCGGCCAGGCCGACGCCAAACGGGCGGCGGCGGTGGCTGTGCGCAATCGCTGGCGGCGACAGCAACTGCCGTAAGCGATGCGGCAGGATGTGTCGCCGAAGAATATTTTGAAATTTTGACCCGTCGAGGTCACTTGAGCGTGAAAGCATACTTTACATTCCGTTCCTCGGTTAGAAATCCTCAGGGCACCGACATCAACGGCAAAAAGATCCTCGAGCCTCACGGGTACGCACAAGCGATGCTCCTCTACGATGCTCTATCTGCCGAGTTCCGGTTGAGCCGAAAACCACGGCTCTATTTTCCGCAAGGGTGCTGGGGATTTCCGATAGCGGCGGAGAAAGTCCACGTTATGTTGCTCTTGCAAAGCGGGCAAGAGACGGCGGGAAACGAAGGGGGTATCTTCCAAATTGCCCTCATCGCTTGGCGTTGGCCGGTCGTCGATTTCATTTTGTCGAGAAAGGTCGTGAAAGCGACAAACATCGTAGGAAGCGCACTTGAGAGGTGGGTTGCTGCCGACCAACGCTTATCAGAACTCAAGCGAATTGGCCGAGACCAGCGATTCTGAGAACGAGGTAAGCCTCGAAGACAGGCCCACGTCGGCTGCTAAGATGATCGCATGGAGAGCATGACACCGAAAGAGATTGTTGCAGAGCTCGATAGATTCATCGTCGGCCAGGCTGACGCCAAGCGGGCGGTGGCGGTGGCGGTCCGCAATCGCTGGCGACGGCAGCAACTGCCGGAGGCGATGCGGCAGGATGTGTCGCCGAAGAATATTTTGATGATCGGGCCGACGGGGGTGGGCAAGACGGAAATTGCCCGGCGTCTGGCTACGCTCACCAGCGCGCCATTCATCAAAGTCGAAGCGACCAAATACACCGAAGTGGGGTATCACGGGCGCGATGTGGAATCGATGATTCGCGACTTGCTCGACTCATCGATCGCGCTGGTGCGGACGGAGATGACGGGGTCAGTGAAGGACGCCGCCGAGGCGCACGTCGAAGATCGGCTGCTTGATTCTCTGCTGCCGCGGCCGGAGTTCGCGGGAGCTTCGGTGGACGACGAGGACACAAAGTCGCGCCGCGAGCGCACGCGGGAGAAGATGCGCGAGCAGCTTCGCAGCGGGGCGTTTGAAGATCGGCCGATTGAGATAGCCAGCGAGACGCGATCGTCGGTCGTCGGCGTGCTGGGCAACGCCGGGATGGAGATGGATGTCGAGATGCAGAGCATGTTCGAGAAGATGCTCCCGACGAAGCGCGAGACGAAGAAGCTGCCGATTCGCGAGGCGCGGAAGGTGCTGTTTGCGCAGGAAGCGGAGAAGCTGATCGATCGCGACAAGATTCATCAGACGGCCATCACGCGTGTGGAGCAATCAGGCATCGTGTTCATCGATGAGCTTGACAAAGTGGCTGGCACCGAAGCCAAACATGGGCCGGACGTGAGCCGGCAGGGCGTGCAGCGCGATCTGCTGCCGATCGTGGAGGGAAGCACGGTTATTACGAAGTATGGGCCGGTGAAGACGGATCACATTTTGTTCATCGCGGCCGGCGCGTTTCATAGCAGCAAGCCGAGCGATCTGATGCCGGAGCTGCAGGGCCGATTTCCGATTCGTGTGGAGCTGAAGGATCTAAGCAAGGCCGACTTCGTGCGGATTTTGACCGAGCCGCAGAACGCGCTGACCAAGCAGCAGATAGCTTTGCTGGGAGCGGAGGGGTTGGAGATCAACTTCACGGATGACGCGGTCGATCGCATGGCGGAGCTGGCGTTTGAAGTGAACCGCCGCATGCAGAACATCGGGGCTCGGCGGCTTTACACGATTCTCGAAAAAGTGTTTGAGATCATCAGCTTTGAAGCATCCGATCTTCCCGAGAAGCGAATCACGATCACCAAAGACTACGTCAACGAACGGCTCAGTGAAGTCGTGAAAGACGAAGATCTGAGCAAGTTCATCCTGTGACCGGCGTCCCATCCATAAAGTCATGGTCACGTTGCGGCAACGGGCTTTTCGCATAGAATCTTAGCACAGGAGCAAGAAGCTAAATGGCCAAATCGAACCAATCCAAGAGCCCACAGCCGGCTGCCGAAGCTGCACCCGCAAAGAAGGAAAGCAAGCCCGCCGCGGCAGCGGCGAAGGCCGCGACCGCACCTAAGGGGAAGAAAGCCGCGAAGCCCGCGACAGGCGGCGCAGCCGCGGTGATCGACACCTCCCTTGCCGCGTCGACCGCGGCGAAAGTGCTGGCCAATCGCAATCTGCTTCCCAATCGCACCAGTGGCGAGAAGCCCAACAGCGCCGGCTTCCGGCAGATGAAAGAGAACCTTTCGAAGCCAATGTCGCCGGCATCGGTGCCATTCCTGCAAAGCGGCGGCTCGCAGAAGAAATCGAGCCGGCCCTTCAACGGGCCCAAACAGGTCGGGCACAACCAGACGTTCGGCGCGGATGTAAACCGTGCGGGTGTGCCGCGTCGCACCGGCGGGGGTTGATCCTTTTGCGAGGGCCGCGACATGCAACTGAACATCGCCGGCCTGATCGGCGCGACATTCACGCCGTTCAATTCTGACGGCGAGTTGAATCTCGACGCCGTCGAGTTGCATGCCCAGCGACTGACAAATCAGGGCGTTATCGGCGCGTTCATCAACGGAACCACCGGAGAAGGGCAGTCGCTCTCCAGCGAAGAACGCCGCCGACTCACGCAACGATGGTGCGAAGTTGCTGGAAAGAACTTAACGATCATCGCGCATGTAGGTCATCCAAGCATCATCGAAGCAAAGCAGCTTGCCGAGCACGCGGCCAAGTCCGGCGCCAGCGGAATCGCCGCGATGCCGCCTTACTTCTTCAAGCCGACTACGGTGGATGATGTGCTGGCGTGCCTCGCGCCGATTGCGGCGGCCGCGCCGCATCTGCCGTTCTATTACTATCATTTTCCGGTCATGTCCGGCGTGCTGGTCAGCCCCAGGGAGATACTTCGACAAGGCATCAAACGCATTCCGAATCTCGCCGGCCTGAAGTTCACCGACGACAACCTGTTGGAATACGAACGGTGCGTCGACGCAGCCGGCGGCACGATGGATCTGATGCTCGGCCGCGAGGGGATGATGCTGCCCGCGCTGGCCGCGGGAGGGCGCGCCTGGATCGGCAGTAGTCTCAATTTTATGGCGCCGATCTATCACGCGATTCAGCGGAGCTTCCGCGAGGGTAACCTGATCGCCGCTCGCGAATCGCAGCGGAAAGCGAACGCAATTCTCGCGGTGCTGGCGCGCTTCGGCGGGATGCGGGCGATGAAAGCCGCGATGAATCTGCTCGGCCCGGACTGCGGCGCGTCGCGTCCGCCGCTGCGATCGCTGGATGAGCGCGAAATCGCGTCGCTGCGGGCGGAGCTGGAGCCGCTCGGATTCTTCGACGTCAAACGACTTGAAGAATCTGCAAGTCGCTAATCGTTCGCGGATCAAAATCGATGCGCTGCTCGAACGTGCCAGCCAATCCCGTCTTATCGAGCGCGATGACCCACCCCTCTTCGATGATGAGCTGCTCGATAACGCGGCCGCTGTCGAGCGTCGCTTTGCAGACGGCGGTGTATTTGCGCTTCGGCGTGCCGTGGGCCACGAGGAACTTCCGCCAGTCTTCGGGCAGGACTTTCGCGAGGCGATTTCGACGTGGGGTTTTGGAGTGCATGATCAAGGTAACCGATTTCGGATTCGCCGTGAGAAGCAGGATGCGTGTGCGGGACGAACGTTTGGCAAGTCGGCAAATCCGGCGCACACGGGGTGAGTTTAACCGCGCTCCGCTACGCCTCGACTTCTGCACTTTTGAAAAACGTCGCGTTTTCGAGTAATCGGACCACTTGAGGTCGCCCGATTTCACAACGCAAAATAAGGACTTACGACAAAAGTGCAGAAGTCGAGGCTACGCGCGTCGCGGCTAACCGCTATCCGGAAAAGACGCTCTCGGGTTGTCGCTCAACTGAAATCTGCAGCTCCTTCTCTCCGCGCCCGCTTAGCCGCGAGGCGCGTAGCCGAGCGCTATAAACTCAACTTTTCATTCCTTATTCCTTCCCCGCTTCGACCGCTTCACAAGACGCATCATTCACTTCATCCGCTGCCGTCGCGCTCGGCCAGACACCAGGACCGTCGGTTGCATACCATCGCTCCAGCGCGTTCGTCCAATCCCGCAGACTGCGCGTCTCAATGAAGTCCCGCTTCACCAAATCCGCTTGCGGGTGGAACCGGCTGTATTTAATCCCCATCTTCCGCATGCGGCGCCCGGCAAGCTGCTCGCCGTGAATCTGCATCGCGATCGAAAAATGCTCGGCGAGCGCTTCGCGCTGCTCGGCAATCGTTGGCGGTTGAAGCTCAATATCCGGATCAGCCAGCAACTTCGCCGCGTCGCGGAAAATCCATGGGTTCCCGATCGCGCCGCGGGCGACCCACGCAATATCGACACCGGTCAGCTTCAGCATGCGGATGACGTCGTGGGCGGTGAAGACGTCGCCGCTGCCGAAGATCGTGCGGTTGGGATATCGCTGCTTCACGTCGCGAATGCTCGGCCAATCCGCGACGCCCAGATACTTCTGAATCACCGTTCGCCCATGCACGCGGATCGCGCTGTAGCCGGCGTCCCACGCGGCATCGACGATCTCATAAAAGCGATCGGTGGATTCCGGCGTTTCATCAAACCCGCGCCGCAGACTGATGCTGCACGTCGCCGAGGGCAGGACGTCGCGCACTGCGCGGATGATGGAAATGCCGCGCTCGGTGTCCATCAGCATGTGCCCGCCGCGGGCTTTGTTTTTGATCTTCTTCACCGGGCAGGCAAAGTTCAGATCGATCACGTCATATCCGGCTTCGTGCAAAATCTTCGCCGCCGGCGCCATCGTGTGCGGCTCGCTGCCCATGATCTGCCCGGCGACGGGATGATCGTTGTCGTCGATGTCGATCGATTTGCGCAGCCCGTGGCCGCCGTTGAGCATGATGACATCGAGCAGCGCTTCGGTGACGGCATACGGGCACCCGCGCCGCCGCGCGACGGTGCGCATCGCGCGGTCGCTGTATCCCGCGAGGCCTGCCTGGCAAAAGGGGTGGTCGATCTGAAGATGCCCGATTCGCGGCATTACTCCATCCCGCCGAGGCGACGATGGAACAGGTCGAGCGTCAGCTTGTATCCCAGATCGGCCAGCTCGGGGTCGTATCGGTTTCCTTCGTCGCGCAGAAATGCGTGCTGGCCATTGACCTCATGCCAGGTGAAATTGCGGTCGGCGTCGGCCAGGGCTTTGTAGACGATCTGCCGGCCTTCGCGGGGCACATGCGGGTCTTGCCGGCCCCAGATCATCAGCAACTCGCCTTTAATCTCGGGGATCCGATCGAGCGAGTTGTCGTTCATTCCCTTGCCGAGCGATCGCTTGTGAATGTCGGTCGCGTAGAAGCAACTGGTGGCCGACACATCAGGATTCATGCCGGCCCGGAACGCCAGGTGCCCGCCGATGCAGATGCCGACGACGCCGAGCTTGCCGGTGCAGTCGGCGCGGGTTTTGAGATGGTCGAGCACTGCCCGGGCGTCGGCGTCATATGCCGCGAGTTCCTTGGTCGTCTTCAGTGTGTTGCCGCGATCGGCCCCGGCCTGGTCGTACGCCAGCGCGACGCCGGGGGCTTCATACTCGTGATAAATCTCCGGAATCGCGACGACATAGCCATGCCCGGCCAGATAGTTTGCCGTCCGGCGGATGGGACCGGTCACCTGGAAGATTTCCGAAAACAGCAGCACACCGGGGAACTTTCCCTTGGCGTTGGGCCGGATCACGTAGGTCCGCATCGGCCCGGTTGGCGTGGAAAGATCGACCACTGCTGGCTCAAGAATCGTCATGACGCTCAAGCGTAGCGTCGAATACGGTGCCCGAAAACCGGATGCGCCTCAATTTGACGTAAATCTGCGATGAAATTAGAGTTTCGGACTCGGTTTATGAAATTTTGATTTTCAATCAGGGAGAAGGACATGACTCAGCCGCCGCAACCGCAATACCAGATGCAGCCCGTCGTGCCAGGAAACGGGCTCGGGATTGCGAGCCTGGTGCTGGGGATCATCGCGCTGTGCGTTTTCTGCTTTCCACCGCTGGCGGGAATTCTTGCGGTAATCGCCATCATCTTGGGTGTTATCTCGATTGCCCAGGCCGGCGGTGCGCCGACCGGTAAGGCCAAAGTTGGACTTGCCTTGGGATTGCTGGCGATTGTTGCAGGAGTCGTGTTCTGGGTGGTTGTCACGTTCGTCATCCACAAAGCCGCCAAGTCGGCCGGCGACGCACTTCAACAGCATTCCGCAGAATGGCAGAAGCAGCTTGAAGACGCGGCCAAGAAGCAGCAGGAAGAGATCCAGAAGATGCAGAAGAATCTTCCAACAACCCAGCCCGGTTCGGTGCTCACCCATCCCGATGGCTGGAGCATCCACATTCACATTGCCTGATGGCTCTCGATTTCGCAATCGAACGATTTGCGCCTATAGTTGACCTCCGATGGTTGAACTGCTGCGACATTTGTTGGGCCTATGCCCTGATCACGCAACGCACCTGAATTTGTTCGATGCGATGCTGACTACGGGCGCGCTGGCGTTTGCTGGGCCCTATGTCACGCGGATCAAGTCGATCTTCTGGCGGAAGCCGCCTTCGGGTTCCAAGCCCGTCGAACCACACACGCACTCTGGCTCGTGTGATCATCACGATCACAATCATTGAATTGGCTTCGAACGTAGATGTTCATCGAAGAACTCGCCCATAACCCGGCTTATTTTTTCGGGATGGCGTTGACCATCATATTTAGTATCTGCTTGCACGAGCTGGCGCACGGATTGGTGGCGGTCTGGCTTGGAGACGATACGCCAATCCGGCAAGGGCGGATGACGCTGAATCCGCTGATGCACATGGGGCCGTTGTCGCTGGTGATGCTGCTGGTCGCGGGGATCGCTTGGGGTCAGATGCCCGTGCGCGAAGACCGGTTGCGCGGCCGTTACGGGGTGGCGCTGGTGGCCGCCGCCGGACCGGCCATGAACGCGCTGCTGGCGGCTATTTCACTGGTTGGTCTCGGACTCTGGATGCGGTTCGACGACCGCACGACCGCGGAGCTTCCGCGGATGCTTTCTAATTTTCAGGATCTACTTTGGCTGATTGGGTACGCCAACATCCTGCTGATGATCTTCAACCTGATTCCGGTGCCGCCGCTGGACGGAAGCAACATCGTTCGCTCCCTGATGCCGGCGCTGCGCAACGCTATGCAAGCGATGCGGCAGGCGCCGTTCGCATTCCTGATCGTCTTTTTGTTCGCGGGGAAATACATCGGGCACTGGTCGAACCATCTCGCGGTCGGGATTCTACAGATTGTCCGCGGTGGATAGTGGGCGGACCGCGTGTTGTTGGTTCATGGCCACGCCGTGGTCGAGTTACGTAGGGCTCCGGAATATCGCCCATTGGCCGCCGGAGTTCGGCATGTCGGTCAGGTGCTGCGACACCTCCGGCAGCAAAATCCAACCCGACTTCCTGATCGCGTCGAGCGTGCTGGTGTCGTCAAGGTTTGCATTCTGAGCACTGTAGATTGGGTCCCATACGAGGATGCTGTGCGGCGGCAGCCGCTGGATGGTTGCGCGCGTGAACGAGTTCTGCCGGCTGTTTTGGGTTGGATCGATATTCAGGAAATAGTAGACACCGGGGTGCGAGCTGATGATGCGATCGTGGCCGGCGGGAAGCTCATGCTGCCGCACCATCGTCGCGAAGGATTGGGCGGCGAGCCAGTCACGATCGAGCCGCACGGGCAGCACCCGGTAAGCGACATTCACCAGCGCGGGCAGAATTACCGCGACGACGGCCCACCGCCATCGGTTTTTCCAGTTGAAGGTGGCAAAGATCCATTCCCATCCCGCGGCCGACAGCACGCCCCAGAGCGGTGCGGCGACAAGCAGGTAGCGGGCTTCGCCGAGCGTTCCGAATTTGCCGAGCGCGCGAAGAATGCTGTGGCTGATCAAGATCATGCACGGCACCGCCGCGACCATCACTCGGCAGAGCAGCGGATGCAGCGCGGTCGGATCGGATATGGCATGTCGCGGAAGCGATAAAAAGCCGCGAAGCTTCAGCCCAATACCGGCCAGGGTCGCCGGCAGCACAAACGGCGACACGAGCACCGGCAGCACCGCGACGAAGCAAAGAATATTGCCGCGGCCGTAGCCGCTCGTCGTCGACCATGGCCATGCATGCGAGAGCCACATCCACCAATGACCATCACGGCCGGTGATGACCCAGCCGGCGATATCCCACGCGAGCAGAGGAACAATCAGGACTGCCAGCGGCAGCAGGCGGCGCATGAGCAACAGTATCGCCATCGCGACGAGCAGGAACGCAAACCCTTCCGGACGCGCTGCCGGTAGAAGGCCGCAGAGCAGCGCAAAGATCACCCACTGCCGTCGGCCAAACGCCCACATGGCGAGGCTCAATATGAGCGCGAAGGGCAGTTCGGTCATCTCCGCAAATGAGAACAGAATGAGCAGCGGCTGGCCAAGCGTCAGCAGAACGGCCAGCGCTGGATTGCGGTGATTCTGGTCGCGCGCGATGAGCCCCGCCACGAGGCCGCACGCGGCGGTCATCAGCACGCACGCGATCTTCACGCCCATTCGACCGGCAAGCCACGCTGGTCCCGCAAACAGCAGAGTCACCAGCGGTCGGCCCCACACGTCAACGATGTTCACCGGATCGGCAAATGCATATTTGGCGTAGAGATAATGCGAGCAAGCGTCGGCGGCAATGAAGCCATTCGAGCGAATCGCAAGCACTATCGTCAACAGCAGGAATGCTGTGATCGTCCACGCACACTGCGTCCACCAAGCGGTTGGCGCGGCAGTTTGCTTAGCGATTTTCTCCACCGTGATCTGGGACACCGGAAGGAATTATGCACGTCGAGCACGGCGACGCTACGCCGCGTGGCGGAAGGGGATGACGCCAGGCGATGGTTGCTGGAGCGTGATTGGCGTGTCGCTCGCGGTAAGCAAAAGCTGGCGTCGGACGACCGAACCGACGACGCCGGCCACGCCGAATGTCAGGGCGAAGATTTCGATGAATGACGCGCTGAGCACGTGAACGGCGAGCCAGCGCGCCGAAAGGGTGCAGACCGACCACTGGGCCAGCGAGACAAGCGCGAAATCGATCCAGCCGCGACCAATTGCTCCGCGAACGCGCATCGATCGCATCTGAAAAACCGCGGACGCACCGATAGCGATGACGAACGCGGCGGATGGTGCAATGACAGCATTAACGTCGTACGAAACCAGCTTCACGTACGTGCCAAACGCGATGATCCATGCGAAGGTGTTGAGCAGGGCGAACTTCGCCCACGCCGCGGCACGCGGGAAGCAGAAATCGTAGAGCCGGCTGAGGTGATCGATGAATCGCAGTCGCTGGCGCAGATCGAGCTTGGATTCCCCGGCGGCGCGAAGGCCGAACGAAATCGGCACCTCTTTAACACGCCGCACGCGGCATTTGCAAAGCAGTTCCAGGGCGATCTTATAGCCTGTCGGATTCAGTTGGCCGGCTCGTGCGAATGTTTCGGCTCGCAGCGCAAAAAAGCCGGACATCGGATCGCGCGTCTGACCCGCGAATGGCCGAGCGAGGAAGCTCGCTACGCCGGAGTTGATTCGGCGGAGTGATCCCCAGCGCTGGTCGATCCGCGCGCCGGCTATGTGTCGGGAGCCGAGCACGAACTCCGCTTCGTTACGCTCCAGTGGGCCGAGCAGATCGGGAATCTGCTCAGGTGGATGCTGCAAGTCGGCGTCCATTACCACGAGGTATTCGCCCCGCGCGCGATTGAGGCCGCAGATGACCGCGCCGCTGAGGCCGCCGAGTGGCTGTTGGCGGACATGAAGATAGATTGGGAACCGTTCGCTCAATTCCGCGCAGACTTCGGGAGTCTCGTCGCCGCCGGCGTCGTCGATGATCAGCAGTTCATAGCAGCGGCCGGCGAGGGTTGCGTCGAGTCGTGCCGCCAGCGCAGGAAGGTTGCGCGCCTCGTTCAACGTCGGCACGACGATGGAAATCTCAATCTCGCTGTCCAGACGCGCGCGCATCATTCCAGCTATCGGCTAGTCGGCGCGGTTTTGCCTCATTTTCAAGCATGAATGGGCAAGCGATCAGCGCGTTGAAGCAATCGCCGGTGTTGTGGCGACTTCGAACATCATGTGTACGCCAGGACGCCCCGCGCCGTAATAATCGGGAAGGTCGCCGATGCGGCGGAATCCGCAGCGTTCGTAGAGTCGGATCGCGCCCTCGTTGGATTGCTCAACTTCCAGGTAGCAGCGGCTCACGCCGCGTGTGGCGAGGGAGTTAAGCAGAGCCTGGAGCAGCCGCGAGCCGATGCGACGGCCGCGGGAATCAGATCTCACCGCCAGACTGTAAATGCGGCATGAGACGCCGGTTTTGTGCGAGCGCAGCAGGGCGATTCCGCTGCCAACCAGGCGGCCGTCTTCCTCGCCGACGAGGAAGATCGAGCTTTCGCGGTTCTGGTGATATTGAAGCTGCCGGCGATTGATCGCATGCGAAGTGAACGTGGACTGTTCCATTTCGTCGACCGCGGACAGGTCGGCCTTCTCAGCTCTGCGAATCAGCAGCACCGGTGGCTCAGCGGGTGGGACAGCCAGCGACACCGCGGACACCGGAACTTGCCTGACAGAGTATTTTGACAGCAGTTTCACGGGCCGATAGCTCTGTTTTGTCCAGGCCAGCGTGGGCAGACCCCAGTCGTCGCCGACATTCACCAGCGGGCGATCCGCCCAATACTGTCGGCAGAATTCGCTGAAGATGAATTGCGCAAGCCCTTTGGCGTCAAGGTCAGTTTTCTCGATGGTGATGCTGCTTTGATTTGCTCCAAGCAATTCGCCGAACGTAAAGCCGCGAATGCTTTCAGGAGCGGGTGATCCGGATAACGTCTCGACTGGCTGGGCGTAGACGACCATGCCGGGCAGATTGAGTTGGCCGGCTACGTCCAGGCACAGTGATGTGGCCGTGGACTCCTTCGCTCGCTTGAGCGCGCCAAGGTTGGTTTGCGCCTCGGGCTGGATATCCTGCCGGGACTTCCACATATCAAGCAGCGCCTGGCAGCCGTCGCGATGGGCAGCGGCGTTGTACGCCTCGACGCGATAGCGATAGTTGCGCATGAATCGAGACTTCGCTTGGCGCTTGCTGGCTAGATCGCCGCCGGCGAGATCGATCATGCGTTGGACATCGTATACATAATCGGCGCCCATCGGGTCGGTCCGATGATTAGCGCTGTCGAATCGCCCCAGCAACTCGTCACTTACGTATTCGACACGACTGCGCTCGGGCGTTCCCCGGCCCGCGTTATAGTCGTTCATCAATTCAAACGCTTCGGCCAGCGCCGCGTCGCTGCCGGTGTCACCGATGGGGGGCATCAGCAGCGTCAGATCTTCTGAGCCATTGGCGAAGACGCACAGGTGGTTGCGCATCATCTTCCAGAAGATTCGCAGGCTGTTACGCCACGTATAGAGTTGCGAGAAGGTGTAGTCGGATAGAGGCTCTTGAAGTGAGGCAAAGCAGCTATCAATCGTGGCCCGATCGGCCAGTTCAACTGGCCGCAGGCCCCAACCCGAAAAAGGGTCATCGTCCATACGAGTGACGGTTTCCTCCACGACGAAGCGCGGTGACGGCACGGCCGAATTGGGCTTTCGCGGTCACGCGACAATACCGCCAGAGCGGCACATCCGCTGCTGCGTGATATCGACCAGCGCCTGTCCAATTCTGATGATAAAAACCCACATGCTTGATTTATCGGACAGATGGTGCGCGGGGGAGCTTAGAAAATCGACTATAAATCGATGCAATATCTACACTTTTCTCGGTCCCCCCGGGCATAGAGCGGATCGCTCTCCGGCACGGCCACGATGCTCGTCAGCCTTCCGCCCAGTCTTTCGCACGTGCGACGGGACGCCACGTTATCTGGATTGCACGTGATCCAAAGCCGGCTCATGCCATGCTGTCGAGCCAGCGGGAACAGCAATCGGCAGGAGCGTTCCGCGTAACGCCGGCCGCGGGCGGGGGGGTAGACGTGATACCCGAAGTGACCATAGTACATTTCGATCTCGTAGGTCTTGCCGATGCGAAGTCCGATGCCGCCGGCAATGCGCACTGGGGGCAGATCCGCACCGGGCGGGGCGGTGTCGTTCCGGATCAGCATCCAATAGTGATATTGCGGACAACGGCTGGCGCCGCCATCGGCTGCTTCATGACCCCAAGGGGCGATTCTCAGGAATTGCTCGAGTTGCTTTCGGGTCGTTCGAGCCTCGGCGGGGGAGTAAATCGCCGTCAGCGGGTGGGCACAGGCTTCCAGCAGATCATCAAACCAGATCGGATCGGGTTTGACCAACTCCAATTCGCCGTCGATTAAGGGAGCGGGATCGAGGAAATGGAAACGACGAAACAGTAACACGGTTCGCGCGGCTTTCAGCTCCGGCGCGTGGTCTCAACGCGATTCAAGCCGGGACGCGAAGTATAAGCCACGGCTCACTTTCCGCTTGTGCCGCTCGGGAAGAACAAGCTGTCTTCGAACACCGCCTTGGACTGAACAACCAAAGCCAAAATCCCAAGCAGTACGACCAGACACGCCACGCCCGAGAGGGCGGTGTACATGTCGTTGCCAGCCTTCACTTGAATTTGATCGCGAGCGGAGCGAGTCATGGTTGATCTACCTTAGCAAGGCCACCTGAGCACGGCCATTGTCGGCCTCGAATTCGCATTACCACTGTAACGAAGAACGCCGCCAATTAGAGTTGCGATCGCACTTCCGAACCGGGACGCACTCTGTCAACGTGCGGGCCGGACAGATGCCCGATAGCCTGATTCGGCTCTACGCGATCGACTTCGATGTAAGCGAGGAACGGGTCACTGGAGTTCGGGTCGATGACCTTAAGCTGCATTCCCTTGGTCACCTGGTCGGCGCTGCCGATCGAGATGGTCGCCATCTGGACGCCGTTGACGCTCTCGCGTTTATTAACGACGCCTTCGACTTGAACCAGTGATTGGGTGTTAATGGTGGGGCTGTTCTCCGAGATACCGGCCCGATGCAATGTCTCATGCAGGTTCTTCGCGTCGTTTTGAAGCTGTGTGTTTTGCTCCAGTGCATCGCGCCACTGACGGTTCACGGTGTCAAACTTGTTGGTCAATTCAGCTAGCGCGATGTTATTTTCCGAGCTGGTCTTCTGCATATCCAGATCGGTCTTACGCAGATCCGCGATCTGCTGGTTCTGGGAGTCAATGCTCTTCTGAGCGACCGCCAGCGCGTCAGTCGCGCCCTTCTGAGCCGCCATCGCAAGCTGTGCCTGGCTGGTGAGCTGAGCGATCTGCGCGTCCTTGTCAGCGACAGCGCCGCGGAGTTGCTCGACCATCTGGTTGTTTAGATTGCGAGCGTTTTGAAGCTCGGCCTGGACGGCCGTGTAGTGCTCATTGACGACATCCCGATCAGCCACTGCCGTCGCCTTCTCACTGCTTGCGATAAGGAATGCATCCTTCTGCCCCTTCAGGGCAGCGGCCAGATATTGCTCCCGGTTAACGAAAACCACGATGCCGGTTGTTTCAATAATCGACAGAAGCACAAGCAGGAGAACGAAAACCTTGGTGAGGGCGCTCACGGTGGCTCCTTGAACGAAGCTGTCCGACTGTGGTTTGGTGCGACGCGAAGGTCTCTAGCGACGCGACTGCAAACCGAACACGCCGGGGCCTGGGTCGTCTGGTGAAATTCTGTTCCGCCGGGTTTTTCAGACCGCCGATTCCGCGACCGCCACGGTACGCAATTGCGGGCTGAAAAACGTCTTAGTCATCCTAATACCGCAATGTCGAGTGTCAAGTTTTAGGTCGCATGTTGGACAGGTCAACGCTGGGATTCAAATTGCATGATCGGTCCAACGCGGTATCATATGTGAATCGCCGGTGCTCATGGAAGGGTTCCGGGCGGTCCAGTCGTGTCCGGCCGAAGTTCGGGGCTTCATGTCGCAAACCAGCAATTCACCAACCCGACCGGCAGGGCGGACACTGCTCGTCTGCAGCGCTACCTCGCGAACCGAAGTTCGCGATGCGCTAGCCAACCTGGGATATGGCTGCGCTGAAGCCGACCACCCCTACGCGGCCATGGTCGAGCTCTGCAAGCGCCCGCTGGTCTATCATGCAATCGTGCTGAGCCTCAGCTCCCTCTATCGCGAAGAGCTGGCCATCATCCCGGCAGTGAAGCGGCGATTTCCGCAGGTTGAGGTTTGGCTGGCGCATACGGATGGCCGGCAGGCGGCTTTGGCCGAGGCCATGCGGCTTGGGGCCAACGGGCTGCTCGACGCCGATGGGCTGCACCGCATCGATTCCGCCGCATCGGCCGGAGAAATTCCGATCGATGCAATCGCGCGTGTCGCGGAGGCTGAAGGTGACATGGATGCCGATGCCGACGGCCCCTTACCCGACGAACCGATTCTGTCGCAGGATGAACTGCGAGCGCTGCTTCAGGAACAACCGAGCCAGCCGTCCGAAGACCCCGGGTAATCGCGGAGCTGTTTTAATATGGTGCGGCCCGTGAATGAACGAATTCTGGTGATTGGCGACAGCCAGCGCGAGCTGCAATCGGCGGTGCTCGAAGCGCTGCCGGGCTCGGTCATCACCCATGTTCCCACGCTGTTTGACGGCTTGGCCGAGCTGTCAACCGGCACGTTCAGCGCCATTCTGGCGGCGGCCGAGCCTTTGGAGCGTCGCCCCGAAGCCGCGGTGCGAACCCTGCGCGAGCTCGCCGGCGACGCACGCCTCATGCTGTTCGGGCATCCGACGCTCGAAATCCTCTCACAAAAAATGCTCCAGTTCGGCTGCGATGATTACATCATCACGCCGGCCGCGGCAGCGGAATTCAAGCAGATCTTCGGCACGCCGCCGATGCGATTGGCCGAAGTGCCAGCCGACAGCGAAGCGGTTGTTCCTGCCCCGGAAGCGGCCGTCGCGGCAACACTCGCCAGCGTTCCGCTTGCCGAGATCATCCTCGATGCGTTGCTGAATGCCCCGCAGGATGCGCTGGCGGTTGTTGCCAATCAGGTCAACGCCCGCATCGCGCCCGAGCTGGAGTTGCGTCTGACGAAGCCGAATGAAGCGGCCCCACAGCCGCCGGATGGGCAGCGGCTGATTTCGCATGCGATTCGAAACGGCGCCGAGGATGTCGGCATTTTGCACCTTCTCGGCAGCATCGAGCAGGACGAAGTCGCCAGTCGGCATGGCTTGTCGCAAATCGCCGCCATGATGGGCAAGCTCGCGACCCTTCAAGATCGGCACAATCGGTTGCAGAAGCTCGCGATCACCGATGAACTGACCGGCTCCTACAATTGCCGTTACTTCCGGCATTTTCTCACTTCGATTCTCGATCGCGCCCGGCGGATGCATTTCCCGGTCACGCTGCTGCTGTTCGATATCGATGACTTCAAGAAATACAACGACCAGTTCGGCCACGCCACCGGCGATGAGATTCTCAAACAAGCCGCGGCGCTGATGAAACGCTGCACCCGCCAGCACGATCTGGTTGCCCGCATCGGCGGCGACGAATTCGCCGTCGTCTTCTGGGACAAGGAAGGCCCGCGCCAACCCCGCGACCCGCGTCCCGGCGTCTCGTCGCGCCCGCCGCAGGAACCGCTGCAGGTCTTCGATCGATTCAGAAGATTGATCGCCACCGAAGAATTTCCCTCCCTCGGCCCCACCGGCCTCGGCACCCTCACCGTCAGCGCCGGCTTGGCCGTCTTCCCCTGGGACGCCACCGACCCTGACGCCCTGATCAAAGAAGCCGACAAACGCCTCATGATGGGCGCCAAAAAGAACGGCAAGAACGCCATCTCGATCGTCGGCGGCGATGGGCCGCCGATTTCAGCTTAGCAGCCCGTGGCAAAAGTCCCGCGCGGTGACGCGCCGTGGATTTTGCTCGGGATCGAGGCGGAGAAACGACGAGTATTGAAAAAAATACGCGGAGTTTCGACAACGAAGAGCCCGAGCAAAATCCACAA
>Ga0182024_10005348_pt1 | contig 28852 bp, 27 predicted proteins | sample P32metaG_FD_120480 | JGI IMG/M metagenome (GOLD analysis project Ga0182024, IMG submission 120480) | Permafrost microbial communities from Stordalen Mire, Sweden - P3-2 metaG (Illumina Assembly) | ecosystem: Environmental > Terrestrial > Soil > Wetlands > Permafrost | place: Sweden: Stordalen...
CGACGCCGTCAGCGAGGGCTCCGCGATGGCCGCCATGGTGGATTACGAGATGCTCGACCAAAAAGTCAGCGTGCGCGATGTTCCGGACGTCACCTTGCTGATCCGCGCCGGCGCCCTCAGCGAAATGGATAAAGATCCCAACCTCGCGAAAGCTCCTCTGTACATCCGCGACGAGCTTCTTTTTCCGTATCTCGCCGGCACAGGATTCACGCAACAATTCCTGAAGGCGCACACCGGATGGCAAGACCTGCATCTGATTTTTCAGAATCCGCCCGTCTCCACGCAGCAGATCCTGCATCCGGATTTGTACTTGCACGGCGTCAAGCCCGAAGCCATCGCGCTGCCGGAATGGAAAGGCCTGGTTCCGGGCGACTGGAAGCTGCTGGAAGAAAATACCATGGGAGAATTCGGCGTCGAGGAAATTCTGAAGCAGCTGCTGGACGACAATCGCGCGGAGTTGCTTGCTCCGGCATGGAAAGGCGATCGCTACGCGGTCTTCGAGGACGCCAAAACGAAGTCCAATCCGCTGGTGTTCCGCCTGGCGCTCGACAATTCCGACGACGCGGCGCATTTCTTCGGCCAGTACAGCGAAGCGCTGGAGCACAAATACAAGACGCGCACGGAACTCTTTCGCCGTCCCAGTTTCTTTCAGTTCCAGTCCGAATCCGGCGGAGTGTTCCTGCGCTGCGTGGCGACGCAATGCCTCACCGTGGAAAGCGCGACGCGCGAATCGTTCGACAAAATCAACCACGCCATCGGTTGGGAGCCAGCGCCCGCGGCGGTGAGCGCCCCCGCAACACCCGAAACCATCACGCAGCAGTCAACGCCCGTCGAATCCAGTCACGCTGGCGCCTGGTAGTTTCGCGCACCGCCCACTTAATCATTCAGCGATAGCTCCACGGTATCCGCGCGATGAACCACCATCAAAGTTTGATCGTCGGCCTGCTTCCTGCCGCCGGAATAACCCTGCACGTCCTTCATGCACGCCGCCGCGAGTTCCTGCGGCACCCATCCATGCCGCTCGCCCGCAATATTGGAAAGCCGCGTCACGCCGTATTCGGCGCCCGAGGCATTCACCGCCTCGGAAATTCCGTCGGTGTACAGCAGCAAACTGTCGCCACGCTCCATTCGCACGCGTTGAATCGTGTAGCGGCTGGTGGAAAACATTCCCAGCGGGACGCCGGTCGAGCAGACCTGCCGCACTCCGTCCTTGGCGATGAGCAGCGCGGCCAAATGTCCCGCGCTGCCAATTTCGATTTCGCCGCGTTGTCCCGCGCGGCCGCAAATCAGCGTCGCATATTGTCCCGCAATCGTGCTTTGGCAAAATACGCTGTTGGCCATCTCCAGCAGCTTATCGAGCGGCAAGCCTACACCCGCGAGGCTGCGGAACATGGCGTGCAAATGGGTCATCAGCAGGGAAGCCGCCACGCCTTTCCCGGTCACGTCGCCAAGCAAGAAAACCAGTTCGCGATCTCCGGCCGCCGGAGGAATTAAATCGCAATAATCGCCGCTCACCATTCCTGCAGGCTTGTACTGGTAGTGTACGAGCCAATCCCCGTGACGAAGATCAGTCCGCGGCAGCAACCCGCGCTGCACGCGCGACGCAAGTTCCAAATCGCGCTCGAGAGCGCGCTGCTCATCGCTCGTCAGATGATCGAGGCACAGCCGCACCAGCGGATCGGCCAGCAGCCGGTCTTTTTCCACGGAATCATGACACTCCGTGCAAATCCCGTAGGTTCCGTCATCCATCCGGTGGAGGGCGGAATCCACTTCGCCGAGAAGCTCCATCAACGACGCTTTCGGAGCCGCCGCCACAGGCGACGACAGCACCGCATTCAATTCCGTGCGCCGTTTTTCAAGCAGTTCACGAATATACGGGTCGCTCACTCCGCTCATTTCCGTTACCTCCGCATCCGAGCTTCGCGCCATGCGTGCCGCTGCGCTATCCATTTCCGGCATGAGAACTCCCTTTGCCCCGTTCCGTCGAACTCTGCGATATTGGATTCCTAATCTCTCGCCCGCGACTCCGGATTAATGGTGTCCAGCAAGCTCCCGCCGGTCCTCCGCGCGACAAGCGCCCGGCGATCCAGGCGCTGCAACCGGCGCTCGAAATCGTTCCTGTAACGCCGTAGCAGGGCAGCGCTTAGCCCCGCGCTCCGGTGTGGCATACGCAATTCGGCTAAGGCCCTGCGCACCAGCACGGCCGCGCGCTGCGGTTCGCGAACTTGGCGCTCGTAATGAATCGCCAGCTGTTTGTACGCTTCCAGACCCTCGCGCGAGCCGCCCAGGATGCTTTCCCAGAGTTTCAGCGCCAGCGGCAAATCGCCTTCGCGCTTCGCCAAGCGCGCGAGGGAGCGCCGCGCAGCCCGGTCCGTTTCCGCGGGCAGTACGGCATCGAGCGACTGCGCATAATGCTTTCTGGCGCGCGCCATATCACCGCGCCGTTCGCAAATTCGCGAAACGCCGTACAGTTCCAGCCCGTCCGTGCCATCCATCTGTGGATCAGCGAGCGTCGCGACGATTCTGCTGGCAAGCCCCGCCAGGCCTCGCAGGTCCATTTGATTGTGGAGAAAGATTTGCACCAGAGGCTCGGGCGACCCGCCGCGCAAATAATCGAAATAAAATTGCGGAATCATCTCCGAAATCAGGTCCGCGCCGCGATTCCACCCCAGCACATGTTTTTCGAGCTCCGCGAGGCGCACCGATCCCAAGCGCACGCGCCACAAATTTCGCGCGGGATGCAAAAAATCCAAATGCGCGCGCGGCGCCGCGGGCCTGATTTTTCGCGTCATGCGATAACGCGTTTCCAGCAGCGGCCAATCAAACGATTTCCCGTTGAACGTCACCAGCACCGGGCGCTCAGCCATGCGCTCCGCCAGCGTCAGCAGCAAGGCGTGCTCTTCGCTGAGTTCGCGCATGAAGAACTGCTCCACTTCCAGCCCGCCCGCGTCCCACCACGCAATTCCAACCATGAACGGATACGTCCCCGTCCCGCCCATCAGCCCCGTTGTTTCCGTGTCCAGAAAAAGCCACTGTCGCGGATCGCTCACCTCCGCGCAGGCTCCGGGCGCCAGCAGCCGCAGCGCCTCGGCGTTCACCGAGCCTTCCGGCGGTGCGCATCCGATAGCCTCCGAAAACCATTTGCGCACTACCAAGTGCTCGCCAAACGAGTTGCTCAACGATTTCGCCTGCAGCATTTCGGCCAGCCGCTCCGCTCCATTGGGAAGCGCGGGCGAAAATCCGCGCGCGCCGTTCGCGGGAGTCTCCGCCGCAACATTAGCTTTTCGCGCCGGCTGCAGCGCCGCCAGCCGCGCGAATCGCGCATTTGCAGTCGTGGTCAACCGATCGCTCCGGTCATGGTCACGGTCTAGCGCTCCCGACAACTTCCCAGTGCTGGATCTTAGGCTCGAATTCGAGCAAATAATCGCGGTCCTCGGGATAGTACTTCGCTCGATCCACCGGCTCTCCCGCGAACCCCCGGATCGCCTCCAGCGACTCCCAGAAAGTAAGAGCGACGAAATGCGTTTTGTCCCCCTCGTGCCTGCGAAGAATGTAAACGCCGAGGTTTCCAGCCGTGCTGCGGTAGTCCGGGATCGCTCGCGCATTCAGGAAATCGGAGTATTTGTCGGCCTTCGCTTCGGGCGTCATGCCATGCCAGATTCGCGCAATCAAGCGAGCTCCTTTCGCGGTTCTCGAATAATGCCCTTCACGCGCACAAACGATCCAAAATCGCGAGCGCCGCTTCCTTGGTCTTCTCGCATTTTTCCCCGGCAGGCCCCACGCACGAAGGGCAACCGTTCTCGCATGGACAGCCAACAATCAGCTCGCGCGTCCGCCGCAACAAAATGTCGTGCACGCGAAACAGCGGCTCGCTGAAGCCAATCCCGCCAGGATACGCATCATACAAATACAAATTAGGCTCGAAGAATTCCTTCATCTCCGCCTGGTTCGCAAGCGCCGCCGAAAATTCCTGCCACTCGGTTTCGACGCCTGGGCTAGCCGGCCGCTCGCCCACCGCGGTCCCCAAATCCCGCCCGTCGCACATCAGCAGCAAACTAGCCATGGAAGCCATCGCATAAAGCAATCCCAGGATTCCGTTCTGCCGGTCAGACAGCGCATACGGCAATTCAGCTAGCAGCTTCCGTTCCAGCGTGATCCAGAACGCCGTCGTGTGCATCTCGTTTTCCGGCAGCTCCAGCTTGCCCGCGCCGATATTTTCATTCGTGAAAAATTTGATCTTCTTGAATCCCACCACCTGTGAACGCACCAGCACGTCGCCATGCGCCCGCGCCGCCGGCCCAACGATTCGTTCTTCTTCCGCAATTTCCAGCACGCGCACCTGCGTGTAGCGAATCGCATCCGTGTAGTAATCCACGTTGACGCTCTTCACGTACGCCTTGCGCTGCTCGAAATCCAGCCGCTCCACATGATATTGCTGCCCCTGGTGCAGATAAATTGCCTTGGGATGCACCGTCGTCAGCGCCGACGAAAAATCCACTTCGCCAATCACCTCCGGCTCGCCGTCTTGCTCTCCGCTGGTCCCGCCATTGGTATCAATAATTACGAAATTGTCAGACGTCACCGATCGCAAGCTCACCGTGTCCGCCGGATACGCTTCCTGCACCCAATGCCAATTCCCGCCGCTGCGATGCAGGAATCCCGCCCCGCTCATTCGTTCGCACAGGCCGGGCAAATCCACGTCGCCGAAGCGTTCTTCAGGTCGAAGCGGCAGCTCGAACGCCGCGCACTTCAAATGGTTCACCAGAATTTCCAGATTGTCCGGCTGCACATAAGCGTGCTCCGGTGAGCGTCCGAAAAAATAATCCGGATGCTGCACGATGAACTGATCCAGCGGCGCCGACGACGCCACCATCACCGCGCACGATGTTCCGCTCCGTCGTCCGGCGCGCCCCGCGCGCTGCCACGTGGAAGCGATCGACCCCGCATATCCCGCCATCACGCTGGCGTCCAGCGAACCAATATCAATTCCCAATTCGAGCGCACTGGTGGCCACCACGCCGCGAATCCCCCCGTCGCGCAAGCCCCGCTCAATTTCGCGGCGCTCTCCCGGCAGGTATCCGCCGCGATATCCGCGAATGGGCTCGGCTTCGCCGGGACCCGGCCTATTCGCCTGCTGCAAATACGTGAGCAGCACTTCCGTGTGCAGCCGGCTATTCGCAAACACGATGGTTTGCAGCTTGCGCGCGACCAGCTCCTTCGCCACGCGCGTCGTCTCGTTCAAATAGCTGCGGCGAATTCCCAGATTGCGATTCACCATCGGGGGGTTGTAGAAAACGAAAAGCTTCTCGGCCGCCGGCGCGCCGTTTTCCTCCATTACCTGTACTGGTTGCGCGATCAGCTGTGCCGCCAGCTCGCCCGGATTGGCAATCGTCGCCGAGCAGCAAATGAATTGCGGCTTCGAGCCGTAAAATTCCGCGATGCGCGCTAGGCGCCGCAGTACGTTCGCCAGGTGGCTGCCGAAAACTCCGCGATAGGTGTGCAATTCATCCAGCACGATATAGCGCAGATTTTCGAACACGCGCGTCCACTTGGTGTGATGCGGCAAAATTCCCGTGTGCAGCATGTCCGGGTTCGTCAGGATCACGTGCCCGCGCTCGCGAATCGCCCGCCGCGCGTCGCTCGGCGTATCGCCGTCATACGTGAACACGCCAAAGCAATCATCCAGCCTCTTCGCCAGGTCGTGCAGTTCCGCGAGTTGATCCTGCGCCAGCGCCTTGGTGGGGAAGAGGTACAGCGCGCGAGTGTCCGCATTCTCCAGCACCGCATGCAGCACCGGCAGGTTGTAACAGAGCGTCTTGCCCGAAGCCGTCGGCGTCACCACCACGAAATTCTTCCCGGCGTGCGCCAATTCCGCCGACGCCGCTTGATGCGTGTAAAGTTTCTCGATTCCCTTGGCGTGATACGCCGCAGCCAGCTCAGGCCGCACCCACGCGGGCATCGCGCGGAACTGCGCCTCGCGCGCTGGAATGTGCCGCACAGCCGTCAGCACTTCATCCGCGCGATAACGCGCGACCAGCGTCCCCAGCGCCCCCTGCACCGTCTCCAAGGTCGTGCTCGCGCGAACCGCCAGCCCCCCAGCCAACCCTTGTTGCGACGCGGCCATCACCACCTCCTGAAATTGCCAAGCTCCCGCCCGCCAACTGCCTTTCGCCTTTTATTCGCTGAGGCTACCACGCGGCTGACGCTCGCGCAACCCCAGTCTTGCGCCGTGATTTCCATCGCCACCGAAGTTTTTCCGCTCCACCCGCAGCGCGCCTCGCAGCCGCATTCCGCTCTGTCAAGCGTGCTTTGCAGGATCCTTCTTTTCATCATTTTGTCTTTATCAGGGTTCATCTGCGTTCATCAGTGGTGCCTTTGAATTTGCCGTCGCCTCTCCGCGCACACACCCAAAACCGCCCACCCCTAGCCATCCCCCACCAGATTTTGCTATACATGAGCCATGGCCCACGACTTCCTGATTTTCGATTTCGGCACCAACGAAGAAGTAGCGCAGCAGGCTCGACACAAAGTGGAAGGCTGGACGCAAGGATTCCGCCTCGGCAAAAAAATGCTCCTGAAGTTCGAGCGCGAAGCGGCCGACGATTCGCAGGCGCCCGGGAAAGCAGCCGCGAAGGCAGCCGCCTCCAAAAAGAAGTCCGCAACAAAGTCCGACGCCGCCGAACCCAGTGCCAACGTGCGCGTCCTCGTCCGGCTGGATTTTTCCGACCACGAAAAGCTCTCGCTCCAGCGCTGGCTCGATCGCATCCCCGCCGAAGAGCCGTTCAAATCCGCCAAAACGGAAATTATCCGCCAAGGTCAACCCGGATTCACCGAAACCGCGGAACTCTTTGACTCCTTGTCCTAACGGTCACCTGATGCCTGTCTCTTTTCCCAGTATTCCAAGGGCGATTGCGCCGCGCGTTTTTTCTCTCCGTGCCGCGCAATTCGCTATAATGGCCTGTACCTAATTCCCGCGACGAGCCTCTAAGGCGAGAGTGCCCGATGCCGACCCAGATAAAAACGAAAACGGCGAAGTATGACGCGGCCAAGTATCAGGGCCTCGAGCGCGAAACGCTCATCCGTGTCTATCGCACCATGTTTATGTCTCGCCGTCTCGACGATCGCGAGATCCAACTGAAACGCCAGAATCGCCTTTTCTTCCAGATCAGCGGCGCCGGCCATGAAGCCGTCCTGGCCGCCGCTGGTCTCGTCCTGAAGCCAACTTACGATTGGTTCTTCCCGCACTATCGCGACCGCGCGCTTATGCTCATGCTCGGCGTCACACCTTACGAAATGCTGCTGCAAGGAGTGGGCGCGAAAGCCGATCCCGCATCCGGCGGACGTCAGATGCCTTCGCACTGGGGCAATCGGGATCTGAACGTGGTCACGCGCTCTTCACCGACCGGCACACAATTCCTGCAAGCCATCGGCGCGGCTGAATGCTCTTATTATTTCGAAAAATTTCCCAAGGCCTTCGACCAGGCGCGCAAAGCTCCCATGGGCGCCACGGTCTCCTTTCACCACGACGAAATTACATACGTTTCCGCAGGTGACGGCACCACCAGCGAAGGCGAATTTTACGAATCTCTGAATACCGCCTGCGGCAAGCGCCTCCCTGTTCTCTACCTAATCGAAGACAACGGCTACGCCATTTCCGTCCCCGTCGAAGTGCAGACTCCCGGCGGCAGCATCTCCAAGCTGGTCAGGAATTATCCGAACCTGTACGTCGAGGAATGCGACGGCACCGAGCCGCTGGAAAGTTATGCTGCCCTGCGCCGCGCCGCCGAGCATTGCCGGGCCCGCAAAGGTCCGGCGCTGATCCACGCGCACGTCATCCGCCCGTATTCGCACTCACTTTCCGACGACGAAAAGCTCTACAAGTGCGAACCCGAACGCTCCGCCGAAGCGCAGCGTGACCCGCTTCCCAAATTCGCCATGTTTCTGGTGCGCGAAGGCATCCTGGAAGAGAGCGAAATCGAAGCCCTCGAAGCCGAAGTGGACCGCGAAATCATCGAAGCCACGGATCGCGCCCTGGCTGCCGAACTTCCGTCTCCGGACTCGATTTACAAGTGGGTTTACTCGCCCGACGTGGACCCCGCCTCCCGCGATTTCGAAGCCACTCCAAAAAAAGAAGGCCATCCGAAAACGATGGTCGAAATGGTGTCCGTTACTCTGCTCGACGAGATGAAACGCGACGAGCGCATCGTCGTCTTCGGCGAAGACGTCGCCGATTGCAGCCGCGAAGAAAGCCTGGCCACCGTGAAAGGGAAGGGCGGCGTCTTCAAAGCGACGGCGGGCTTGCAGCGCAAGTTCGGTTCGCAGCGCGTTTTCAATTCACCGCTGGCCGAAGCGAATATCGTCGGCCGCTCCATCGGCATGGCCATTCGCGGCCTGAAGCCGGTTCCTGAAATTCAGTTTTTCGATTACATTTGGCCGGCGATGATGCAGCTGCGTAACGAAATGGCCACGATTCGTTGGCGCTCCGCCGGACATTTCAAATCGCCAGTCGTCATTCGTGTTGCCATTGGCGGCTACCTCACCGGCGGCGCGATTTATCACAGCCAGTGCGGCGAAGTCACTTTCACGCATATCCCCGGCCTGCGCGTGGTAATGCCTTCCACCGCGCTGGATGTATGCGGTCTGCTGCGCACGGCGATTCGCTCGGATGATCCGGTGCTGTTCCTCGAGCACAAGCATCTGTACCGCCAGCCCTATAACCGCTCGGAATATCCCGGACCGGATTTCACCGTTCCCTTTGGCAAGGCCCGCATGGTGCGGGAAGGCACGGACGTCAGCGTGATCACTTATGGCGCTGTGGTGCATCGCGCGGAAGTTGCCGCCGCGGAACTGGCGCGTAACGGAATCTCCGCTGAAATTCTGGACCTGCGTTCGCTGAGTCCCTACGACTGGGAAGCTATCGCCGCCACTGTCCGCAAGACCAATCGCGTTCTGGTGGCCTACGAAGACACGCGCTCCTGGGGTTACGGCGCGGAAATCGCCGCGCGCATCGCCGACGAATTGTTTGACGAGCTCGCCGCCCCGGTGCGCCGCGTGGCCGCTACCGACACTTTCGTCGCCTACCAGCCCAGACTCGAAGACGCGATTCTGCCGCAAACCGAGGACATCGCTCGTGCCATCCGCGAGCTGATGGCCTATTAGCCCGGCCGGCACCCCCGTGAAACCTTTCAATCACTCCGTTCGTATACTAGAGTAGGCGGGTGAAGCTCGAGCACGAACCGCTCGGGAGGATGAAATTATGAATTGCCAGAGTTGCCACAAGGAAATCGCCGAATATTCGAATTTCTGTTACTACTGCGGCGCCCGGCAGAACACCGCGCCCAGCGCCGCGCCGCGTCCCCAGAAGCGGCTGATGCGTTCTTCCACCGATTGCAAGCTGGGCGGCGTTTGCGGTGGCATCGCCGAGTATCTGGACGTTGATTCCACAATCGTCCGACTGATTTGGGTATTACTGATTATTTTCCCCTTTCCGCTGGTTCCGGCACTCCTCGGATACTTCGTCGCTTGGCTGGTGATGCCGCAAGCGCCTCCGCCAATACCCGTGGACATGGCGGCGCAACCCGCCGCTCCATCCGCGCCCGGACACGGCTCTGCCCAGACGGCCTAGGCGTTTCCGGAAAATGTTGGCTGGTCCGGCGGCGCACGCCGCCGATTAATCGCGCTCTTTGCCTTTCGCTCTGCGCGAAAAAGATCCGCGTCGGTCGCCGTAAATTGCCTGGTCAATGGATATCAATCCCGCGCCCAGCGCCGCCAGCGTAAATGCGCCCACCGCCACCGCCAGCGGAAATTGGTAGTTGTCCACCTTCGCTGGATTCGAAATCAATCCGTGCACCTTCACCAGCGCCACGGCCATTTCTCCCGCAACGAGTAGTCCCGCAATCCGCGTGAACAATCCCAGGATTAACAGGCACCCGCCGAAAAACTCCACCACTCCGGCGACATAAACAAAATATGTGGGAAACCCCATGTGCTCGAAACCCTGCATCGCCTCGTGCGTGTGCGTGAAGAGCTTCGGATAGCCATGAAACACCAGAATAATTCCCAATGCCAGGCGGAGCAGCAAGAGCGCCAGCGGTTTCAGTTTTTCCAGGTTGTGCATTCCATCCCTCCCGCGGGCACCATCCGTTAACCTCGCCGCGCGCCCCGCATTGTATCAGAATCGAAAAAGACCCCCGCTCACGGCGCATGGAAACTTTCCGCACGTCCCGCGCAGGGTTGCGCGGCGCGGTTAGTGTAGAATCTTCAATCACCTATTTCTGACGATGACGCGATCCACACGAATGCATACTGGAAACGATTGCCTCCGCTTCTGCGCCGTGCGCGCCGCGAGCATTACCTTTGGAGCTCGTCTGTGATTCGGAAAGTCCTGTTGGGTTCCGCGCTGCTTCTGGTGCTGGTAGTGGCTCTCTGCGTACGCTTTCATCATTCCGCTCCGCCGCTGGAAACTGCTTATGTCGGCAGCGGCACGGTTACTGTATTCAGCACTTCGGCCCAGGTTCGCGAACGGGTCGCCACGGTCAGTTTTGGTGATCGCCTCGACGTGCTGCAAAGATTTCAGAATCAGGTGAAAGTCCGCACTTCCGCTGGAGTCGTTGGCTGGATTGGGGAAGGGGATGTGTTGTCGGCGGATCTCTGGGAAACTCTGAAGGACCTGGAAACGAAATCTGCCACCATGCCGGTGGTCGCGCACGGTCATACCCGAGTGCTCAGCAACCTGCACATCGAACCGGGGCGCGATTCGCCACGTGTCCGCCAGCTGAACAAAGATATTCCCGTCGAAATGATGGCGCGCCAGCCCGAATTCGTCGCGTCGGCCGCCACCTCCAGCGTTGATGAAGAATCCGCCGATGCGCCCGCGTCCGAGCCCGCGAAACCAGGCGACCGTAAATCGAAATCCCGCAAATCAGGCGACAAGCCAGTGGCGAAAAAAGAGGACTGGTGGCTCGTCCGCGCGCATCTCACCGATCAGGCCGTCGTGGCCGGATGGCTACTGGGCCGCTTCGTTGAACTCGATGTCCCATCTCCCTTGCCGGACTATGCCACTTCCGCCGGAATGCGCATCGTCGCCTGGAGTGAGCTGAACCGCGTGCCATCCGCTTCTGGCAAACCCATGACGCAATATCTGCTCCTCGGCACGCACGGCCCCGAGGGTCAGCCTTGCGATTTCACCTCACTGCGGGTGTACACCTGGGGCAAGCAGAAGGACCGTTACGAGACCGCATTCGTCGAAAGCAATGTCTGCGGCAAGCTGCCCATTCAACGCTTGCAATCCGCGGGACCTGAAATGGACATTACATTTTCGTTTCTGGATTCAAGCAACGGCGCGCTTGAGCGCCGCACCTATCAAATGCACCAGACCATTGTTCGCCGCGTGAAGGGTGGTAGCGCTCCGAATCCTCGAAAACGCACCCGTTAATCACCGCGTTTCATCCTCAATCATTTGAACCCGCGCCCGCCGCCGATTGCGATAAATTTGGAGCATGGCGTATCGTGCGATGATTTTCGGCGCAGCCTTGCTTCTCTATTGTTCGTTCGCGATCTCTGGCTGCTCGCAAGCCACGTCCGAGCCTCTGCCTCCATCGCCCGCGACGCCCACCCTGAAGTATATCGGCCAGTGGGGCGCTCCGGGCAATGGGCCAGGCCAATTGCAACAGCCCTCGGGGATCGCCACGAATTCCCTCGGCGACGTATTCATCGTGGATTCGGGCAGCGCCTTCATTTCCAAATTTGCGCCAGAAGGGAAACCACTGCTCTCCTTTCAGGAAGACGGACTGAATCACCCGCAATCCATCGCAGTGGACCGCGGCGGCGCGCTCTACGTCACCGACCCCGTCCGCAATAGCGTTTTCATTTTCATGCCCAATGGCGATCGTTACCTCGAGCTGCGCCTGCGGACGCGTCCGGTAGCCGGAAATGTGCTGAGCGCCGCTGTGGGTGACGACGGACTGATTCACGTGTTCGACCAGCACGCGGGGAAAGTTTTCAGCTACACGCCCCGCTTGCGTTTGGTGCAAACCTGGGAGCCGCGCGAAACTCTCCCAGGCACCCAACATTTCGGCCCGCTCGTGGAAGGTCCCGATAATTTCCTCTACCTGGGAACGCCCTCGGGCGGCATCATGAAGCTCACCCGCGAAGGTCACCTGATCACGGAGATCACCGCCGGCACCACGGGAGTCACGTGGAATCCCGGCGCAGGCTTCGCGGTGTGGAGCAATTGCGTGTTCGTGATGGATTCCGATGGACGCACGCTGCACGTCGCGAGCACCACCGATGGCGCGGGCAAATTAGACCAGGATCTTGCTCCCGAACTAGGCCAGGCCTCTCGCAAAGCTCCCGCGCTCGCCGTCAACCCCCACGGTGAAGTGCTGGTCCTCGACGCACCCGAATCGCGCGTCCTGCGCTACCGCATCACCTTCTGACATTCCCCCTTCACGCGCTATCATTGCAGGTCCGAATCAACGAGGTGCATCTCATGGCCCTACTGCTTTCCGAAGCGGACGTGAAGCAAATCCTGACGATGCCGATGGCGCTCGCGGCGGTCGAAGACTCTTTTCGCCGGCTCGCCGAAGGCTCCGCGCTGCTGCATTCCCGCCAGCGCCTGCACCTTCCAGGGAAAAGCTATCTTCATTACATGGCTGCGGCAGACGCCACCAGCGGTTACATGGGCATGAAGATTTACACCAGCTCGCGCGAAGGCCTGCGATTCCTGGTCCCGCTCTTCCATGTGGATTCGGGTGAGCTGCTGGCGCTGATCGAAGCAGATTATCTTGGCCAAATTCGCACCGGCGCGGCCAGCGGAGTCGCCACTCGTCTGCTGGCGCGCGAAGACGCCGCCAAAATCGGAATCATCGGCACAGGACTGCAGTCGCGCACGCAGCTCGAGGCCCTGTCGTTGGTGCGCACCATCACCGGCGTTCGCGCCTTCAGCCGCACTCCCGAGCATCGTGAACGCTTCGCAAAAGAAATGACCGCGCAACTCGGCTTCCCAGTCGTTGCCGTGGCCTCCGCCCAAGAAGCGGTGCGCGGCGCCGACATCGTCGTTACTTCCACCACGTCCACCAATCCCGTTCTGGACGGCAGCTGGCTCGCCCCCGGAATGCACGTCAACGCCATCGGAGCCAATTTTCCGCAGAAGCACGAACTCGACGGCGAAGCCATCCGCCGCTGCGACATCATCGTCGTGGATTCCCGCGAGGAATCGAAAATCGAGGCCGGCGACCTGATTCAAATGTATGGTGATGACAAGCGGCGCTGGGCCAGCGTCACCGAACTAGCCGAAATCGTTGCCGGAAAAACTCCCGCCCGGAGCAATCCCGAGCAGATTACGCTCTTCAAATCCAACGGCATCGCGACGGAAGACGTCGTCGTCGCAGGGCGGATTTACGAACTGGCGCGTGAACGGGGCTTAGGACGGCAGGTTCCGCTGTGGGAGAAAGACGCGCGCGAAGGAGAAGCTCGCGGCGTTTAAGCGCGCGGTCCGGTGCGAAGTTTATTCAAATGCTTGAAAAGCGCGTCGCGCAGCCGCTGGCGCGTATCTTCCGGCAGCGGGGCAGGCTCGGAGTTGCAGAAAATCTGAATCGTCTGCCGCGTCGTGTCCACCACCACCCGGCAATCCTCGCAATTCTCCAAATGCTTTTCGATGGAGGATTTCAGCGAAGGGTCCAGCGCTTCTTCCAGGTAGTTCGAGATTTCCTTGACGATGCTCTTGCAATTCACGAAGTCTCACCCTGTCGAAAGTAACGGTTCAGTTTCTGCCGCAGCTTCAGGCGCGTCCTTAGCAACCGTGACTTGACTGCCGGGACGGACAGTCCCAGCGCTTCCGCCGTCTCCTCGGTTGACAATTCTTCGATGTCGCGAAGTTGAAAAACGATTCGGAAAGGCGGCTCAAGCTCCGCAATTGTGCTGCTCAATATCCCGCCAAGTTCAGCTTGCTTGTAGCGTTCCTCAGGCGAAGGACCCCAGTCCTCCACCTCTCGCGGCATGGTGTCTTCGCCGGTATCCACCTCTTCGTCCAGAGACACCTGGTTCGGGCGCCGCTTGCGTAGCTTCATCAGCGCCTGGTTCACCGCGATCCGCACCAGCCAAGTGTAGAATCGCGAATTGCCCTGAAACTCGCCCAGATGCTGGTAGGACTTCAGGAAGGCTTCCTGCATCACGTCTTCGGCATCTTCCTTGTTCTGCGTGATGTTTTGCGCCAGACGGAAGATCTTGCGCTCGTAGCGGCCCACCAACGTCTCAAACGCGGTGATGTCGCCGCCTTTGGCTGCAGCGACCAGCGACCCTTCGTCGTCTTTCACCACCTGGGAGGGAAGCGGCGTGCGCGGTTGCAACGGATTTAATTTAGAAGCGCTCATATAAGTTCTACATTAGGGTAGCACATGTTGTGTATCCGGCGTTCTGGCGCAGTATCGCACGGCGGCCAAATCCTCAAATTTCAGCAATTTAGCCCCGCAAAATTCTGCTTGCTCCTGCCGCAAACCAGGGATCCCAGGCTCCCGCAGCAAGCAACACTTGCCGCGCCAAGCTTGCGAATTGGGCAAGTGCTGGCGGATAATCGCTCATCACGTTACGCCTCGGCAAGGGCCGGCCCGGGCGGCAAATCGAAGGGACTGAATGCGTACACTGCCGGATTATCTTCGAAAAGGTATGAGAATGATTCTGGTCGGCGCCAATCCTGGCGACCGTTCCGCGCGCGTAGGCCACTACTATGCAGGCCGCGGCAATCAATTTTGGCCGATCATGTACGAATCCGGCGTGATTCCCGAGCCGCTCAGCTACGAAGACGACCGCCGTATTCTGGAATTCGGCATCGGCATGACCGACCTCGTGAAGCGTCCCACCCGCGCCGTCGAGGAAATCGAGCGCCAGGAATTCGCCGAAGGCCGCGTCCTGCTGGCGCAAAAGCTGGAAGACTTGAAGCCGCGCGTGGTGGCCTTCAATGGCAAAATGGTGTACGAGAAATTCACCGGCCGCCCCTGCAAGCTCGGTCTGCAAAAAGAAAGGCTCTACGGCGCGCAGGTTTTTGTATTGCCCTCCACCAGCGGCTTGAATGCCGGGACGGAGCGCGGTGTGAAGACCCGCTATTTCAAGAAGCTCGCGGCTCTGCTGAAGGCCATGAAGGACAAGGGAGACTGACAGAGTATGGGAACCACGACACAGCCGGCTGCCGCGCCGCTCGTAATCGAGGAACGCGCAGGCGCGGTGACCATCATCCGCCTGAACCGCCTCGAAAAACTGAACGCTTTGAACCAGCAGCTGGGCCAGGATTTGGTGCACGCGCTGCTGCGCGCGCAAGGGGACAAAGACGTTCGCTGCGTGGTCCTGACCGGATCAGGACGGGCCTTCTGCGCCGGCGGCGACCTGGAAATGTTGCGCGATGCGCGCCAACGCAAAGCCGTTAGCGAAGTGGAAGACCTGGTGACCGCCGGAAAAGAGATCTCCATTGCCATCGCCACCATGCCCAAAATCGTGATCGCCTCGGTGAACGGCGTTGCTGCCGGTGGAGGCATGAACCTGGCCCTTGCGGCCGATATTCGCATCGCTTCCGACCAGGCGCGTTTCGCCGAATCCTTCGCGCAGATCGGCCTGTTCCCCGATTTCGGCGGAACATATTTCTTGCCGCGGATTGTGGGACCCACGCGCGCCGCGGAATTATTCTACACCGGGCAGATGCTCTCGGCGGACGACGCCTTGCGTTTGGGAATCGTCAGCCGCGTGGTTCCCGCCGATCAATTGGAAGCAGAAACCAAAAAACTCGCGGAAAGCATCGCCACCGGAGCCGGTCTCGCGCAGCGGGACGTGAAACATCGCATGAACAGCGAACATCGCAAGGAACTCGAAGACGCGCTCGACGAAGAGATTCGCCTGCAGCGGCATTGCTTCGAATCCCATGATTTTCTGGAAGGCCTGAACGCGTTCTTCGAGAAACGTAAGCCCAATTTTGAAGGGCACTGACGCTGCCACTAAACGGCCGTCGAATTTCCGCGGCGCATCGAGCGCTGCCACAGTAGTAGAAATTCCACAGAGCGCAATAAACGGTTTCAGAGGACTAGGCTGCCATTCGCATAAACTCGATTGAACAATATCCTAGCTGCCCGCGGCGCTTTCTAAAATGGAACGGAGCCCAATCGTAATGGCTCGTTCGGAAACCAACCTCGCCGCGCGTGGTTACACTTTCAGCGAACTCATGGTAGCCGCCGCCGCGCGAGAAATCGCCGATGGCGAACTCGTTTTCGTCGGCATGCGCCTGCCGATGTTGGCCTTTCTCGTCGCGCGCCGTACGCACGCGCCGGGCGCGGTTGGCCTCTTTGAAAATGGCGTGCTCCGCGAAACTCCTTCCACCGAGCTGCTCTACACCATGGGCGATCCGCCGAATCTTCGCGGCGCCACGCAATGCGGTGCGATGTTGGACGTCATGGGCCTCCTCCAACAAGGCCGCGTGGACGTGGGCTTTCTCGGCGCGGCCGAAGTGGATCGCTTCGGCAATCTCAATACCACTTGGGGCTATCGCAATAAAGAAATGCAGCGCCTACCCGGTTCCGGCGGAGCTTGCGACATCGCCTGCCTCGCGCGGCGCACGGTAGTGCTGCTCGCCCACGACCGCGCGCGCCTATGCGACCGCGTGGGACACATCACCTCGCCCGGCTTCGGCACCGGTGAAGGATGGCGCCGCTCGCAAGGTTTGCCGGCGGCGTCCGGCCCATCGGCAATCATCACCACGCTCGGCGTGCTGCGCTTCGGTCACGATGGCGAAGCCTATCTTGCGTCCGTGCATCCGGGCGTGAGCGTCGAAGAGGTGCTCGCCAATACCGGCTGGACGCTCCGTGTTGCGGACGAGCTTATGGAAACTTCGCCGCCGAGCGACGAAGAATTGCGCGTCATGCGTGAACTCGATCCCAATCATTTCTGGACGCGATGAGATGACCGCTGAATCCAAATTGCTCACCATGCGCGACGCCATCGCGCGCCACGTCCCGTCGGGCTCGATGGTCCTGCTCGGCGCGCAGCTCGAACAGATGATTCCGTTCGCGGCCGGCCACGAATTGATTCGCCAGAACCGCCGCGATCTCACTCTCGTGGGGCCCATTTCCGATATTCTCTTCGACCTGATGATCGGCGCAGGCTGCGTTTCGCGCGTGATGGCCGCGTGGGTCGGCAACGTGTCGGCTGGCGTCGGCTATTGTTTCCGGCGTGCGGTGGAACGTAGCATCCCGCGCCGCCTGGAAGTTGTGGATTATTCGAATTTCACGATGGCCCTGGCGCTGCATGCCGGAGCGCTCGGCGTGCCGTTCCTGCCCACCTACGCAACGCTCGGCAGCGATCTGCTGAAGAAAAACGGCAATCTGCGCGAGTTCTCGTCGCCCGTCAGCGAAGAAAAATTGGTAGCGGTTCGCGCGTTGCGTCCAGACGTCGCCATCTTGCACGTGCAGCGTTCCGACGCGCAGGGAAATGCGCACATCTGGGGCAGCCTGGGAGTCGCCGTGGATGGCGCGCGTGCCGCCCGAAAAGTAATTGTCGTGGCCGAAGAAATTGTCGAGCCGAGTGTGATTGCGTCCGATCCAAATCGCACTTTGATCCCAGGGTTTCTAGTCGCGGCGGTCGTGCATGAACCCGGCGGCGCGCATCCTTCGCCCGTCCAGGGCTATTACGGCCGCGATCACGCGTTTTTCGCCGAATATCACGAACAGACCCGCCGGCTCGAGGATTTTGAGGACTGGCTCGCGCGCTGGGTTGTGCAACCGACTGATCGCAGCGATTATTGGAAACAGCTCGGCCCGGGCCGCGTTGATAACCTGGCAGTGAAGGAACATGCTTTCTCGGCACCTGCGGACTTTGGATACTGATGACCGAAGATTTGCTCGCAAACATCGAGATCACCCCGCGCGAAGTGAGAGACCTGCTCGCGCGCGACGACAAAGTGCTTTTCGTGGACGTTCGCGAACCTTGGGAATATGATGCGACGCGAATCGAAGGCTCGGTGCTGATCCCCTTGCGCGAAATCCCCTCGAATCTCGCGCGCCTGGAAAATGCCGAGCAGCTCGTGCTCTTCTGCCACCACGGTGTGCGCAGCCTCGACGCCGCGGCATGGCTCCGCTCGCAAGGTGTGGAGGGAGCGCGCTCCATGTCCGGCGGAATCGAGCGCTGGTCGGTCGAAATTGATCCCAGCGTGCCGCGCTACTAACCGGGAAGGAGAACATGACGACGAAAAAGAAGCCCAGAAAACCTGCCGCGCCAGCAAAAAGAAAGGGCAACGCAGCGCAATTCCTGCAGAAGCCCACTTGCACCACATGCCGCAAAGCCCGCGCCTACATGGAAAACCGCGGGTTCGATCTGCATTTCCGCAATCTCGATAAGGAACGCCTCAGCGCCGACGAGTTGGAAAAATTGATCGGCGATCGCGATCACCGCGATTTTCTAAACACGCGTAACGAGCTGTACCGCCAGAAGAACATGAAGGAAAATCCGCCGAGCCGCGCCGACGCCATTCGCATGATGGTAGGCGAGCCAAATCTGATTCGGCGCCCGGTGATCGTAGCCGGCGGCCGCGTAGTCCTGGGCTTCGACCAGGAGAAAATCGACCGTTTGTAATGACACAAATGAAAATGCACGCAGGCTCACGGTTGACGTTGTAGCGGCCATCCCGCCTTTGCGGGATGGGCGCCTTTGACTTTGCCTTTGAATTTGTAGCGGCCGCCTGCTTTTTAGGCGGGCGCAGTTGATTTTGTCTTTGAATTTGTAGCGGCCGGTTCGGAACTATCGAACGGAGTCCCGCAGCCTTAATGCGTCAGCGTTACAGCAGCATCGCCTCTTTCAGGAGCACTAGGAATTGCCGCCGATCATTGACATCCACATTCACATCAACCCGCACGAAATGGTCAATCCCCCCGCGCTGGAGCTGATCAAACGTGGCCGCCGCGATTACGACGAAGTAGAAAAATACGCCGCCAGCCCCGCGGAATTCCTAAAATTTATGGACTCCGCCGAAATCGAGCGCGCCGGCCTGATCAACTACGTCAGCCCGCACGTGATTGGCTTCACCGCCGCAGTAAACGATTGGATCGCCAAATATTGTTCCGTCAATCCCAAAAGATTGCTCGCATTCGGCTCCGTGCATCCGAAATATATCGAGGACGCCGCCGCGGAAGTTGATCGCCTCAAAAAGTTGGGCATCCGCGGACTCAAAGTCCATCCCTCGCATCAACTCTTCGCGCCGAACGAATACCGCAACGGCCCAGGTCCGCTCCGCGCGATGTACGAACGCGCCCAGGCCCTGCGCCTGCCCGTAATGATTCACACCGGCACGTCGATTTTTCCGGGTGCCCGCAATGTGTACGCCCAACCCATTCTTACCGACGATGTCGGCGTCGATTTCCCCGACCTGATTGTGATCCTCGCGCACGGCGGCCGCCCGCTGTGGATGAACGAAGCCTTCTTCCTCGTCCGCCGCCACCCGAATATGTACATGGACATCTCTGGCATCCCGCCGCAAAAACTGATGGAATCGTTCCCGCGCATCGAGGAAATCGCGGACAAAGTATTATTCGGCACGGACTGGCCCGGCCCCGGCGTCCCCGGCGTGCGCGGCAACATCGAAGAATTTCGCGCCCTGCCGATTTCGCCGCAAGCGCAGCAGAAAATTCTGTACGACAACGCCGCGAGGCTTTTTCCCGCGCAGGCTTAGGAGCAGCACAAAAAATGGAAGTAAAAACGATTGGCGTGATCGGCGCCGGCACGATGGGCCGTGGCATCGCCTATGCCGCCGCATTCGGCGGCTACCGCACGGTTCTTGAAGATGTCTCACCGGACATGCTCGAGCAGGGCCTAGCCTACATCCGCCAAACGCTCGAAGAAGGCGTAGCACGCGGAAAAGTGACGCCAGAACAAAAGACAACCGCGCTAGCGAATCTCACCACCTCGAGCTCCGTCGAAGACGTCTGCCGCGAAACGGACCTGCTCATCGAAGCCGTCCCCGAAGAAATGGAAGTGAAACTGGAAATCTTCACTATCTTCGACAAATTCGCTCGCCCTGGCGCAATTCTCGCCAGCAACACCTCCTCGCTCTCCATCACCGAACTCGCAGCCATCACCTTTCGCGCCGCGGACTGCATCGGGATGCATTTCTTCAATCCCGTGCCAAAAATGAAGTTGCTCGAAATCGTGCGCGCGCTGGAAACTTCCGAAGCCACTGTGCAGGCTTGCGCCGCAGTCGGCCGCCGCATGGGCAAGGAAGTCGTAGTGATTCGCGAATCCCCAGGTTTCATCACCAGCCGCATCAACGCCATGATCGGCAACGAAGCTTTCTACATGCTCCAGGAAGGCATCGCCTCCGCCGAGGATATTGATAAGGCGCTTAAGCTCGGCCTCAATCATCCGATGGGCCCTTTTGAACTGGTGGATCTGGTGGGCCTCGACGTGCGCCTGAATATTTTGGAATATCTGCACAAAACGCTCGGTGAAAAATACCGGCCGTCTCCATTGCTCCTGCAGTACGTCAACGCCGGACGCCTGGGTCGCAAATCCGGCCGCGGCGTGTATGATTACAATGGTGACGGCACGAAGAAATAATCCAGCGGCGCTCCGTCAACAACACCGCACTGGCCGCACGCGTTCACACTTATGCCACCCAAGATAAATCTCGCCGACCGCATCGAAATCCTGCAGGGCGATCTGGTCGCCATGGATACGGACGCGATCGTCAACGCCGCCAATAATGATTTGCAGCTCGGCGGCGGCGTGGCCGGCGCGATTCGCCGCAGCGGCGGTCCGCAAATTCAGAAGGAATGCGACGAGATCGGCCCCGTGCCGGTAGGCGGCGCAGCCCTCACCTCCGGCGGAAATCTGAAAGCCCGCTACGTGATTCACGCCGCCAGCATGCAGCTAGGTGGAAAAACTACCCCGCAATCGCTGCGCAGTTCCACCGCGCACGCCCTGCGCATCGCCGCGCAGAAAGAACTGAAGACCATCGCGTTCCCGGCCGTCGGCACCGGCATTGCCGGTTTTCCCATGCGCGAATGCGCTGAAATCATGCTGCGCGAAGCCGCCAAGCACCTCGAAGGCCAAACGTCGCTCCAGAAAATCTATTTCGTTCTTTTCGATCAGGAAGCGCTCGCGGCATTCACGAGCGTCCGCTCCGAGCTCGAATCGAAAGTGTAGGCCAAGCCCATGACCCAGGACCTGCTTGAAAAGGTTCAGACAGAACTTGTCCGCTACGAACATCCTCTGTTCGAATTCGCCGCGCGGCCCGCGGAAGAAGGCGTTGAAGTGGAAATTCGCTACAAGCCCAAGAACACCGAGATCCACGACTACACATTCCAGCTTCGCCCGCGCGAAATCGAGCACACGCAATTTCCTTGGACATTTCAGAGGCAACTCTACGATTGCCTCCACGACTACATCATCGAAATGTTCACGCGTAATCCGCAGAGGGTGAATTGACCTCCGCAAGCATCCCGCGTCGCACGCCGGACGCCCACACGCCGCTGGCAGCAATCCTCACCAAGCATATTCACGCCTGGGGTCCCATCACGTTCGCAAATTATATGGACGCGTGCCTGTACGATCCGCAATACGGCTATTACACCAAAGCCGAACAATTTCCGCGCCGCGATTATTTCACCAGTGTGGACGCCAGCCCGATTTTCGGACGGCTTCTGGCCCGTCAATTTCAGGAAATGTGGGTTCAGCTCGGCCGGCCCGCGGAATTTCTGCTGGTGGAAGTTGGCGCCGGGCCGGGCACTCTGGCCGCGCAAATTTTGGACTTCACCGCTGAGTCCTTTCCCGATTTTTACAGCGCGCTCCAATACCTTGCCGCAGAGCGCTCCGCCGCGCGCCGCGCTGCGGCCGCCGCCACTACTGGCCCGCTCGCGAAACACGTCGCGGCCAAGCATTTCGCGATGGCCTGGGATCTGCCCGCGCAGATTCCTTGCGGCTGCATATTTTCAAACGAATTCTTCGACGCGCTTCCGGTTCATCGCCTTGTGCGCGAAGGCAATGAATTGCGTGAAATATACGTCGGACTCGGCACGAACGGTTTGTGCGAGCAGTTTAGTCCGCTCTCGACTCCCGCCCTCGCCGAATATCTCACCGAGCAGGGAATCACGCTGCAAGAAGGACAGCTGGCGGAAGTAAATCTGGAAGCCTGCGCGTGGATCGCAGAAGTTGGCGCGAGGCTCGGCCGCGGTTTTGCGCTCACCATTGACTACGGTCACGAAGCAGAGGAACTCTACGACCACCGCCGCATGCGCGGAACTCTGCTGGCCTACGAAAAACACCGAGCTAGCGAGAATTTCTTTCGAGCGCCCGGCGAGCAGGATCTGACCGCCCACGTCAATTTCACGGCACTGGAACGCCACGGCAGCCTTGCCGGATTGCACCGCACGGGATTCACGTCGCAATCAAATTTCTTGCTAGGACTCGCGCGACACAGCGATTTCGCCGACCTGCAATCCTCCGTCATGAGCGAAAGCCAGCAAACCCGCGCCCGCCTACTCTTCAAGACCCTGATTTATCCCGAAGGCATGGGCGAGACATTTCAAGTTCTCATCCAACACAAAGGCCTCGACCAGCCGCACCTGTCCGGTCTTGATCCCCTGTAAAAAATCCCAGTGCACTTTAAAATTGTGGACTGCGGTCTCGTCTCACGAACGAACAAACGTGTGGGCGTCGGTCTTTCACTGCGTGCCCGGCGAAGGCCGCTTGAGCGTCGGCTTGCTGGGATCAGCCGCCGGAGCGCTGGCGGCAGGCGCGGGTGCGGGCGTGGTAGGAGCCGCCGAAGCAGCTGCGCCGCCCGCCGGTGTGGAATCGTCACCTGTATAAGCTTTCTGGATGTATCGCGCCACTTCCTGCTGCGCTCCGGCGGTGTCATCGCCCAGATGCTGCGCGAGGCTGTATTCGTTCACGGCGCGCTCGCGCTGCCCCAGCAGGTCGTAAATCTTGGCGATGTAAATGTGGCTCCAGACTTCGGTCCACTTCGGATCCGCGTCTCCGCCCAACGCCGCGCGAAACGCATTGGCCGCGGCCTGGTAATTCTTCTGGTAGAACATCGCCTCGCCCATCCGGAAATGCGCCAGCGAATTGCTAGGCTGCGCGTCCAGCGCTTTCTGATACTCCTGAATGGCTTCGTAATACTTTCCCAGCTCCGCGAATCCTTCGCCGCGCGCAATCAACGCGTGCACGCGCAAACGCGCGCTGGATTTCAGCAGATTATTGTTCGGGTCAATCAAAATCCCGTTCGGCTTCGGCCGTCCGAACGTATCAATCTCAAAAGGCTGCGTCGTGCCGGTCACCAGGATCTTCTTTATTTCCGGATTGCCTTCCGTATCCACGCGAATTTCCACCGGCATTCGGAAAGTATCCAGGTCCTGATGAATCTTGCCGACCACCTTGAATCCCTTCTGCGTGCGATAGACGATGTACTCCATCTTGAATTCCGGCACGCCCGTCGAATTCAGCCACTGCGAAAAAAACGAAACCAGGTTGACGGGCGGTTGCCCCTTCACCGGCGGCGGAATTTTCGTCATCGCGATTTTTTCGAATTCGTTCAGGTTGGTGTTCTTGCCTTCGTATTTCTTGTAGAACTCGCGCAGCAACGCCGTAAACGCATCATCGCCCAGCTCGGTGCGCAGCATGTGAAACACCAGCGCGCCCTTGTCCGCCACCACCGAGCGGTATTCATTCGAAAACGTCTGCAAGCGCGCCGCCTGCGAAATCGGCGCGGCATCCTCATACATCAGCGCGCCCACCGCAAAATCCTCCAGCGCCTTGTGCAGCCCCGCGCTGCCGTCGCTCTGCTCGGCGTACATCGCCTCCGCATAGCGTGAGAGCCCGTCCGTCAGCCACACATCGGAGGCGGTCGAAGGCAGCACGCGATCACCCCACCACTGTTCCGCCGCCAGCTGCGAAAGCAAACGTTCGTTCGCGCGCGTGCCCCATTGCCGCGCGCTGATCAGCATCACTCCCGGCGCGGCGAATCCGGTTACTGTCCCGTCCGGCAGTTGCGCAATCGTCAGCGGCGGATCGTTCTCTCGTATTTCCAGCGGTCCGAAAGCATCGGAAAAATAACTGAAGATGTGCGCAAGAGAAGTAGCGTAGGAATTCGCCGTGTTTGCCTGCGCGGGCGGCGTGAAAACCGAAACGTTAAATCCTTCGGACTGCACCGGCGCGAGCTGCAAATTTCCAGCGACGAACGTGCCGACCGGCGCGGCATGATCGCAGTGAAACACGTAAGACGCCACACCAGGCGCGCCCTTGCCGATCCCGGGCTTGATCGTCGGGGGATCGGCCTTGCCCGTGCCCGCCACCGCAAACGTATCCGGAACGTCAATCGTGAATTTCCCGGTATAGCGATTGGTGGGATAGTTCGTCAGCGGAAACCACCGCGCCGGCAGCAGCAGGTACGCTCCAGTCTTATCCACCGAAGCGAAACGCACGCCGCGCGTCGGGCTGTCCTCTTCGCTCGAAATCGGCCCGGTGTAATCGAAAACCAGCGTCACGGTTTTTCCCGGCGCCACAACGTCCGGCAAGCCGATGGTCAGCTGCAACGGCAACCGATTGTCGCGCTCAAATTCGAGCGTGCCGCCGTTCAGCAGCTTCACCGAATTCACGCGCAAATCCTGATGCAGTTCCACCACCACCGTGCGCCCGGGTTGCTGCGCGATAAATTCCACCTTGGCTTGCCCGGAGATGGTCTGGTCCTCGGGATGCAACAGCACTTCCACTTCGTAATATGTAGCGCGGAAAGGAAATCCCTGCGGAGCCTGTGCCACTGCGGCTTTTGAACAAACCAATGATGCAGTCAGCACTGCCAGAAAGATGGGAAGCGCAGCGGGTAGCCGCTCGAACTTGGGCAAGAATCTGAACAAGAAAAGTACCTCGCTCGTAAAGGGACAACCCCAATCAATTCAGATACAAAATACGCAAATCCCGTTGCCCGCCCATAAAAGGTTACATCATCCGGGCGAAAATGTCCGCAGCGCGCTCGATCGCTCCTCCTGGGCCAAGTTTCGCGCGCACTTCCGCCAGCCCCGCTTTCGCCTCCTCGCGCGCATCGGGCGAATCCAGCAGACGCCGGACCTCCTGCTCCACCGACTCCGGCGTGAATTCGTCCTGAATTAATTCCGGCGCCACGCGCTTGCCGGCAATCAAATTCACCATGCCGATAAACGGCGTGCGAATCATGTGCCGCAAAATAGACGCAGTGACTGGCGCCACGCGATACACCACAACCATTGGCGTCCCCACCAGCGCAGCTTCAACTGTAGCTGTGCCGCTCGCGACAATCGCGCAATCGGCCGCAGCCAATGCGTTATACGTCGCGTTCTCCACCCGCTTGATCGGGATGCTGGGCTGCGCATAACGCGCGAAGAATTCGGCGCTAAGCCCGTGCGCCGCGGCGTGCACGAATTGCACGTTTCCCGCCAGAGCGACGCGTTCGCACGCGGCGATCACTCGCGCGTAATTCTGCGCGATCTCGTTCGGACGGCTGCCCGGAAGAATAGTCACGATCGGCCGCCCGGCATCCAGCCCCTGCTGCGCCGCAAATTCCGCGCGCGACATCGTCGCCCGCACCGTATCCACCAGCGGATGCCCCACATAATCCACCGGCACGCCTGCATCGCGGTAGATCTTCTCTTCGAACGGGAAGATCACCACCATGCGCTGCACCAGCCGCTTCACCACGTGCACGCGCCCCGCACGCCACGCCCACACCTGCGGACCAATAAAATATCCCACTGGAATTCCAGCTTTCTTGAGCCGCCGCGCCACGCCCAGATGCGTCCCCGGCGAATCCACCAGAATTGCCAGCGCCGCGCCGCGCTTCGCCGCCTCGCGCGCCAGGCGATTCTGCACTCCGATCACCGCGGGGATTTTGTGCAGCACTTCGGTGATGCCAACGACCGACACCTCGTGGTAGTCCGCGATAAGTTCCACGCCCGCTTCAGTCATGCGTGGCCCACCCATGCCAAAAAATTTCGCGCCCGTCCGCGCCCGCAGCGCCGTCGCCAGCCGCGCCGCGTACATATCGCTCGACGCTTCGCCTGCGGAAATTAAAACCTGGCGCTCACTCATCGAGCGAGCTCACACGCATTCGCTAACGAGAATCGCGACCGCGAGAAATCCTCACATAATGTTTGGGGCTGGCGTCGCGGCAATTCGGTGGGCAACGCGTCAGTCATCGGCAGGCAGCGGCTGCGAAAATCCCGGCGCATTCCCACTGGGGAGAGAAGCGATCAACTCCTGCTCCTTGTACTGAAGCTGGTAGAGACGGTAATAGATGCCGTGCAGCGCGAGCAATTCCTGATGCGATCCTTGCTCGCGCAGCCGGCCCTTATGAAACACAAGTATACGGTCCGCGTGCTGAATCGTGCTCAGTCGATGCGCAATCACCACCGCCGTGCGTCCCTTCAGCAAGCGGTCGAGCGCTTCGCGAATCATCAGCTCGGTCTTGGTGTCCACGCTGGACGTTGCTTCATCAAGAATCAAAAATTTCGGATCGTGCGCCAGCGCGCGCGCAAAGCTCACCAGCTGCCGCTGTCCCACCGAAAGCGTCGCGCCGCGCTCCGTGACGGGCGTAGCGACGCCCCCAGGCTGCGAGTCGAGAAACGCGCCGAGACCCACTTCGCGCAGCGCGCGCTCAGTTCCTGTGCGGTCAATGGTTGTTGTGCCGAGCTTGACGTTCGTTTCCAAGGTGCCCGTGAAAAGGAACGGGTCCTGCAATACAATTCCGAAAAGCCGCCGCAAATCCTGCACATCCAGTTCGCGGATGTCCACGCCGTCCAGCAAAATCTCGCCGCGCTGTATATCGTAGAATCGCAGCAGCAACTGGATGATCGTCGTTTTCCCCGCGCCGGTGTGGCCCACAATCGCCAGCGTCTGCCCCGGCTCTACGCGGAAGGAAACATCGCGCAGCACCCAATCCTCTTCCTTCGGCGTCGCGCCGCCGTGATACGCGAACCACACATTGCGAAATTCGATTTCGCCGCGCGGCGCTGGAAGCGCGTGAATCTTCGCGGGCGAAAAAATCGTCACCTGCTCGTCCAGCAACCTGAAAATGCGCTCGGAAGCCGCCATAGCGCTCTGCAAAATATTGAATTTCTCGCTCAAATCCTGAATCGGCCGGAAAAATCGCTGCGCGTACATCATGAAAGCGATGACGACCTCGATGTCTAAAGTCCCGTTGATCACGCGCGTGCCCCCGACCCAGCAAAGTAACGCGATGCCCGCGAAACTGAGGAATTCGACGCCAGGATAAAAGAACGCGAAGGCGTCGATCGCATCCTTATACGCCACCATGTGGATACGATTCAGTTCCTCGAATTTTGTCCGCGATTTACGTTCGCGATTAAAGAGTTGGACTACGGCCATGCCGGTTACATGTTCCTGGAGAAAAGCGTTGATTCGGGCGATGGCCGTACGAATGCGGCGATTGGCATCGCGTACTCTGTTTCTAAAAACATATGTGAGCAAAATCATCAAAGGCAACGGCGAGAAAGCCGCGAAGGCCAGGGGCCGGCTCCACTTGAAAAGCACGATGGCCAACGCAAAAAGCAGAACGAAATCGTTCAGCATCGCGACCACGCCTGAGGCAAAAAGATCATTCAGTGCGTCCACATCTGTTGTAGCCCGTGTCACTAGACGCCCGATCGGGCTGCGGTCAAAGAAACTCATCGGCAAGCGCTGCAGATGCTCAAAGATCTCTCTGCGCAAGTCGAACATAGTTTGTTGCCCGATCCACTGCATGATTCGGACTTGCACGTACTGCAATCCAAAACTCGCAAGGATCGACCCGGCGTATTCCAGCGCTACTCGCAGTAAGCCTGTCAACGCCACCGTCCGAGAGATCGTGCCTTCGAAACCCGGAACGATATAGTGCCCGATGCCGACAGCGAATAGGTACGGTCCGGCAAGCTCCATTGCCGTGATTCCTAGCGTGAACGACACAGCCACCACCACTTGCAGCCGGTACGGACGCAGATACTGCACCAAACGCCGCGTCAGCTGCGAGTCGTAGAGCTTGCCTAACTTCTCTTCTTCGCGAAAATCGCTCATTCGCGTTCCAGCTCTTCCTCCAGCGTCTGTTTCTGATTCAAATCCGCGTAATATCCGCCCAGCGCCAGCAGCTCTTCGTGCGTCCCGCGTTCGATAATGCGCCCGTCGCGCAACACCACGATTTGATCCGCATTTTTCACAGTGGATACTCGATGCGAAATCAAAATGGACGTGCGCGCGCGCATCACGTCGCGCAAGCGACGCAGAATGCGCTCTTCGGTATCGGTGTCCACGCTCGACAAAGCGTCATCCAGAATCAGAATTTTCGGCTGGCGCAACACCGCTCGCGCGAGTGACGTCCGCTGTTTCTGCCCGCCGGAAAGCGTGATGCCGCGCTCGCCGACCATCGTGTCGTAGCGCTGCGGAAAACTCTGTATCTCGCCGGAAATGCTCGCGATCTCCGCGGCTTCCAGAATATGTTCTTCCAGCGCGGTGTTCACGCCAAACGCGATGTTCTCGCGCAAAGTGTCGCTGAAAAGAAACGTATCTTGCGGCACGTACCCGATCGCTCGCCGCACCTCCGCCAGCGGATAATCGCGAATCGAGCGGCCATCCAGGAACAAAGTCCCCGGCGGCGCATCCCACAGCCGTGCAATCAGCGCCGCAAGCGTGGATTTGCCGCTCCCCGTCGGTCCCACGATCGCCAGCGTCGAGCCAGCCGCCACATGCAAATTAATGTCGCGCAGTACCGGCCCGCCGCTAGTCCCATCTTCGTTCCGCGCACTCGGATACGTAAAAGTCAAATTCCGGAATTCGATTTCTCCGCGTATCGAAGATTCCGCCGCAG
>Ga0182024_10005349_pt1 | contig 28851 bp, 17 predicted proteins | sample P32metaG_FD_120480 | JGI IMG/M metagenome (GOLD analysis project Ga0182024, IMG submission 120480) | Permafrost microbial communities from Stordalen Mire, Sweden - P3-2 metaG (Illumina Assembly) | ecosystem: Environmental > Terrestrial > Soil > Wetlands > Permafrost | place: Sweden: Stordalen...
CCCGCGTCTCCACCGGCTCGCCCTGGCCGGACGGCAGCCCATGCCCCCTCGGCGATGTGCTGATCGCCAGCGGCGAGGACGGCGCGGCCGACACGCTCGTGCCGCGGCTGGTCAACCATGGGGCGGACCTGAAGCGCGTGCATTTTGTGGATGGCTTTCGCGGCACACGGGAAAGGCCTCAGCATCGCCTGTTCACGCTCCGCGACCTGCCGGCACTGGAGCAGGCGCTGCAGCAGCGGACGCAGACGAGGCTGGTGATCGTCGATCCGGTGTCGGCCTTCATGGGGTACATGGGCGGCAACGACAATGTCGCCGTCCGCGGGCTGCTGTCGCCGTTGCAGGAGTTGGCGCAACGCCGTGCCGCGGCGTTCATCCTCATCACCAACACGCGCAAGTCGGCGGCGGCCAGCGCCGTTCAGGCCGTCATCGGCTCAGTGGGTCTGGTGGCGGCGGCGCGGGCGGCCTGGTTGTTGACCCGGGACGGCAACGACCCGGACCGTCGGCTGTTCACCGTCGCGAAGAACAATCTCGGGCAGGACCGTTTCGGCTACGCCTGGCGATTGGCGGAAGGGCGCGTCCAATGGGAGCCGCAGCGCCTGGACCTGACCGGCGATGCCGCCCTGGCCGACGGCGGGGCGCTGTCGGGCGAACGGGGCGCTGCGACGCGCGAGGGCCTGGCGGCGGCGTTCCTCGCCGACTTCCTCAAGGACGGCCCCCGGACCTGGTCGGCGGTCGAACGGGCCGGCAAGGCGGCCGGGCACAAGCCGGGGACCCTGGAGCGGGCCCGCTGCAAGGACGCCGAGACTTTCCGGCTCGGCGGCCGCAAGGGGCGCTGGTTCTGGCGGCTGACCGGCGACTCCCGCAATGAGCCGGTGCCTGATGCCGATGAGGCTCTGAGCCTCGACTTTGATAATCTGGTCTTACCCGACTTGTGAGCTTTCGTGATTCTTGCGGAGAAGCACGGCATTCGACGGCGCGGGGGGGGTATGTATCGCGCAAATGCCGAAGTTTGATTTCTGAGCTGAAAATCGCGGTGACAAAATGTCCAAAAGGCCCCAAAATCGGCCCTGGCGCGGGTGAAAATCAAACTTCAGCATGAGAGCCGAAAATGATGCCGAAGTTTGAGTTTGGAGGTGGGAAGATTGGAAGTTTGACATGGCCGTTCAATCACACCCGAGCCGGCTTGGGGATTTCGGAATTGACTAGCCCGTCGTTTCGTCATTGTCGACACCTCGCAAGCTACCTGCAGCGGCCCCAACAGGGCTTGGTACGGATTTTGACTGCTCAAGCCTTGGGCAGTGCTGTGGTCTTGCGAGGACGGCGGATGGCAAAAAGCGCGGAGCTGGTGAAAGGTTCTCGGTTTGTGGTCCTGGCGTCGGTGTGCATCGTCATCGCCGGCCTGTACTTTGCCCAAGATGTGTTCATTCCGCTGGCGTTGGCGGTCCTTTTCACCTTCATTCTAAGCCCGCTGGTCAAGCGGCTGGAACGGTTGCACCTGCCTCGGGTGCCGGGCATCCTCCTTGTGATCGCATTAGGCTTGGGCCTGGTGGCATTCATCGCCTATGAGTTGGCTACCCAGGTCGTTGAGGTCGCCGAGCAATTGCCAACGTACAAAGGGGAGATTCGCAATAAACTGAACGGCATTCGGGGAACGGGGAAACTGCAGAAGATATTCGAGGACGCCAAGGACACGGTCATGCCGTCGACCGCTCCGGCCACCATGCCCAGCACCAACCCAGTCGCAACGACGGTTCGACCCTCCGACTCGGGCGCGTCTGTGCCGCCGGGCGAACCGTATACATCCCAGCATCCCTTGCCGGTGCAACCGGTGACCACGGCAACGCCGGTGCAGACCGCCTGGGAATGGGTCAGCGGAGCGCTCCATCCGTTGGCCACGGCCTTCCTGGTGATTGTCTTTGTCATCTTCATGCTGCTCAACCAGGAAGACCTGCGCGATCGAATGATCCGCCTGGTTGGCGCCGGACAGCTTAACACCACGACCCAGGCGGTCACCGACGCCGCCGAACGCATCAGCCGATATCTCTTTTCGCTGGCGGTGGTCAATCTATGCTACGGCCTGGCGGTGGCGCTGGGATTGTGGCTGATTGGCAAGCTCTTCGGCGGGGGGCAGCCGTTCCCCAACCCCTTGTTCTGGGGCCTGCTCTGCGGCGTGAGCCGGTTCGTGCCCTATGTGGGCATCTGGGCAACAGCGGCATTGCCGGTCGCCCTCTCGTTTGGCCTGTTCCCGCACTACGGGGTGTTCTTCGCTACGCTCGGCATGTTCCTCGCTTACGAGACGGTGGTCGCCCAGTTCATCGAGCCTTACTTCTACGGCTCCCGCACCGGCATGTCGACGATCGCGGTCCTGGTGTCGGCAGTCTTCTGGACCTGGCTTTGGGGCCCGGTGGGGCTGCTTCTCAGCACCCCGCTCACGGTGATCCTCGTGGTGATTGGCAAGTATGTGCCGCAGTTGCAGTTCCTGGACATTATCCTGGGCGACGAACCGGTGCTGGAGCCGCCGGTGCGGATCTACCAGCGTTTGCTGGCGCTGGACGCCGAGGAGGCGGCCGACCTGGCGCGAGAATACTTAAAATCGCGCCCGATCGAAGAAGTGTTCGGCCAGATCCTGCTGCCGGCCCTGGCCCTGGCCGAGCAGGACCGGCACAGTGGGAACCTCGACGCCGAGCGCGAGGCATTCGTCCGGCAGAACATGCGCGACCTGGTGGAAGAATTGAGCGAGCTCAATCGCGAGCGACTCCGGGAAGGGCCCAAACGCGCCAATGAAGGCGAGAAGCAGGCGGCCTTGGCGGCCCATGGCAGCGCCGAAGAAAACGGTCACTTCGTTCTTCCCAAGGGTTGCACCGTCAACGTGGTTTGCCTGCCCGCCCACGACGAATCCGACGAAATTGCCGGCAAGATGCTGGCCGAACTCCTGGCCGACCGCGGCTATTGCGCCTTCGCCGCTTCCAACGACAGGCTCGCCAGCGAGATGATGGGGATCGTGGAATCCCGCAAGGCCCACCTGGTGGTGATCTCCGCCTTGCCGCCCGCGGCAACCGCACACGCCCGATACCTGTGCAAGAGGCTGCACGCGAGCTCTCCAGAGATCAATATGATCGTCGGGCTTTGGACGGCCAATGGTGATTTGAGCAAGGCGAAGGACCGCATCACCTGCGATCGGTCGGTGACGCTGACAACCGACTTTGCCGATGCTCTGCACCAGATCCAGCAGTTAAGCCAACCGGTGATAGTCGATGCGAACAACCACGCCCCGGAAACGGCGCCGGCAGGTTCCTAACGTTTAACGTTACGGTCGTTCCCGGAGGCGGGAACGCTTGTCCCCATCGGCTTGCTGGTTTTCTCGCTTGGATCGCCAGGTTGCCGATAATGATCGGCGCGGCGAGTCGCGAGCAGACACAGTACCCGAATCGCGGCAATGAAAGGGACTGCGTTTGAGCAATCCAAGCAATCGAGGTTAGTTTGCCGTTGGCGGTACGCCATGATAGTTTTGCGTTCGAAGCTCGCAACGAAATCGCCGGTTTCATGTTTAATCACCTTGGAATCAAGGAGTTGCAATCGTGGCTTGGTCAGTCGCCGATCTACCTTCGCGCTCGCGTCCCGCGCCCGTGATGCGGGAAATCCCCTCCAGGGCCAGCCTGGCCGCCCGCGGTTCCTCCGCGCTGGACAGTTCCCTGGACCGCTGCCGCGCCGCCCTGATCGGCAAGCAGGCGGCCGAAGGCTACTGGGTCGGCGAGCTCCAGGGCGACAGCATTCTGGAATCCGAGTTCATCCTGCTCAAGTTCATCCTCGGCCAGGAGGCCGACCCGGACCTGCCCTCAATTGCCAACTACCTTCGCCGCTTGCAGCAGGATGACGGTGGGTGGAATTTATTCCCCGGCGGGCCGCCGGACCTTTCGGGGACGGTGAAGGCGTATTTCGCACTCAAGCTGATGGGCGACGATCCCCGCTCGCCGCATATGACGGCGGCGCGCGGCCTGGTCCGCAAAATGGGCGGGGCCGAGAAGTGCAACAGCTTTACCAAGTTCTACTTCGCCTGCCTGGGCCAGATCAGCTTTGACGCGTGCCCGAGCATCCCGCCGGAGATCGTTTTCCTGCCCAAGTGGGTCTACTTCAACCTGTACCACGTGTCGGCGTGGACGCGCACGATGATCCTGCCGCTGGGGATCGTCACAACCCTTCGGCCCGTTCGCCACTTGCCGGCGCAACTGGGCATACCCGAGTTATATCTGGACCGCGCCGCGGCCAATCGCCTGGCGGAACCGCTGAGCGGGTTCCCACGCGATTGGCGCGAGCTGTTCCTGCGGGTTGACGAAGTGCTGAAAGCGTACAATCAGACGCCGATGCAGTGGCTTCGAGATTTGGCCATCAAAAAGGCCGAGCAGTGGCTGCTGGAACATCTGGACGGATCCGAGGGCCTGGGGGCGATCTTCCCGCCGATGGTTTACATCCTGATCGTCTTCCGCATCCTGGGATATGCCGACGACCATCCGCGCGTGGTCCTGGCCCACAAGCACCTGCGCGATTTTTTCATTAGGGAAGCTGACACAATCCGCATCCAGCCGTGCATGTCGCCGGTATGGGACACGTCGCTGGCGCTGCATGCGTTGGCCGAGTCAGGCGTGACGCACGAGGCGGGGCCGGCACAGCGCGCCACGGATTGGCTGTTGAGCAAAGAATGCCGGGTCGCTTCCGACTGGCAGAAGAACTGCCCCGGCGTCGAGCCGGCGGGATGGTTCTTCGAGTTCGAAAACCCGCATTACCCCGACGTGGACGACACCGCCATCGCCACCATGTGCTTGAAGCGGGCCGGCGGCCCGCGCGCCCAGGCGGCGGTCGAACGCGGCCTCAACTGGCTGCTGGCGATGCAAAACAGAGACGGCGGGTGGGCCGCCTTCGACCGCACCGTGGACCGGCCCATCCTGGAAAAAGTCCCCTTCGCCGATCACAACGCCATGCAGGACCCAAGCTGCCCCGACATCGTGGGCCGGGTCTTCGAATGCCTCGGCCATTGCGGCCTGCGCCCCGACCACCCTGCCGTCCGGCGCGGCATCGCCTTCGTTTGCAAGCACCAGGACGCGGACGGCGCATGGTGGGGCCGCTGGGGCGTCAACTACGTCTACGGCACCTGGCAGGTGCTCACCGGCCTGAAAGCCGTCGGCGCAGACATGAGCAGCGACTACACCCGAAAGGCCGCCGACTGGCTGCGGAACTGCCAGAAGCCGGATGGGAGCTGGGGCGAAACCGCCCAGAGCTACGAAGACGCCAGCCTGAAGGGAAAAGGCCCCAGCACGGCGTCGCAGACCGCCTGGGGCGCGATGGGCCTGATGGCCGTCGCCGGCGCCGGGAGCAAGGACGACCCCGCCATCGCTCGAGCCATCCGCTGGCTCATCGACACCCAGGCCGCCGACGGCGCCTGGGACGAGCACTGGTACACCGGCACCGGCTTCCCCAAGGTCTTCTACCTCAAGTACCACCTTTACCGGCACTATTTCCCGCTGACCGCGCTGGCGCGCTTCAAGAGGCTGGGCGGGGAATGATTTTATCGGACGTATTTTCTTTACTTTTGGATTTCTTTTGGTAACACTACCAGCCCATCGGTTGCGCCTTGAAGGTCAAATGGGTCTTTCAGGGCGTTTTTTCGGGACAGAATGGGTGTACGCAGGCAGTTGGCATGCTGCGCCGCCCAGGACAAAGACCAGGGGCCGCATTCGGGCAAAAATGCGGCATAGCCGAGCTTCCCCTGGCTTGCACATGGAGGTGCCGTCATGGATGTCGGTCACAAATCTTTTCATTTTTCCCTCGGGTTTTCGCCTCGAAACTTAAGCTTGCGTCAACTGGCATCGCGCTGCATTCTGGCGGCTTCGTTGCCGCTCGCGATCGCGGCGGTAGGGGCCATCCCGGCGGTATGCCGGGCCCAGGCGACCGATTCGGCGCCGGAAATCGAAAACGCCAAGCACACCTTCGAGGGCGTGGTCCTTGATAAGACCTACGTCCGCAGCGGCCCGAGCGACACCTTCTACCCCACGCAGAACATCGAAAAGGGGGCGACCGTCATCGTGGTGGCCAAGAAGGGCAACTGGCTGAAGATCCAGCCGCCGGACGGGAGCTTCTCCTACATCCAGAAGGCGTTTGTCAACAAGTACGGCGATGGGAAGAACGGCAAGGTCACCACGCCGGCACTCATCGTCCGGGCTGGGAGCTCTGTTCAGCCGCAGTTGCAGTGGGCCGTGCAAACCAAGCTCGACATCGGGCAGGATGTGACGATCCTGGGCGAGGAAAACGAGTACTTCAAGATTCGGCCACCGGAGTCGGCTTACCTGTACATCAAGGCTGACGAAGTCAAGCCGGTGCGGGTGCTGCCCAAATCGGGCGAGCGTCCGGCAGACCCGCCGGAACTGACCAGTTCCGAGCCGACCGTTCCGGTCGCGCCGCCCCATCCGGAAGTGCGGGTGACCCGGCCGCCGCGGGAAGAAGCGCCGCAGACGCTCCCCTCGGAGGTTGCGAGCGATTTGCCGGTCACCGCCCCGAGCGGCTTGGATACGGTCACGCGGCTTCAGAAGCTGGAAGCGGACTTTGCCGCCGCCAGCAGCATGCCGCTGGCCGAGCAGCCGATCGACGCTCTGCTGGCCGGCTACGAGGGCCTGGCGTCATCGCCGACGGTCCCGGAGCCCACCCGCAAGATGGCCGATGCCCGTGCCGCCACATTGAAAGCCCGCGCCGAAGCCCGCGAGCAGTTCCTCGCCTTTCAGAAACAGCAGGCGGAGGCGGCATCGAAGATGCAGGCCCAGGCGGCCGAGCGAACCGAAATCGAGGAGCGCATCAAGAAAATCGACGTCCGCGTTTACGCCGCCGTCGGCGCCCTCCGTGCCAGCAGCCTGCAGGTCGGCATCGGCCCGGCGTCGGCGCGCACGACGCTGTACCGTCTAACCGACCCGGCCACCGGCCGGACGGTGGTCTATCTGCGCACCGCCGACCCCAGGTATGCCGATTTGCTAGGCCAGTTTATCGGCGTCAAGGGGGATATCACGTCCGATGCGCAACTCAACCTCAAGGTGATCAATCCAACCGTGACTGAAACCGTAGATCCCGCGATGGTCAACGGCAGCGTGGCTGCTGAGATCGTCCCGCCGAGCCTCGCGGCTAAAGCCCCGACCGCCAGCGCAGGCGCCGGGGACTAAACAAGGAGTGGCCTAACCTCCTGCGCCAGCAGTTGCAGGCATTCCCGCGTTGCCTCGCAAGACAATCCTGGCCAGCGGACTTCCAGGTTAGCCACGTCATAGGGGCAGTATTCGTGCAGGACTTGCAGTTGCCGGGCAACCGTTTCAGGGCCTCCCACGATGAAGTTGATCGGGTGTGTGCAAAGGTCCTGGACTCGGGCGGGCTCTCTCATTCCCGCGGCGATCTTGCCTTCATTCTGAAAATGGCGCCAAAGCGCTCTCAAGGCGGGCTCGATCCGTTTGAATGCCGTTGCATCGTCGTGGGCGACGTGAACCGGGCGGTTCGCTGCCACGAGGCCGGCGCCGCCTGCGTTGCGATACGCGGCAACATACTGGCGGTACTGGTCCGGCGTCCGCAAATGGGAAAAGAGCATGTTCAAGCCGAGCCGCCCGGCGATTCCCGCCGCCGCCACGCTGTTTGCCGCCACCCAGCAGCGTGATGCCAGATCCGCCGGAGGCACCGGCAGCAGGCGGGGCGAAGGTCCATCGGCACGGCACTTCCAGGCGGCGATGATCTGCCGCATGCCGGCTTCGAAGCGCTCGTGACGCTCGGCATCTTCCGTGACCGCAAGCCCGAACAGGCCGAACTCTTCGGGCGTGCTGCCGCTGCCGAACCCGAAGGCGCTGCGTCCGCGCATGAGCAGGTCGGCCACCGCACATTGCTCGGCGACGGCCAGCGGGTGATGGAGGTTGAGACAGACGACCGCCGTTCCCAGCCGAATGCTGCGAAGGCGCTCGGAGAGGTGGAGGGCGAGCAGCAGCGGCACCGGCAAATGCCCCTGGTGAACGTGGGCGTGATGCTCGGCAAACCAGGCGTAGTCGAACCCGAGACGGTCGGCCAGTTCGGTCTGGGCCGCCACCTCCGCGTAAACCTCGGCCGACGGCCGGTCACGCGGGCCCTCCACGTGGTCGGTGATACCGAATGCGATCATTGAATTGACGTTACTTCGATCAGCAGCTTCAGTCTACTCCGGCGGCGCCAAGAGCGATCAGCCTTGCCCATGCATGCATCACTCCCCACGCCTACCCCCAACTCCCGTTTCTCCACTCTAGCTTACCATGCGCAGGTCCGCGTCGTCGCGCCCGGGGTTGTGGAAGCGGATGCGCTTCTTGTGGGCTTCCTCGAGGTGCTCGAGATATTGCCGAAGCGCCTCCTCGTCAAACTGCGCGAGGAAACCCGGCTGGGCGGTGATGTTGAGTTTCCGAATGTCCTCGATGAGTTGACGTTTGTTCATGGCACCTTTACGTTGGCTGATTAGAACGAGCGGACAACACCCGGCGAATCCAATGCTTCCTTCGGCGCTGCGGACTGCCGGCCTCAGCGACAAGCATGCAGGTTCAAATCGGACCATCCGGCCCAATCGCTTGAGCCTGCGGCCGGATGGGCCATAATGTCTTTGTACTGCGGCACTATTGCCTTGATCCGATAACCTGATCCAAGGCCCGTCAGGCCTGCCCGGGATTAGCCAAATGGCCCTCCTTGGGCGCCTCGAACGGGCTTGCCCTGAGCTTGTCGAAGGCCCTGCCCTGAGCTTGTCGAAGGGGGCCTCTTTGGCGGCGGAATACTCAACGATGCCCGATCTACAACCGCAAACGTCGTCCAGCAGCCCCCTCAACCGCCCAGCGAGCCTGCCATCCGAGCAGGATGACGCGCTGTCCCGGCTCACCAAAATGTCCACCACGGCGGGCGTGGGCAGCGGCGATTACGTCGCCATCAACACCCTCGCCATCGCCGCGACCCTCCTGGGTCTGGGATCTCTGATCGTGCCGCTGCTGGGGCCCTACGTGCTGCAAGTCATTCCCCTGGCCGCCATCGTCGCGGGGCTGGTGGCCTGGCGGCAAATCCAGCGCAGCAACGGCACCCAGACCGGGAAGGGATTGGCACTGGCAGGCATGGCGCTGGCGCTGCTCGCCGGCGGGGGAACGCTCCTGGCCAAGGGGGTGACCGCATTGAAGTACGCCCCCGAGACGCGCGCGATCTCAATTATCGTCCAGAAGTTGGGCAACGAACTCGCCGAGGCGGCGGCGGCTACTCCGCCGCCGAGCAGTCAGCCCACCTCAGAGCCGGCCATCAAGTCGCCGGAGTACATCGACCGCATGATCCAAGCCGACCGGCACTATCACAACGCCTACCTCATGTTCAGCGACAGGTTCAGGGGCCGGGTGAGCGAGCAGAAGTTCATCGAATTCTGGTCGCAGCTCCACCGATCGACGGGTGGCGTCCGCTCTATGGAATGGAACGGGAACATCGACTTCACCACCGATACCGGGTCGGGGGCCCCGCAGGCACTCCTCTTTGCCTTGATGCGCCTCAAGAACTCCAACGAGGTGCTGCGCGAAGGAATGGTGTTCACCAAGGAGGTCAAAGACTGGGAAATCGACGATATTCCCAGCCTGTTCCAGGAGCCGAAGTCTCGCAAGAAGCAGTGACCTTCTACTAAAGCTCCCACTTCCTCGGGTCCGATAACACAGTTACACCCCGGCTCGGGGCGCGGCCGTTATGGCCTTTCGTCGGCTGGTCGATTACGACGAATAGGACAAAGCGATGCTGTCGCTCCGCCCGGTGCCGCAGTTGGCTTTTCGACGCGGAGCGCGAAGGGAAGAGTAAATGTGTGACTCCGTGAACCGCCTACTCCGCGCCAAAGCGCCGGCATGCCCCGGCGCCTTTGCGGGTTGGCGCTGGCACGGAACGGCCAAACTGGCGGCAGCATTCCTGGCCGTCGGGCTGGCGGGCGGCTGCACCGACAAGCTCCCCATGACCACCGGCCAGACACTGGCCCATCGCTATCGCGGTACGGCCGATAACGACCTGGGAGTGACGCCGCAGCGGTTCAACACCACGGGGCTGTCACAGGACGCCGCGCCTTCAGTTGCGCCCCCGACCGGTTCAGGCTCAACGCCGTCGAACTTGGTGCAGGCGCCGGCCCAGAATAGCGCGCCTCCCGAATCGCACCAGGCCTCGCAGGCGCCAGCGCCGCCGCGCGACGTCGATCCGACCTGGACGACGGGGAAATTCGCCGGGGTGGACGATCCGTTCGGAGAGCCGGACGCACCTTCCAGGGGCGTCAATGTGTTCGGCGAATTGGACGGCGCCCCGCCGCCCAAGGCCGGCGTCGCGAACGACGCCGGCTTCCAGCAGCACACTTTCACCGACGAAGGCGCCGACGCCGACGTCTGCGTCGACCCGACCGGGAAGTGGCTGCTCTATTCCAGCACGCGCCACAGCGAGCACCCCTACATCTACATGCAGCGGGTGGACGGGACCAGCGTCATTGAGCTGACCGGCGATGCCGGCGGCGACGCCTACCCCTGCTTCAGCCCCGACGGCAAGCAGATCGCCTTCGCCAGCACGCGCTCCGGGCCGTGGCAGATCTACCTGATGGACAGCGACGGCCGCAACATCGTCCAGGTCACCAGTGGCACCATGCAGTGCGTCCACCCCAGCTTCAGCCCGGACGGAACCCGGCTGGTTTATGCCGCCATCGGGTCGAAAAGCAATCAGTGGGAACTGTGGACGGCCAACCTGTCCACCAACGAAAAACGGATGATCGGTTACGGGCTGTTCCCGCGCTGGTCGCCGGACAAGACCGTCGACCGGATCGCGTTCCAGCGGGCGCGGCAACGGGGGAGCCGATGGTTCAGCCTGTGGACGCTCGACCTGATTGAAGGTGAAAGCCACCGGCTGACCGAGATCACCGCCAGCGCCAATGCTGCCATCATCGCGCCGGCCTGGAGCCCGGACGGGAAACGCCTGACGTTCGCGACGATCGTCGAGCCGGCCGCCGCTGCCAGCGGGGATGTCGGCCGGCGCTCCCGCGGCGCCGCGCCCAAGCCGGCGCGGCACGGCCGGCAGGACATCTGGACCATCAACGCCGACGGCAGCAACCGGCAACGTCTGACCGATGGGAACGGGACCAACCTTTCCCCCTGGTGGGCGCCGGACAACCGGGTTTATTTCATCAGCGACCGCGGCGGCGCCGAATGCGTCTGGTCGGTCCGTGCCGACCCCGCACGCGACCCGGCCGTCGTGGCGCAGCAGAAGGCCGATGCGCCGGACAAGGGCGCCGCCGCCGCGACCGACCCGCGCGACGCGGGGCAATAACTACAGGCTTCAAGGAAGAAGCAATGACTATCCAGAAACCCAGGCGTACCCGACGCCTTAAATCGGCCCTGCTCCTGACCTGCGCCGCGGCATGCGTGCCGCCCGGATGCGCCAAGCCTCCGGAATACGGAACAGAAGTGCCGCTGATCGTCCCCGGCAACCGGGGCGAGGTCTGGGCGGTGGCCCCCGCGATCAACTTGAGCGGCCAGCGCGAAGTCGATCCGCTCTTGCAGTCGGACATCCTCTATCAGCAGTTGCAGGAGGTCCGCGGGCTCACGGTCATCCCCGTGGACCGGGTTGTGGAGGCGTACGCCGGCTTGAAGATCCAGAAACTCCAGTCGCCAGAACAAGCCTCGCTGGTTTGCGAGGCGCTGGGCTGCGACGCCCTGGTGGTCCCGACGGTCACCGCCTACGACCCGTACGACCCGCCCAAATTCGGGGGGTCGCTGGCGGTATTCCACCGCACCGCAGTTCCGCACGAGCAGAACGTCAATCCGAGCGACCTGGCTCGTGCAGCGGCGCCGCCGGCGGGCGAACCGCCTGCGCCAATTGCCGGCAATGCCAACGTCAACCAGGCCATCGGTATGTTCGATGCCAACAACGGCAGTGTCCGCGATGCCCTGTTCGGCTACGCCAAGGGGCGTAATGACCCGCTCGGCCCGCTGGGCCAACGCGAGTATCTGGTGAGCATGGACCGATACACAGGGTTCGCCTACCACACGCTGATCGAGCAGTTGTTCCGAACGACCGGCAGGCCCCCTAAGGCCTAGTTCGGTTGAGTCGATGAAAGAAATGGCAGCGGTCCAAACCCGGCCGCATCCCACAAAGCCTTCCAGGAGAGTGCATGCCGCTAATCCCGCAAGACCCCAAGAAGCGCCCCACGCCCGATAAGGCGGCGTCGCCGGCGGCGCCGGAAACCCACACCCTCAGCCTGGTGAAGGGCGGGCACCATTTCTGTTTCCGCTACGGCACCGGCGACGAGCCGCAGGTGCTGGAAGCACTGGTGGAAATGGTGCATCGCCGCGAGCTGAAGTTCGACTGGTTCGACGCCGCCGTGCTGTCCCACCAGCTCGGGCAGCATTTGGCCAAAGAATTAAGGGCATATTTGCCGAAGAAAGCAGCGTAGCAGTGGTTATCTGACGAACCTCGCCGAAGCGCCGTCGGCGAGAACAGGGCTCCACCTCGATCCCTTTACTTTGACGGGGCAATCTGGTCTCTCGCCTGTAGAGGGAATGCGAGTATCCTTCTCTCGTCAGTCACTACTGCGCCTGTGGAACGAGGATCGTCCCACGAGCGGGCTAACCGGAAACGCCGGCCGGTTGGCAATTATTACAGGTCTGGTCCTTAGTACCATGCACCGGTACCTATGAACAGTGTAACCGCTTCCCCCGCCGCCTCACCGACTGCCCCCGAAGAGGCGCGGGACCCCCAGGCCGATCGGCAGGCCCCGTTGAGTCTCGAGATCCCCCCAGGCCCGGCCCCCAACGAGTTCCCGGGAAAGGCCGCCAGGCCTGAGAAACATTTTACTCCGCTCGTGCAGCAGTTCCTCAACTACCTGCACCTGGAGCGGCACTTCAGCGACTATACGGTCAAGAGCTACGGCGCCGACCTGGTCCAGTTCGGCCAGTTCCTGGCCGGCGAGATAGGCCAGCCGGTCGGCGCCGCGGCGCCGGCCGAGAAGGTCGCCCCCCCCGAGATCGACGCCCGCTCGCTCAAGTGCGAGCCGCTCGCCATCCGCGAGTTCCTCGCCTACCTCTACGGCCAGAACTACACCAAGAGCACCACGGCGCGAAAGCTGGCCACGCTGCGGAGCTTCTACAAGTTCCTCATCCGCCGCGGCATGGTCTCGGTGAACCCCCTAAGCACCATCCGCACGCCCAAGCAGGACAAACGCCTGCCCAAGTGCCTGGACCTGGAACAGGTGCAGAAGCTGCTGGAGGCCCCCGGCGACAACGACCTGCTGGCCGCCCGCGACAAGGCCATGCTCGAGGTCCTCTACTCCAGCGGCATCCGCGTCAGCGAGCTGGTCGAGCTGGAGCTGGCCGACATCGACCTGATCGAAGGCGTCCTCCGCGTCCGCGGCAAGGGTCGCAAAGACCGCCTCACGCCGATCGGCAGCCAGGCGATCAAGGCCCTGCAGCGCTATTTCGAGCATCGCTCGACCGATGTGAAGAGCCAGGGCCGTTGCGCCAGCCGCGTCTTCCTCAACAAGCACGGCGAGACGCTCAGCACGCGTTCGGTCCGCCGCAAGCTCGACAAGTACCTGGTCGAGGCCGGCCTCGACCCCGGCATCAGCCCGCACACGCTGCGTCATAGCTTCGCGACGCACCTGCTCAACAACGGCGCCGACCTGCGCAGTGTCCAGGAACTGCTGGGTCATCAGAGCCTGAGCACGACGCAGATCTACACGCACCTGAGCACCAGCCGGATGAAAGAAGTCTACGACGCCGCCCATCCGCGAGCCGACGTGAGCACGGTCGGCGGCGCCTACCCGCACCCTTCAGCCCCACCACAGGGAGCCGCGACGGGAGAGGCAGCTCGCCCTTTCTACCCCGCTAAGGCGGGTTGAGCGGGACGCTGCGCTGGTTGATAATGTTTGAGTCAATCCCAAGGCCCGCCCGTGTATCGGGCGGGCCTTTTCTGTCGCGGCCGGCATACCAAAACCTGAAAGACCCGTCCCTCCCCACCAGCTTGTGCACAACATTCGCTTGTGGCTCAGTGTCGGCGGTTTTGCGGGAGTTTTGTGACAATCACGGGTTCGTCCGAAAGATGAGATCTGAAATGCCTGCGGCATTCCTGGCCGCTTCGGACAGCGCCAGATCTACCAACTGGCGATTGGGCGAGAGGGAGCAGACCGGGTCGGTGTTGGCTGGGTCGCCGGTGAGGAGGGCGGCCTGGCAGCGGCAGCCACCGAAGTCGATCTCGCGGCGGTCGCAGGAGCGGCAGGGCTCGGGCATCCAGGCGGTACCGCGGAAACGCTGGAAGGCGTCGGAGTCGCGCCAGATCCATTCCAGACTATGATCGCGAACGTTGGAAAAGGACAGCGAACGGATTTCGCCCGCGGTGGGGCAGGGGAGGACGTCGCCCACCGGGTTTACGGCGAGGTAGCGCTTGCCCCAGCCGTTCATGCAGGGCTTTGGACGGTAGTCGAAGTAGTCCGGGATGACATAGAGCACGTCCATGACGCCCTTGAGGCGCTGCTGGGCTGCGGATGCCGCTCGGGCGGCGTCTTCGACCTGCGGTCGAGCGGGAAGAAGGGCGGGGCGGTTAGACCTGGCCCAGCCGTAGTATTGTGCGCTGGCCAGCTCGAGCCGGCGTGCGCCGAGCTCTTCGGCGAGCGCGATGATGTGGTCGACACGGTCGATGTTGTAACGGTGGAGCACCACGTTGACTGTCAGGGGCAAGCCAAGGGCGCGGGCCCGCCGGGCCGCTTCGACTTTCCTGTCGTGGGCGCTGGCACCGGCGATAGAGTCCGCCAGTGCCCGCTGGTCGGACTGGAAACTGATTTGGACGCTGTCGAGTCCGGCGGACTTCAGCGCGGCGGCGCGCTGCGGCGTGAAGCCGACGGCGCTGGTGATCAGATTAGTGTACAAGCCGGCCTCGCGGGCGGCGGCGATCAGCAGCTCCAGGTCGTGGCGGGCCAGTGGCTCGCCGCCGGAGAACAGGGCATGGAGTACGCCGATACCGGCTGCTTCGCCAAGCACGCGACGCCATTGCTCGGTGGAGAGTTCCGTGCCGGAAGGAAATGCCGCAGGGTTCGAGCAATAGGGGCAATGCAGCGGACAACGATACGTGACCTCGGCGACCAAGCCAATGGGACGCGGCGGACTCGTGGGCCGGGACGCGGCCGTGGTGGCCGGGAGCGGCAGCGGGAGGTCCGCATCGGGCGCGGAGTCACGGGCGGCGGGCTCCGTCGCGATCGTCCAGTCCACCAGCATCCGGCCGCGCAGGCGATGCAGGTATCGCACCACGTCGGAGCGGAGCTTTTCTTTCGGCACCTGGAACTTTCGACAGAGGGCATCGACGATCCGGCCCAGTTGGCGTTGTCCGTTACACAGGCTCAGGATGGCTGGACCCGGACCGGTCAGTTCGACCATCGCTTCGGGAAACAGAAGCAGCGGCTGGCCGGTGAGCCTGTCAACGTGCAGGCGCACGCCGCACGCCAGCCGCGGCACGCAAGCGTCGGGCAGATCCGAAGCGGCTGGCGGAACAACGTCGGCGCTCATCGCGGCTCCTCGTCCGGGTAGGCGGCCTGGATTGCATCCAACTGCGCCTGCAGGATCTGGCACTTGGTGCGCAACGCCGCGACCGCCTCCTCCTGCAGAGCCCGAGTGTCGCAGAATTGCAGCGTCAGGGCCATCGCTTCCTCCGAATCGCTTCGCGCCCGCGGCACCCGGCTGCGGAAGTACTCCAGCCCCCATGCCGGCACCCAGGTGTAGTAACGTTCGAACGCTTCGATTCGCCTGGCCATCAGGTCCGGCGCGAAGAGCTCGGTCAAGGAAGAGGCGACGGCGACCGGCCAGGGTCGGGATCGCGCCAGCGTCACATAAGCATCGACCGCGAAGCGAACGCCGGGGAGGACGTCGGCGTCGGCCAGCACCTGTTCGCGGGACAGGCCGCAGGCCTCGGCCAGGCGCAGCCAGGCTTCGATGCCGCCGCTGCTGCCTTCCACCTCAGCCGATCCGTCATGATCGGTGATCCGGTGCAGCCATATCCGGCGGACCTCGCGGATCGGGCAGTTGGAGACAATGGCCGCATCCTTGTTTGGTATGTTGCGCTGATAGTAGAAGCGGTTGGCTGCCCAGCCGCGGATCTGTCGCGGGGACAACTCGCCGGCGTTCATGCGCCGGTGGAAAGGATGGGTGTGATGGTAAAGCGCGCCGACGTCGTGCAGCCGGCGTCGAAATTCCTCCGGGAACCAGGGAGGATCGGATGGGTCCATAGCATGTCGCTTCTACTGGTAACCGCGTTACAGGTCAAACTCCATCCCATCGGCTCCGACCGCGACACCCGCCGATTCCACGGCCTTTCGCTGCGGCGAGTCTTCGATCAGGATCGGATTGGTATTGTTCACGTGAACGTAGACTCGCCGGAGATTGCGCAATGCTGCGATGCGATGGAGACTACCTCCTGGCCCGCCGATCGGCAAGTGCCCCATCTGGGCAGCGGTGGCGGTCCCGACGCCGCGACGGAGCATTTCATCGTCGTCATGGAAAGTCCCGTCCAAGAGCAGCAGGTCGCAGTCCTCGAGTTGGCGCTGGACGGGTGGATCCATCGCCGCCAGGTCGGGAAGGATAACCAGCCGGCCACCGCTGGACGGGTCCACAAACCGGTAGCCGACCGCGTCACCAGCGGCCGGCCGCGCTCCCGGCAGATAGCGAGGCGGTTTGCCCGGGACTCCGAACGCGCAGTAGAGCAAGCCACTTTCGTGGCCGAGGCTATCCGTAAGCGGCGCGGTCTCCGCCGGCGGCTCGCGCCAATCGATCCCGCAATACTGGTCAAGCAGGGCGTCGAGGTTCAAGCCCGTGGTCAAGGCTCCGCGGATTCGCCCGGTCGCGTGAACGCTGAGCCGTTCCCCTTCGCGAAGCAGCAGCAGCCCGAGAGTGTGGTCCAGGTCGGCGTTGGTGAGCAACACGCCGGCAATGCCGGACCCACGTCGGGTGCCGGTCGGCGGGCGCAGCGCGGGGAACGACTCGACCTGGGAGCGCAGATCCGGCGAGGCGTTGACCAGGAACCACCGCTTGCCATCGCCGCTAACGGCAACGCATGACTGCGTCCGCGGCTTGGCGCGACCCGGGTCTTCCCGAGCCACCCGACAGACGTCGCAATTGCAGTTCCACTGCGGAAAGCCGCCGCCCGCGGCGGTGCCTAAGAGCCTTATATGCATCTTGCAACCCGCCTGAAACCGACGCGGAGTCCCTGCTGCACGCTATTGGGCGGTACCTCCACCCGCGGGCGTCACGTCAAAGAGCTTGAGGTACTGTGCCTCGTAGGGCGCGGACGACCACGCCGAATCGGTCCCGGGCACTTGAGGTAGCTTTACCTCAATGCCCTTCGCGAGCAAATCGCTTCCCTTGCGTCCGTCGCGCCACAAAAAGACACTGCGTCGATTCGGGTCCTTGCCGGTGTACGCGGCGATGTTCTTCGCGTTGTAAATGTGGTCCGGCTTGATGCCGAACAGATTGGCGCCTGCCGGGCCGCCGGGCAAGTTGACGTTGAAACCCGCGCCGGCGGGTGTTTCCGCGTCGGCCCCGACGGTTAAGTTGACGAATGCGAACACGACATCCGTAGTGGCTGGATCGCCGTTACTCTGCTCGAACTTCGCCACGGCATAGATCGCGTCATGGGGTGCGTTGTTAACCAGGTCCAGAAAACTCCGGTTGGTGCTCCGCAGCGCGGGGCTCGACACACGGGCTTGGCCGATCGCCGCGTAAAGGTCGTGAAGATGGTCGGCGTCGCCCTCCTTTTTGGCCAGATGGTTCCAGAGCGGCATGAGGGAGTTGTACGCCTTGAACTGCGGAATCGGCTTGTCCGCGAATCCCAGCTCATAGCGGTCGTAACCAAAAGGCGGCCCCTTGCTGGCATCCGAATCGTTGGGCGGAATAATGGTGCCGCTCAGCCCCAGCTCCTGCCCCGGGAAGATCATCGGCAACCCGTCGATCGTGCTGTTGGCCGCGAAGCGCAGCAGCGCTTCGAACGGGTTCTTGTAATTGTCCTCGTCTTGGGAGCTGGTATTTAACAGGACCAGGGCCGGCCCGTACGCACTGCGCCTGCTCTCGTAAGCCGTACGAAATGCCCCGGCGGTCTGCGCGTGATGCAGCTCGTAGATCATGTTCTCGTTCAGCACGTCGAAGTGCCGCGCGGAGCGGTACGTGACCGGCCCGCCATCGAGGCTTTCGGCCATGAACACAAAGTTCCATTTCCGGGTTCGCGTCCGGTTGATGATGTATTCCCAGCATTGCGGCGGGAGCCCCTGGGCGAAATCGGCGCGCAGGCCGTCGATGCCTGCTGTCGAGTCCAGCGATGCTCCCTCTGCGTTGGCGGGGTAGCCGGTCTGCGTCAGCCAGTATTGCGTATAGTCACCGAAGTATCGCCAGATGTTCTGCGTGATGACATCGAAATGACCGTTCCCCTTACCCTCTTGGTTTTCGTCACCGATGCTGTAATCGAACCAGTCGTCCTCGTCCTTGTAGTCGTTAATGCCGGCGTCATTGGGCACGAGCGCCGCATAGCGGCCAAAGTAAATGTCAAATACATCCGTCCATTTGCCGAAACCCGGGCCCGAGCTGAAGTCGTAGCGGTCGGGGGCGATGGCCACGTTCCCGGCCATCGACGCCCGCATGTCGTATGCATTGGTTCTGGAATAGAATCGCGCCTCGGTGTTGCGTATTTCAGCGGTTTCGGGAGATCCGTTATTCCAGTACTTGACTCCCCGTGCAGCCAGCTCGGCGTCGTGGGCCGTGTGGTTGAACGGGGCGTCGAGCATGATGTCCACGTTGGCCTGGTCCGCGGCCTCCACGAATTGCCGGAACTCGGCCAGCCCCAGGGCCCTTCCGGCCTCGGTGTCGTCCGTGGCGGGCGTGCCGGTGGGCGTGAAGCTCTTGGCCAGCAGCGGCATGACCGCGAAGAAATTCTTGACCGCATATGGGCTGCCCAGCGCGTACGGCGCCTTGGTGGTCGGATCCGTCTGCCTGCCCTCGATGCCCCGAGGGTGAATCGGCTGCAACCAAAGCATGTTGCAGCCCAGTTCTTTCATATAGGCCAGACTGAATGCCGGTCCGTGTCCCGCTGGCAGGCCTTTGGCCATGTCCGCAAGGGTTCCCCTCTGCGCCGGAAGCGTTCCGGTGGCCAGCATGGTGAGCGGGTTGGCCTCGTAGAGCTGGGCGTTGCGGGCTTTGGCAGGTGAAACGACGATGGCATGATCTCGCTTGACGAGGTTTGGCCCTCGGGATTCATCCCCGTACCAGTGGTACGCGCCAGGCGGGTCGGATTGGAGTCGGTAACGTGCCGAGAGCCGATAGGCGCCGCACTTTGTCGCCTGCAGCGTCAACTGGTACCCGCCCGGCACAAGCTGCATGGGATAGGCCTTATAATAGTGCGTGTCGTCCCCGGCGGCGATGCTGTTCCCCGGCGGAGGCACGATTCCTTCTTCAATCCCGTTGTTGTGCGCCGACGAGGCCGCCATGGCGCGGCGATTGAGGTTGGTAAAGACCTCCGCACTCGCCACGCCGGTCACCTGCGGATCGTAAAAGACCGTCACCGGTACGCTGTCCCCGGCAACCTCATTCACGAAGAGGTGGGAGGTCGTGTAATCCGCCTCCACCTCCGAGCCTGCAAGGCGTACGTTCGAGGCCGCCGAGATTCGCAGGGAGGAGCCCCGGGCGCTGGCCGGATACATCGTCGCCACGAGGCACACGGCCAGGGCGCCGACCATGAGGTAGCAGGACGAAGTATAGCGTGTGTGGATGGTTGCCAGCATATTGGCCTGGTTTCTGGTCAGAGGTTGTTTATATGTAGCGAAGGTGGTGGTTTCGCCCCCGCCTAAGGCGCGGGGCGGGTTGAAGGGGTGGTCCCGAGCCCGTAAACATCAATCCGTCCGTCATAGGTTGGAACGAAAAGCTTCCCGTCGACGACGACCGGCGTGCAGAACTTGCTGTAATCGAACCCGCGTGCCTCCCAGAGATTGGTCAGCTTTGGGACGTTGTCCGCGTTAGCGCCGCCGAAGTTGGAGGCGTCGTACGCCCGGACCGCGCCTGCCACTACATGCTTGTTGGCATCACCGTCGATGGGCGCGGTCGTCCAGACGATGCCCTCACTCCCGCCGTCAGCCGAGAGAACCACCATCCCGCCGGGCATCCCGCCGACCGAGGGGTTGCTCGGGGCGGCGAGCTGGGCGGAGGCGAATTCTTCGCCGTGCGCCAGGAGTTTGGTCTGGCCTGTGGCCTTGTCATAGGAAATGGCGCGCAGGTTGCCGTTCTCGCCCCAGGTGAACAGCAAAGGACCGTGCGCCTGGCTGTCCCAGTAGACAGGGGAGCTGTGCTGATGATGGGTCTTGACGCCCGGCCCTGGTTTGAAATCGAGATTTCCGGTAGGAGAGGCTCCAACATACGACGGGATCGTCGGATCGGGATCGAAGGTGAAAAACGTCGGCGGGGCCTTCAGATGGCTGAAATCGCCGATGACCTTGCCCATATCGTTTCTCTTGACGACGTACAGCACGCCGTCCTTGCCCGCTCCGAGAAGGACGTCCGACGCGGTAGGGATGATCGGACCGGAAGAGCCCAGGTCCTGGTCGGTGTAATCGAGTTCGCCGAAGTTTTGACGGGTCGCGTCGCGGAATGGCGAGAACCAGTCCTCGAGCGTCAGGACCGGACCGTTGGCGCCGCGGGCGCATGAAAGCTTGATGAAGCATTCCGCGAAATCGGTGGCGCCGTTAAAATCGTGCCTGGCGGGCTCCTCAACGTAGCCACCATTGGCAGTCATGAAGTAGACATTCCCCTCATTGTCGGCGGCCAGTCCCTGCGACGCCTGCCAGATCCCACCGCCAAAACTGCTGGGCGTCGAGATCCACGCCGCTGACGGCGCGGCCCAGTCGTCCACGTCAAAGGCGATCACCCAGCCGTGATTGGCCTTGGTGGCATCGCCGCCCGGCGGGGGCGTCTCCGCCCCCGTCAATGCGATGTAAAGCATCTTGTGCGCTGGCGGGGTGGCCTCTCCGCGCAGAGGGACCAGCAACAAGGCGGCGCGCTGCTTCTGAACCTGGTTTACTGAGATGGTTTGTCCCGCGGCATTGATTACCGAGCCGGTAACCGTCCGCGGCGGCTTCCCAGGGAATTCCTGGCCGTCGCTCAGACGCAACGCGGCCAGTTGGAATTGACGTGACTGATGCGTGGCCTCATCCGACAACCAGTAGACGAGGTACATGATCCCCCGGTTGATGTCGATGACCGGCGTGCTCAAAACCCCGAAGGAGACATTGATTCCCTTGCTGTCGACCGGATCGCCCGGCTTTGCGATGAAGGGAGGTCCGAGCGAAACCGGTGCCGGCCAGATCGCTTTGCCGGTATCCGTGTCGAACGCCCAGACGTGGTTCGACATCGAGCAAACGTAGAGCACATTGTGAATGTTCCCATCGCTCATCCTGATGTCGGGGACGTAGAGGGGCTGAGCCTCGATTCGCGGGTCGTCCCCCGTCAGCTCCAGTCTGAACTGAAGCGACATGCCATGGGCAGCAACGCCGGCAGGGGTGAGGAAATGCTCGGCGGTGTTGGCTCCTGTCCGCCCATTGTCGTAAGAGCGAGTCAGGACCGAAAGTCGCGACGGCAGTGTGGTGGGGGGAAAGCTGACAGTTTGTGCCAAAGTGCCACAAGTCGAGCCAGCGAGGGCGAGCGCGATCGCCATCAGAAGTCTCAGTCGCATGGCGGTCCTTTGCAAATCGGTGTTTCCAGGCTTCGGAAGAACTGCGCGGGGCCGCTCTTTCGTCATATGTCGGCCTCTGACGACGCCTGACGAAGTACGGGCGCAGATAACGGCGAAGAGCGCCGGACGGGCGGGTTCGCAGGCGTTCCCCCGCCCGTCTGGCGCCAATAACTCATTTGGCACCGGCATATGCGGTGCATTCGCAATTCACCAGGACTTCAACGAAATCGGGTTCGCTCCAGAGTTCCATGTCATTCACCTCCCTTCAAATTGCACTTCATTCGCGGCCTTGCAGACCTCAACGCTATCAACCGTACAGCGCTTGCCGTCGGCAAAGACCAAGAGCCAGATATCGTCATTAGTAAATGCGTTCCCATCGCGGGGGGTAACACGATACAAATGCAATGGTCGGGATAGCGGCTTTCTTAACAGTGGCGTTGCAGACACAGACCATACCCCGCTGCGATTACCGCGAGGCCATCGACCAAATTAAGATGTTCCTTACAAATATGGCAGCCTTGGAACCTGCAACCTCCCAAAAAGAGAAGGTTCTCCAACTTGACAGCATGTTTTAACATCCTACTGAGCAAGGTCAACAAAAAATTTGAATTTCTGTCAACTCGATTCGAACGGGTTTTTTGTTCGCCACGAAGATGCTTCGATTCCCCCCGCGATTCGAATGCGGTTGGGCGAGGATCTGTTTCGAAAGGCCTATCCGGGGTAGGACGTCGTGCCGTGAAATGCCGATGACCCCGAACGCCCACTGGTGCTTGCACCGTGGGATTCTTCCATGCCGATCTCGACGTCATCTCCGTTGGCAGCGGCTGCCGGCCGGACGTTTAGCGACCGCAGGCAGTGGTCGATCCAGAGCTTGGTCAGCTTCTCCTGCACGCCGTTCTGGCTGAGGCGGGCGCGCAGGCTGTCGAAGCGGACGTGGTCGAGTTGCTGGTCCTGGTTTGCACAGGAGAACACGACCTCCTCCTTGCCGGTCAGCGGGTCGCGGTGGACCTGGAGACACTGGGCGCAGATCTCCTTCATCATGCACTGCATCGGCGAGTTGATGCTGCCGATCGCGTGGTGGCCGGGCTTGAGGTAGGGCTTGAGCACCGTGTGCCGTGCCTCCTGCACGCCACGCATCATTCCGTCCGACCCGATGACGATCAGGCGGTCAACCTCATCGAGCGGGATCGGCACCTCGCCGAGGTCGCCGCGGGCGTAGGCGGCCATCGCCTGGACGATGTTGCCGACGAACGCGCGGTCCTGAACCCGGCCGGGCGTGAAGCCGGGGCCCTCGTCGCAGCACCAGGTGATGACGTCCGCCGCCGCCTCGATCTCCTCGACTTTGTAGCGGTCGATTGCCCGCTTGTACCCCGCGAAGTAGACGGTCCGGCTGCCGCTGGCGCGCAGCGCCTGGCCGATCGAGAACAGGACGGCGTTCCCGAGGCCGCCGCCCACGAGCAGGACGGTCTCCAGCGGCGGCGTTTCGGTCGGGGTGCCGGTCGGGCCCATCAGGATGACCGGCTCGCCCGGCTTCAGCAGGGCGCAAAGGTCACTCGACCCGCCCATCTCCAGCACGATCATCGACAGCAACCCGCGCTCGCGGTCCACGGCCGCGCCCGTGAGGGCGAGGCCTTCCATCGCGAGAACGGTGCCGAGCGGTTGTGGCGCGGGTCCGTCAGCGTGCTCGGCGGGAGCGGCCGCGAGGCGGGCGTGAGCGCCCGGACCACAATTGACGCGCGCCGCGAGCGCCTCGTAGTTCTGGAGCCGGTAGAACTGCCCCGGCTGGAACGCACGTGCGGCCATCGGGGCGCGGACGATCACCTCAATAATGTTCGGCGTCAGCCGGACGACGTCGTGGACGGTGGCGCGCAACTGGTCGTTCAGGCGCGCGACCAGTGCGGGTGCGGTCGGGCCGGTCGGAGTGACGCGCGACAGCATCCGCGTCACGACCGGGAAGCCCTGCTTGGCGCCGCCCATCGCCTTGACGACGTTGCCGGCAAACGAGGGGTGCAGGTCTCCGAAGAAGCTGAGGGCCCGCCCGTCCGGGCGGAGCGACATCAGCACGTGGACCTTGGCGGGCTTGCTGGTCCGCTCCGGTCGGACCGGGCTGCCCTGCTCGTCGAGCGCCTGGAAGAACCGGCCGTCCAGCTTCACGTTGGTCTCATCCTCGCGGGCGAGCACGGTGTTCGGCTGGGTGCCGGCGGCGACGAGGATCGTCCGCGCGGGAAGCGTGACTTGCGTGTCGGTGCGCTCGGCCTTGTTGGTCGCCGCGTTGTACCGCAGTTGCTCGAGGCACAAGGCGCTGGCAGCACCCGTGGCGTCGATCACGACCTCTTCGGGCGACAGGCACTCGGCGAAGCGAATGCCCTCCTCCAACGCCTTGGCGACCTCCTCGTGGTTGAGCGTGTAGCTGGGCGAGTCGATCAGCCGGCGGCGGTAGGCGACGGTCACGCCGCCCCAGGCATTGAGCAACTCGATCAGGCGCGGCTCACGGCCCTCCCGCGCCGCCAGCGCCCGCTCGGCGCGGATTGCGTGGGCGTGGGCGAGGAATTCGTCGGCAGTTTCGGCCTCCTCGCGCGTCCAGAGCTGCCGCACACGCTGCTCGCCGCCAGGCAGGCGGGCCAGCTCCTCGTAGCGGCGGAGGAACTTCTCGACCTGCACGGGGTAATAGGCCATCGACTCGGTGGCCGTGTCGATGGCGGTCAGGCCGCCGCCGATCACCACGACGGGCATCCGCACCTGCAGGTTGGCAATCGATTCGGTCTTAGCCGCGCCGGTGAGCTGAAGGGCCATGAGGAAGTCGGAAGCCTGCCGCACGCCGCGGGCGAGAAAGTTTTTCATGGGGATGACGGTCGGGCGGCCTGCGCCGCTGCAGAGGGCGACGTGGTCAAAGCCCATGTCGAAGGCCGAGTCGACCGTGATCGTGCCGCCGAAGCGGATGCCGCCGAACATGGCGAACTGGTCGCGCCGTTCCAGGAGGAGGCGGATGACTTTGAGGAAGTTTTTGTCCCAGCGGACGGTGATGCCGTACTCGGCGACGCCGCCGAAGCCGGCCATGGCGCGTTCGCCGAGCTTCTCGTAAAGCTCGGCCGCCACGTCGCGGATCGGGCGGAACGGCCGGCGGTTCCCATGCGCGTCGACGCCGGAGATGTCCGCCGGCAGCGGCTCGATCTTCAGCCCGTCAACCGCCACGACCGTGTGGCCGTCGTTCATGAGGTGGTGGGCGAGCGTGAACCCGGCCGGCCCGAGGCCGACAACCAGCACCTTCTTCCCCGTCGGCGGCTGCGGCAGCGGCCGGCGGAGGTTCAGCGGGTTCCACCGCGTCAGCAGGCTGTAGATCTCGAAGCCCCACGGGAGTTCGAGCACGTCCTTGAGCGTCCGCGTCTCGGCCTGCGGGATGTCGACCGGGTCCTGCTTCTGAAAGATGCACGCCTTCATGCAGTCGTTGCAGATCCGGTGGCCGGTCGCGGCGCACATCGGGTTATCGACGGTCACGACGGCCAGGGCGCCGATGGACCAGCCATCGCCCTTCACCTCGTGCATCTCCGAGATCTTCTCCTCGAGCGGGCAGCCGGCGAGCGGGACACCGAAGGCGCTCGCCTTGGGGGCGCCGGTCTTCTCGCGCAGGCCGTGCGCGCAGCTATCCTTGCCCTGGTGGTGGCACTTGATGCAGTAGCCGGCCTGGTCCAGCGCGCCGGCGAGGTCGGTGCCGTGGTCGGTCAGTGCGAACCCGTCGCGGTGCCGCCAGCGGTCGGGGCCGAAGGCGAACTGGCTGGCGCCGTTGACGGTGAGCTGGACGACCGGCACGAGCCGGTCCATGTCGAGCTTGTGCGGGAGCTTGAACAGGAGGCCGCTGGCGTGCTTCGCCTGACCTTGCGGGGTGCGCACGGCCCAGGCGGCGTAAGCGGCAGCGAGCTTCAACTGCGGCGCGTGCGCCGCCTCATCGGCGAGCCAGCGGCTCACGTGGTCGGCGTAGGCCTGCTCCGTCAGCGGCGCCCCGAACAGCGCCTCGAGCTGGGCCGTCACCGCCGCCGCGTCGATGGCCGCCAACTGCTCGGGCGTGAACGCGTTCACCCGCTTCTGCACGAAGCGCCGTTTCGCGACTTGGAGCGGCGCCAGCGCCGAATGCCGGACCTGCAGCGCACGCAGTTCCGGCTCGATGCAGAACAGTTCGCCAACGAAATCCTCCAGGTACGGCGCGACGGCGACGATTAGCTCCGACTGTGCCTTGGCCGTCAGCGCGTCGGGCTCCGGCCGGGCGGAAAGGAGCCGCTCGCACAGTTCCGGCGACCGCTGGCGGAGCTGGTCGAGGAACGCCGCGTCGATCCGGGCGAGGCCGTCGCCCTTGTAGAGATCGCTGAACGTGAAGCCGTGCCGCAGGGTCAGGGGAGAACCGGACTGGGCCGGGGACGGATGGGTTATGCTCACTACTTCTGCCTGCTTCCTCTTGGGGCCCGCCTCGTTCGGTACACGGATCATCCGTGCCCGTGACGGCTGTTATCTCGACAATAGTGATACGCCAGGGAAAGCGGAAGGCTCGCGGCGCTTCGAGATGCACCATTGGGGCATGAACCGGGGGCGTCACAAAGATCGCGTCGTTCCGGCCGTAAATGGCTCGGTGTCCGGATCGATGGCGATCCAAACGTCCAGACCGTTTGTCGCGCGCCGATACCCGTAGTGGATGACGGCATAACCGCCAAGCAAAAGATATCTAACCCTGGCCGAGTTCAGCGACTTTAAGAACTCTCTGAAGCCGGGGAAGAGGTTTGCCTTGGCCATAGCCGTAATTGAATTGACGAAGCCGTTCGAGTTCCCGAAGGCGCGCCGCTGGGGTCTGAGCGCGCCAATACGCCAGATCCGTTTCGTCCGACGCCGCGAAGTCCGTCACTCGGATTGACGCACCTGTTCGTCGGCGGAGCAAAGGTTTTGCGGGGTATTCCCAGGTCGGTCCTGACCATACGTCGATCCTACCGTAGATAGTCCTTTCCGCAAGACGCGAAGAACAGGTCACCAATACGCACAACGAAAAACCCCGGCAGCGCGAGGCGCTGCCGAGGGTCCGTGGTCGTTGGAAACGCAAATCGCGAAGCTGAGCGGCGTTACCCGGCGGTGACCTGGATGCCGGCGAGGGTGGCGTCGTCGCTGCCGACGCCTGTAAAGCCCAGGGTGATCATGGCGTTGGTTACGGTCACGGTGAAGGTTTTGGCGATGGGGGCCTTGCCGCCGCCGGCGGCGATGATGTCGAAGTTGGGGAGCACCGTCTGGCCCTGCGCGGTCACGTTGAACACGCGCTGCCCGGCGGCACTGTAAATCGGATCGGTGAAGAACAGTTCAACGGTGTATTTGCCGTTAGAGACGGGCAGGTTGTAGTTGAAGCTGGGGCCGGTCCGGCGGTCGTAGAAAACGATGCCGTCGGAGGTGCCGGGGACCGTGTATTGCTCGTCGCTGGGAGCGCCGCCGGTGAAGTCCTCGTCGGCCGCCCAGACATAGCCGTTGTGATCGGTGTAGGCAGCGGTCCCACCGGAATTGATCAGGTACAGCGGCTGAGTGGGGCTTGGCGTGGGCGATGGCGTGGGGCTGGGGGTCGGCGAGGGTGAACCGACGCTGCCGGCGAAGACCTGGATGCCGGACACGGTGGCATCGCCGATCACGCCGGTGAACCCGAGGCTTATGGTGCTGTTGGTGACTTTGACGTTGAAGGCTTTTGCGATCGGCGCCTTCCCGCCGCCGGACCCGATGATGTCGAAATTGCTGAGCACCGTCTGGCCCTGGGCGGTGACGTTGAAGGTGCGCTGCCCGGCAGCGGAGTAGGTCGGGTCGGTGAAGAACAACTGCACGATGTAGTTGCCGTTGACGGTCGGCAGGCTGTAACTGAAGCTCGGGCCGGTGCGGCGGTCGTAGAAGACGATCCCGTCGGAAGTGCCCGGCACCGTGTAGGGGGCATCGGATTCCACGCCACCGGTGAATCCCTCGTCGACCGACCAGACATTGCCATTGTGGTCGGTGTACGGCGCGGTTCCGCCGGCGTTGATGAGATATGCCGTTTGTGGTGTCGTCAAAACCGGAGTCGGGGTCGGGGTCGGGGTCGGAGTCGGAGTCGGCGTCGGCGTCGGCGTGGCCGAGGTAGCCGGGAAGACCTGGATGCCGGACACGGTGGCATCGCCGATCACGCCGGTGAACACGAGGCTCAGGGTGCTGTTGGTGACCGCGACGTTAAACGCCTTGGCGATCGGCGCCTTGCCGCCACCGGAGCCGATGATATCGAAGTTGCTGAGGACAGTCTGGCCCTGGGCGGTCACGTTGAACGTGCGCTGCCCGGCGGCGGAGAAAGTCGGATCAGTAAAGAACAACTGGACCGTGTAGTTGCCGTTGACCGTCGGCAGGCTGTAACTGAAGCTCGTGCCGGTTCGGCGGTCGTAGAAGACGATCCCGTCGGAAGTGCCCGGCACCGTGTAGGGGGCATCGGATTCCACGCCGCCGGTGAAGCCTTCGTCGACAGACCAGACGTTCCCGTTGTGGTCCGTATACGGCGCCGTTCCCCCGGCATTGATCAGGTAGTGTGTTTGTGGAGTCGTCAAAACCGGGGTGGGCGTTGGAGTGGGAGTTGGCGTTGGGGTGGGAGTTGGTGTTGGGGTCGGCGTGGGCGAGGTCGCGGGGAAGACCTGGATGCCGGCCACGGTGGCGGCGTTGATAACGCCGGTGAAGCCGAGGCTCAGGGTGCTGTTGGTGACCGCGACGTTGAACGCCTTGGCGATTGGCGCTTTGCCGCCGCCGGAGCCGATGATGTCGAAGTTGCTGAGCACGGTCTGGCCCTGGGCAGTCACGTTGAACGTGCGCTGCCCGGCGGCGGAGTACGTCGGGTCGGTGAAGAACAACTGGACCGTGTAGTTCCCATTGACCGTCGGCAGGCTGTAACTGAAGCTCGCGCCGGTGCGGTGGTCGTAGAAGATGACCCCATCGGGAGTCCCGGGCACGGTGTAGGGGGCATCGGATTCCGTGCCGCCAGTGAAGCCTTCGTCGACCGACCACGTGTTCCCGTTGTGGTCGGTGTATGGCGCGGTCCCGCCAGCATTGATCAGATAGTGTGTTTGC
>Ga0182024_10005350_pt1 | contig 28841 bp, 18 predicted proteins | sample P32metaG_FD_120480 | JGI IMG/M metagenome (GOLD analysis project Ga0182024, IMG submission 120480) | Permafrost microbial communities from Stordalen Mire, Sweden - P3-2 metaG (Illumina Assembly) | ecosystem: Environmental > Terrestrial > Soil > Wetlands > Permafrost | place: Sweden: Stordalen...
GAGCACGTTCTCGGCGTATACCTCGACGAATGGGACAACGTGGACGCTGGTCCCGGGATCGACGGTGACGGTAACGGTCACCGGGGGCATGCTGGAAGGGCTGGCGGTGACCTCGCATGATGCCGCCGCCCTCTCCACGGTGACCATGGGCTCGGTCATCCCAAGCTGACCCGACCGGGCAACCACAGGGCCGACCACGACTCGTCGAGGTTGGCCACGTGCAGCTGAACTCATCGAGAAAGTCAGTCACCTTTCAGTTCGGTTGGAGAGTCCTCTGGGCCGCGTCGGGATATTGGCTAATGAGAAATTAGTCGATTCCATTCCGCCGATGATTTCACCCGTTCTCGAAACTCAAAATACTCGACTGATTCGCCTACGCCCATCATCATCAGCGACTAATTCACGTCGTTTCATGCGGATAGTCCATCGCATTCGACCGTGCCGCCCGATTTCGCCTTTTCGGGCATAACGTGGTTCGTGAGCTTGGACCAGCTGGCGTGTATGGGCTTCTCCTCGAGGCCGACCATCTGGGATCGCAGCGGCGAGTTGTGGCATCTCCGTTTCCTGAGCTCGTGCGACTCCACCACGGAGCGCTCCTCCATGAAGCGGCAGCGCTTGATATCGGAGCGTCCAGGGGTCCGGGACCGCCCACACCAGATCGGATGAGCCACGTGACCAGCTTCAGAGACGGAGCGAACAACCGCGACATCCGCGGCGTGACCTCTGCCCGCCTTCATCAGCGAGGGAGGGTTCCTCACCTGGGTTTCGCCGCAGGCCGCGTCCCCCGTGGGCCGCTCGCCGCGCGTGTCATTCTCATGGAGATGACCCGAGCGATGGTGCTGCCGACCAGGGCCAGCGACGACGAGGCGGCGTTCGAGCACTTCTTCCTCGATTCGTGTCAGCTGGTGGTTGGCATGGTCGCGGTCACGACCGGAGACGTCGCCGCCGCTGAGGACGCAGTGCAGGAGGCGTACCTCCGAGCCCACCAGCGATGGGCACGTGTGGCGGGCCTGGAGCGTCCCGACCTCTGGGTCGTCAGGGTCGCCACGAGGATCGCCGTTTCGAGCTGGCGGCGACGGCGACACGAGACCCAGCTCAACCGCGAGCTGGAGGCGGAAGTCGCCGACAGCATCGCCCGGATCTGGACCCGCTGGGGCCTGGAAGGGCTCAGCCCGCAGCAGCGACTGGCGGTAGTGCTCCACCACGTTCACGGACTCCCGGTTGCAGACGTTGCGGCCGCAGCTGGGTCCTCAACCGAGACAGTCCGCACTCACCTCAAGCGCGCGCGTCAGCGCTTGCGGACGCGCCTTGCCGACGAGGAAAGCAATGAGTGACATCGAGCGCGACCTGGAAGACCTTGGCCAGCGGATCTGGCCCGATCCGGAGCAGGTTCGCCGTCATGCCGTCGCGGATGGCGATGTCTCGCGCACTCGCATGCGGCGTCGCCTCCTAGGGCCCCTGGGAACGTTCCTCGGTACCGGCGTAGCGATGGCGCTTATAGGAAGTGTCTCCGTCGCCGCGATCCTCCAGCTGCAGCACCATCTCATCGCGTCACCAGCTGCCACGAATCCGACCCCTGGTCCGGCCACGGTCGGGGCTGGAGGGAACGCTGGACCGGTCGGGGCAATTGGCTCGTCGGCTCAGGCGAGCCCGGCGGCTACCGGCCGGCTGTTGCCGTCGCCGCTGATCTCGTCGCCCCCGAGCCCCAGCGTGCACGCGCCGCCGCCTGGTGGCACGCTCACTATCACCCAGAGCAGCCGGGGCACGTTTGTCGTCAGACGCGGTATGACGATCACGGTGGACCTCACCGGGGGCAGCGCCGGCTACACGTGGAGCATGCCCTCGAGCGCTCCCAACCAGATCGTGCACTTCTCGAGCGGATCTCGTCCCGGCACCGGTGAGGTCGCCGCGACGTTCGTTGCAGCAGCGTCCGGGCAGGCGACGATCCGTGCGGCGCTCTCCCCGAACTGCTCGCGCACATGCGGTCTCCCCGCATACCTCTGGCAGGTCCAGATCACTGTGGTCCCCTGATCGCCCCCTCAACGACGTCCCGGTTAGTCGCCTCCGGGCGACTTAGCCGGGGCGCCTGAAGTGGGGGTCCCGAAGCTCCGAGCAGCGCAACGTGGGCATCAGACCGGGCACCTCGGGACGATCGACGCCAACGCATCATTAGTGACGAACGTACCCGTAAAGGCGCATACTCTCGCCGCCAACCATATTCACGAAGTGTTGGAGAGGGGGCGACCGATGCCGGTTGCGCGGGGCGCGGGGCGTACGAGGCGGCGCACTGGTGCCGCGCAGGTCGGAGCCCGCCAGTCAGGTGCCGAGGGCAGACGATGCCCGGATCGTGTACTCCGCGCGGGTGCTGTCGGGCGCGCTCCCCCTGGCCGCGCGGAGTGGTCTTGCAACGATGACGTTGTGACGTGATCTCACACCGGGAGCACGGTTCAGAGGAATAAGAAAGAGTACATATGCTTGGGAGACACTCGCCATGGCGAGCGGGCACAGTCCTGCTCGCCGCCAGCTTTATCACGCTTGGCACGTTGCCCATCGTCGCGCACGCCACGGTAGTTGACCGCGGCGCTAGCTCCAATAGCTCGAGCTCGAGCTCGGCGATCAAAGGGCAGGCAGTGCTTGCCGGAACGGGAAACATCACCTCGGCCCCACCGCCTGCCAGTGCCGGCGCTACCACCATGAACATGTCGCATCGTGCAAACCTCGGGGGCAAACCCGCACGCAATCCGGTCATCGCGGCGGTGATGCCAGCGATCACTGGAGGGGCGCTCTCCAGCAACGGGACGTTGCTCCAGAACTTCGACGGCGTGAGCGACCTGGACAACGCGAACACGACAGGTTTCATCCTCGCGCCACCCGACCAGGGACTATGCGTTGGCCCGGCCGCGTTCCTGGGTCAGGAGGTGGTCATCGAGCCGGTCAACATCAGCTTCGCCCTCTACAGCACGTCGGGGACAGAACTCATTGGTCCGTTGCCCCTCAGCTTCATCTACCAGGAGCCCAACTTTCCGACCGAGTTCATCAGCGATCCACGGTGCCAGTTCGACAAGGCCACCGGAGATTTCTTCTTCACGATCCTCGCGTTCAACCCCAACGGCAGTGAATCGCACCTTGACGTTACTGTCCTGCACCAGAATGGATCTTTCGCCACGTACAGGATCGACACGACGGACGCCACGGGGCGCGGGTGCCCGTGCTTCGCGGACCAGCCACTGCTCGGGATTGACAGCCAGAATCTGTACATCAGCGGCAACGAGTTCCCGATCAACCAGCCGAGCCCCTTCTTCAACGGTGCGGAGATCTTCGCTATCTCGAAGTCGCAGATGGCAGCGAGCGCCACCGCCAACTACGTGGAGTTCCCACATCTCAGCGACGGGGGCATCCTCATCGAGACCCTCCAACCCGCGATCACCGGCGGCTCAGCACCCGCTGAGTATTTCCTGCACAGTTTCACCGTCGATGCTTTCGGGAACAACAGCAGCTTCGACAACCGTCTGGGCATCTTCGCGCTGACCAATCAGAGCGCAGTGACCGCAGGCGGCACGCCAACGTTGAGCAACCCGACCATCTTCAGTAGCGAGACGTACGTGCAGCCCAACCTGGCGCCACAGCCCAGCGGGGTCATGCTCAATCCGGACGACGATCGCATGCAGCAGGTCCAGTACGTCAACGGCAAGCTGTACGCGGCGCTGTCCACGGCGGTGGCGATCAAGAACGACGCCACTCGCACCGGCATCGCATGGTTCCAGATCAAGCCCTCGCTGAAGGGTTCGCTCACAGTCAAAGCGAGCATCACGCACCAGGGCTACGTCGGAGCCGCCGGGACCTACCTCCTGTACCCGGCGATCGCGCAAGGGCACAACGGCATCGTCGAGATCGGCTTCTCACTTTCCAGCACGACGCAGACGCCGAGCGCGGCCTATGTGACCGGGACCGCCAGTGATGTCACTGGCTTCGGTCCGATTTTTGTGGCCGCCACTGGTACGGGGTCGTACACCGACACATTCACCTGCAACGGGTCTGCTCCTCCAGGCTGCCGCTGGGGCGACTACTCGTGGGCGACCATCGACCCGATGACTGACGAGCTCTGGTTCGGCGCCGAGTACACCCCGCCGCTGAGTCGCCAGATCTCCAATGCCAACTGGGGCACACGCATCTTCGAGGTGAAGGCCTAAGGGAGACGTAAGCGCCTGAGTGGCGCACGCCAGGGGGGGCGGTCGCGGGCGCGCTGTGCGCCCGCGACCGCTACCCCGATTGCGCCGAGGAACCTTACCCGGAGGCCTCCGGAAGGCAAATTCGTCACGGTGCTCGTAGCGGACCTGGTGGGGTTCAGGTCGCGCTCAGAGCCGTCAACCCGTTGGATGCCATTCGCGACCTCCACGGCATGGGCCTGCTCGCCGACATCGTGGTCGGGGTTGTCGGCGCCATCGCCGGTGGATTCGTTGCGCGCTATCTTGGTGTGACAACGACGGCCACGAGCCACTCGATCTTTATGGAATCGTCATCGCGTTTCTAGGAGCGTTGATCCTGCTCGCAATCCTGCGCCTCGTCGGGGTTGGCAAGCGCGGCCGCATGTCCGGTGAGCTCTTTGTGGCCGTGGTGAGTGCCGGAGGGTCCTTCGCCATCGCGTGAGACGGAAGCCCGTGTGGCTTGCCCATCGGGACTGAGGTTCCCTATATCCCTCTCGTGTTGCAACTGGAGCACAACCTTCTGGGCGAGCGCCGACGTTGCAGGATGGGCACGTTGCACAGGTGAAGGCGCTGTTGCTGCAATTGTTACTGCGCGGGCCGGAGTCTGGCCTCAACTGAGCACCGGCTGAACGGCGCCAGGTTCGGACGTCTAAATAGGGGACCATAAATGCTCACGATCGACGTCCGAGACACCGACCTCGTGCTGGCCATGCCCCACTGGAATGGCGGTGTCGCACGCATCCTGGTGGCGCTTGAGGATGCCGGACTCGGAGTGAGTACGATCGAGCCGCGAATCGGCGAGGCGGGAATGTACCGCGTGACAGTGCAAGGCAACGCAGAAATCGCTGGGACGATCCTTGAAGGGATGGGGTGCAGTGTAACCCCGTCGCCGTGCCCGCCGGCGTAGACATGAGTGCTCGAGGGGTCGAAGCCGGAGGAACACTGATTATGGAGACGTGGGAACTGTGGTTTCCGGCAGCTGCCGCCAACGGATTGCTCTTTGCGCGTTCCCGCGTCGAGCCGACAGACGGGGTATGGGTGCATTCACCGCCCGAACTCCTTTCTGTTGTGGTTCGCGACGGTGAAGCCGGAATCCTTTCGACAGCGAGTGCGCTGCGCCGTGAAGGACCGCACTTCCCCATGGCTCGCCTTCAGCGCGCGGGGATGTCGATTCGTCGAGACGATCGCTGGCCAGCGGAGGAAGACCTCGGCGCGCTCGTGATTCTGCCCGGCGGCGAGGCCGGCGAGTTATTACATCTATCACCGAGCCCACCCCAGTCTCGGCAAGGTCCCTCCCGTCTCACGCCTCAACAACGTGTTTGGGCATTTACACCTAGGTCGGCGTCGGCGTCGGCGTCGGCGTCGGCGTCGGCCTCGGCGTCGGTGTTGAACTCGGAGCGGCGCTTGGGGTGCCACTTGGACTGGCCGAAGTCGCCGGACTTGGTGTCGGCGATGCGGACGCGCTCAGCGTTGGCGTCGGTCCGACGCCGAAGTTGGGCGCCAGCGTGCCGATCCGAGGGAGGTCCTGCTGCGGCCCGGAGAAAGGTGCGCGGTCACTTGGCGACAAAGCAACAAGGGCGACGACCGCGGCGGCTGCGATCGCCGACGCGACGCCGACCGGAAGGAATACGGCTGAGCGTCGCCACGCCGGACGATCGCCCGTATTTTGTGGCGAGCGAGAATAGGCCTGACGCTCCGGCGTCAGGATGATGCCTTCGGCGGCCATGCTGGCCCACGGCGCATTTGAATAGACGAACGCCTCGAAAAACAGCAGCAGGCCGAGCACGAGTGTTGCCAGCGCAGGGGAGCGCACCACCAGGGCGAGGCCGCCGAGGACCGCGGCGACCGTAAGCGCCGTCTCGGTGCGGGACGCACGAAGCGCGGAAAGCAGCGATCCGCCCTGCTTGCTCTTGGGCGTACGAAGAAACTCCGCTCTCTTCTGGACAAGTCCACGCAGGCAGGCGAGGGTCACGATCCACGACAGTGCAAACCAGACGCGCAGTGCGGTCAGGGCATCGCGATACGTGGTACCGCACGCCCGCCGCATCGCCCAGAGTGCACGCATGACGCCACTTGCCGCGAATGCCAGCGGGATTGCCAGCACAGCGCCGGTCAACTGTCGCACCGGGAGGCGATGGTGCAAGACCGTCGCAAGCGCCGTGGCGAGCAGAAGGATCGTGAAGATCGCCGTGAGCACTTCCGCGAACCACTGCACGCTCCCAAGGAGATAGTGGATCCGCTGCGACATTGTCAGCTTCATCCGGTGGCGGCAGCGGGATCAGCTCGCGCCAGTGGAACTTGAGGATCTGGACGCCGCCGAGCGCCCACCGAAAGCGCTGCTTCTTCAGGCCATCGAAGTTCAGCGGCATCAACCCCTCGCCGTACGCCGCGGAATCGTAGATCCCCTTGTATCCGGCGCCAAGCATGCGCAGAGATGCCTCGGCGTCCTCGGTGATGCAGGCCTCATTCCAGCCGCCGATCTCGCTAAACGCCGATCGGCGGATCAGGCCCATGGTGCCGCAGAAGATGATCGCGTTTCGATGATTGCGCGCCGGCATTGTGAGATCGAAGAAGTACCGGAAGCTGTAGAAGAGTCCGCGCAGGTAGGGGTTATCCTCCCGGTCACGGTAGTGCTGCGATGTCTGCACGAACGCGACCGCCGGATCGTCGAAGTGGCCGATGGTGTCCTGCAGCCATTGCGGGTGCACGCGGTAGTCAGCGTCGACGATGCCGAGGATCTCGACCTCTTCGGGGAGGTATTTCGTGGATTCGTTGAGCGCGCCAGCCTTGAACCCGGGCCAATCCTCGAGGTGGACGAATGCGAATCGTGGGCCGAGCTCGTGGCAGAGTTGCTCGAGTGGCCTCCATACCGCCTCGTCGGTAGTGTTGTTATCCACCACTTGGATGATGAGGTTGGGATAGTTGACGCGAGCCAACGCCTCGAGCGTGGGCCGCACCACCTCCACCGGCTCGTTGTATGACGGTACCTGCAGTGCCACCCACGGCAGTCGAGTCAGCGGTGGAACGACCCGCGGCCTCTTCTTGCGCGCCAACACATCGCAGATCTCAAAGGTGAACGAAATGGAGAGCAGCAGCGCGCACGTCTCGAAAAACAGCAGGAGCACCGACGCGATCACTCCCACGACGGGAAGCCCGGCGAGAAAGGTCTGGAACGCGGCGTAGACCAGGTACGAAAGTGACGCCACGGCCACTGCCACGAAGAGTTGAGCACCGAGGAAACTCCACTGCGGTTGGAGTCCCCGCATGACCAACATGAGCAGAATGGCGCTCAGCCCGAGTGCGCTCGCTCCCGGGCCATCGTGTTCGATGCCTACGAAGATCGCAGCCGTCGCTGCGAGTGCCAGCGCGCAGACAGGCAACGTGATCCAGAGGCGTCCGCTGATCGTGCCCGGGAGCAGCGCGATGATCATCGTGGTCACCAGCAGCAGTGCGAAGAAGATGACGATCTCGAGGACCATCGGTCAGCTTCCCTTGGACTGTGCGATCACCACATCGTGCAGACTCACCATGGCAACGAAGTATCCGTAACGGAGCAACGTTCGCGCATCGACGGGAGCGCTGCTGGAGGGCGCCTACGGCCCTGACAGTCGGCCCGGGACCGGGACGCGCCTGACGCCCGGCCGGCGTTCGCGGGCTTCAGTAGTAGTGGGCCGGCCGCCGACCGCGTGTCCGGCAAACCAAGCAACACAAGGACCAATCACCCCAGGAGGGCATCGTAGGCACCCCTGCCGACGACACGCCCCGTCCCGTGCACGACCAGTGGTATCTGATGATCAGTCCGAGAGTGCGATCGAGACTGTTTTGCGGGACACGGCCGGGCGCTGCCCTCGGAGTCTGAGGTCCGACCCTTGCGGGTGCCCTTAGGAAGGGTGGAATCCGCCGTGCCCTTCAGGAAGCTGGGTGTGTCGTAGTGGATGGCTGGGAGATCCCTCGTCGGGCGTCCGACGAGGGTCGACGATCACAATCGCTACGATCGTCATCGGCGGCCGGCTCTCTCGCACAGTGGATCCCCATGCCACGCGATAGACAATCGCTGCGGGTTGATATATGCGGACCCTGAAGCGCTCACCGACGACGATTTGTTGGGCTAAACCGCGACAAGCCGAACGGCGGCGTGGTAGGTAGAGATGCTGCCGGCGAAGCGGCAGTTCACTGGGTTACCGATGAACTCCACAGCCGAATGTCGTAGCGGTGTTCCACAACCACTGCCTTGGCCTCATCGATCCGCCTCACAAGGACGGGCGCATGACCAGCCACTCACGCTTCGTCAATTCGTCAGACGCAAGGCCGAGGCAAATGTCGCATGCAGACGCTCGGATCGGTTGAGTTCAGCCATTTGTACCGCACCGGGGTTGTTCATACTTTCCAAAGCCCTTGACGACCCGGCGGGATAGCAACAAGGAACACAAGGACGTGGGCCATCGGCTGCGGCAATGGTGCGCGGAGCATTTCAGAATGCGCCGATCGACATCTCGGCGTCATCGTGCGGCGGGATCCGACCGCTGAGGGTAGGAGCCTGCCGCCGCACGAAGGCAATCAACAGCGTCGTTCGGCACGGCGTGTCGAGTCAATGTCACGCTTGTCACAGCGTCTCATCGATGCTTCATCGATGTCGCGCTGTGAGTGTGGGACCGCTTACCATCCTCCCTACCGCGAGGGTAGTGAATTGGAAGGATGGTGGGTGAGACGCCGCAGAACCTGAGGACCTTGTGAAGGGGATCATCTTCAACTTGGCCGAAGAGGTTGTGACGCAGGCACACGGCGCCAGGATCTGGGACGACGTCCTCGAGCGGGCCGGATTCGTGGGCGCCTATACCTCGCTAGGGAGCTACCCCGATGAGGAGCTGATGGGTTTGGTGCGCGCTGCGAGCGAGATCCTCGGGGTGCCCAAGCAGGTAGTGGTGCGCGACGTGGGTGAAGGGGCCATCCCGCTCCTGGCGGTGCGGTACCCGCAGTTCTTCGCGCCGCACACGACCACGCGTCAATTCGTGCTCACCCTCAACGACATCATCCACCCTGAGGTCAGAAAGCTGTACCCCGGCGCCAACGTGCCTGAGTTCGACTTCGAGACCTCCGATGCCGACGCGTTGGTCATCGGTTATCGCTCGTCGCGACAATTGTGCGCGCTGGCCGAGGGGTTCATCATCGGCGCGGCAACGCACTACGGCGAGCAGGCCGAGGTCGAGCAGACGCAGTGCATGCATTCGGGGGCTGCCAGCTGCGCGATTCTGTGCCGCTTCCGTCCGCGTGGCGATATGAGGCTGTGATCGATGAAGCCGCGAACGTCACGCGCCTGGGACGGCGGCTTGCGCGTGAGCGGCAGGCACGGCTCGAGGCTGAGGAGATCTCCGAACGAGCCACGCGCCGACTATATGACGCGATTCGCGAGCGGGATGCAACTGCGACTGCGGTAGCCGAGCTGCTCGGTGCTGTCGCCGCTGCCGCCAATGAGGCGACGACGATGGGCGACGCGTTGGTCGTCGCCCTGCAGCGCGTATGCCGATACACGGGATGGCCCGTAGGCCACGCCCTGGGAGTTGGCGCCGGTGATCCGCCGGATATCGCGAGCCTGGGGCTATGGCACCTGGACGACACAGGACGCTACGGCCAGTTCCGGGCTGAGAGCGAGTCAAGGAGGTTCCCGTACGGAGTGGGACTGCCCGGTCGCGTGCTCGCGACGGCTGAGCCGGCTTGGATCCCGAACGTCACGGAAGACCCGAGCTTCTTACGAGGAGCGGCAGCTTCGCAGGCCGGACTCGCCGCTGCGTTCGCGTTCCCAGTGATCGTCCGCAGCGACGTGCGTGCTGTGTTGGAGTTCTTCTCCGTCGACGAGCTCGCCATCAAGGACGAATGGCTGCGGGTGGTCGCGCAGGTCGGTGCACAGCTCGGTCGGGCTGTCGAGCGGGAGGAGGCCGAAGCCCGGCTTACGCGTCAGGGTCTCTACGATGGACTGACCGGTCTCCCCAATCGGACCCTGCTGATGGAGCGCCTCGAGCACGCTCTGCTCCGGGCCGCGCGGTCTGGGACGCAGATCGACTTGCTGTTTATGGACATCGACGATTTCAAGACCATCAACGACAGTCTTGGTCATACCGCCGGCGACGGAGTGCTGGCCGGCGTGGCCGAGAGGCTCGGAGCATGCATCCGGAGCTCGGATACCGTGGCGCGCTTTTCATCGTCGATGGTCGCGCGCCTGGGCGGTGACGAGTTCGCCATCCTCCTCGAGAACTGTGGCGACGTGCGGATCGTTGCTGAGCGGATCTTGAGAGCGTTGCGTGATCCGCTCATCGTCATGGAGAGGGAGATGTTCGTCTCGCTGAGCATCGGCGGGGCCAGCAGCGGGATCATCCGGACCGCGGCCGACCTGCTGCAATCGGCGGACATGGCGCTGCACATTGCGAAGAGCGGCGGCAAGGACCGTTTCGAACCCTTCGTCCCCACGATGCAGCTGACAGCCGACCGCCGGTTGCAACTGGTTACCGAGCTCCGCCGCGCGGTGGATGGTGATCAGCTGCGGCTCCACTTCCAACCCGAGCTCAACCTTATTGACGGTCGGGTCATCGGTGTGGAGGCGTTGGTCCGGTGGGAGCACCCCACCTACGGCACGGTACCGCCCGCCGAGTTCATCCCACTCGCTGAGGAGAGCGGCCTCATCGTGGAGGTGGGGCGTTGGGTTCTTCGCGAGGCTTGCACGGTCGTGGCTGGATGGGGCGACGACCCGGTCCTCGGCCGGCTCTCGCTTGCAGTAAACGTCTCCGGCCGCCAGTTGCGCGACCCGGGCCTAGCCCAGACCGTCGCCTCCGTCCTGGCGGAGACTCGGCTAGACGCCGGCCGGCTCCTGCTGGAGGTCACCGAGAGCGTCCTGATGGAGAATGACAAGTTCGCGGTCAGCGTGCTCGAGGAACTGCGGAGGTCGGGAATCCGATTGGCCGTCGACGACTTCGGAACCGGATACTCATCCCTCGGCGCTCTCTTGAGGCTGCCGATCGACCAGCTGAAGATCGATCGATCGTTCGTGCACAGCCTCCCCGATGATGAAGATGCCGCGACGATCGCGCGAGCGGTGGTCAGCCTAGGTCACAACCTCAACCTCACGGTTCTCGCTGAGGGAATCGAGACAGAAGCCCAGCTTATGGCCCTGCGCGAGTTCGGGTGCGAGTTGGGCCAGGGGTACCTTTTCGCTCGGCCCGTGCCCAAGGACGACGTGCGGAGGGTGATCGTCGAGCTGGCCGACGCCGGCCACGCGTTCGGCAGCGTCAGCGGCGGTGTGCACCAACCCGCCCCGCGCGGACACCTGGAGCCCAGTGAGCTCCTGTCGCCCAAGACGGCCCCCAGTACAGGCCCGGCGCGCTATGAGCGGTTCCGATGACGGCGTCCCCGGGGATGCCGTGCGCCGGTGAGACGTAGCGGGACACGAAGTCATAGCTCTGCGCGGAATCAGCTGCGATGGCGGTGTGACGGCGCCGGTGCTGCACTAGATCCGCGGCCCGTGCCACTACGAAGCGACGCCACTACTTGCCGACTCCCAATTCTGCTTCGGCGGTGGTCGACCTCTGCGCGTACTCGTCGTGCCGGCGAAGCCAGAGTTGGGGCGAGTCCGATTCGTTGCGACCCTTGGGGGCACGATCGAGGATTGGGTAATACCCCATAAGAAATTCCAGCCCACGGGACGTGGTGGAGTAGACGTGATACACGGCAGCCTCGTCGAGGACGAAAGCGCTGAAGCCCGGGGCCTCGGATAGGTAGCCGACAACGTCGGTTCCGGAGGCGCTCGCGAGGTGGTCCACGACCGGCGGCATCCCCGCCTCTATCATCGGCTTGATCCCTTCGCGAGTCTGTTCTTCGGTCCGCGACATGCCGAAGTCGAAGTTGAAGTCACTGTCGGCCGATGAGACCCAGAGGAAGCTCCAGCCCATGCGGCGCTTATACGCCCGGAGTTTCTCCAGTGGCGCGCGCGACACGTAAACGATCGTCACGTCCCGGGCGTTCAGATGAGGAACAACACCATTCACGGCATCGGCGCTCGAGGAGCAGGTCGGGCAGCCCGCCTCATAGCTCGGGCCGAACATGAAGTGGTAGACGAGAAGCTGTGACCTGCCGTCGAACAGCTCGGCGAGGGTTCGGGTGCCTTCGTCGGTCTCGAAGCGATACTCCTTCTCGACTCGGACCCAAGGCAGCTCGCGACGTTGCCGCGCCAGCTCGTCGGCCATCCGTGTGTGCTCCTTCTCGCGCGCGAGCAGCGCCTCGCGAGCAGCTAGCCACTCCTCCGGGCTCGCCACCTTGTGATCAGTCATGCTTTCCTCCGCTCGACTTCTCTAGAAGGCGGACGCGTCCTCGACCAGACGGGCTTGGACCAGGCGACCGCTCCATCGGCATTCTAGGCGCCTCGCCCTCGGTGATCAGAAAGCGCAACCGAGGTTAGGGCAGTGTTGTGTCGCGAATATGAGGCGTGACCTGATGACGCGCCCATCCGCTTCACGGGAGGGATATGTGCGCGCCCTGGTTTGAGAACACGTTTGCTACACCGAGCACGCATGCAGTGCTCATGCCACGACTTTTGAACTGTCCTGCGACCCGGACCACTGACGGAGGTCCCGTCGCCAAGCCACACCGCCGCGCTAGAATCCTGGGGCTTGCGCTTGAAGCGTGTCGAAACGGGCTTGGAGGGTTGGAAGTTGTCCTGGAACGTCAGTGGGTCGTACTTCGAGACCTGCTCGTGCAACGTGGTCTGCGCGTGCACCGCGTCGCTCGCGCTTGGCGCCACACTCGATCGTTGCAAAGTGACCTTGGTCTTCAATGTCCACAGCGGGGACGTCGAGGGGACTGATGTCGGGGGACTAACGGTGGCGGCCATTGTTGACACGCCAAAGGTCATGACCGACGGCAACTGGCGCGTGGGCGTGTTCATCGATGCGGCCGCATCCGACCAACAAGCGGAGAAACTCGGTGGCGTGTTCTCCGGTGCGCTCGGCGGACCCATGGCTGCGCTCGGGCCGCTGATCTCGGAGAATCTCGGCGTGCAGCGCGCGCCGATCGAAGTTCGTGAAGACGGTCTGCGCCACTCGATCCGGATCGGTGACGCCGTGGACTTCGAGATCGAAGATGTCGTGCCATTCGGGGTGGAGAACGGACAGCCGGCGAGGCTCACGGGCATCTTCCATCCGGCCGGTTCGGAGTTGAATGTGGCTCGTGCCACGCGGTCGAAGATCGACGGTTTCGGGATCGCGTACGAGGGCAAAGCTGCTTTTTCGACCGCGAACTTCTCGTGGTCGGCCTAGAGACCGTCGAGTCCGCGTCTGCCGCGCCGACGCAGCGCGGCTCGGAAGGTCTTGGCGAACTCTTCGCCGCCGTGCGATCGCGGCTCGGCCTCGTCGTACTGCTGCTCGTGCTTGCCGGTCTCGCCTGGTGGGCCACCGTCAATCAGATGGCCGGCATGGACGCAGGTCCAGGCACCGACCTGGGCGCTCTCGGATGGTTCATCGGCGTCTGGGTTGTGATGATGGCTGCGATGATGTTTCCCTCGGTCGCGCCGACGGTTGCGCTGTATGCGCGGATGACGCGCCTGCGCAGCCCGATGCGCCCGCTCCTCTTCGCCGCCGCCTATCTGGTCGTCTGGGCTGCGGTGGGGCTGGTCTCGTACGGACTCTTCGAGGTGGGCAAGACGTGGTTCGGGTCGCAACTGGCGTGGACCGCCGGCGGGCGATGGGTCGCGGCAGCGGTGCTTGCGGTGGCAGCGGTCTACGAACTGACACCGCTGAAGAATGTGTGCCTGGGGAAGTGCCGCAGCCCTCTCGGCTTCCTGCTCGGCAACTGGCGTGACGGCGAGACTGGCGCCGCTGAGATGGGAGCGAAGCACGCGGCCTGGTGCGTCGGGTGCTGCTGGGCCTTGATGGCGGCGCTGTTCGCCCTGGGTGTGATGAGCCTTGTCTGGATGGCAGTGGTCGCAGCCCTCATCACGGCGGAGAAAACCATTCCGTGGCGGCGGCCGGTGGTGTGGGGAACAACCGCACTCCTGCTGGCGCTGGCGGTAACGGTGGCTGTCGCCCCACACTCGGTGCCTGGGCTCGTGGTGCCTGGCGCTGCGGGAGCGAGCAGTATGGGGACGATGCATTAGGTCCTCGAACTGATGTTAGGCGGACCCTGACGGTCGCCTCCCGCGCGGATCAGACGGGGTGCGACGACTGGTGGCGCGCCACGGTGACAGCGATGATCACGGGCACGTCGACGGCGAACAACACCAGCATCAGCGAGACCACGACCAGTGGCCCACCGGCGGCGTGGTTGCGCACGAATGAGAACTCGATCATCCCCGCCGAGATGACATATGCGACCAGGGCCCAGCGCACGACCAGCGAGAAGGCTGCCCACGCAAAGCCGCGCCAACGCACGAGGAGCAGGATTGCGCTGCCCAGCAACGCGGCGCTGGCCGCGACAAGCGCGATCGGAAGCGTCAGCGGCGGTCGAGTCGGGAAGTACGCCGCCATGAACACTCCGCCGACAACGACCAGAGCTAGTGACACAGTGGCGAGCTCGGCCGCGGGCGGGTATGCACCCCTCGTGGCGCCCGGTGTCATGCCCTGACGGCCGATCTCGGTCATTGCGTGGCCACACGGGTCATGATCACCAGGGTCGCGATCTGCATCGCCCCAGTGATCCCGGCCGCATAGACGAAGCGCCGCATCAACCGGGCGATGAGCTCTCCGTTGGGATGCGGCTTCTTCATCTCGAACAGGACGGCGATGTTTGCGGGCTCGAGGATGCCAAGCGCGACGGTGGCCATGACGCCGACGACGACAAACGACGCCACCAGCCACCCGTGGTTTGGGTTGAGGGATTGGAGGTTACCGAGCCCAAGCGCCAGCTGGAATCCCGAGGCCAGGGTCATGAGGACAACCGTGGGCATGATGACCACCATCATCGGCATGAATCGTGCCGAGAACTCAGCGCGAGCAGGAATGGAGAGCCGCCCGAGAATCGGGCCGATGACGAACCCGACGAACAGGTCGATGCCGGTCCACAGCCCGCCGCCGACCACGTGGTAGAAGACCAGCGCCCAGAGCCAATTGCCGGCAATCGTGATGATCAGGCCGGCGACGATAACTGCGATGACGGGAAGCGCTGCGCGTGGCACGATCTGAATGGACAGCCGGGGCGGCGCGTCCCCCGGCGCCATCGCACCTGCCGGTGCGGCCATTCCGGATCGTATGTCCACCGGTTCTGGTTCCCTCTGCTCCGACGAGGGTGGTTGTTGCCGGTTCAAGAGCCCCGTCGCCCGTAGGGTATCCGTAAGCGCAAACGGGCCGCAGCCATCGGGGGGCGCTTGACCCGTGCGAGGCAATCGAGACACTCCCCCTGCATCGGTGCTCTATAAGAAAGGCTAGACTGCGCCGTCCCTCCGGGGGTTGCGTGCGTCGTACTGAATGGCTGGGAGATGTCCGACCAGCGATATGGGGGAAGCAATGAAAGCGACAAGAATTATCCGATTCGTACTGGCAGCAGGACTGCTCGCCGGCGTCGGCGTCGCTCAAAACCTCGATGTGGCCGCAGCCAGCACCGGCGATCACGATAGGGGGGCGATCTTCGTGTCGCCGCGGGGGGCCCCGACCAACTCGGACGAGTCGTGCGCGACCGCCCGCTACAAGACGATCCAGTCAGCAGTGAATGCCGCCCCGAAGTGGGCCACCGTGGTCGTGTGCGAAGGCACATACAAGCAGGACGTCGTCGTGTCCTCGCCTCTCTCCCTGCAGGGCCGCGACGCGACGATCAAGGGAACGGCGAAGACCGGGTTCCTGTGCGATCAACTGGGACCCACGGGCCCCGGTGTGGCTCCCTGCCTCGCCGGTCTGACCATCAGGAGCTCGCACGTCTCGGTTGAGGGTTTCACGGTCACGGGCGCCATCGGCGAGGGCATCCTTGCCACTGGCACCCTGAAAGGCGGCTCGATCACCGACGTGAGCATCACGGACAACTGGGTCGCCGGTAACAACATCGGCGGGATTCCCCCTTCTCCGAACTCGCCCTATCCGCAGTGCGCGGCTAACGGCCAGATCCCCGGCGACTGCGGTGAGGGCATCCATCTCATGGGCGTCACTCACTCCGTGGTAGCGGGCAACCACGTCAGCGGCAACGAGGGTGGCATCCTCCTCACGGACGAGTTTGGGCCGACGCACGGCAACCTGGTCGAAGACAACACGATCACAGCGAACCCATTCGACTGCGGCGTGACCGCCCCTGGGCATAACCCGTTTGCGCTCGACGCAAGCGGCAATCCGCAGCCCTTGGTCGCCGGCGTGTACGGCAACGTCATCCGTGGCAATCGCATCACAGACAACGGCTTGCTGGGAGAGGGCGCGGGTGTGCTGTTCGCCAACGCAGGGCCAGGAACCGCCTCCTACGACAACCTGGTCGAGGACAACTACATCGCCGGCAATGAGTTGTCGGGGGTGACTATGCACGCGCACACGCTTCCGCCTGGAACGTTCGAGGATCTCAACGGCAACCGCATCATCGACAACGTGATCGGCCGCAACAACGTCGGCAGCCCATTGGTCCCAGGCGATCCACTCGATGGACCGCCCGCGCAGGACTTCCGGACAACCGGCATTCTGGTGTTCTCGGGGACCGTGCCGGTGCATGTGACAATCAGTGACAACCGGATTTCTGACGATCACTACGGCGTGTGGCTGGGGATCAACGGCAACGTGACCGTGTCGCGGAGCGACAACTCGTTTGAGAACGTAGCCAGGCGTTTCTTCACCTTCAGCTGAGCGGTTCGTCACCAAGGTGATCCGTCGACCCTCGTCGAGCATCCGGCGAGGGTCGACGATCACGATCGTCATAAGCTGACGCCCGTTGAGCAGTATTAACGCCGCATCGCGCTCGGCCTCACCAAGACGGGAAGGGTGATCTCGCCAACGGGCTGGTCGTTTACCGGATCGGGACTGGCGGAGCTGATCGCTAACTGGGCCGCAACCCCGCGCACGGCCCGATATTGACTGATGAGAGTCAGTCGCTCTGACTTGCGTCGTCGCTATCGCGCTCCTTGAACTCGCACGTAGCTAACATGGCGCCTCCGATGTTCACGATGGACTGCGTGATGCCAGCTCGGTCATTCCCGGCGACCTGCTACTGATGTGCATGTCGTCGCATCGATTAATACGAAATTACTCGTTGCGAGGTGAGGTCGAAAGGAACCGCTAGAGAGGAGCAGCAACACGTTGCGCGTGGTCGAGCCGTTGGTGTGAACTCGGTAAAGTCCTCACGACGTCGGTGAGCAAGGCGACGAGCTCCTCCGGATGCGACGCCAGCCTCCTCAGTGATGGAGCGGTAGCAGCGAGACCGTGTCGTCCAGGTTGACCACGTACGCAGTGCCGTCGCCCTCATCGACGGCGATGTTCCACGGCGCGCGTCCAACTGCAACCTTCGGCGGCCTTTGGCCGCAGCCGCTCTGGTCCGCAGCGTTACAGATCGACCCGTTGATCACCGAGACGCTCGTGTCCTGCAAGTTGGTCACGTAGATCGTATTTGTGGCGGCATCCAGCGCGATACCAAAGGCGCCGTACCCGGCCGCGACGGTTGGCAGCGTCTGGCCGCAGCCTGAGCTATCGGATCCATTGCAGGTGGCGCCATTGATGACCGACACCGTGCCTTGGAGGTCGCCCTGAGCATGGTTCGCCACGTAGATGGTGTCGGTTGCCGGGTCCACTGCCAGCCCGCGCGGATCGCTCCCAACGGCGATTGTCGCTGGTGTCTGACTGCATCCCGCCGTGTCGGCAGCGTCACAGGTCTTGCCGTTGATCACATACACCGTGTCGGCGGTCTGGTTCCCATAGTCGACGTTGGTGACGTAGACAGTGTTGGTCTCCTGGCTGATGGCAAGGGAGAGATCTGAGCCATAGACAACGTCCGACTGTCCGACGTGCAGGGTCGCCGGCGCCTGGCCGCAGCCAGCGGCATTTTCTGCATCGCAGGTGGCGCCATTGAACACCGAGATGAGGTTCGGCCCACCGCTGGTGATAGTGGTGACGTACACGGTGTCAGTCCCCGGATCGACCGCGATACCGTCGGGGTTTCCACCCGGCACGTTTAGCGATTCGACCCCTGCGCAGCCCGCCTGGTTGGTGGCGTTGCATGTGTCCGCGTTGATCACCGACACACCGCCGCTCGAGCCGGTGCCAGAGTCGGCGACAAAGACGGTGTGGGTTCGCTGATCGACAGCCACGGCGACTGGATTCGCGCCTACCGGCGCCATCGAAGGTGGCGTTGCGCAGCCAGCCGGCCGGCGGGCGTTGCACTTGCCGGTATCGATCATCGCCACCGCGTTCGCTCCGGAGGTGACGTAGGCGGTGTGGACCGTCGGGTCCACCGCGATCCCGAAAGGTTGTGGTATTGACAGCGCGGGCGCCGGTCGGCGACACCCGCTGGTATTGTCGGCGTCGCACCGTGAGGCGTCGATAACCGAAACGTCGTTGCTCACCTGGTTCGCTGTGTACAGCGTCTGGGTCAGCGCATCAACGGCGACGAATTCCGGGTCCTCGCCAGTGTGGATGGTCGGTGGCCTCAGCGTTGCACATGCCGCGAGGTGGCGGCCGTTGCATACCCGCGTGTCGATCACCGAGAGGTCATCGTCTGACTGGTTGACCACGTAGACCGTGTGGAGCGGCACGTCCACGGCGAGAAAAAAGGCGTTCTCGAAAAGGGGAGGGGGACCGACTTTCACGATGCCTGGCTCTTGCGCCGCACACCCCGCCAGGTCACTGGCGTTGCACGAACGTCCGTCCCACGCGGACATGGTGTTGTTCGCGTAGTCGGCCGTGTAGATCGTGTCGTTTGCGGCGTCCACCGTGACGCCACTGACCGCCGGAGCGCCGTTGAGCATGCCGACCGCGCCACAGCCTGATTGCACGATCGCATTGCATGTGTTCGCGTTGAACGCAGAGACTCCGCCGTTTTCAGCCACGTAGACGGTGTGGGTTGACTGGTTGACTGCGATGTCGCCTGGCCCGCTGCCGACCGTCACCGTCGGTGGAGTCTGGCTCGAACACCCCGTCAGATCGGTCGCGTTACATGTCGACGAGTTGATCATCGACACGGTGTCGCCACCGAGGCTGGTCACATACACGGTGTGGTTCGAGGAATCGGCGAAGATCCCGAACGGGAATCCCCCAACCCGCACCCTTGCCGGTGTCTGGTCACACCCCCAGGTCACGCGTCCGTTGCAGATCGCGCCGTTGAATACAGACACCGCGTTTGTCGTCCCGCCATTGCCGTTGATGGTGACGTACACCGTGTCGGTCACTTCATCGACGGTGATCGTCGACGGCATGTTACCCACCCTGATTGTCGGCCATGGCCCCTTGCACCGCGAGACGTCCAGCGCCTGGCAGTGGCGTCCGTCGATCACCGACACGGTGTCTCCGCCGGGGCTGGTGCCGTTCGCATTACTGCCGTTCGCTGAGTAGATCGTCTCGGTTGCCGTGTCGATCGCCAGCGCGGATGGGCCTACCTTCACACGTGCCGACCCGACCAAAGCGGACCCAAAGCTGCCCCTTGGATTCGTGGCGGTCGCGGCCTGGGCGGCCCCCGTCGCGCTTGATCGTTCGGCGTGGGTCACGGCGCGTGACGTCGCGCCTGCTTGAATCGACCCTCCGGCCGCCGAAAACACGATGGCGATCACAGCGCCCACCAGGTAACGGTGCCTCTCAAGACGCATGATCCACCTCCTTGTCGCTGCCACAGGGCCTGCCAATGAGGCGTTCATTCCGGGCGCACGAATGTTCAGAAGCGTTGAACATCTCCGACGTGAGGCCGATACTTGCCTCAGGAAGAGCGTTGCAGCAGTGAATCTGCCGATCCAGCAGACCCCGTTTATTGGCCGGGTGCTCGAACTCCGGGCAGCTGGCGAGCTGCTCCGCGCTCACCGGCTGCTGACGCTGGTTGGCGCCGGCGGCTCAGGAAAGACACGGCTCGCGCTGCAACTCGCTGCTGGGGCAGCGGATAGGTTCCCTGAAGGCATCTTCTGGGTGCCGCTGGCGCCGGTTTGCGACCCCGACCTCGTGGAGCAGACCATCGCCCGGTCCGTCGGTGCAAAGTCTGAGCTCGCTGACCACCTGGCCGGCAAGCACGTCCTCTTGGTCCTGGACAACATGGAGCAGGTCTTGGCGGCCGCGAACATGCTGGGGTCGCTCCTCAGGGCGTGTCCCAGCCTTTATGCGCTCGTCACGAGCCGAGAGCCGCTGCGCATCGCCCCCGAGCAGCGCTTCACCGTGGAGACGCTGGGCAACGCTGACGCGGTTGCGCTCTTCGTCGAACGGGCCCGCGCCGTTGACTCGACGTTCGTTGAGCACGCGACCGTGGAGGCCATCTGCATTCGGCTCGACTGTCTGCCCCTCGCCGTCGAGCTCGCAGCCACCCGGGTCAACGTGCTGACCCCTGACGCGCTCCTCGCGCGACTCGAGCGCCGCCTGCCGCTGCTCACCGGCGGGCGGCGTGACATGCCCGAGCGCCATCAGACACTGAAGGCGACGATCGAATGGAGCGAGGACCTGCTGCAAGCGAGTGAACGCGCCGTCTTCCATCGTCTCGCGATCTTCCCGGCGAGCTTCGATCTCCGGGCTGCGGAAGAGGTGTGCGTGACAGATCTTGTCGCCCTCTCCTCGCTCGTCGACAAGTGCCTGGTTACTCGCACAGGTGGCAATCGCTTCGCGCTGCTGGAGACAGTTCACGAGTTCGCAGACGAACACCTGACCCCGAGCGAGCGAGACGAACTCGCGCGCCGACATGCAGAGTACTTCGTTGTGGCCGCCGAGGTTGCGGCGGGTGCTCAGAGTTGGCCAACCAACCCTGAGACCTTTGGGAAGCTGGACGACGACATCGCGAATCTCCGCGCGGCGCTCGCGTGGACGCGGTCGAAAGGCTTGAACGAGCTGACGCTTCGGCTTGGCGTCGCGCTCTCCAGGTACTGGATCGATCGGGGCCATCGCCACGATGCCTGCACATGGCTCGAGACCGCACCGCTCACCGACGACTCAGTACCCCCACCGCTTCGCGCAGCGTCCCTGGAAGCAGCTGGGCTGATCGACTACTTCATGGTCGCCGGTTACGACGAGGCAGAGCAGTACTTCAGGCAGAGCCTAGTGCTCTATCGCGAGCTCGGCGACAAGCAGCGGGTTGCGTTCCTGCTCAACCGTGTTGGTCGCATCGCTATGTTGCGTGCAGATCTCGTCAAAGCCAACAGCTTTCATCGCGACGCGCTGGCGTTGTACGAAGAGATGGCCGACAGCGCTGGGCGTGCAGCGACGCTACATCTGCTCGCTGAAGCCGCGTCCAGGCAGCGCCGATATGAGGATGCCGAGCGGCTGTTTAACGATGCGATTCGCTTGGCGACCACGGCGTTTCCGGGACAGGTTCGGCACTCGCTGCACAGCCTCGGTGATCTCGAGCTGGACCGCGGCGACTATGGACGTGCATTCGAGTACTACGAGGAGAGCCTGGAGTTGACCAGCAGGAGTGAGCACCGCAGCCTCATCCTTCGCGTCGCCGGGTTCAGTAGCGCCCTCGCCGGTTTGGGTGCGTACCCTCTCGCGGCGCGGCTCTGGGGTGCCGTCGACGCCAATGAGCGCGCCCTCGGCTTTCGCATGCTCTCCGACGAGCGAAAGCGTTATGAACGATGGGCGGACACGGCACGGAGTCGACTCGGTGAACGGGCGTTCCGTGCCGCCTTTCTGGAAGGCACGGGCCTTCAGATTGAGGAGGCGCTCGGCCAGGCCGCGGGTTACGCGGCCGTGGCGCCGACACGAACGAGTCGCGTTGCCTCACCGATCGCCACCGAGGTAGCCGTGTCAAGTGAAATCGGACGATTCGATCGAGAAGGGGAATACTGGACCATTGCGTACGACTCGCGGGTCCTCCGCGTTCGGGATAGCAAGGGCGTTCGTATCCTCGCCCATCTTCTCGGCGATCCGGGACGTCCACACACCGCTCTCGACCTCGAGCGGCTGGGTGTACCCGGAGGCGAGGCAACAGCTCGAGCGGTTGCCTCGGGCAGCGCTGGCGAGCTCCTCGATGACGAGGCACGGAGGGCATACCGGGCGCGAGTTGCGGAGCTGCATGAGTCGATTGAGGCAGCTGAAATGTGCGACAAGCCGGAGGAGAGCGGCCTCCTGCGCGAAGAGATGGACTTCATCAACCACGAGCTGAGCAGAGCACTGGGACTGGGGGGGCGACCGCGCCACGCGGGATCGATTGTTGAGCGCGCTCGGTTGAACGTCACGCGCGCGCTCAGGTCAGCGATGCAGCGTATCTCCTCAGCCGACGCCGCTCTCGGGGTTCATCTCAACGCGGCGGTCCACACTGGAACCGTCTGCGTATACCGGCCAGACCCCCGGGTACCCCTCGTCTGGCACGTTACGATCGGGGGAGCTCAACGCGTCTGACAGAGGGTTTCCGCGATGAATCTTCCAGTGCAGCAGAGCCGGTTTATCGGCCGGGTGGACGAGCTGCAGGTCGCCGGTGCGTTGCTCCGTACGCATCAACTGGTGACCTTGCTTGGCGCCGGGGGCTCCGGCAAGACTCGGCTCGCAATCCAGATCGCCGTCGACGCCGCCGAGCGTTTCCAGGCCGGTGTCTGCTGGGTGCCGCTCGCGTCCGTTCGGGACCCTCGCCTGGTCGAGCAGACAATCGCGCGATCGGTGGGAGCCAACGGCTCGCTCGCCGAGCACCTTGCGACGCAAAGCCTTCTCCTGGTGCTGGACAACGTCGAACAGGTTGTCGCTACAGTCGCGCCTTTGCTCGCGTCGGTGCTCGCCGCCAGCCCCTCGGTCCACATCCTCGTTACCAGCCGCGAGCCGCTCCGCCTGACGGCTGAACAGCGCTTCACGGTGCAGCCGCTCAGCCCCGCCGATGCGGTCGCCCTCTTCGTCGAGCGAGCTCGTGCCGTCGATCCCGCGTTCGTCGAAGAGGCGACGGTCGAGGCGATCTGCAGCCGTCTCGACCGTCTCCCGCTCGCCCTCGAGCTTGCCGCAACGCGGGTGAATGTGCTGACGCTCAACGGTTTGCTGACGCGGTTGAACCGTCGATTGCCGATGCTCACGGGCGGGGCCCGCGACATGCCTGCGCGTCATCAGACCCTCAGAGCAACCATTGAGTGGAGCGAGGACCTGCTGTCGACGGGGGAGCGCGAGCTGTTCAAACGCCTCGCGATATTTCCGGCCAGCTTCGATCTCATGGCGGCGGAGGAGGTATGTGCTGCAGATCTCCCTACGATCTCATCGCTCGTCGACAAGAGTCTGGTTCATCGAAGGGACGATCGCTTCGCGCTGCTGGAGACCGTGCAAGAGTTCGCCGCCGAGCGGCTGACCGTTCCCGAACAACATGAGCTCGCTCGACGTCATGGTGCGTATTTCGCCCAGGCCGTCGAGGCGATGGCCGGCGTACAGAGCTGGCCGTCCAATCCGGAGACGTTCGGAGAGCTCGACGAGGACCTGGCGAACCTCCGGGCTGCGCTTGCCTGGACGCAGGCGAACGGCGAAGCTGCTCTCTGCTTACGACTCGGTGTCGCGCTGTCCAGGTTCTGGATCGACCGGGGCCATCGCGACGATGCCTGTTTGTGGCTGGAGGCGGCGCCCCTCGCCGAGGTCTCAGTCGGCCCATCGCTTCGTGCGGCCGCGTTGGAAGCTGCCGGACTCCTGGACTACTTCGTGGTGACCGACCCTGACCAGGCGGAGCGGTACTACACACAGAGCCTCGCCCTCCACCGCGAGCTCGGGAACACGCCGCGGGTTGCCTTCCTGCTCAACCGCCTCGGCCGGATCGCCAGCGAGCGTGCAGATTTGGACACAGCCAACAGCTTTCACCGCGAGGCTCTGGGGTTGTTCGAGGAGAGCACGGACAATGCGGGACGCGCGGCGACATTGCACCTGCTCGCAGGCGTCGCGCGTGATCAGGGCTCGTACGACGAGAGTGAGCAGCTGTTCACGGATGCGATTCGGTTGGCTCGCTCCTCGTTTCCGGGACTGGTCAGGCACTCGCTGCACAGCCTCGGCGATCTGGCGCTGGACCGGGGCGACTATCGGGGCGCGGTGGCGTATTACCAGGCGAGCCTGGACATCACCGCCGCAGGCGAACGCCGAAGCCGGATCCTGTGCGCTGCAGGGATCGCCGGCGCCCTGGCCGGGATGGGGGCATATCCCCTGGCCGCCCGGGTCTGGGGTGCGGTCGAGGCCGAAGAACGTGCACTAGGATTCCGCATGCTCGGTGACGAGCGGAAGCGCTATGAGCTATGGGCGAAGACACTGCGCGGACACCTCGGTGACACAGCGTTTGTCGCAGCCTGTGCCGAAGGAGAGACGCTCACGATCGACGAGGCGCTCAGGCAAGCCATACGTCACACTGGGACCATCCCGATTCGGCGACGCCGTGTCGACGGGAGCGTCCTCGAGGCACCGATCCTGGCCAATGACGACGCCCGCTTCGAGCGCGAGGGCGAATACTGGGCGATCACGTACGCGACGCGAGTCATCCGGCTTCGCGACAGCAAGGGGCTCCGGGTGCTGGCGCACCTGCTTGCGGACCCCGGACGTCCGCACGCGGCGCTGGATCTCGAGCGCCTCGGCGCACCAGGTGATAATCAGACGGCCCATGCGATCGCGTCGGGCGATGCCGGGGAGCTGCTCGATGCGGAGGCGCGCCGGGCATACCGCGCCCGGGTAACCGAGCTGCGTGAGGCGATCGAGATCGCCGAGGTGTCGGGTACAGCGGATGAGGTCGGCCTTCTGCGCGAGGAGATGGACTTCATCACCCACGAGCTGAGTAGAGCGCTCGGGCTGGGAGGGCGCTCGCGCCACGCTGGGTCGATCGCAGAGCGGGCCCGATTGAACGTGGTGCGTGCGGCCAGGTCAGCAATGCAGCGCATTGCCGCCGCGAACGCCGACCTGGGCGCCCACCTCGATGCGACGATCCACACTGGAACGGTCTGCGCCTACACGCCGGATCCTCGGGTGGACATTGCGTGGCGCGTGTCCATCGGCGGCGCTGTCAGCGACTGAACATTCGTTCACCCGAAATGAACGCCTGACTGAACAGACGCCGCGGAGGCGGTTGGAAAAGTTCGCGGACTCCGGTCGCGACCACACCGGGGACGCGCACGGAGGTGGTGACATGCGCCTCAGGAAGGGCAGTCTCGTGCCCGGGGCAGTGGTTGCCTTGTCGGGTACCCGGGGAATGAACCAGGAGCACGTGAGGAGGGGGCCATGCGGCTTGAGAAGCACCGTTTCCTAGTAGGTGTTGTGATCGCCATCACGTTGACGGCGGTCGGAGGGTCAATTCAAGTCGCGGCGCAGTCCAGTTCACCGATGACTCACCTTGGAGCGCCCTCTTCGTTGCAAGCGTGGCTCGCGCTGCGCGATCGGGGGATTTCAGCGACAGTCGCGACTGGTAAGAGTCATCTGGTGGGCGAGGCCAGCGCTAACAGCCGGTTCAGGAATCCGATGGCGCCAACCGTGGCCGTTGGCGGTAACCCTGTCGCCGTCGCCGTCGACAATGCTACGGACACCGTGTATGTCGGCAACGGCAACGACGGTACGGTGTCGGTCATCAACGGAGCCACATGTAACGCCATCCATGTGTCGGGCTGCGGGCAGACGGCGCCGACGATCACGGTCGGCTCCGGTCCCGTCGACGACGCGGTAGACCAGCGTACCGACACCGTGTACGTGACCAACCTCGGTAGCAACACGGTCTCGGTCATCGACGGCGACACATGCAATGCGCACAACCACTCCGGATGCCATCGGACCCCGCCGACCATCACGGTTGGCAACATCCCGGACGGCGTGGCCATCGATGAGGCGACGCATACAGTCTATGTGGCGAATGTTGGTGACAACACGGTCTCCGTGATCAACGGGGCGACCTGCAATGCGCGCGTGATCTGGGGATGCGGACAGGTGCCACCAACCGTGTCTGTCGGCGTACAGCCGGCGGTGCCCGCCGTGGACGAGGCGACCGACACCGTTTACGTGCCGAACTCCAATCCAGGCGGGCCGGGCAGTGTTTCGGTGATCGACGGGGCGACCTGCAACGCCAGCGTCAGAACGGGCTGTGGAAACACTCCGCCGACGGTCGCGGTAGGCGCCAACACGTTTCCGGTCGCCGCCGCCGTCGACCAGGCCACTGACACCGTCTACGAGACCGTATACGGCCCCTCCACGGGCACGACGACGACCCTCGGATCCGTTGATGTGATCGATGGGGCGACGTGCAATGCGAGCGTGTCCTCTGGGTGCGGCCAGACGCCTAAGACCGTAACGGTCGGCAGCGATCCCATCGGGGTCGTGGTGGATCCGATCACGGAGAGCGTCTTCGTGCTGAACGAAGAGGACAGCACGGTCTCTGTCATCGACGGGGCCATCTGCAATGCCGTCCATTCCGCTGGTTGTTCGCAGCATCCGCCGGACGTCGCAACCGGATTCAATCCTGGGTATCTTGACGTCGACCTCGCCAGCGATACGGTCTATACCTCCAATCAGGGCCAGAACGACGTCTCGGTACTGGATGGCGGGGCATGCACCCTCACGCACCACTCCGCCTGTCGGAAGGCCGCGCCTACTACCACCGTTGGTGCGGGTCCGGCAGGGGTTACAGTGGACGCGGCCACACACACTATCTACGTCACGAGTCAGGTCGACAACACCCTCTCGGTCATCAATGGGGCAACCTGTAATGCTTCCGTGCGGTCCGCCTGTGGACGGACTTGGCCGACGGTCGCAACAGGCACCTTCCCGCAGGCTGTGGCCGTCGACCAGGGGACTCATACGGTGTACGTTGCAAACCTAGGTTCGAACACCGTATCGGTCATCAATGGGGCAACGTGCAACGCTACCAACCATTCAGGCTGCGGCCAGACGCCGGCCACCGTCGCAGTCGCCGGCGGCCCAGTCGACCTGGCCGTCAACGAGGTCACAGACACGATCTACGTAGCGGATAACGGCGTCAACGCGGTATCAGTGATCAACGGCACCACCTGCAACGCGACCGACCACTCTGGCTGCGGCCAAACTCCACCGTCGGTCTCGGTCGGTAGTGGGCCCGCCGACCTTGCAGTCGACGAGACTACCAACACCGTGTATGTTGCGAACAGTAGTGACAATACGGTTTCAGTGGTCAACGCGGCCACCTGCGATTCGACCAACCACTCGGGCTGCGGCCAAACCCCACCGACAGTCTCGGTTGGAAACGGTCCCGGCGCCATCGCTGTGAACCAGGCCACCCACACGGTCTACGTAGCGAACGGTTTCTTCACGGGCACGTCATCGACATCGGTATCGGTGATAGATGGGGCGACGTGCAACGCGAGCGTCACGACGGGCTGCGGCCAGACGCCAGCAACGATGGCGACGGGCGGTGACCCATTTGACATCGCTGTAGCTGAGGCTACCGACACCGTCTACGTGAGCTCCATTAGCGACTCCACCACCGAGGTGTTCAACGGGGCGATCTGCAACGCGAGCGTCACCTCGGGATGCGGCCAAGCCCCAGTGAGCATACCAACGGGCGGCTGGTCGAGCGGCATCGGGGTGAACCCGAAGACCGACACCATCTACGTGTCGGACAACACAGACGGTGAGGTGTCGTTCTTCCGCGCACAAGGGGCCGCGTTTCCGTAGGGCAGGCTTGATGCGGTCCAATGGCGCTCTCTGGAGGCTCGGCAACTCTAGGCTGTGATGTCGCGGTACGAGAAGCTCGCGCCAGCGACGACCGACATCCCGACGGCGTACAGACCCGCAATGATCAGCGCAGTTGTATAGGAAACGGTCGACGAGCCCGCCGCATTGAATAGGGTTGCCTGACCGCCGGTCAGGACTACAAAAGGAAATCGTCAAGCAAGCGCGAGACGGGTTTGAGTTGACCAGTCAAAACGTGAGCGCGGGCCATTCCCACATGCGAACCCTACAGGTCATCACAGCCGTCTTTACGCGGACCGTCTGACAGGGACCTAACGACACGAATCGATCGCTGTATCCACAAACGCAAGGGATTCGAGCAAGCCAAGCTGAGCTAGCAGGGCATGTGATGAGGACGTCTGATGCGCAAGAACCCGGACGTGCGTCGCCAATCGGATCGCCTCATCTTGATGGCCGGCGTCGAAGGCAGCCGATGACCGTTGTAGGAAGGCAATCTGCGTGCCAAGCGCTGTGAGGAGTTCGGAGCGTGTCTGAGGAATCTTCATTGATCCAAGGCTTTCAGCCATACCTCTACGTGGCATGCGGTGTCGCGGAGGGATGCCATGCGTGTCAGAGGAGTATCGGTTTCGACTGGAGGATCTGGCCAGTTGACAATTTCACCCATCCGGCGATCGGCCGCTTCTTCTCGGCTGCTATCTCCTCTTCCAAAGTGGTTTGGCGAAACATCTCCCACGGGTTGATCGTCTTTGGCAGCCGTCGCCGAATCGCCTCGTAGTCGAACCAGTGCTTGCGCTCAGGCTTCTCAAGGTCGAGCCAAGCTACGGCCGCTACTTGGACCGGCCTGCTCCCAAGGTTCACAGCAGTCCCAGCCAATGGTTTCCAGCTCACACGCACCGAGGGAATCAGGGACCGCCTGCAACCCGGGCCTGAGGGC
>Ga0182024_10005351_pt1 | contig 28839 bp, 30 predicted proteins | sample P32metaG_FD_120480 | JGI IMG/M metagenome (GOLD analysis project Ga0182024, IMG submission 120480) | Permafrost microbial communities from Stordalen Mire, Sweden - P3-2 metaG (Illumina Assembly) | ecosystem: Environmental > Terrestrial > Soil > Wetlands > Permafrost | place: Sweden: Stordalen...
CAGGTTGAGGAAGTCCGTTCCGAGCGGCTGCGTGTAGCGCAGGAATTGATTGGCGTTGCTGTAGTCGTTGTGCGGCGAGTCGAAGCCCGGCGGATCGAGACCGCGGTCCCCGCGTTCGTTGCGCACGGCAAGGTCGATGTTGCCGGTGCCGATCGGAGCGTGGTATCCGAGCGTCGAGTCGAGGTAGGCGTACGAGCCGCCTTGCACGTCTCCGGTGAAGCCCGCCGGTCCGTTTCCGTTGCGGGTGTTGATGTTGATGACCGAGGCAAAGCGTTCTCCGTACTGCGCCGGATACGCCCCCTGCAGCGCTTCGACGAACGCCAGGTTGTTCGAATCGAACTCGCCGCCGACGGTGCGGTTGAGTTCCTGCGGGATCGGGACGCCGTCGACGATGTAGTTGATGTCGCCGTGATCGCCGTTGATGTGCACGACCCCGTTGGCGCCGCGCGCGGCTCCGGGCAGCTGGACGAGCAGCTCCGAAAGGTTGCCGTTGGCCGGCGACCGGGCGAGATTCTCGGCCGAGAGGCTGACGTCGGTTCCGGAGCCTTGCGCCGGCGGCCGCGAGGTGACCGCGGTGCGGCCGATCTCTTTCACTTGGGTCAGCGCGACGGTGATCGTCGTGCCGGCGCTGGTCAGATCGACTCGCAGCGAGGCGTGACCTTCGGGTGCGGTAATGTCCACGTTGTACGTTCCCGGCGGCACGGCCGGGAACGTGAAGGCGCCGTGACTGTCGGTCTTCGTGCGCAGAACGAGATTGCTGCCGGTCGCGAGCACAGCGGCCGCCGCAACGGGGGCGTTCTGCGCGTTGGTGACGAGGCCGGAAAGATGGGTTGTGGACTGCGCTTCAGCGGCGCTCGACGCCGCTACGAAAAACGCAGTTCCAAGAACGAGCACCGGCGCCAAATGCGCCGCGCGAACCAGGCTGAACACAGGTGGATCCCTTCAAAACGTTTGCTGATGGAGCTGATGAAGGGATCCGCCGGCGGCGGCCGGGTCGGGACGAACAGACTGTAGGACGTCGAAGGATTGCGCGGGTGTGCGGCGTCGGGCCGAACCCGCGACGGAAGCGCGGAACGCGCGCGGCGTGGCCGCCAGTCGAGGGCGGCGACCGCGACCGTGAGGAACGTGCGGCCGAACGCGTAGACCAGGAGCGCCGAGAGGATCGAGCCGAGCGTCGCCGCGGCAAGTGCGAGCCAAAGCGTACCGGACAGAATCGGCAGGCCTTCGTCGGCCTGCGTCAGCGTGAAGAACGCCAAGTTCGCGACCAGCAGCAGACCCAGCGCCGCGGGCCGGCGCCGGGGCGCCAGCGCAGCCCGCAAGAGGCCCGTCCGGCGGCGAATCTCGGCGCGCCCTCGACCGAGGCCGACACTGGCGGCGAAGGCCCAGGTCGCCAGCGCGGCCAGCAGGACCAGATAGACGTGCCGGGCGACGAAGTCGCCGTTCAGACCCGCCCAGCCTAGCGCAAGACCCTCGGAGACGAGGTGGACGAGAACCGCGGCGGGGACGACGGCGGACGCGAGGCCCACGAGGGGCCGCCGGCGCCGCAGCGCCGATGTGAGGGCGACGTACGACATGGGAGGGCTTGGGACGGAATACACCATGGAGCGTGGACTCTCTTTCCCTCTTCCCTCCCTCGCCGGGCGACGGGGGCAAGGGGGATGGCGCCACCCTTCGCCGTTTGGGCGCGTCCCAGCCAGGGCTAGCCGGAGCCGCCGGCGGCCGCAGAAGGCACTTGCCGGGGGCCGCAGGTCCCCGCCGCAGCCCGGTCCGAATGAACGTCCCCCCACCTGCCGCCTACGCCGAGAGAGCAATGTCGACGCCGCGCACCCTCGCCTTCGAGTCCGCCGATACGGTCAACCGTGTCGTGGCGCTGCTGGTGCACTTCCCCGAGATCCACAGCGTTCGGTCCAACCCCGACGACGCGACGCTGACGCTCTCTTTCGCGGTACGCAAACGGCTCGACCGCGCGCAGACTCAGGCCTTCGGCGAGCACATCGGCGAGCACATCCGCGCGCTGCTCGATCTGCGGGGCGAGGCTCCCGACCGCATCGCGGTCAGCGCGGAGCGGGATGCCGCGGTCACCTTCGTCACCGTGACGCGCGACGCTGAATCGTTTTCGCGCGGTGAACTCGAGCTGCTCGTCGCCCTCTTCGCCGACGCGTTCCGCGACGGACTGGTCCGCGACGACGCCGGCAGCACGCCGCTCGATGACGATCCGGCCGCCCGCGACGACCTGGTCGAGGTCGCGCTCGACGCGCTGCGTGACCCGGCGCAGCGTCAGCGTCTGGTTGGTTTCCGCGAGGAACAGCGCGTGCTGGTGTATTTCGCGCACGCTCCCAAACGCGCGAAAGCAAGGGCCCGATCGTAACGCCCGAAACGGTCACGATCCTCGCCGTCGGCGACGTCATGGGTTCCCCGGGTCGCGATGTCCTCAAGAAACACTTGGCGCTGGTGCGGGAACAGCATCACATCGATGCGGTGATTGCGAACGGCGAGAACGCCGCGGGCGGTTTCGGTTTGACGGAGCAGACGGCCGAAGAGATGTTCGCTGCCGGCGTCGACTTCATTACCTCCGGCAACCACATCTGGGATAAGCGCGAGTTCCGTCCGGCACTCGACGAGACCGACCGCATCCTGCGACCGGCCAACTATCCGCCCGGCCTGCCGGGCCGCGGCGCGGGAACCTTCGAGGTCAACGGCGTGACGATCGGTGTCATCAATCTGATGGGGCGCGTCTTCATGCCGCCGGTCGACGATCCGTTCCGTATCGGCCGCGCGCTGGTCGACGAGATGCGCGAGCGCACGCCGGTGATCGTGATCGACGTCCACGCCGAAGCCACATCCGAAAAGATGGCGCTGGGCCGATTCTTCGACGGCCGCGTCTCCTTCGTCTACGGCACGCACACGCACGTGCAGACCGCCGACGAACAGATCTTCGCCGGCGGCACCGCGTACCTCACCGACGTCGGCATGACCGGCCCGTCCGAAGGCGTGATCGGGATGGAGTCGACCGCCGTGCTCGAGCGCTTCACCAACGCCGTCTCCGAGCGCTTCGCGGTGCAGAAAACGGGCATCCGGCACTTCTGCGCGGCGGTCACGCGGATCGACGTTGCGACCGGACACGCGCTGGACATCAAGCGCATCAACCTGCGAGGGCTGGCATGAGCATGGGGGCGACTGCGCTCCTCGCCGGCAGCTGAAACGCGTGCTGGTCGATTTTCACTCCCACACCAGCCAGAGCGACGGCACGCTCGCGCCCGAAGCGCTGGTGGAGCAGATGCAGGCGCGTGCCGTGCGTTGGTTTTCGATCACCGACCACGACACGACGCGCGCCTACGACGTCGTCGGCGCGCTGCCGAACATCGTGCCGGGGATCGAGATCAACACGACCTGGGAGGGCAGCGACGTCCACATCCTGGGCTACGGCATCCCGGTCGGCGACTCGCCGCTCGGCGACACGCTGGCGCGTAACCGCGAACACCGGCGTGCCCGGATCGACGTGATGGTCGCGGGACTCAACCGGGCCGGCTATCCGGTGACGGTCGAGCAAGTGCTGGCGGAGTCCGGCGGCGGACACGCCCTCGGCCGGCCGCATGTCGCCAAAGCCCTGGTCCGCGCCGGGATGGTGCGCGATGTCGCCGCCGCATTTCGCGATCTGCTCTCGAGCAGCGGGGTGGGCTATGCGCCCTCGCATCACATCACCCCGCTCGAGGCGATCGAGATCGTGCGCAGCAGCGGCGGCGTGCCGGTGCTGGCGCATCCGGGCCGGCTCGACGACGATGCGATCGTCGCCGACCTTACCGAAGCGGGCCTGGCCGGTCTCGAGGTGTTCTACCCCACCCACACGACGCCGCAGGTGGCGCGTTTCCGGGCCCTCGCCGGACGGCTCGGGCTGGTGATGACGGCCGGTTCGGACTTCCACGATCCCCGCTGGAATGCACGCGGCGTCGGCATGGACGTCGAAGCGGCCGACATCCAGCCGTTCCTGGATCTGGTCGCCTGAAACCGCTGCCGGGCCCCGGGCGTCCCATCGAAATGGGAATACTGATTTCCACCTCACGCACGGCAAGGAGCTTGTCCCGATGACCGATGACGAAGTCCGTCCTTACGTCGGATCCCCCGTCCGCCTCACCCTCGATGACGGACGTGTCCTGGCCGGAACGCTGCATGCCGACGACAGCCACGGCCACGGGCACACGCACTACGCCGTCGTGTCGGACCCCGTTCGCCAAGGCGGCGAGAAGGTCACGGAAGTCATCCACGGCGCCGACCGCATCACCGTGATCGAAGACGCGTCCGACGATCCGGCCGCGGTCGAGTAGCGGCGATGATCGAGGCGCTCGGATTGCTCGCGGCGCGGCTGGCGGTCGGCGGCGGCATCGCAGCTCACGGTTCGCAAAAGGCCTTCGGCTGGTTCGAAGGTCCCGGCCCCGAGGGTGCGGGGCGCTTCATGGAGTCGCTGGGGTTCAAACCGGGGACCCAATACGCGGGCGTCGCTTCGGCGAATGAACTGAGCGCCGGCGTGCTGATCGCGCTCGGTCTGGGCGGCCCGATCGGACCGGCACTGCTGCTTTCGACGATGATCGTCGCGCAGACGACCGTGCATGCCAAGAACGGATTCTTTGCGGGGAAGAACGGCATCGAACTCGGCGTGCTCTATGCCGGCGCGGCGGTGACGTTCGCGTCGTCCGGCTACGGTGATCTGTCGCTCGACCACCTGCTCGGAATCGACAAGACGCTGCGCCATCCGGTGATCACGACGCTGGGGCTCGCCGCGGGCATCGCGGGTGCATTCGCCGTCCTCGCGCAGCGCGATATGTCGCCCCCGCCCGGAACGCTGGCGACGCCGACGATGACGGGCGCGCGCAACGGCGAACCGAGCGGCGCGAACCCGGCGCCCGCCGCCGGCTAAACGCTTCGCGCCGCGATCAAGATCGCGGCCAGACGTTCGTCCTGCGCGCGTACCCGTTCGGCGTCGCGCATGAAGCGATGGTTGATGCGCACGTTGGCCGTGCACGCTTCGAGCGCGGCCCCGAAGAAAGCGAACGCGCACTCGACGTCGCTGACCAGGTGCGTGTTCCCCAGCGCTTCGGTCCGACGCGCCAGGGCCGCGCCTTCGGCCGCCATCGCGGCGGCAGCGAGCGGCGCCTCGGCCGCTCCTGCGAGCGCTTCCTGAAGCGACGTGGTCCGGACGGCCTTTTCGTCGTCGGTCGTCTTGGGGAGCGCACTGGCTGCCACGACGCGCGCGTACGCCTCTTCGTCGAGCGCTCGCGCGGCAGTCAAACGTGCCCGCAGTGCGTCGGCGGCGGCCACGATGGCGTCGGCCTCGGCGTGCACCGGCGCGAAGCGCGGGGCGGCACGCGTGATGCGCGCCACCATCGCGCAGAGCGCCGCGCCGAACGCGCCGACCAACGTCGCAGCGCTGCCGCCGCCGGGCGTCGGATCGGCCGAGGCGAGACGCTCGAGATACGCATCGATTCCGTCCACGCGGCGGTTTACCAGGGATGAGTCCTCTTCGCCTCGCGGGAAGGGGCCGACGCGCCGTTAGAGCTGGTTTCAACAAGCACGGTCGCCGCAAGACAACCGACGCTTATCGAAGGAGCCAACCTTGCAAACTCTCGAGAAGACTCGCGGGGACGTTCGCGACCTCGCGCTGGCCGACGCGGGCCAAGCCCGCATCGAGTGGGCGGCGACGTTCATGCCCGTCCTGGCGCAGATTCGTGACCGCTTCGCGAAAACCAAACCCCTGGCCGGCGTGCGCATCGGCGCCTGCCTGCACGTGACGACCGAAACGGCGAACCTGATGCTGGCCCTCCAAGCCGGCGGCGCCGAGATCGCGCTGTGCGCATCGAACCCGCTCTCGACTCAGGACGACGTCGCCGCGGCGCTGTGCGCGCACTACGACATCCCGACCTTCGCGATCAAGGGCGAAGACGAGTCGACCTACTATCGTCACATCGAAGCCGTGGTCGCAACGAAACCTCAGATGTCGATGGATGACGGCTGCGACCTCGTCACGACGATTTACACCAAGCACAACGCCATGCTCAAAGACATGATCGGCGGCTGTGAGGAAACGACGACCGGCGTGATTCGCCTGCACGCGATGGAGAAGGACGGCGTGCTGCCGTACCCGGTGATCGCCGTCAACGACGCGCTCACCAAGCACATGTTCGACAACCGCTACGGCACGGGGCAGTCCACGCTCGACGGCGTGATCCGCGCGACCAACGCGCTGATCGCCGGTTCGACCGTCGTCGTGGTCGGCTACGGCTGGTGCGGACGCGGTGTCGCTTCGCGCGCCAAGGGGCTGGGAGCCCACGTGGTCGTCACGGAAATCGATCCCCGCAAGGCGCTCGAAGCGAAGATGGACGGTTTCATGGTGATGCCGATGGCCGATGCCGCCGCCCTGGGCGATATCTTCATCACCGTGACCGGCAACTTTCACGTGATCCGCAAAGAGCACTTCGAGGTCATGAAGGACGGTGCGATCGTCTGCAACTCGGGCCACTTCAACGACGAGCTCGATCTCGACGCGCTGGAAGGACTCTCGACCGGCAAGACGCGCCCGCGCGCGTTCGTCGAATCCTACGCGCTGAGCAGCGGCCGCACCGTTCGGGTGCTCGGCGAGGGGCGCCTGATCAACCTCGCCGCCGGCGAAGGCCACCCGGCCGCCGTGATGGACATGTCGTTCGCGAACCAGGCCATGGCGGCGGCTTACCTCGCTCAGAACTACGCCACCCTCGAGAAGAAGGTCTACTCGGTCCCCGACCATATCGACGAGGAAGTCGCGCAGCTCAAGCTGGCGGCGTTCGGGATCACCATCGATACCCCGACGGCGGAACAGGTCAAATACGTGACCTCGTGGTCGGAAGGGACCTAAGCATGGCCTACCGCCGTCTGTTTACGTCGGAGTCCGTCACCGAGGGTCACCCGGACAAGCTCGCCGATCAGATCTCCGACGCCGTTCTGGATGCGATTCTGGACAAGGATCCGATGGGCCGCGTCGCGTGCGAGACGTTCGCGATCACCGGGCAGATCCACATTGCGGGCGAGATCACGACCTCGACCTACGTCGACATTCCGAGGATCGTACGTGACACGATCAAGGACGTCGGCTACGACCGCTCGGCGATCGGCTTCGATTACGAGACCTGCGGCGTCAGCGTGTCGGTCGACGAGCAGTCGTCCGACATCGCGCTGGGCGTCGACAGGTCGTTCGAAGTTCAGACCACCGGCGATCACGATCCGTACGCGCTGACCGGCGCCGGTGATCAAGGGATGATGTTCGGGTTCGCGTGCCGCGAAACGCAGTCGCTGATGCCGCTGCCGATCACGCTCGCGCACGAACTCACCCAGCTGCTGGCCGCGGCGCGCAAGAACCGGACCATCGGCTATCTGCGGCCCGACGGCAAGTCCCAGGTAACCGTCGAGTACGACGGGCACAAGCCCGTGCGCGTCGACACCGTCGTGATCTCCACCCAGCACGACCCCGACATCCCGCTCGAGCTGATCCGCCGCGAAGTGACCGAGGCGGTGATCGACCAGGTGATTCCCAAAGGTCTGCGCGACGCGAACCTCAAGGTCTTCGTCAACCCGACCGGCCGGTTCGTGATCGGCGGCCCCAAAGGCGACGCGGGCTTGACCGGCCGCAAGATCATCGCCGACACCTACGGCGGAATGGCGCGGCACGGCGGCGGGGCGTTCTCCGGCAAAGACCCCACCAAGGTCGACCGGTCGGCCGCGTATGCGGCGCGCTACGTCGCGAAGAACGTCGTCGCAGCCGGTCTTGCCGAACGCTGCGAAATCCAAGTCGCCTACGCGATCGGGGTCGCCCATCCGGTCAGTGTCCTCGTGGAAACGTTCGGCACCAATGCGATTTCCGAAGAGCGCATCGCCGATCTGGTACGCGCGCACTTCGACCTGCGGCCGGCGGCGATCATCGACCAGTTGAACCTGCGCCGCCCGATCTATCGCCAGACGGCATCGTACGGTCACTTCGGCCGTCCCGATCTCGATTTGCCGTGGGAGAAACTCGACCGCGCGGCCGCGCTGCGAGCCGATTCCGGTTTGCGGGGCGAGATCGATCGCGAACTGGCACCGCTTACGGCGTAGGCGTCCCTAGGCGAGCGGACCCTTCGCATGGCCACAGGAGGCGCCGAACGATCGGCGCCTCTTTCCTTTGACGGGAACGCCTGGAACGGGGGCTTCGTTATACAGACGACTCCCCCTGACGAGGTATTTGATGTTCCGTAAAGCCCTCGCCGCGCTGGCCTTCGCGGCCACCGCCGCGCTCCCACTCGCGGCTCTCGCCCAGTACAACGGCGACACGCTGCTGGGATCGCAGAGCGTCGTGCAAGGCACGCTCGAACAGTCGATCTCCAGCAAGAACGCACAGGTCGGCGATCCCTTTGTGCTCGACGTCACGCCGCCGTATCCGGGCGACGATCAGCGCTTCAACGGCGCGAAGGTCTACGGCCACGTCGCCGCAGTCAACCGTGCGCACAGCACGAAGAAGGGCGCCGTTCAGTTGGCATTCGATCGCATCACGCTCGTCGACGGCACCACGGCCTCGCTGACGGGATCGGTCCTCTCGCTCGACCCCAAACAAGGTGGCAGCACGACCGGCCGCACGGTGATCGGCGCCGTGGTCGGCTCGATCCTGGGCAACTACATCGGCAAGCATCTGGGCACGAATATCGGCGGCGCGGTCGGCGCAGTCGGCGGCGCGATCTATGCCAGCTCGCTCGGCACCAACGTAACGATCGACCAGGGCACGCAGATCTCGATGAAGACGAGCGCTCCCTCGACGGTGCTGTCGCGCCGTCAACCCGGTCCGCCGAGCCAGTACAACAGCTACAACGGCAACGGCAACGGTAACGGCAACGGCGGGAACTACGGCAACCCGAACGGTCCGGCGCCGACACCCAATCCGACCCCCTACCATTAGAGACGTTTCACGCACGTGAGCGGAGAGAGCCACCGAGATCTCGGTGGCTCTTTTCGTTACCGGCGGACCTGACGCGAAACGCGGCCGAGGCCGCCGACCTCGCGTGCGCCCAGCCAGGTTGCCATCGCCTCGAGCTGCTCGCGCAGCGCCGGCATCATGTCGCCGCTGCGCACCCCTTGCTCGAGGTGCGTCGCGATGGCGCGCAACACACCCGCCTGGCGGTCGTGCTTGAGGTCGACCCGTGCCACGAGCCGGTCGCCGAGGAGAAAGGGCAGCACGTAGTAGCCGTGGACGCGCTTGTGCGCCGGGGTATAGATCTCGAGCCGAAAGTCGAATCCGAACAGCTCGGCGGTACGGGTTCGCTCCCAGACCAGCGAGTCGAAGGGTGAGACCAGCGCGCAGGCCTCGACCCGCCGCGGAATCGGGGTACCGCGCACCAGAAAACGCTCGTTCCGCAGACCTTCGACGCGCACCGGTTGCAGCTCACCCGCGGAGACCAGTTCGGCGACGCGCGCGCGCGCGTCGGCGAGGTCGAGGCGGAAGTAGTCGCGCAAGTCGCGCTCGGCCGCCACGCCGAGCGCGCGCGCGGCGATGCGGACCAGCTCGCGCTGCGCGTCGGGTTCGGACGGTGTCGGCGTCTCGAGGATCGCGCGCGGGAAGACGCGCTCGGGGAGGTCGTAGACGCGCTCGAAGCCTTTCCGGGTCGCGGTCGTGATCTCGCCGCACCAGAACAGGGCCTCCAGTCCTAGCTTCACGTCGCTCCAGCCCCACCACGATCCCGTCCCCCGGGCGCCTTCGAAAGCGCTCGCGGTGAGCGGTCCGCGGCGCACGATTTCGTCGCGCAAACGGTCGAGCACGGCGCGCTCCTCGGTGACGGCCTGTGCGATCCGGCCGTACGTTCCAATGCCGCGGCGCGCGCGTTCCATGCGCCAGCGCAGCAGCGGCTGGCTGGTCAGCGGCAGCAGCGACGCCTCGTGACCCCAGTACTCGAAGAGCGTGCGGTCGGGGCCGTACGCGGCCCGCTCGAGCAGGGTCGCCGCGTACGGTCCGAGGCGAGAGAACAGCGGAAGGTAGTGCGAGCGCACGAGCACGTTCACGCTGTCGATCTGCACTAGCCCCGTGCGCGCGAAGACCCGCGCGAGGTGACGCCGCGTGACGCCGCCCCGCGGTGTGGGATCGGCGAAGCCCTGCGCCGCCAAGAAGATGCGGCGGCACTCGGCCAACGACAGGTCAGAACGCATTGCGGAAGCCTTCCGCAAACCGTTCCGCCGTACCGTCAAGGTCACGATGTTCGGAGGGTCGGGCGCAGAACGCGCTGGAATATATCGCATGACGACCGCGGTGACCGACCGCTCCGCGGAGCGGTCGCTGGAAATACTGAGCGAGCTCTTCGGCGACCATCTCGGACGCGATTTCGGAGTGCGCCTGTGGGACGGCACCGACGTTGCGCCGCCCAACGCGCCGTTCGTGCTGAACATCAATGCGCCGTACGCACTGCGCGCTGCGCTGACACCGCCGCTCGATCTCAACCCGCAGCGGGCCTTCGTTGAAGGCTGGCTCGACGTCGTCGGCAATCTGGAAGCTGCGATCGACTCGATTGAACGTTCCGCCAATGCGCTCACGAAGCTGACGAGGCTCAAGGTCGTCACGCAGCTCGCGCGATTGCCTGCTCCACCACGCGGATCCAATCACGCCGTGGCCCATCTGCGCGGCAAACGGCACACCAAGAGTCGTGACGCGGAAGCGATCGGCTTCCATTACGATCAGCCGACCGAGTTCTACCGCGCGTTTCTGGGCGGCGAACTCGTCTACTCGTGCGCGTACTGGAGCGAGGGTGTCACCTCGCTCGAGGCGGCGCAGCTGGCGAAGCTGGACTACATCCTCGACAAACTGCGGCTGCAGCCGGGACAGCATTTTCTCGATGTCGGCTGCGGCTGGGGAGCGCTGGTCATCCGGGCTGCACAGCGCGGTGCGGTGGCGCACGGCATCACGCTCTCACGGCGCCAGTACGAGGAAGCACAGCGGCTGATCGAAGCGGCCGGTGTCAAAGACCGCGCGACGGTCGAATTGCGCGACTACCGCGATCTCGGCGACGCGACGTTCGACGCCATTGCATCGGTCGGGATGGTCGAACACGTCGGGCGCGAGCGGCTGGCAGAGTATTTCGACTGCGCCTTTCGCGCGCTGCGCGACGGCGGGCTCTTCCTCAATCACGGGATCGTGCAGCAGGGACGCGACGGGAAGGGGTACCGCGCGGCCGACGACTTTGTCGGCCGCTACGTCTTCCCCGACGGGGACCTCGTGCCGATCGACGCGACCGTCCGCTTCGGCGAAGCGGCGGGATTCGAAGTGCGCGATATCGAGAACTTACGCGAGCACTATGCGCGGACGCTGCGCGCCTGGGTTGCGAACTTGGTCGCCAATCAAGGTGCCGCGGTCGCAGCGACCGACGAACGCACCGAGCGGATCTGGCGCATCTACATGGCGGGTAGCGCGCGCGGTTTTGCGCTCGGCCGCATGGGCCTCATGCAGACCCTCTTCGCGAAGCCGCGGACCGACGGGTCGGTCGATGTGCCCGCGACGCGCCGCGACCTCTACGCCGCGCCCTAGCCGCCGGCGCGCTTCGCCTGTCGTCCCTGGGCGGTGAAATAGGCGACGACTTTGTCGCGATGATCGCCTTGGAGTTCGACCACGCCGTTTTTCGCCGTCCCGCCGCTGCCGCAGAGGCGTTTGAGTTCCTTGCCGGCAGCGGCGAGTTCGGCTCCGGTCAGCCCGTGCACGACGGTCACCACGCTGGCCCGCCGGTGTTCGCGCGTGATGCGGACGACGCCGTCATCCGGCATCGCGCGCGCGACCGGTTTGAGCGCACGTCGGGCGGAACCGGGAACGGGCATGCTGCCGTCGGTCGAGTAGACCAAGACGCGTTGGTCGGGCACCCGGTCGTCCTTCATGTCCGCACCCAACCGGCGCCTCAGCGCCGTTCGTTGCGCACGGCCGGCGAGAGCAGCAGCAGCAGCGCCATGATCGCGTAGCCGTAGGCGGAGATCAGCATCGTGGGCCGCACGCCGATCGTGTCGGCCAGCCAGCCGCCCAGAATCGAGCCCGGGAACACCCCGATCAGGACCAGCAGGCGCACCACGCCGAAGGCGCGCCCCACCAAGTGCTCGGGTATGACGCGTAGCCGCCACGAGATCACGGTCGTGATCCGGTAGCCCGCGCACACGCTCGAGAACGTAATGCCGGCGATCGCGACCGCCAGCGAATGCGTGAACGGCAGCGGCAGCCAGCCCAGACCGTCGAGAAAGAACGCGCCGACCATCGCCGGTCCGAGCGGCCAATGCGTCCGCCCCGCGACGAGCGAACCCACCGCGGCGCCGGCAGCAAAGCAGCCGAACGCGAGGCCGACGACGTGGTCGCCGGCGCCGAACGCTCGCTTGAGGTAGGGGATGAGCGCGATGAAGCCGATCGAGCCGATGAAGTTCATCGCGCAGTGTGCGTAGGACAGCACGCGCAGCGCGGAGTCGCTCATCACGAAGCGCCAGCCGATCACGATGTCGCTGCCGATCTCGCGCGGTGAGGGCAAACCGCTCGGACGGTCGGGCCCGAACGAGCGCACCGACGCGATCGAAACCTGCGAGGCCGCATAGGTGAGCGCGTTGGCAGCCAGCATCGGCAGCGGGCCGGCGATCGCGAAAATCACACCGCCCAGCGGCGGCGCGATCAGGTTGACGCTCTGTTCGGTTGCGGTCAGCGCAGCGATCGCCGCCTTCGAACGGTCGAGTCCGAGCAGATACGGAATCGACGGCGTCTGCGCACCGAGAAAGACGGCGCCCCCGATCGCCAGCACGAACACGCCGACGTAGATCATCGGCAGCGTGAGATGGCCGGTCGCGAATGCCACTGTGAAGAGCGCCATCACGACGAACCGCAGCCCGTCGCAGACCAGCATCAGCCGACGGCGGTTGACGCGGTCGGCCAGCGAACCGCCGATCAGCGACACGAACGCAAACGGCAGCAGCTCGAGACCCCACGTCCAGCCGAGCGCCGTGCCCGAGCCGGTCAGACGGAAGACGAGCAGCGGGATCGCGAGCGTGCGCAGGCCATCGCCCAGGTAGCTGAGTGCCTGGCCGGCGTAAAAGCGCGCGAACGCAGAAGAACGGAAGATGCTCGGCGGGCGAGCGGTGACGGTTGCCATGAAAGATTCCCGAATACGTGCGAGGAGGAGGTGGATTGCACGGACCCCGCACGCGAAACCGGCGCGGGGGGAACCTCGTTAAAGCATAGCGTCACTTGGTTACGTCGCTCGCAGGCCGGACTCCTCGCGAACGACGGGAATCCGGCAGGAGTCCCCGAATCGTGGCGAGTCGGTCCCGGATAGCTCAGTTGGTAGAGCAGCTGACTGTTAATTCGAGAAGCGCCGTATCGTCTGGTATCACCTGGTCACCTAGAGGCCCGTAGCGTGCGATTCTACGGGCTTCTTCGTGTTGGCTGGTATCGGGTGATCACGTCCCGTATCAGCGCCTTCGTTGGCCAAATGAGGGCCAAAGCACGCGGTTCACCGAGCGTATTTTCAGGCCCCAAAGAGCGTCTCGGCCTACCGCTACATGAACCCTAGCCGTCAAGTGCTGCGTCATCCGCTCGAAGAAGCAAAAGTCACGATGGGATAGGCGATAAGGCCGCGCAAAACGAGGCCCCCCCGCGACTTGATTACGCCGCGGCGAAGCGATCGGCGGCGCGGTAGAGCAAGGCCTCGGGCGGAGAGCGGCTTGGCGGCGGCAGCTTGGCGGCATGGGGCCGGGTGATCGCGCCAGCCTGAAAGTAGGACGCCGGGGCCCCTACGAACTCAAGCTAAGGGCGAAACAGTGCAATGGCGGGTCTTCGCACTACGACTTGTGGCGGCGTCGTCCTAAGACTTCCGACTCTCGCCAATTGTTCAGAGTGTCGTAGTACAGGTTCTGCCAAACCCTACGTCTTGCTACTATGCTCGATGCATAGATTGACGTTGCTTTTGAACGATCTGCTGTAGTCATACCGCTGGAACTTCGGCAGCTACAAGGTAGCCGCACCTCGATACCGAGTCCTGAGCGCTGTCGACAATGGCGCGAGGGACCGGAATCGCCGAAAGACAAAGACCAACTCCAGTGCAACCGCCGCTCACTGGCAGATTACAGGCGTTCCAGCAGGATCTGAAAAACAGAGACGCCCTGGACTTATTTCAGACATGGGTCCTGCGGGGCGTACCGGTCGTGTACACTGATGACGTCTACCAACGACTCAAGAAGACCATCGCAACCCGACTAAGTCTGAATCTTGTCGACGTCATCATGATCGGAAGCGCGAAGCTGGGGTTTTCGTTGACATCGGCACCGCGCTTTAAGCTATTCTCCGGGACGTCAGATGTCGATATTTCGATAATCTCGCCCCGTCTTTTTGAAGAACTATGGAATCAAGCGCATCGTTTCTCAACCGCGCTTCGGAATCCAAACGACTTTTATGAAAACCTATTTCTGGGTCGGATCCATCCAAATACTGTTGCTCCATCAAATGATACGTTTCGATTTCGCGAACTACAGGAATTGCAGGACTACTTAAACCAGCAAGCAGTATATGGCCGGAATTCGAAGCACATCCTAGTCTTACGGAGTTGGGAAGTCTTTCAACGAACGCAGTGTGAGGTAATCGAAGCGTGCAGAGGTTAGATCAACGAAATATTGACGCTTATGCTACTAATCGCACCGTCGGTGAGATTGTTTCCGCTTTATCTGATGGGCGCTTAAAGCCAGATCCGCACTTCCAGCGCCGCCTAATATGGGCTAACAAGCACAAGGTGGCTTTCTTGCAAACTGTTCTCGAAGGATACCCTTTCCCCGAGGTCTTCTTTGCCACGGGGCAGCTTGACTCAAAGACCGCCGCAGCGGTGGAATGGGTCGTCGATGGGCAGCAACGCTTAACGACATTGCAACAGTACTTCATAGGTTCTCACGATCTTCGTCTACCGAAGGATATCACTTCGTATAAAAATCTGTCCGAAGAAGAGAAGCGGCGTTTCCTCTCCTATAAAGTAGTCGTTCGTCATCTCGGGGATGTACCGCGTCGCGAAATTATTGAAGCGTTCAGGAGAATAAATAGTACGGCTTACAGCCTTAATAGCATGGAATTGATTAAGAGCCAGCGCGAAGGAGCTTTTATCCAATTCGGTATTGCGCTCGCCAATGAACGATTCTTTACTACCAATCACGTATTTAGCCCCATCGCAATTCGTCGAATGCGGGACTTGCGGTTCTGTCTCACACTAATTATTACCGTGCAATCCGCCTACTTTGAGGAAGATGATGCCATCGATGACTATGCGGAGCGATACAAGGATGAGTTCCCAAGCCGCAGCGAGGTTCTTACTGAATTGTACTCCGTCTTCGAGTTTGTGTCCCGGCTCGAGATTCCCAGGCCGCACAGGATGTGGCGACCAGCAGAGTTACTCTCCGTCTTAGTAGAAAGCCATCGACTATTGATACGAGAGCGTGCCGTAATTGATGCCGCTGCAGCCCGTGAGCGACTTCTAGCGTTTTATAGTGATGTCGATGCATTGCCGAAGGGGATGCTCAATCAAGAGGCTCTGCCTGACGACATACGTACAATCGCCGCGTATGCACGCGCCGCTATTCAAGGAACGAATCACCGCATAAACCGGATTACTCGAGGCAGTATCATCTACGACGTTCTGTCTTCAACCTTGACCCCGAGTTAGCGCTAGCGCAGACGACTAGCCGAACGACCGACGCGGCGGAGATCGACGGAGACAGTGAAGACCGTACGCGACTGGGACGAGGCCCATCGAACGAAGGTATACGGTGCGGGCGTTGGACCGAGCCTAATTGACACAAGAGCCGAGCGGGCGTTGGGCATCGTAATAGATGGTCAACCGCTAGGCGACCATCTGTTGCCCCCGGATAGCAGTCCCACGATCAATGAAGACGTCAAGAAGGTCAACGAACGTATCGTCGTCGCGAAGTTGTTGGTTGCGGCAGACCTCGACGGCCAGCTCGAAAGTTTGACCTCGCTCAAAGAACGGCCGCAACCCACTGCAGACTTTGACGCGATGCTGCATGACGGTCAGCTTGTAAAGATCGAAGTTTCAAGCCTCGCGGACCCATCGGAAAAGCAAAGCAACAGCACTTTGAACAAGACCCTGTGGGGCTTGACCGCTGCTGTGAACGAGATCCCACGAGCGCCCAACTCGCCTCATGTGCACTTCGCGTTTCCGGCGGTCCCGTTCCCGAGCCAGAGGAAACGCGTCGTTTCGGAAATGGTAGACGTTATTGCGACGCTTGTTCCGACTGTAAAGCCATCGTCGCGACTATACGAAGCAGACGCCAGGCATCCAATGCTTGAGGCGCTCGGGGTTCATTGGAATCTCGAAAGCAGGCGCGGAGACGCGACGACGGTCACGGTGCGCCCGTGGCGTATGCCGTCCCCGGACATCGAGACGCTTGTCGATCAGATCACCTACATTCTACCGAAGAAGCAACAGAACTATAAGGATTACAGCGATGGTGCGTTCCCAGTTTGGTTGGTGCTATTGATCGACGCGTGGTCTCACTTTCCGCTCAGTGCCATTGAACCGCTTACGAGGCGCGTTATCCATCCGGCACCGTTTGACCGGCTCATTATTGGATGTAACAGCGGCGCACTCGTTTACGAGCGAGATGGAGAGCGCCGTTACGTGGACTTCAACTAGCTGACATGGGGCGTTACGTTCGCGATAGTGGCTGGAGACGGGACAAGAGCACTGGCCGCTGGCTAAGTCCCGACGTGCAGCGGCAACGCCGTGAGTTTCGTGACCTTGTAGAATCGTTAACGAAGCTTTCCGCCGCTGAACTTCTAGAGAGAACGATGGAGGCGCGTTCGCATCTTGCAGAGATCCTCAGACGAAAACGACAAGCGAAAGCCGACGCGGATAAGGACCGCGCGCGCGTGCACGCTGCAGCCGACACAATCAGCTCGATTGTCAGAGGGCACGGACTGCTCTTAATAGAGGTTGAAGGCGGCCACTATCTCAGTACGATGATGCCAATAACGATCGACGAAGAGCCATACGTTCGTTTTCCTTACCCCCTTAGCTTTACTCAGCTCCGAAGCAGCGTCGAAAAAGCGGTGGCCCATCCGACCGCTTTTCGCAAGCTCTTCGGCATTAGCCGACGAACGCTAGAGCTGCAATCCCGAATGCCAGAGCTTGAACGAGCGTTTAACGACCTCGCGTGTGAAGAGGTCGTCAGACTCGAGTCTTCCGCTCAACCGATAAGAAGAGAACTCGTTGCGCTTCGTGAAGCGACGGAGAAGCGAGTTCAGCTCGACGACGAGATAGAGCGTAAACGGAGGACAGCCGAACGCCGAGCGTTCGAGCGCGCGCGTCTAGCAGCAGTGGACGAAGAGACGCGTCAGGTTACGGCGCAGTATCGAGATAAGGTGCCCTTCTCGGAGCGGTGCGTCTACTGTCACGAACCCATCACGCGCGGTGTCAACGCTCACCTCGACCACATCATCCCGGTCTCTAAGGGTGGCTTAGCGACGGAAGAAAACCTCGTCTGGGCATGTTCGACCTGTAATCTTTTGAAGAGCGATAGATCGTTCCACAGATTTTGCAAGGATGCGGGGTTGGATGCGGCCGCGATCGTCCAACGGTTACACGAACTGGGGAAATTCATCTAAAGCGGCAGCGCCCGTTTCTGAGGAATTTGCTCATTACGGCACTTGATGCTTCCTTACGATTTCCTGCAACCGCGTTTTGTTCCGAGGATGGGGTCGGCGCCCAGCTCGAATTCCCTGAAGCGCCGCTCGCGACATTCCGCTGAGCCTTTGCAGTTGGCGACATTGGAAGGCGCTTGCGAGCATTCACAACACATCCCGAACGCGGGCATGACCGCAAGCTCAAATGTCACGTCGTCGTAAAGCCTAAAGGGCGACAAGGCGACCAGCCCGTAGGTCGGCAGATGAAGTGGCCCAGGGTGTTCGGCCGCGTCGTCTTTGCCGCCCTATTAACGGGCCCGCCGGCATGCGCTAACGCGGTCGCTGGGGGCGAGTATCCATATACGACGACAGTGCTCACTGGCGACATTAGCACGGCGCGTGTGAGGTTCGGTGATGCGGCGCAAATGGGCGTTCCCGAACACGATGCCGCTCCAGTCTTCACCGACATTCCGGCTTACGAACTGTACTATCGGGTCGTCGGTGACGAGAATTGCGACGACGCCTGCGCTAGCCGCATCTACCACCGACTATCGGCTGCCGGTCGAATGGACATAGCGGTGGCAGGCGAGAAGGTCGTCGTGCTTGGCGCTCAAGTGGACCCCGACGAGCATCAGTACCACATTTGCCGCATCCGGCGCGTGCATCCGCGGCTCCCCGCGGCCAACCTAATCCTATGCGTTGCGCTTAAATGAGCGACCCGCAACATTCGCGAGGCCATAGAAGCGGATGAGTCGAGTATGGTACGTCGTGGGCGGCATCGTCGCGTTGGGGCTTATCTTCCAAATCTTCTTCAGGTTCGAGTACGTTCACCAGAGCACCGGGTTCACGTTTCGCATCGACCGCCTTACGCAAGCATCGTGCGTCATGCCTTGCATTCCCGCACCCCCTACACCAAAGCCGACGCCGTTTGACAAGGATGTCGCTAAATACGATTTCGACACGAAAGTCTCGCAGGCAGACGAAGACGCCATCGAGATGGTCAAGGACCGAGCCGATGTTCGGTCGCTCATCGATACCTATCGGTTATCGGACGCCGTTTACAAGTGGCATGCTGATCCAAGCAACCCCTACAACGATCTTCCTCAGACGACGAGCAGCGAAAAAGAAGACGTCGACCAGGTGCGCCTTGTCTGCTACTGCACAACCGCAGGGTTCGGATATCGGTGGGAGGCCCACCTCGGTACGCGGATGGTCTACTATGTAAACGACAACGCTGAACTGATGAAAAAATACAATCTACATCAAGGGTCGTAAGCGTGTATCGCCCGCCCCTAGAAGGGCTCCTATGTTTGCACGGCTCATCGGCGCAGCTGCTCTCGGCCTGCTCCTACTCTCCGGACCCGCGTTCGCCGCGCCACGCACTACGCTCGTCGTTGCGGCAGTCGGCCAACTCCAACTGTTCGACACGGAGGCCGCGGCACAGCGGCATTGTCCGCGCGATGAGGTCGTCTGGCTCAACACCAATACCGGCATTTACCAGGAGAAGGGCATGCGTTGGTACGGCCGCACGAAGCAGGGCGCCTTCGTGTGTCGGCGTGAGGCTGATGCCGCGGGTGATCGTGATACGCGGAACGGGCAATAGATTGTCTTTGCTGTTGCGGACTCTCGCGGTGTAGAGGCGCCAATGCCAGACTCCGCTGAAGAAGGCATCCTCATGCTCGCTCGCACCTTGACGGGCCAGCAATTGCTGGACGTCATAAAGCTGCTCGTTAGCATACTGCCTCGCGAAGAACAAGCGATGGTCCGACCTTGGGTTCCTGTACAGCCACCGAGGGCGGCCCCAATGAACCCAACCGATGAAGCCGCGATCATCCGGCTGGGCACCAAGCTCTCAACCAAGATTCGCCGAGAAGAAGCCAAGAAGGCCGGAAAGTGCCCAGTCTGCTTTACTCGAGAGCTGGAAGAAGATCGTTCACGGTGCTCGGAGTGCGGAGCGTACCAACGGGCCTACAACGCCAAGAGGAGAGCGAACCATGGCGACGTTTAGTGGCGCAGAGGCGCGAAAACGCTGGCCGGATTTTTCGACGCCGCGCGCTCCCGGCCAGATCCGTAGCCCCTAGACCCGCTCTGGACTCCCATCGGCGTCTGACGATGCACGACTGCTGAGTGAGATTGCTGGCGAATTAGCAGCCTACATAACTGAGCACAAGAACGAAATCCCAACTGGTCGCCGTGGTATTTACCTTGCGACGGTTCGAGATCGGCTTGTGAAACTAGCGCATTTGCTAAGCGGAGACGAATGTGCTCGATTAGGGTGGCTGTTTATGTTGGAGGGTGCGCTTGATGAGGCGGAGCAATATGCGCGTCGCGGTCTAACGCGAAGCGCTTCTAACGAATATTGCAGGCGTTTAGTTGACCGAATTGAGCTGGCACGACAGCGACGTGAGGTGTTCCCGCGCTAGGGCGCACTCATTGGTTTCGACCATTGGCGACCGAGCGAATCGTTAGGTTCGCTTCGTGCCGGAAACGGTCGTCGAACGCGAACAAAGTTATCCGGTCGGCGGAACGTAACGGATGCGGGGATCTTCCCGTCCGCCCCCTTCGCCGACACATCAATCGAACCGAACGTAGATACATGGCGCTCACTCAAGACCCCCGTCTCATTATCCGCCCCTGGCGCGATTCACTACACGTCAGCGCTTCAATCATGCTTGTAGAAACACTATAATGTCCGCCGTCGGGTCCTCCAAACGCCGGCCCGATGCTGCACAATACGACGCATACCAAGACAGATAGGCACGCAGAGCAGTGTGTACGCCGGCATGGGCATCTTTATCAACTTCCCGGATTCTCTTGAAGAACTCGGCAATATCTTCGACGTCCATAGAAGTAAGGACGACATATTCTGGCGTTGTAATGGACCGAAGCAAATCAGCTTGTTCGCGTGCGAGGTCGCCTCCAGCGGCGGCGAAACGAGCGAGATTTTTCTCTTGATTCTTAAAGGCGGCTTCGCGCAACGCTTTTGCCGTGAGATCGACTTCGGGCATTTCCGTCACACCGGGGAGTCGTAAACGCCCTTTCGAAAACCTGTTGCTCATCAGCGGTTTTCCTCTAAGTGCTTTCTTGACAGATACCCGATGGGTATTGCTTCAGTCGTGCAGGATACGATCGCTACCTTCTACGCTGGCGTGACAGACGGCCACATGGTGCCCAATCCTTTCACAAGTGCGGCCTGCTCTTGCACCTATGCGGTCACTTCTGGATCTCCTGGGTCGAGCGACTCAAAGCTACGACCGTTCGCCCAGTAGAGGCGAACCCGCTCAGCCGACGCTAGGCTGATCAAGTCATCGCTCGGGCGGGACGGAAGCAAGATCGCGCAGATCGGTCGGTTCAGAAATCTGCGGTAATCAGCGAGCTGGCCAATCGCCGTCCGGAAAGGGCCGCGCGTGCTCGTTCCCTTGGCCTCGACCAACAGGTTGAGCTCCTCGACATGTACGTCCGTATAGAGAGGTGTGCCGTCACTTGCGGGTGTGATCTTCTTTCGGTGGACCGTGTGCCCGAGGCCCCTCATGTGCGCGCAAAATCGTTTGACTAATTCCGCTTCGCGCCGGTTCGCCATTGCAGACTGTTCGGCAGGAGGGACGAAGTATGTTTCGGTGTTGTGTGCCTCGATCGGAACGTCGGTGACCATGGGCGCGTCGTGCGGAGTGTTGTCGATCGTGAAGTCATGAAGTTGGCGTAAGTGAAATACAAGGACATTCCGAAGCCGTCCGCCACCAGTTTCGGGCGCAGGAATGCGGTCATACGGGTGATCAGGATCGACCGCGAACTCACCCACATAGGTCACCGTCCCCCGCGCGCCCTTGAAAAGCCGTAGCGACATGCGACGCGACCTATGATTTAGAAGCCGGTCGTTTCCGGCCTTGAGAACCTGATCGCCGTGCTGACCCTCGCCCGTATAGTTGAACGTGCCATCGTCCCCGGGTCCGTCCCCGATGTAGCCGTGCTGAATCCCCACGGGATCAGTGAACAGAAAGACGTTCGGCGTTTGGGCGGACGGACTGATGCCGCCTTGGCGACTCCCCCCGAATCTACGGTGCAGGTCAGTTCGCCGAATGTGATCACCTGGTCGGAGATCCCAAGATCGGGCGCCGATTTCACGATCCAGCGTCTCAGCTTGATCCGGTGTAAGCCGGAAGTTGATGCCTTGCTGCCCCGTCGGTCGAAATACCGGCAGTGACGCGACAGTGGGAAATCCTGCGAGGGTGGCCCGTGTCAAAGGCGGGCTAACGAGTGACGTGATCCTGACGTCGACGACCTGATCGCCGTATTCCGATTCTTGTAGCCGCACTGATGAGGTCAGCTCCCCGACCGCTGTTACAGCGGCGTGGAGTCCGGATTTGAAGAAATAGACACGATCACCCGGCATCATGTCCTGGGTGTGATGCGTCGCAGCCCACCACCCCGAGGTACCCTCAGCGATGTTCATTATTATTCGATTCGGATCGTATTGAAACACCCAGTTCATGCGATAGACCTCTCAGACAGCATGCGACTCCCTACTATAGCTCTGTTTCGGCATCCCGAAGCCCGACCTTATCTTTGTCGTGCCGGATTGGCAAGATTCTGCTTGCTCCGAGGGTCCTTCGGACTTGTCTGCGCAAGGCCGATAAGACATAAACTGCCTCTACCTGAGCGAGCAAGTGCTATGTCCGTTGAAGACTATCTCAGACTAAAAACTGGTTCGGAGTTGGCAATTGGCAAGCGCCGTATTGGTTTCTTGGACCTGAACCTGGCGGGGACCACGTCGCTGAGTGGCCGGGGATCTGGCGTGATAGATTCGGTTCGGCAGATCTCGTAGATTGCCGAGAACACTGCGAAGCTGCGGGCGGTGAGAAGTGGTATCGAGGCGCCGTTCCCACGTAGCCTTACTGGCGCGGACTCGTCCGGACAGACCTGGGAGGTGCCCTACGGGAACGCGTAGGTTTCGAGTCCGACGATCGAAGCGCGCTGCGAAGATGCTCGGTGTAGTGTTGGCCAACTCGAATCTACATGAGGGAAAGGAATACTATGCCGGTCGATGATCTCCCGAAGAGCACAAGTCTCGGCGACATGACCATTAAGGAGCTGTACAACAAGGCAGAGGACCGTTTCATAGACAGTCTTGCGAGGCCATCGGAACCGCCGTGGGGAGCCGGGCCTATGCGCGTTAAGCATATTCCATTAGTCGTAACCTTAGTCGCCATGGTCATCCTCATTTGTCTGGTGACGCCATTCCTGTTGGCAATTCCGATCCTAGGCCCATTGCTTTCCCTTGCGATGATTCTGAACTTTATCGTTGGCGGCATAACGATGTATCGACGTCGGAAGGATTGGCTCGTAGGAGCTCGCCATGCCCGAGCAAGTACCGATGGTGAAGAGCGCACATCAAAACAGGATGGGTCGTAAGCCCTTCTATCGCACGGCCACGGCGACACTGGTGCTGCGTGCCGTGGGGTTTCCATTGAGCGCAGCTCCTCTATTCGCTCAAGAAGCCTTTTCTCAGTTCAATCACTCCAGCTGGCGAAGAGCGTGAACAATAGCCCCGTAAAAACGACTAGGCCAAGCGCTCGCAACGGATCACCTGCCAAGTTTCTTGAATCTGTTAGACCGCTGCATCTTCGTCTACTCCGGATTCCCCATATACACGCGAAAATGATCTTAACGGCCATTCGCCGACCGTCACTGTTCCGTATCCGCAACGTCGTGAATCTCCGAAAGGGGATGACGCTCGATCAAGGCCCAGAGCGCCTTGCCGTTCTCCGAAGCACGCGCTCCGATCTGCAAGAGAAGCTCTTTCGTCACCTCTTCGCTGCTACCGATCACGCTCGATAACGTAGTTAGCCTTCGCCATGAGTGCTTATCGGAGCGGAGCATTTTCAAGAGAAGGTCTTTTCGAGTCCTCTCGCTGCGAGCTGCAGCGCGATTGACGATCAAGGAGCCAACGAAAGGTACGGCTGGCGTCACAATCGCCCCGACCAACACCCCCGCAAGCCCTATAAACCCGGACGTACTAGACTCCATAATTGATTGTCCTTATTCTCTACGACGATTGTGCGGAAAAAGAAAAAAGCCCGCGTTCTTAGCGGGCATATTGTTTATTTGGAAGTCCTCATCTTACAAAGCATAGTCCACACGCACGATAGGGAATCGCATGGTGCCACCCATTGCATTTGTTCCCTCCGTAGGCTCTTGTACCGTACCAACGAACATAACAACCTGATTGGCGTCATAACTTGAGACGGAATCGCCAGTGAGAACCAACATTGCACTAAATTCAGAGGTATCGTCGTTTACCGAACCACACAGCGCGTTCGCTCCTACATCGTTCACTACATTCACGACCTTACACTTCAGCTTTACAACTGAATCGACGTACTTTGAGGGGTTACCCGAAATCTTCTCGGCCGTTATCTCACTATCAGCTGTTGCGAGTTCGTCGACCTTCGGCTGATTTTCTGCTGCGACCCGTTGCCGCTCCGCAGCCTCTGCATCGCGCTGCTGCTTTCGCGCTTCTGCGGCTCGCTCAGCATTGGCTTGCCTTTCTGCGGCGGCAGCGGCTTCACGCCGTTGGGCCAACTGCCGCGCATATTCCTGAGGATGCGTCTTTTGCCAGGCGAGGCGCTGTTCATGATTCGCCCTGGCTTCGGCATCATGATGCGCTTGGGCTTGTGCCTGCCGTGCCTGAGCGGCGACAAACGTGGCATGGGCCTGAGCATCAACTATTGCTTGTTCGTGATCCGCAAAATGCGCGTGAAGCACACTGACACCTACGGCCACGACGAAATAGGCTAGGACAATAAGAGCACTAATAATGGTAGCAGCTACACGGCCGCCGCGACTAGCGGTGCTCATGGGAGGCTCCCGTTTCTTGGTTGGTAGCACTTCGTCGCTGTCTGACAATGGCATAAAGTGCAATTAAAGAAGCGAGGAGGGCACACCAAAAGAGGGCTTCGATATAAACGAACCACGCAACGACCATCAAAATTGGGGCCAATAACCAAAGCCAGCGATAGTCGAAAGGTTTCAGTGTGCTACTTCCAACAGGCGGGGCACTCTCTTTTGCCGGGGTTCCCCATATGGTGAGCGTATTCGACCCGACGTCGACGGCTCCCGTCGTCGAACTGCGAGTCGAGGTCCGGTGGATTGGGCGCCCATTTGTTTTTTGGCGGACTGAAAATCTACCAACCCCGATAAGGCCTTTCGGCCCCGTCGACCTGAAACGTTCGGTGCCCCCGGGGTCTATTGTTTGCGGAAAGTTATGGGGTGGTAATGCCAGCCCCGGGTATGCGCCACGAGCCGGGTCCTGGCACACAGCCACGCTCGCATGCGCGCTGCATGACCAGGACAGGCTCTACATCAGGCTTTGACTGACAGCGGTTCGTCTTGGGCCACACGCAACGACCTGCTTTCCGGATTCACTCCATATAAGGGATTGTCGGGGCTGTGATGTGGGAGACTGACTCCCACGAAAGGACTACGATGAGAGAAATATCATCGAAGCTAGCTGCGATCCGGAGCATCCCGTTCGAGGTCCTGAAGCCTGCGATCGTCGCACTCGCACCAGCAGATCGGGCGTACCTACGCCGCTGGCTCCTCCGCTACGTGAACGATAACGGGGAGGTCCAGCCACCGGCACCACCGGTACGCTCAGTCCGTCGCCGATAACCGGCGAGCCAACAACCGATCACTCACAACAACAAAGATCACTCACACGGCACCGTCCAAGACGGTGCCGTTCTTGTTTATGGAGGTCCAGATGCACCTCGGAATACCGCTCAACGACCTGGGCGAGCTCATCCTCGGTCAAGCGATCGAGAAGCGTGACTTCATTGCACCCGCCAACAAGCTGCGGGTGAGCGTGCTCGATCACCCCATGCTTCACATGGAAACTCAGAACGGCGCCATCACCGCCGAGATTAACGATCACGCCCTGCGGCAGCTCGCAACCTACGGCGAGATCCCGGCCAAGTACGTCGAGAAGCTGGAGTCGGCTCCAGAGCTCCTTGAGCGCAACCTCAACCATTGGCTGACTGAGTCGGCGGAACCGCGCATGGTCCGCCTTCTCGCCAACAAGGAAGAGTCGGTCATGCGGGCGTTCCTCTCGTCCCGATACCGGCCGTTGGACAACATCGACCTCGCGCAGCGCTGCCTGCCCCGGCTGAAGGCCATCGGTGCCGAGATCAAGTCCTGCGCGCTCACCGAGACCCGCTTCTACCTTCAGGCCGTTACTGAGCGCATCACTCGCGAGGTCAAGGTAGGCGATCGTGTACAAGCTGGGATCGTCATCTCGAACTCCGAGGTGGGCGCAGGATCTTTGCGGATCGAGCCTATGATCTACCGTCTCGTCTGCAGCAACGGCATGGTCGTCGGAACGTCTCTTCGCAAGTTCCATGTCGGCCGGGATGGCAAGAGCGATGACGAGTTCATCCATGAGATCTTCACCGACCAGACCAAGGCGCTCATGGATGGGGCTTTCTGGGCCAAGGTCGGCGACATCATCGACGCAGCTTTCGACGAGGCTCGGTTTGAGCAAGTCGTGGGGCGGATGAGCGATGCCACGAAGACACGGGTCGGCGATCTACCTCAGGATGTCGTCGAAGTCACCGCCTCGGCGTTCGGCCTGAACAAGGACGAGCAAGACGCGATGATGCGTCACCTGTTCGAAGGTGGAGACCTCTCCCTTTGGGGCGTGGTCAACGCCGTTACGAGAACAGCAGCGGACGTCTCATCCTACGATCGAGCTGTGGAGCTCGAGCGCATCGGCGGTCAGATCCTCGGATTGAAGCCCTCGGCCTTCAGCAAGAACTGACCTAATTACTAAGGGCCCGCGGGTATAAAGCCGCGGGCCCTTCTCTTGGAGAAATACACATGATCATCTCGACGCTGGCCGCCGTCAGAGGGCAATGGAGATAATCATACTCTGTGTCATCTGCTTCGTGATCTCCCTGATCACCCGATGGGGATCGAACACGTTCGGTACCGGTGCGGGGGACCCTCATGGGATTCAGCTTTATGGGCTGCGTCCTGATGGTGCCTGTGATACTGATCGGAACGATGATCGTTGTGGCGCTGGCGGCAATCCTGCCGGTCACCCTACCGCTTATAATTCCGATTGGTATCGGCATCTGTCTGTCCCGGACTTTCAGCAGACCCATACGCAAATAGCCGGATTGGGAAGCCTCTCGTAAGGCTCCCTCTTCGGTTTTCTCTCTTTCTCGCGGCTTCAGCGCTGCGTGTCAGAACGATGTCGGTTTCACTCCATAGGACTTGGGCAAAGAACCCTCAGACGTCCCGGTGTGGCTTACGAGTTGTACGTTGCGAGCAAATCATCAAGGGCGATATCCAAGACTTCTGGGAGCTTTCGCGAATGTTATTCTGTGAACTCGAAGAGGGAGTGCTTGCGAAGGGGCGGCCTGCGGTTTCTAATAATGGAACCAGAAGCGGTAAACGACGCGACCAGTCGCGACCTTAAGTCCATGAACTGCTTCATCAAAACCGCCGAGGCGGATCAAGACATCATCTTTCGCGCAGCTACCTCGACAGATAGGGCCTTTGTCGAAAGCGTCTACTTCGCGACGCAGCGCTGGCTCATCGAGGAACTGTTTGGCTGGCGCGGGGATGATGTCGAACGGACGAAATTTGCCGAGTTTTACGACGAGCAGAACACTGAAAGGTCACGTGCGCGCCCGCGATCGGAGGAAAACCACCGGGCCGAAGAAGCCATGTCGACGCTGGCAACTGGTCGTCGAAGATGGTCACGACGAGGCAAAGAGGCGTCAACAGCGCTACCGATCATTTGAAGGAACGAAACCCGAAGCCGAGAGGGCCCTGCGCAAGTTCATCGAGGAGGTCGAATCAGGCTTCGTCGGCGCCGGTGACGATCTGACGACCACCGCCTATTTCGAGCGCTGGATCGAGCACTGCTCAACCCGGGTGCGGCCTCGAAGCTTGACGTCGTATCGACAGCTCTGGGAGCTTCACCTCAGCCCGCACCTCGGTAAGAAGAAGCTACGTGACCTGCGCCCGATGGACGTTCAGGAGCTCTATGCGAAGCTCCAGCGGTCGGGACGACGGACCAAGAAGGGCGGAGCACTTTCGGCCAACACCGTGCTACACGTGCATCGGGTCCTCTCGATGGCGCTGAAGCAGGCGGTACGGTGGCGGCTCGTATCCGTAAACGTCGCCGATGCGGTCGAACCGCCTCGTATTCAGCGGACCGAGATGCGAACGCTAGATCGCGCGGAGGTACAGAAGTTGCTGGGAGCAGCGAAGAACAGCAGGCTCTACGAACCGATCCTGCTGGCGATCTCGACCGGCATGCGACGTGGTGAGATATTGGGTCTAAAATGGTCAGACATCGATCTCGAGAAAAGCCGCCTGCGCGTAGCGAGATCTCTTCAACCTGATAGAAGCCTGGCCGAGCCCAAGACAGTCCGGTCTCGGCGCGAGATCAGCCTGCCTGCAACAACGGTCGGCGCAATCCGACAGTTGAAAGTTCGGCAGAACAAGCTCAAGCTTAAGCTCGGCAGTGGGTACGCCGATCAAGGTTTCGTCTTTGCCAACGAGCTCGGCGCAGCGTGGGTCCCAGACAGCATATCGACGCTCTTCCAATCGATCGTCCGCCATGCAGAGCTCGGGAAGCTTCGGTTTCACGACCTCAGGCATACCGCTGCGTCGCTCTTATTGGAGAAGGGGACGCCGATCACGACCGTCGCCCAGATCCTGGGCCATGCCAACACATCGACAACCCTCTCGGTTTACGCCCACGCCGTAAAGGGAAGCAGCCAAGTTGCGGCCTCCGTGATGGAGGGCATCCTCCAGGGAGCTGCGGAAGTTTGCTGAAGCAGGGCGGCTGGCCGCGTGAGGGCGCGTGGGCCAAATGAGGGCCAAATCGCCGATACGGCGGTCGCAGCGGAACAAAAAGCCCGGTAAATCAAGCATTCCCGGATAGCTCAGTTGGTAGAGCAGCTGACTGTTAATCAGCGGGTCGTTGGTTCGAGTCCAACTCCGGGAGGAACAGGAAGACCGCCATCCCTCGGTGGCGGTCTTTCCCCTGTGGCAGTAGGGACTCCCGTCGTTGGGCGATATGCCTCAAGGGGTCGCTTTCCGCCTCATTGAACGTCTCCTGATCGTGTATCACGACGCCCGCTCCGCCGCACTCC
>Ga0182024_10005352_pt1 | contig 28836 bp, 30 predicted proteins | sample P32metaG_FD_120480 | JGI IMG/M metagenome (GOLD analysis project Ga0182024, IMG submission 120480) | Permafrost microbial communities from Stordalen Mire, Sweden - P3-2 metaG (Illumina Assembly) | ecosystem: Environmental > Terrestrial > Soil > Wetlands > Permafrost | place: Sweden: Stordalen...
ACGGCGCGGGCGAGGGCGCGGATATGATCGGGCGTGGTGCCGCAGCAGCCGCCGACGATATTGACGAGGCCGGCCGCGGCGAATTCACCGATCAGCGCCGCCATGGCGTCGGGGCCCTCGTCGTAATGGCCGAATTCGTTGGGCAGGCCGGCATTGGGATAGGCGCAAATCAGCGTGTCGGCGACGCGTCCCAATTCGGCGATATGCGCGCGCATCTCCGTGGCGCCGAGCGCGCAGTTGAGTCCGAGCGACAGCGGCACCGCGTGAGCGACCGAATTCCAGAACGCCTCCGGGGTCTGCCCGGAGAGGAGGCGGCCGGAGCGGTCCGTGATGGTGCCCGAGAGCATCACCGGCACCTCGACGCCACGCGCTTCGGCGAGTTCGGCGATGGCGAAGATCGCGGCCTTCGCGTTGAGCGTGTCGAAAATCGTTTCGATGAGCAGCGCATCGACGCCGCCGTCGAGCAGTCCGCGCACCTGCTCGGCATAGGCGAGGCGCAACTCGTCGAAGGTGACGGAACGAAAGCCCGGGTTGGAGACGTCGGGCGAGATCGAGGCGGTGCGGTTGGTCGGGCCGATCGCGCCGGTGACGAAGCGGGCGCGGCCGTCCTCGTTCTGCGCGAGGCGCGCCGCCTCGCCCGCGAGGCGGGCGCCTTCGAGGTTGAGCTCGTAGGCGATCTCGGCCATGCCGTAATCGGCCTGCGCGATGCGGGTCGAGGAGAAGGTGTTGGTCGAGACGATATCGGCGCCGGCGCGGAAATAGGCGAGATGGATGGCGCGCACCGAGTCCGGCCGGCTGAGATTGAGCAGATCGTTGTTGCCGCGCACCTCGCGGTTCCAGGCATCGAACCGCGCGCCGCGAAAACCTTCCTCGTCGAGCCCGAGCGCCTGGATCATCGTCCCCATCGCGCCGTCGAGCACCAGGATGCGCTCGGCCGCGAGCTGGCGCAGCGCCGCTGCGGGTTTCCTGGAATCTGACACTGACGCGGCCATGTTGTTTACGCGCGCTCCTCTTCCGCAACGGCATGAGGGAGTTCGCCGTGCACTTTTCCGGGCCGCAGGCCGAGCAGGTGGCAGATGGCGTAGACGAGGTCGGCGCGGTTCATGGTGTAGAAGTGGAAGTCGGTGACGCCATGATCGACCAGGTCGAGCACCTGCTCGGCCGCAACCGCGGCGGCGATCAGCTTGCGCGTCGCCGGATCGTCGTCGAGGCCCTCGAAGCGCTCGGCGAGCCATTGCGGCACCGAGGCGCCGCAGCGCGCGGCAAAGCCCCGGGTGGTCTTGAAGTTCTGCACCGGCAGGATGCCGGGCACGATCGGAATATCGATGCCGCTTTGGCGCACGCGGTCGAGATAGCGGAAATAAAGGCTGTTCTCGAAGAAGAACTGGGTGATCGCGCGCGACGCGCCAGCATCGACCTTGGCCTTGAGCATGTCGATGTCGGCGGCGACGGAGGCGCTGTCCGGATGCTTTTCCGGATAGGCGGAGACCGACACCTCGATGTCGGCTAAGCGCTTGATGCCGGCGACCAGATCGGCGGCGTTGCGGTAGCCGCCGGGATGCGGCGCGTAGCGCTCGCCGGCGCCGCCCGGCGGATCGCCGCGTAACGCCACGATGTGGCGTACGCCGGCCTGCGCATAGGCGCCGATCACCGCGTCCACGTCCGTGCTGGTCGCGGCGACGCAGGTGAGGTGCGCGGCGGGCGTAAGCATGGTTTCGCCCAGGATGCGCTTGACCGTGGCGTGGGTGCGCTCGCGGGTCGAGCCGCCGGCGCCGTAGGTGACGGAGACGAAGTTCGGCTCAAGCGGCGCGAGCCGGCCGATCGCTTCCCACAGCGACCGTTCCATCTCCGCGGTGCGGGGCGGAAAGAACTCGAACGAGACGCGGATCGCCCGCGGGGCGCCGGCGCGCACGAAGCGGCTCGGCCGGGCGGCGCTCATCAGGCCACCTCGCGGGTCGCCGGCGCGGCGAGCACGATGCGCGGGTCGCGCGCGAGCCACAGCGAGACCGCGATCTTGCCTTCCGGCCCGGGCGCAATGGTTTGCTGCCGCAACACATCGAGGCCGGCGGCTTCGAGCCATTGCGTCACGGCCTCGGCGGCAAAGCCGAGCCGGCGATGGGCGTGCTGGTCGCGCAGGAACTCGAGGTCGTGCGGGGCAAAATCGACGACCAGGAGCCGGCCGCCCGGCCGCAGCACGCGTGCCGCCTCGCGCACGGCGCGCGCGCTGTCGTCGAGGAAGTGCAGCACCTGATGGATGATCACGACATCGAAGGAATCCTGCGGCAAGGCGAGGTCGTAGATGTCGCCGTGGCGCACGCTGCAGTGCTTGAGGCCGGCGCGGTCGAGGCGCTCCCGGGCCAGCGCCAGCATGTCGAGCGACAGGTCGAGGCCGAGGCCGCGCTCGATGTCGCCGGCGAACAGTTCGAGCATGCGGCCGGTGCCGGTGCCGAGATCGAGCAGCGAGCGGATCGGCTTGTCGGCGAGCGCGGTGCGGATCGCCGCTTCGACGGCGGCGTCGGCGACGTGGAGCTTGCGCATACGGTCCCACTCGGCGGCATGGCGGCGGAAGTAATTCTGCGCGGCGGCGGCACGGGTGCTGCGCACCGCCGCGAGCCGCTCGCGGTCGCGCGCGATCACCGGATCGTTCGGATCGAGCCGCGCGATCAGCACGCGCGCGACGTCGGCGGCGTTGCCGCGCTCGCCGAGGCGGAAGAAGGCCCACGAGCCTTCGCGGAAGCGTTCGACCAGGCCGGCCTCGGCGAGCAGGCGCAGATGCCGCGACAGCCGCGGCTGCGACTGGCGCAGGATGTCGGTGAGGTCGGAGACCGTCAGTTCGGCCTCGGCGATGAGCGCGAGGATGCGCAGCCGCGTCGCTTCGGCCGCCGCCTTGAGCATTGCGGTCAGGACCGGGAAGGTGAGGGGACCGGCGTCCATGGCTATTGGCTCGAATAACGTTGATAGATTAGATATAAAGATATCTTTATACGATTAATCGTGTCTTGGCAAGAGATGTTGGGATAAATCCCAAAAGGGTGGGCAGCATCTCGGTGGGCCTGCGCGGCAGCGCTTGGCGGGGCCGGGGCGCACGTGCCAATTTGCCTGCATGGTCGATACGGTCGAACGCAACGATCCCTACGGTCTGCGCCCGGGCGAAGTCGCGGTCGAACTACCGGCGCAGTTCGACGCGTCGCTCTATTTCATTGGGCGAATCCATACGCCGTGGCGGCGCCGCCAGGACTGCCCGAAGAACGGACGCGAGTCGGATGCCGTGTGCACCATTGTGCTCGATCCGCGCTGGGTTGCCGGTCTCACCGGCCTGGAGACGGTCAGCCACGTGCTGGTGCTGTACTGGATGGACAAGGCGCGACGCGACCTGATGCTGCAGGCGCCGCGCCACTATGCCGAGTCGCGCGGCACGTTCGCGCTGCGCTCGCCGGTGCGGCCCAACCCGATCGCCGCTGCGGTGGTGAAGCTGTTGCGCATCGACGGCGGCACGCTCTCGGTGGTCGGCCTCGATTGCCTCGACAATACGCCGCTCCTTGACCTCAAGCCTTATTTCGCCTCCACCGATTCGGTGCCGGACGCTTCGGTCGGCTGGCACGCCGGGCGCAGCCGCTGAGCATCAAGCCAGCGTCAAAACAATGGCTGGACCTGGCCGAGCGGCACCAGGCCGAGATAGACCGAACCGTCGGTGATACGCAGCGGCAACAGGATCGCCGGCTTGTTCTCGATGGTGGTCGGCTGGCCCATCTTCTTGAGGTTTTCGATCGCCATGGCATTGGCGGTGTCGCGGATCGCGCCGCCCAGTCCCGGCAGCAGGCGCTCGAGCGAGTTGGCGCCCTGCACGGATAATCCGGATGAGCCGCCGAGACGGCCGAGGCCCTGCGCGATCAACTGGTCGATGCCGATCAGCGGCACGACGCGATCAAGGCCGGCAACGGCGATCGGGATGAGGCCGTCGAGCCGGCCGTGCTCGTTCACGGTGAGCGAGCCGGTGCCGATGATCACGGCGTCGGAGCGTGCGAGGCGCAGCGACTTGAGTTCGATCTTGCCGCCGGCCGCCTGCATCTCGCGGAACCGCTCGGCCCAGGGCTTTGGCAAAAGGTCCTTGAAGCCGCGCACCACGACCTCGACCTCGCCCTGCAGCGGTTGGGCGAGCGAGGGATGCAGCGTCGGCGCGGTCACGCCGGTAAAGCGCAGCGTCACGTCGATCACCGGGTTGCTGCGCGCCGTGCCGCCGACGACGCGGCCATCGAGTACCGCACGATCGGCCACGAACGCCACCTCGTCGTTACCACCTGTCGTGCGGTCCATGCGCGGGTGATCGAGCGTCACCGAAACGCTATCCGGCTCGGGCGGGATGCCACGCACGCTCAGCCGCGCCAGCGACCAATTGGCGACAAAGCTCGTCGGCTGGCCCGGCGCCGCCACCATCAGCGGACCCGTCATCTCGCCGGTCAGCTCGGTCGGGTGATAGAACGGCGCCACGAAGGTGATGTCCTTCGCCCGCACCGCTAACGGCGGCTCGCTGTTCTTGATCTCCCCGGAGGCATCGGCGCAGCGCGCCTTGATGCGCAACGGAAAGCCGGTGATGGTCTGCGAACCGCAGGAATAGATCCGGCCGGCGGTGGCTTCCCGCTGGATCCAGCCCGCCAGCGTGCGGTCGGCGACTGAGGCCGAGTAGTACCACAGCCAGGACCAGCCGGCCGCCAGCGCCACAAGCGCGACCAGCAACGCCAAGACCGGCCAGCGCCGCCGGCCCCGGTCGGCCGGGCGCGGAGCGGCCCGCTGGCGGTGCATCATGTTGAGCGGGGATTGGCCTGCCATTATTTACTCTCCGCCCATCGAGTGCGGCGTTTCAAGGACCCGCCCGGCGCCATTGTGTCGCCCCGGTCATCCTGTTAGGCGAGCGGAACTGCGGCCGGGAGTCAACGGGATGATGCACGCAATCGAGCCGCCGGAGCCCGGGGACCTTTGGGTCTTCGGCTATGGCTCGCTGATGTGGCGGCCCGGTTTCGACGTCCTCGAGCGGGTACCGGCGCGGCTGATCGGCCTGCACCGGTCGCTTTGCGTCTATTCGTTCGTCCATCGCGGCACCCCGGAGCGGCCGGGCCTCGTTCTGGGCCTCGATCGCGGCGGCATGTGCCGCGGCATTGCGTTCCGCGTCGCCGCGGCGGCGCGGGCCGAGACCATCGCCTATCTGCGGGCGCGCGAGCAGGTCACCAGCGTCTACCTCGAAACGGTGCGGCGTATCGAGCTCGAAGACCAGGCCCGGCGCCAGGTGCGGGCGCTCTGCTACATCGTCGACCGCGGCCACGTCCAATATGCCGGCCGGCTGCCGCTCGCCGAAAGCCTGCACTTCGTGCGCCAGGGCCACGGCCGGTCCGGGCCGAACCGCGACTACGTGATCGAGACGGTCCAGGCCCTCGAGGCGCTCGGCTATCGCGAGACCGAGCTGCATCGGCTCGCGGAGCGCTTGAACGCGGGTATGGGCAGTCACGAAGCGGCGATCAGGACGCAGGCTCCCGTTATAGGCAAGCGGGCACGCGCAGCTGGCTGCGCTGATTACCGATCGCTGACGCCTGACCCCCGTTTCGCAATCCCTGGTTTCCGGCTGCCGGTCCCTTCCTCGAACAGCCGCGTGCTGGCCTCCTCCAACACATACTGCACGCGGGCATAGAACGCGTGCCGGTCGAGGCCGGGCGCGATCGGATCGAGGACTTCCACCAGAACGGTGCCCGGCAGGCGCAACAACGACCGGCGCGGCCAGAACAGTCCGGAATTGAGGGCGACCGGCACGCACGCCACGCCGGTCTTGTCGTAGAGTTGGGCGACGCCCGGCTTGTAGCTCGGCTCGGCGCCAGGCGGACGCCGCGTGCCTTCGGGGAAGATGACGAGCTGGCGGGGATGCCGGAGCTGGCGCTGCGCCTGCGCCGTCATGCGGGCGAGTGCGCCCAGTCCGGCGCTGCGATCGACCGCGATGATCCCGGCCTTGCGCATGTACCAGCCGAATACCGGCACCCACATCAACTCACGCTTGACCACGTAGATCGGATCGCGAAGCACGAGGTAGAGCGCGAACGTCTCCCACAGCGATTGGTGCTTGCACGCGACGATGCAGGCGCCATCGGGAATCTTGTCGATGCCGCGCCACTCGACCTTGATGTCGCAGATGACCCGCAACAGCCAAAGGCTGCTGCGGGCGTAGGAGCAGATGAAGGCGTGCAGGGCCGCATAAGGCAGCAGCAGCGTCGGCAGGGCCGCGATCATGTGACCGATCAGGTTCGCATAGAACAGCGCGTTGAAGAGGACCGATCGAGCAACAACGGCGAATGATCGGGACACTGCGAGCCTGTCAAAAAACCTGCCTGGCGGATTCGTCGGCGCAGCGGTTTGCGCTGACGCGCGCGGTCACGAACGGGGCGCGTTGGAAACCTGGATATTGCCGCCTTCGTCCGCCACCGTATCGAACCGCATGCGCACCTTGGCGTACAGGTATTTGAGATACTCCGACAGCACTAGCCGGGTGGTCGTGCCGTTCGACCACCACGGCTCGATGCGCAGCCGATCGGAGACGACCGGGTACGGGGTCAGCGCGACGTCGGGCAGCTGGTGGGCGAGTTCGGCGAGCGCGCGCGGCATGTGATAGGCGGAGGTCACGACGATAAGTGAGCGGAAGCCGTGCGTGATGGCCCAATGCCGCGCCTGCACCGCATTGCCGAGCGTATTGAGCGCGGAATAGTCGAGGTCGACGCAGCACGCCAGCAGCTTGTCGTAGTTGACGACCTGGTGGGCGATATCGCCGGTCGTGGTGCCAGGATAGACGCCGGTGATGAGCAGCCGCTTGCCGCGGCCGGCGGCGAGGAGTTCGAGCGAGTCGGTGACCCGCGCGGTGCCGCCGGTCAGCACCACGATGCCGTCCGCGCTGCGGTCGAGCACGATCTCCTCGCTCGGCAGCCGCGCCATGAAGCCGGCGAAGCCGAGCGCGAGCAAGACGACGCCGAGGACGGCAAGCTTGACGGTTGCCGACCTGATGCGTCTTGTCCTCACCGCGGTCCTAAGGCTCACCATCGTCGCGCGTGTCTCCGGCATGTTGCGCTGGCATCTTGGTTGCGCTCCTCACTCGATGATCGCGAGCGTGCTGTTGACGGTGTGCCGAGAAACCAGCGCCGTCACCACGGCCATCAATATAATCTGTATGAAAATCAACAGATAGCCGGAAACGCCGATCGAGAAGTTGCCGAACAGGGCCGCCACCTCGTCGCCGCCCGGCGTGCCGGCGAGCCAGGCGTTGGCCGCCTCGACGAAGCCGAACAGCAGCATCGCGGCGCCGCCGCCGATCGCGCCGCCCTTGAAGCCGAGGATGAGGAAGTGGCGTTGGAATTGGCTCGCGACAAAGCCGTCGGTGGCCCCGACGTAATGCAGCACTTCGACGATCGGCCGGTTGGCCGCAATGGTACCGCGCGTGGCGAAGGTGACCGAGAGGACGGTCGCCGCCAGCACCAGGACCAGGACCGTGATGCCGATGGTGACGGCGGTGCCTGCCATGGTGCGCATGCGGTCGATCCAGCGCCGATGGTCGTCGAGGCTTGCGCCGGCGACATCGGCGGTCAGCGTCCGGCGCAGCGCCAGGAGATCCGGCGTCGCGCCGGGCAAGAGCTTGACGACGATCAGGCGCGGAATTGGCAAGTCTTCGAGTGCGAGGCCGGCGCCGAGCCACGGCTCGACCAGCTTGGCGGATTCCGCCTTGGAATAGGCGCGCACGTCGGCGATGCCGGGCGTGGCGCGCGCGATGGCGATGGCCTTGGCGACGTCCGCCTCGGTGTCGCGGCTCGGCGCCGGCCGCACCTGGATGGTGACCTCGCGGCCGACTTCCGACTGCCAGTCGTTGGCGGCGCCGACCACCAGCATCACGGCGCCGGTGGTGAGCGAGCCGAGGAACGTCATGATGGCGACGACGGCGGCGAGCGAGCGCCCGGTGATCGAGCTTTTCGGCACGATCGGGGTCGCGGCGCGCGGCGCCTTATCGCGGAACGGCCTGTCCTCCAGTTCGTCCCATGGCTCCGGCATGGCCTCGAGTGGTTCAATCATAGACATGCAGTCGTCCCTCGTGCAGCACCAGGCGGCGGGCGTCGAACTCGTCCATCAGCGCGATGTCATGGGTGGCGATGACGACGGAGGTCCCGGATTTGTTGAGCTCGATGAAAAGCCGCAGCAGGCGCTGGCCGAGATTGGGATCGACATTGCCGGTCGGCTCGTCAGCAAGGAGAAGCTGCGGGCGCGCGATCACGGCCCGCGCAATGGCGGCGCGCTGCTTCTCGCCGCCCGAAAGGATCGGCGGCAGGGCGCCCATGCGCTCGCCGAGACCGACCCATTGCAGCAACTCGACCACCTCGGCGCGGTATTCGGCCTCGTCCTTGCCGAGCACCCGCAACGGCAGCGCCACGTTCTCGTAGGTGGTCATGTGATCGAGCAGCTGAAAGTCCTGGAATACGATGCCGATGCGGCGCCGCAGCGTGGCGCGGCTGTCCTTGGTCAGCGTCGCGGTATCCTGGTCGAACATCGTAATCAGGCCGCGCGTCGGCCGCAGCGCCAGGAACAGCATGCGCAGCAGCGAGGTCTTGCCGGCACCCGAGGGCCCGGTGAGGAACTGGAATGAGCTGCCGTCAATGCGGAAGCTGAGGTCGCGCAGGACCTCGGGCCCGAGCCCATAGCGCAAGCCGACGTTCTCGAATCGGATCACGCCGTTCTCCCAAAAGCGCCCCGCCACACGGGGCTGCTGCCGCCGGCGGGCCGGCGCCTGATTCGGGTCTGCCGCAAATTTATCACCATGCCGGAAGGGCTTGTTGGGCCGTCGGCGTGGTTTCCAATCCGTTAACGGATCGGCTGGTAGGGTCGGCCCGCAAGGTGCCGCGCCACTGATTCGCCCATGCTGATCATCTGCCCATCCTGCGCTACCTCTTACGATGTCGAGCTGGCAAGCCTGCAGCCGAACGGACGCCAGGTCCGCTGCGTGCGCTGCCACACAGTCTGGCACGCCGCGCCGAGCCGCGCGCAGAAGCTCCTCGCCGCAGCCGCAGCCATCGGGCCCGACAATGGCGACGCCGAGGCCGCGACCCAAGCCTTTGCCGCGGCAGGAATTCCGGCTGCGGGGGAGGCCGCCGAGCCGGGAAGCCCGGCCGCTTGGCCGGATGCTCCGCCGGATCAGGAACAGGGGGGCATCTACGCGATCGAAGGGCCGGCCGATGAGGCTGAATTTGTGCCCGCCGCCGAGCCGTCGGACGATTCCCCCGAGCTCGAAGCTCCACCCATCGCGCCGGTCGATTTCGATGACGGCCAACCGCCCGTCACGATCGAAGCCGGCGAGGCGGCCCTGCCGGCTGAGGACGTCGAGACTTACGCCGCGCGACGCCAGCGGTCGAACTCCAAGTCCAAGCCGTGGCGCTGGCCGCTGTCCAAACTGCAATCCGCCATCCTCGCCTTGCTCATCGCCGATGCCATCATCGTCGGATGGCGTGTCGATTTCGTGCGCATTTTGCCGCAGACCGCCTCGCTCTATGCCCGCATCGGCCTGCCGGTGAACGTGCGCGGCCTCGCTTTCGACGGCATCACCATCAACACGGAGCAGCACGAAGGCGTGCCGATCCTGGTGGTGGAAGGCAGTGTGATCAACGGCGCCCGCCAGATGATCGACGTGCCGCGGCTCAAGTTCGGGCTGCGCAATGCCGCAGGGCAGGAAATCTATTCCTGGACCGCCGTTCCGCCCCACTCGATGCTGCCGCCGGGCGAGGCCATGAGCTTCCGCACCCGCCTCGCCTCGCCGCCGCCCGAGGGCCGCGACGTGCTGGTGCGCTTCGTCAACCGCCGCGACATCATCGCGGGTGCGCGCTGACGCCGGTGGCATCGCGATGGCCCGCATCCTCATAGCCGAAGACGAGGAACCGCTCCTGGGCCTCTGCGCGCGCGCGCTCGCGACCGACGGCCACGAGGTCAGCACGGCATGCGACGGCGGCGCGGCGCTCGACCTGATGACCCGTGAAAAGGGGCGCTTCGACCTTCTCCTTACCGACGTGCGCATGCCGATCATGGACGGCATTGCGCTCGCGCTCGCTGCAGCGCGCGACTTTCCCGATCTTACCATCCTGCTGATGACCGGCTATGCCGACCAGCGCGAGCGCGCGCACGGCCTCGACGCCATCATCCATGACGTGATTGCAAAGCCGTTTTCGCTCGCGGTGCTGCGCGGCGCGGTGAGCGAGGCGCTCACCGTCAAGGCGCGCGGCTGATACCGCGCGGCGCATCAGCCGTCATCCGATACCGCATAGGGCCGCGGCAGCGGCTCGACCGGCAGGTCGGCATGCGAGCGGCCGAAATCCGGCGTCGGCGAATCCTGGCCGATCTCGACGATGCCGCGGCGGATCGCGCGGGTGCGCGTGAAATGCTCGAACAAGGCCTCGCCGTCGCCGCGGCGGATGGCGCGCGTGAGCTGCGAAAGGTCCTCGTTGAAGGTGCCGAGCATTTCCAGCACCGCGTCCTTGTTGGCCAGAAACACGTCGCGCCACATGGTGGGATCGGAGGCCGCGATCCGGGTGAAATCGCGAAAGCCGCCAGCGGAGAATTTCAGGACCTCCGAGCGCGTCACCTCGGAGAGGTCCTCGGCGGTGCCGACGATCGTATAGGCGATGAGGTGCGGCAGGTGGCTGGTGATGGCGAGCACCAGGTCGTGGTGGTCGGGCGGCATGAACTCGACATTGGCGCCGAGCGCGCGCCAGAACGCGGCAAGGCGTTCCACCGCGGCAGCGTCGGTGCCCTGCGGCGGCGTGAGGATGCACCAGCGGCCGACGAACAGCTCGGCGAAGCCCGCGTCGGGACCGGAATGCTCGGTGCCGGCGACCGGATGGGCCGGGACAAAATGCACGCCGGCGGGCAAGTGCGGAGCCATGTCGCGCACTATCGCGCCCTTGACCGAACCCACATCGGACACGGTCGCGCCCGCCGCCAGTTTAGGCCCGATTTCCTCGGCGATCTCGCCGCAGACGCCGACCGGCGCGCAGACGATGACCAGATCGGCGCCGGCAACGGCCGCGGCGTTGGTTTCGACCACCTGGTCGGCGAGCCCGAGCTCGGCAACCCGGCGCCGCGTCGCACCCGAACGGGCGCTCGCCACGATCTCGCGCACCGCGCCCTGCGCGCGCGCCGCGCGCGCGATCGAGGAGCCGATCAGGCCGACGCCGATCAGCGCCAGGCGATGGAAGATCGGCCGGGTCATGGCGGCCTCGGGCGGCATCACGCCGGCTTTCCCAAAAATTCCTGGAGCGCGGCGACGACGAGGCGGTTCGCTTCCTCGGTGCCGACGCTCATGCGCAGCGCGTTGGGCAGCTTGTAGGCGCTGACCTGGCGCAGGATGAGCCCGCGCGCGGTGAGGAATTCGTCGGCGTCCGTGGCGGTGCGCCCCTTGGTTTCGGGAAAGTGGATCAGCACGAAGTTGGCGACGCTCGGCGTCACCTTGAGGCCGAGCTGCCCGATCTCCTGGGTAAGCCAGGCGAGCCATTGCGAGTTGTGCTCGCGCGAGCGTTCGACGTGCGCCGTATCCTCGATTGCCGCGACGCCTGCCGCGATCGCCGCGTCGCTGACATTGAACGGCCCGCGGATGCGGTTGACGGCATCGACGACGTGGGCGGGGCCGAACATCCAGCCGAGCCGCAACGCCGCCAGGCCGTAGATTTTCGAGAACGTGCGGCACATGACGACGTTCTCGCTGGTGGCGACGAGTTCGATGCCGGCTTCGTAGTCGTTGCGCCTGACATATTCGGCATAGGCGGCATCGAGCACCAGCAGCACGTGCGCCGGCAGGCCGCGGCGCAGGCGTCTGACTTCGTCGAACGGTACATAGGTGCCGGTCGGATTGTTCGGATTGGCGAGGAACACCATCTTGGTCCGCTTCGTGACGGCGGCCAGGATCGTATCGACACTGGCGGTGTAATCCTTCTCCGCCACGGGAATCGCCTTGGCGCCGGTGCCGAGCGTCGCGATCGGATAGATCAGGAAGCCGTGCCTGGTGTAGATCGCCTCGTCGCCGTCGGCGAGATACGCATAGGCGAGGAGGTGGAGGAGATCGTCGGAGCCGGCGCCGCACACGATGCGATCCGGATCGAGCCCGAACGCCCGCCCGATCGCCTCGCGCAAATCGCGGGCCGAGCCGTCGGGATATTCCTCGAGATGCGCGGCGGCGGCCTTATAGGCCGCGACCGCCTTCGGGCTCGGCCCGAGCGGCGTCTCGTTCGACGACAGCTTGAACACCTTCTCGACGCCCGGCGCGCTGCTCTTGCCGGGCACATAGGCCGCGATATCGAGCACGCCGGGTCGGGGCTGGGGACGCGTTAGGCTCATCGTTTCCTTCTCGATTTCCTTCTCGTGATTTTGCCTGCCCCGCTTGGAGGGCAGGGCAGGGCGGGGGGCTTGCGGCATCGACGCTCGCGCAAGCCTCAACACCTGCGGCTCCTCCCCGCAAGCAGGGCGGGAATTACCGCACCGTATACCGGGTCGCGTGACTGCCGACGAGGGCTGTGGAGCGGATCGAGGCGCCGATGCCGATGAGCGCCTCCTTCACCGCATCGATGCCGCCGCGCGCGACCGATACCAGCAGCGCCGCGCCGTCGAAGGCGCGGTCTGGGACCGCGATCACGTCGGCAAGCGCCGCGATGGCGTTGACCGAGGCGGCGTTCCAGCCCGACACCCGCATGCTCCACACTTCGGTCTCGGTCACCATGGCGTCGGCCGCGACGCGGGAGATGACGAACACCGGCATGGCGGCCGGATGGTCGGCGCGCTCGACGAACGGCAGCCGCGCGATGATCTTCGGCGCCGCGTCGAATTCGAGCGCCGCCCACCACGGCCCGGCGCCGGCGATCGCGAAGGCCGGAACGAGGCCGAGATCGCCCTTCGAGCGCGACGCCGCCTCGACCACGCTCGCCGCCCCCATATGCGGCTCGAACGGCACCGTGAAGCCGAAATGGAAGCGCGCGGAATCGCGCATCAGCGCGTCGCCGGCGGAGAGGTCGGCATGCACCGCGAACGGCGACTGCACGTAGGTGAAGGTCGAGATGATGACGCGCCAGATGCTTTCGGCGGTATCGAGCGGCAGGCTGCCGTGATGGCGCTTGACCAACCGCCGCATCATGTCGGCCTCGCGGGCGGGCCGGAACGCGGAGCCGGATTCCTGGGTCTTTTTGGTCGCGATCAGGTTGTCGATGATCTCGCCGCGCTCCATCAGCAGCGCGTGCATCGCCTCGTCGATGCGGTCGATCTCGCGGCGCAGGTCGTCGAGCGAAGGTTGCTTCTGGCGCGATGGTTTCGACATGGATTTCTCGGCAATCGGACCCCGATTGATAGGTGCGGTGAGGGCCAAAATCAAAGAAAACATTGACTCCGACCCCAAGGTGCCTATTTACGCCGTTTTGACGGTCCCGGCGCAATGAAGCATGTCGGGAAACGCCTGCCGGGACCTCCTGATGGCCGACGCCAGCGCCACGCTCGATCTCGCCGACCGCACGCGCGAAGCGGATTATCCGCATTCGCCCGTGGTGCACTTCGCGCCGAATAATCCACTGCGGCTCGACGCCGGGGTCGATTTTGCGCCGCTGCAGATCGCCTACCAGACCTACGGCACGCTCAACCAAGCGCGCAGCAACGCCGTGCTCGTCTGCCACGCGCTCACCGGCGACCAGCACGTCCTCAATACCCATCCGGTAACCGGCAAGCCCGGCTGGTGGGAAACCATGGTCGGGCCCGGCCGGCCGATCGACACCGCGCGCTATTTCGTCATCTGCCCCAACGTGGTCGGCGGCTGCATGGGCTCTTCCGGGCCGGCCTCGACCAATGCGGCGACCGGCATGCCCTGGGGCCTCGAGTTTCCGGTCATCACGGTGCGCGACATGGTGCGCGCGCAGGCGATGCTGCTCGACCATCTCGGCATCGACTCGCTGTTTGCGGTCGCGGGCGGCTCGATGGGCGGCATGCAGGTGCTGCAATGGGCGGCAAGCTATCCGCAGCGCGTGTTCGCGGCGCTGCCGATCGCGGCATCGACGCGGCATTCGGCGCAGAACATCGCCTTCCACGAGGTCGGCCGCCAGGCGGTGATGGCCGATCCGGACTGGCGCGGTGGGCGCTATTTCGCCGACGGCACCAATCCGAGGCGGGGGCTCGCGGTCGCGCGCATGGGCGCGCACATCACCTACCTTTCCGATGCCGCGCTGCACCGCAAATTCGGCCGCCGCTTCCAGGACCGCGACAATCCGACGTTCTCCTTCGATGCCGACTTTCAGGTCGAGTCCTACCTGCGCCACCAGGGCATCACCTTCGTCGAGCGCTTCGACGCCAATTCCTATCTCTACCTGACCCGCGCCATGGATTATTTCGATCTCGCCGCCGACTACGACGGTGTGGTGGCGCAAGGGTTCCGCAACACGCCGACGCGGTTCTGCGTCATCTCGTTCACCAGCGACTGGCTGTTTCCGACGGCGGAGTCGCGCGCCGTCGTGCATGCGCTCAACGCCGCGGGCGCGCGCGTCTCCTTTGCCGAGATCACGACCGACAAGGGCCACGACGCCTTCCTGCTCGAGGAGCCGGAACTGTTCAGGATCGTGCGCGGTTTTCTGGAAGGCGCCGAGAAGGCGCGCGGCCTGACCGCGCGGTGAGCAAGCCCATGCTGTCGCGGCCCGAACCCGATCTGACCATGGCGGACGCCGCGCGCGGGCCGGGCGGCTCGCGCGTCGACCTGCTCGTCGTCGCCAACATGGTGGAGCGCGGCGCGCGCGTGCTCGACGTCGGCTGCGGCGACGGCGAGTTGCTGCGGCTCCTGGAAACGCGCGGCGTCGACGGCCGCGGCATCGAGCTGTCGCGCGAGGGCGTCAACGAATGCGTCGCCAAGGGCCTCGCCGTGGTGCAAGGCGACGCCGACACGGATCTCGCCAACTATCCGGACGACGCCTTCGACTTCGTCATCCTGTCGCAGACGCTGCAGGCGACGCGGCGGCCGCGCGTCGTGCTCGAGCACATGCTGCGCATCGGCCGCCACGCCATCGTGTCGTTCCCGAATTTCGGCCATTGGAAGATCAGGCTGCAGATCTTCTTCGGCGGCCACATGCCGCGTACCGACAACCTGCCTTATGCCTGGTACGAGACGCCGAACATCCACTTCTGCAGCATCAAGGATTTCCGCCTGCTCTGTCGGGTCTCAGGCGCCAAGATGGAGGAGGCGGTGGCGCTCAATGCCTGGGGCCGGCGCATGCGGCTGAAAATGCCGTGGTGGTTCTGGAACCTGTTCGGCGAGCAGGCGGTGTTCCTGCTCAGCCGCCGCGATTAGCCGGCGCTCCGCAAGCCGCTGCCTAAGCCACCGCGGCCCAAGCGGCGCTCAATGCTCCATCGACTGGATCAGGCGCACATTGGCCTGCTCCAGGGCGCCGAGCGCAACCTCGTAGCTGTAGGGCTGGTACCAGGAAAAGCGCGCAAAATAGGCGGCGAGCTGCGCGTCGCGAAAGCGGCGTCCCTTGCGCGCATAGATTTCGTTGCGGGCGATGCGACGCTGCTCGAGCGAGAGCCTTTGCACTTCCTCGCGCGTCAAGTAGCGGCGATCGGAATCGGGAAAGATGAAGCCGCTGGCGACAACCGGCGGCGGCGGCGGCGCCGGCGGGTTCGGCGGCGGCTGTTGCAGGGCGGCGAGCCGCGCCCGCGCCAGGCCGGAGAAGGCGCAGTTCGCGAATCGCGCGAGATGGTCCTGATAGGCGGCGGCATTGCCGATCGAGTCGGCGCTGCGCCAGTGCGCTTCCGCCGCCGCGCAAGGATCGATTGGCGGCGGCACAGGCGGCGCCATCGGTGCCGGCATCGGGGCGCCGGCGTTCGCAATGGCACCGGCGTTGCCCCTGAGATAGTACTCGCCGATCAGCGACAGCGAGAGTTCCGGCAGCTGGCTTTGCCCGGTCGCACCGTAGACTTCGGCGCTGATGTGGCGGAACACGGTGCCGATTTCCGCCGGCTGCTCGATGTTCTTGAGGAACGCCGCCGTATAGGGGCTGTTGCGGCCATCGCCGTCTCTCGCCGTGCGTCCCGGCTGGGTCGAGTAGGAGATGATCATTCCCTCCGGGTTGTCGATCTTGGCGAGACCGCGCTGGATCGACAGCCCGCGCGTGCCGCCGATCGAGCGCTTGAGCTCCTCGGCCAACGGATTGTCGCGGCAGGAATCGAGTATGAGGATGCGCAGGTTCTTGGCCCGCTGCAGATCGGCGACGATGTCGTCGAGCCGTTCCATGCGGCGCAGGTCCGCCTCGTCGGTGAGCTTGGCGTCGACCGGCGCCAGGTAGTTGATGCCGTTCATCTGCATGGCGTGGCCATCGGCCTGCTGCGCCGCGCGCGCGAAGCGGATTTGCAGCTCGTCCATCCCGGCCTTGTCGACGTCGATGCCGAGGATGGTCTCGAAGCCGGTGCGCTTGAGCGCGGCTGCGACGTCCTGGGCGTCGTTCGGCGGATTAGGCAGTTGCGGCGCGTTGCGGTAGGCGCCGTTACCGATGACGAGGGCGACCCGCCTGTCGGCATGGGCGTCGCCGACGCCGAGAACAGACGCGGCGAGCGCGAGCACACAGCACGTCAGAATCGCCATTCGAGCGCGCATCGCGTCAACCACTTGTCACGAGCAGCCAGCTAACGGAATGTCGCATACTCGCGCTCGCTCGGCCAAGTCCATACCCAAGTCCATGCGACTCACCAGCGCCCCCGGCGATATTCCTCGATGCAGGCGGCCGAGGCCTTGGCATAGGTGCCGCGGCGGCTGACCGCCGCTCCGGTGAGCCGGTGCAGCGCCAATGCCATCTCGGCGGCTTTCGCCGCCACCGCGATGCCGCTGAGGACGAGCGCGTTGTCGATGACGAATGGGCACTCCCTCGCGAACAGCAGCATCGGCAGGCCGCCCGCCGGCAGGATGATCTCCGCGCCCTCGGCGACCAGCGGCCGCACCTGTTCGATGAATTCGGCGCGGACCTTTGCGTAGCTCGCCTCGTCGGTGAAGGCGCGCATGAAGCCGTTGAGGTCCGCCCGGATGGCGCGCACGCCGACCACGCGCTGGTCGAGGCCGTGCGCCTGCACCTGCCGCTCGTGCCAGGTGATGAAGGCCGGATCGATGGTCACCAGCGCGATCTTGCCGCCCATGCTGAGCGCCGCGAGCAGGTTGGCCTCGCCGAGCCCGATCACCGGGATGTCGAGCGCGCCACGTATTTCAAGAAGCCCCGGCTCCTGGAAATGACCGATGACGAAGGCGTCGCAGCCGGCCGCTTCCGCCTCAATGGCGATGCGGATCACCTGCGCGGCGCAGCGGAATTCCGTCAGTGGATGGAAGTGCCGGTCGGGCGGATCGAGGCCGTGGATTTCGAAGCGGATGCCCGGCGAGGCGGTCGCGTCCAAAAACGCTTGCAGCCGTTCGATATAGGGTGCCTGCTCGATCGGATGCACAAAACTTTGATACCAGATGCGGGCTGGGCGGGACGGTTCGGCCATGTGCGGTCTCCCGACTGACGTGACGGTTGTGGCACCAAGGGCCGACTGGTCGCAAGATGACTGAGACGAAGGACGACATCTATTTCGAAGACGTCGTTCCCGGCGCGGTGCTGCGCGCCGGCCCGTACCTCATCCCCGAGCACGAGCTGGTCGATTTCGCTGCGACCTGGGACCCGCTGCCGATGCACGTCGACAAGGCTTTTGCATCGAAGCACGGCGGACTGACGGCGCCCGGGATCTATCTGCTGGCGATCAAGATGCGGCTCGTGCATTTGCTGCCGTTTCGCAGAACCGTCATTGCGACGTTCGGCTACGACGAGCTGCGCTTTCTTCGGCCGGCCCATCCCGGCGACGCGCTGACGCTGGAGCTGACGTGGCGCGACAAGCGGCGCTCGCAGTCCAAACCCGATCGCGGCATCGTCACCGGATACTACGCGCTCACGAACCCGGCCGGCGAGACCGTCATGAGCCACCTCGACACGATACTCATGCTGCTGCGAAATCCGTCATCCTGAGGCTCGCTGCGCTCGCACCTCGGGACGACGGATCAACGGCGCGGAGCGACCACGCGGGTCGCCATCGCGAAATGGTTGTTGGGGCCGGTGAACGGCGGGAAGGTCTTGTAGTCGGCCCGCATCTCGTGCCTCACCGGCGAGTGCAGCGCCTGCGTCAGCGCCTCGGCGCTGTCGAACGCGACCTTGTTGCGCTGCATGAAGTTCACCCGCGGCCACGGCATGGCGCTGACCCAGTCGAGGCGGGTGTAGACCTCAAGCTCGCGGATGCCGGGGAAGCAGGCCATGTGTTTGGTGTGCTTCTCGAGGTAGTGGTCGAGCCAGGCGTTGATGTCCTCGGCTTCGCCCTCATAGGACACGAGATAGGTGCAGTACGGCGTGCCGTGCGCATGCTGGAACGCCGGTTCCGGCACGGCGAAGGGGCGCGCCAGCATCGCCTGCTGGGTGACATCGGCCGACGCCAGGTCCGAAAACGAATCGGACGACGCCAGAGCGCCGAGATGCCCGTTACGCGACAGCGCGGCTTCGAGGTCGCCAAGCTCGGCAAAATAGAGTTGCAGCACGAGCTGGGGCGGCGAGCGGTCTCTCACGTAGGGATCTGTGGCGCTCGCCGCGGTGTGAATGAGCGCCTTTCGCAGTCCTGGCGTGGCGCGCAGCACCGCCTCCAGCTTGGCGATCTCGCCCGGCGCGGGAAGTGCGTTGTCGCGGCTGCGAAAACTCAGGAAAAGACACGTATCCATGCGTTCTGTTCCATGCCCGGTTGTTTGGGGGCAACCTCGAAACCGACGTGCGGATGGAATAAGCTGGCGGCATACCCTTAAGGCCGGCGACAAAATATCAGACTTGGTCGCCGGCCGGCAGCCGGCGGCGGCCGCGGCAAACGGAGCGAAACAACGTGACGCTGGCGGACGTGCGCTTGGAGGACAAATACACCCTGCAATCCGGGCGCATCTACCTCTCGGGCCTGCAGGCGCTGGTTCGGCTGCCGATGATGCAGCGCGAGCGCGACCGCGCGGCCGGCCTCAATACCGCGGGCTTCATCTCCGGCTACCGCGGCTCGCCGCTCGGCGGCTACGACAATGCGCTCTGGCAGGCGCAAAGCCTGCTGCAAAAGCACGACATCCGCTTCCAGCCCGGCCTCAATGAGGACTTGGCGGCGACCGCCGTGTGGGGCAGCCAGCAGGTCGGACTGTTTCCCGGCGCCACGGTCGATGGCGTGTTCGGCATCTGGTACGGCAAGGGTCCCGGCCTCGACCGTTCGCTCGATGCCCTGCGTCACGCCAATTGGGCCGGCACCGCGCGGCACGAAACATCAGAATGTCGTTTGGCATGTCGCCAACCGTGGCGATCTCGCTGGTCGGGATCGAGAGGAGCTTTGACAACGTTGTAACAACGGTTCCCTTGTTGGCGTCCGGGTGGGTGACGTCGAGATAGTACGGTTGCGAACGGGCCGCCGAAGCTTTTCCGCGGAGTGCGGCCTGGGCATCCTTTTCGCAGCGCGCGACCAAGTCGTGGTCGTCGCTCACGCCGACGATCTTGACGGCGCGGCCAAGCACATCTTCAAAATTCTCAACGACGGTCGGGGGGAACTTGACGGTCCATTGCTCCCGCGCGACATGGGGCGCGTTGGGGTTCCGAACAAGCCAGTCTTTGCCGCTGTAGAACCATACATCCATCCAACGGATCGATCAGCATCGCCATACCGCGGGGCGGCCGGCCGCTGGTAATCGCAAAGGCGATGCCGGCGGTGTGAAGGCCATCCACCGCAGCTCTCGCGCGCGGCGTCAGCACTTTCTCCGCGGTGACGAGATCTTGCTCGTGCCAGCCGTCTTCTTCATCGGACAATCGCTGGGGGATTATGTGCTGTCACCTTATCTGGTGGGTCGGCGCGTGCATCTTAATCCTGTATGGGTGATGTTCGCACTGTTCGCCTTCGGCGATCTGTTCGGCTTTGCCGGCCTGTTGATCGCTGTGCCGGCTGCAGCTGCCATCGGTGTCGTCACGCGTTTCGCATTGCGGCAGTATTACGCGAGTTCGCTCTATGTGCCGGCGTTGCCCACTTCCCCGGCCGAACTACCGACTGGGCGTCTCGAGTCATAAACTGCGGTTTCGTAAAGCCTTGGATTGGTCCTCAACCTGCACTGAGCGCGAAAGTGACGACTGCATGATCAGATTGCTGATACGCTTTTTGCAGCGCTTTCTCATCCTGGCGTTGGGGATACTCAGCGTATGGTTGATTGTGTTTGTGGTATTTAGATTTGCCGATCATAGACTCCCATGGATTCTAGCCTTGGCTCTCACTTACGGGATTGCGACGTATTTAGTCCTTCCGTGTATCGTTCCGCATGAGCTTGAAAGTTCTTCAACGCAAAAGCGTGCCTCGCTCCACAATCACCGGCGACGGGTTGCTCGGTGACCCGGTCAATCTTGTCTGTCGGACGAGTGCTGACGGTGGACACTGGGGAATGTCGTGACAAGACGGTCTCGAAAGTTTATGGCGCGCATGATGCGTCAAAGACGACTTGGTCGTATTGCCAAAGGCGTTCGAAGAAACTCAGAGCTCGACGCTCGCTATCGCCGTCATGCGCTGCAAATAGCATAATTTCTGTGAGGGTTCGGTTCCCGTCGATCGCGCCGAGCAGCCGTTCCTCAAAAGAGTTGACGGTGAGAATGAGATCAGTAAATGTGTGCGCTTGGTTAATCAGCACCGCGACGCTACCAGGAGGCAGACGTTCCCGAACGCACACCGTCCATGGCAGTGCAATGGGAATGTAGTCGCGCCAACTATCCCCGGTAAAGGTGATCGGCTGTTTCTCATCGGAGCGATCGTCGCGGTACGCGATGAAACTGTGCGTGACCATAGTTCCGCGAAAGAGCTCGACGGCTGCGTGCTGCTGCCGAGACGGCAGCGAGGCTATACTCAAAGCGTGTGGGCTACCCGCCAATACCCCGCACTGCGCGAGGTAGGGAGCTTGTTCGGTCCAGCGACCCAAGGACATGCCGCACCGATCGAGCCATGCATACAGTTCAGGGACGGTATAGGCGCGATCTTGGGGATGAAGGAGTGCATCTGCCATCGCTTCCGGTCGCCGGAAATCCGCCCGGCGCAGCACGCCTAAGATCGGGTGGCCCGTCGGCAGCGCTTCGAGTGTGGCGCCGAGACTTCGCAGATCCGTCGCAGATGCATTGATTTCGAGCAGGCGGCAGTACTCCTGAATCATATAAATTCCGGCCCTGCCGTATCGTGCGTAGACCATCAGGCGCATCGCTCCGCTCGGACGCAGGACGTCGCGAAGGGCGCAAAGAGCGTAGTCCGGGTCGGGCAAATGGTGCAGCACACCTGTACAAACCACCAGGTCGAACGAGCGACCAATCTCCCGGACGCTCTCGATCGGGAGTTGATGCAGTTCCAGATTCTTCAGATTGTATTTGCGCTGAAGATCGCGCGTGTGCCGCAGGCTCGTGTCGCTAACATCGATTGCCGTAATACGGGCATCGGGCTCGCGGAGCGCGTACTTGGCAGCCTGCGACGTGCCGCAGCCAGCGACCAGGATCTCTTGGTTTCCGCGCAGTTGCTCTGCGGGCCAAATCAGATGAAACTCGGCTCGGCGACGGTTCGGGTTCTTGTAGAGTTCGCGGTGCTCTTCCAGACTGGTAAGTGGCGTCGGATAGGGCATCCTTTCATAGAAGTCGCGGACCTCATCGCTGCGGTTCACTTCGGCCCTCCTCGGATGTTGGGTGCATGCGCCGGCTATTCGGTCCGAACCCGGTTGGCACACTTTAGCGGCCCGCACCTCGCAGCGCGCTCATTGCCGGGATCGTGGGTTCGCGCGTCCTGGCTCCTGACCGGCAGGCTGCAGCGGCAATCGATGGTCGCCCGCCGCTCCTTTGTCGCCGGCACGGGGAGACGCTGGCGAACCTCTAGTTTGCTAACCCTCGGCGGAAGCGTTGTCCGCCGAGGATTTCCGTTAAATCAGCGAGCTAAAGCAAAAGACACCGAGAGCGACACACGGCCAGTGCGTCGGACGCTGCTCGTTGGCTACCCTCGCAAGAAACCGCCGGGGTCAGGTATGGCCGCCGCCGTGACTCGACACCATCGCCAGCACCGCGTCCAGGTTGAACGAAGCCGGTTTCTGGCGCGGCGGATACTTGACGAAGTTCTCGATCTGCGCCGCCACCACCGCCTGCATGAGGTAGAGCTGGGGGACGTGATCAACCATCCAATCAAAGTAAGTGTTGGAGTTGAAATCCGCGCGCTCGAACGGGTCGCGGCGCAGGTTGTATATCAGCGGCAGCCTTAGCTTCACCAAAGGTTCCGCCCATGCCATCATCCTTTCGGCGCGTTGTATCGCCAGGTTAAACTTATAGTCGCCGACCCGGACCGCCATAACCTCCCCGTCGTCGCTGAAGTAAATGAGGGCGTTTCTGGGGCTCTCCTTCACCGCGCCCGTCACGTACGGGATCAAGTTGTAGCCGTCCAGATGGACCTTGTAGGTCTTGGCTCCGACCGTGCAGCCATTGAGGAGCCTCTGCGTCACGTCCGCATCGCCAGCGGCAGCCAGCAAGGTCGGGAACATGTCGATGTGAGAGACAATGCCATTGAAGACCGAACCGGCCTTAATCTTACCCGGCCAGCGCAGGAACGCCGGAACGCGCCAGGCGCCTTCCCAGTTTGTGTCCTTCTGGGAGCGGAATGGCGTGTTGGCGCCATCCGGCCAGGTGTCGTTCTCGGGGCCGTTGTCGGTGGAATACATGACGATGGTGTTGTCGGCGATGCCCAGCTCATCAAGCTTGTCGAGCAATTCGCCGATCTGCTCGTCGTGGGTGACCATCCGATCGCTGTAGTCGTCCTGTCCGCTCTTGCCGCGGTTCTTGTCGGCGAGGTGGGTCCTAAAGTGCATGGCCGTTGAATTGTACCAGAGGAAAAACGGCTGCTCCGCTTTGGCCTGCTTCTCCATCCAGGCCAGAGCGCCCGAAGTGATCTCCTCGTCAATGGTTTCCATGCGCTTTTTGGTCAACGGGCCGGTGTCCTTAATCGTCTGGCCACCCTTGCCGTCAGCCACGCAGTGGAGCACGCCGCGTGGTCCAAACTTCTTCTTGAATTCCGGATCCTTGGGATAGTCCGGCAGCTCCGGCTCCTCCTCGGCGTTCAGGTGATAGAGATTGCCGAAAAATTCGTCGAACCCGTGCACAGTCGGCAGATATTCATCGCGATCGCCGAGATGGTTCTTGCCGAACTGACCGGTAGCGTAGCCGAGCGGCTTCAGCATTTCAGCGATGGTCGGGTCTTCCGCGTGCAATCCGACCATGGCGCCAGGCATGCCGACTTTGGTGAGGCCGGTGCGGATCGGGTTCTGACCGGTGATGAAGCACGCGCGGCCTGCCGTGCAGCTCTGCTGGCCGTAGAAATCGGTAAAAGTCGCCCCTTCTTCCGCGATGCGGTCGATGTTGGGCGTCCGGTAGCCCATCATGCCACGGCTGTTATGGCTGATGTTCCATATGCCAATATCGTCTCCCCAAATGATGAGGATATTCGGCTTGCTAGACTTCGCCATAAGATGCTCCTTTGGTTTGTTGATTGGTCCGTTTTAAATTGAGTATTCTGTCGGTATTTGCTCCGCATCCGCCGCTAAACTGCACGCAACAGTACGGCGAAGAATGCGAATGTGCCAATTAGGGCAAGGGCAATCGCCACCGCATACAACGGCGTTTGCTTTCCTTCTCTTGTCGTTCCCGCGATCGCCGCGAAGTTTCCGCCCCAAAGATAACGAAGACCCCAGTGGTATTCCCAAATTGAAATCACAAGAGCCATCACGCCACAGAAAATAAGCGAAAGGCCAAGATAGCGTGGGGCGTCGGGAAAGTGCCCGGGTGCCGCCTCAGGCATCTGTCGCATGCGATCGAAGAACTGGACGATAGTGAAGCCGAATCCGATCAACGACACCGCGGTGCGCACCCACGACATCATCGTCCGTTCGACGCTAAGCCGGGTGCGCAGCCAGGAGAAATGATCCGACGCTGTCGCCTTCACTTCGAATCTGCCTGGGAGTGCGTCAGTGCTCGGAATTTCCATGCCTGTTGCCTTTCTTTCCGACGATTCTCCAAATATATGTGAAAACAAATTCATTCGAACCAATCAGCCTCGATCAGTATTTCCTCAACGACCGGCGTCGACGCGGCGCTCTTGATGTTTATCGGAGCAAGGCACGCCATTACCGACCTTCATCTGCGGATGCTCGGGCAAGCCACCACCGCGCAATGCGAGCGATCGGGCCGCGCAGCAACAAGTACGGAAAAATGGCGAGTGCGACCGCAACGATGACCGCCTCGCCGGGATAGAATGTCTTGAGCACGATCCACTGATAGATCGCGTCCATGCACAGTCCCAGAAGAAGGACTCGCGCGGTGGCGATTAGTCCTTCGTACACGCGACCACCGCGCTCCAACGGATTCGTGAGCAGTGACCAGAAATAGGGAGAGCGCCCGAATTTTGCGTCGTAGATACCGTCACGCAGCGCAGCAAACGCCGCCATAACAGGCTGGAGAATGAACCGAAACGCCATCGGTCCAGTTGGACGCTCGATCAATTGGTGCCAGACGCGTTGGCGAACGTCCGTCGAGAAACCGTACCAGAACACGCCAGCGACGGTGAATGCGATCATGAGGACGATGGCCAATCGAGCCAAAAAAAATTCAGTTTTCGATGCCGCCTTTGCCATCGCACTTTCTCACCGGGCACAAAATGTATCAAGGCTGAGCGGCCCAAACTTTACACCCATCAGCACAGCCCTACCTGTCGCTGATTTGTTATTGAGCCTCATGGATGAGGTTGACGAACTGTATTCGATGCATTCCAGGCTGACACCAAGCCAGTTGCTGCTGACAATGCCATCGTACACTCCTTGACGGCCGTAGTACTAGTAACCTCGCGCAACTTTGCCAACCTTGCCGCGGAATATCCAATAGAGAATGCAGGTACAGATTAACACCGTCGGGAACACGACGATGCCCGCGCCCCAGAATAGGAATTCGAGCGACTGCGGCGGAGCAACCGCCTGCTGCACTGTGACCGAGTACGGAATCATGTACGGCCAGAAGCTGACTCCTAGCCTGAGGAATGCGGAAGCGACCAGCAGTATCGTCATGGTGAAGGGCACGCTGTCGCGCCGCTGACGGACTCCAATCCACAGGCCGACAATGGCAATAACGCCGATGAGCTGCAGCACGAGGAGTCGCGGATCGTTGAGCCAACGATTGAGCACTCGTAGATTACTCGCGAGCGCGAACACAAACACCACAACGAGTACGACGACCACAGCCACCAGCATCCAGTCGAGCCGGCGATAGGCCCAGGCGCGCAGGTCACCTTCGGTTTTTAGCACCAGCCATGCGGCGCCTAGTAGAGCGTAGCCGAGAACGAGGCCGGCACCGCACAGCATCGAGAACGGCGTGACCCACTCGAATGCGCCGCCCGCGTAGCGTCCGTCGACTACGGGCACCTCCTGCACCATCTGCCAATCGCCGTGCCTTGCACAAAGGCTGCAACTAAGGAGCCCAGAAAGAAGCCCCAGTCCCAAACTGGCCGCAAGCTTTGGAGCATGACGAGAATTGACCAGGCGGCTCCCCGACACCCGGCCAGTAAGCGACGATTGGATGTTACGATTAACCTCATATCAGTGGCGAATACGCCGCGAAGGACATGAATCACACTTCCGTGATCAATGTCGGCCGAATTTCTCTGGCGGACTTCTCGAACGCTCGCCGACGAGGTGATCGTGAACCCCAGCCGTTGGTCTTTGCCGGTCAGCGTTTTTCGAACGAGAATATCACCGTCCAGTCCTTCTTCATATCCACCACCGTCCACTTATTCAGCTGTGCGGCGTCCAACGCCTCGTCGAGCTTTGTGAAGTGCGAATGGCGGTCATATGCGTATTCACGTTCGCCGTCCGTGTGATGAACAATGCCCATGAAGCGAGCACCAGCTCCCGCCGCTGTCCATTGCAGCATCTGCAAATCGCCGTCGGAATTACCAAAGGCTAGTATTGGCCGCCTGCCGATAAACCGATTGATGCCGGCCGGTTTGCCAGGGCCATCGTTCACGAATTCGATATTGGGCTCCTTTATCAGCACCGGCTTTCCGTTCGAACCGGCCTGAAAATTGGTGACACCCGACGAACCGACTACCTGCTCGGGCGGAATGCCGTACACCCTCTCGACCCATGGACGCATGAACTCGACACCGCCGCCGGAAACGATAAATGTCTTAAAGCCGTTGGCGCGCAGATACGTCATCAGGTCGATCATCGGCTGAAACACGACTTCTGTGTACGGCCGGTTGAATTTTGGGTGGCGTGCGGCAACAAGCCAGTCGGTGACGATCTTGGTAAACTCATCGGTCGTCATGCCGGAATGGGTCGCCGCGGCCAACCCCAATAGCCCGCGCTGGCCGGATGCGGCGACAGTCTTCATGTCGCCTTCGAGTACCGCCTTGAACGGCTGCTGATCCTTCCATTCGGGATGCTTCGGCGCGAGTGTTTTCAGCCGGTCAAGTACGAAGGCAAGTTGGAAGACCATCGGCTGCTCGGCCCACAGCGTGCCGTCGTTGTCGAACACCGCGATGCGTTCCGCAGGCGGCACAAAGTCCGGTCCGCCTGGTGTCGTCACCCGCGCGACGAAGTCGGTGATCGCCCGCTTCGCTGCGCCATCGTTCCACGAGGAATTGAATTCGAGCATAATGAACTCCGAAGGAAATGCGACAGCGGCCTGTTGTTATACCGTGATCACAATCTCGATTGCTCTCAGAGGCTTGCCGGGAAGGACTTCAGCCTCTTTCGCGCCGCGCCGAAATCACCGAACTGATAGACTGATGCGGAGGCCGGCGAGAAGGTGAAGGCGGCGAACGGCGCGGCCAGCATCGCATCGAGAAAAGCCTTTAGGCCGACGCCGATGGTGACGTGCGGACTGAAATTCTTGCCCACCCAATGATCAGAGAAACCAGTGACGGACTCGATCACCGCCGGATGGATGTCGGGCTCGGCCGGGGTGGTGTAGAACGCCGCCGCCGTACCGGTCTTCACTGTGTGGGGACCTGCCGCATCGATCAGTTCCTGTTGCAGCCGATGCAGGTCGGGCGTCGGCTCGATCACGATACCCGCCAAGCCGATTGGACCCAGTGGAATGTAATAGTACTTGAACGCGGTCAATTTCCAGGTGGTGTATTTTTCCTTTGCCAGCACCTCTCCGGCCGAGGTGTAGACCTTGGGAAGATCGGCGGTCGGCACAAAGCCCGCAAATATCGAGACATGCGGGTGGTGCGTCTCGTCCAGCGAAAAACCCTTGGGAAAATTCTTCAAGAGCGTGGCGTTGGCCGCCTTGGCGTGACCGATCATCGTCTGGTCCGGCTCTAGAGCGACGTCGATCGCCGTGACCGGGCTCTGTTGCGCGCTTGCGCGTTGCGTCTCTCCAAGCATCATGACAATACCGACGGCGGCATTTGCCATCTCCCTTCGATGAAACCTAAAAGTCTGAAGTTCACGGCGTTCGAGTAGCGGAGAAGCTATTTGAACGGAAGCCCGCACGCCAGCCCTTTCTATCACCACCTTATCGACCAAACTGCTGTGGCCGCGCCTGCCTGATCGAGCACCGCGATGTTCGCTGCGGGTCATTTTCGACCTGGACGAGGCCAGCAGCAAGTCTCGCCATGTCGGCTGTGCACCCGAAAGATGGGGTAATCGGCCAGCGGCTTGTGGATAGCTGAAGATTTTTGGGTGCTGCGCTTCAGGCTGATGGTGAAACGAGGTCCGTTGTTACGGCCTCAAGCATCAGAAGGAGAAGCGCAACATGGACTATTTTGCTGGACTGGACGTTTCGGTCAAGGAGACCAGCGTCTGCATTGTGGATGACACGGGCAAGATCGTGCGGGAAGTGAAGGTTGCGAGGGAACCTGAAGCATTGTTGACGGTGCTGAAGAGCCCCGCCTACCGCTTCAAGCGAATTGGATTGGAAGCGGGACCGCTGTCGCAGTGGCTATTCAGCGCTCTCGCCGAAGCAGAGTTACCGGTGATCTGTGTTGAGACGCGGCACATGCAGGCGGTTCTGAAGGCGCAGATCAACAAGACCGACCGCAACGATGCACGCGGCATCGCGCAGATGATGCGGGTGGGGCTATACCGTCCGGTGCATGTGAAGACGCTACGCAGCCAGAAGCTGCGGATGCTGCTGACCCATCGCAAGCTACTGCAGTCGAAGGCCATCGCTATCGAGAACGACCTGCGCGGTACTTTACGCAACTTCGGTCTCAAGGTTGGGATGGTAGGGACGGTGAAGTTCGAGGCCCGCATCAAGGAACTGGTCGAGAACTTGCCCGACCTGGCCGTGCTGGTCGAACCGCTACTTGTCGTCCGGCGGATACTTCGCGAGCAGTTCGTCATCCTGCATCGCCGTTTGCTGGCCATCGTCCGGGATGATGAGGTGTGCCGGCGCCTGATAACGACTCCTGGTGTCGGCCCCGTGGTGGCGCTGACCTTATCGCGCCACCGTCGACGTACCCGCCCGCTTCCGTAAATCCAAGGCAGTCGGTGCCGTGTTTGGGCTGACGTGCTCCAAGTATCAATCCGGCGAGATCGATCGGAGCGGCAGAATATCACGCTGCGGAGACGAGATGATGCGGGTCATGCTCTACGAAGCAGCTCAGAGCATGCTGCGTTCGAAGAAATGGTCCTGGCTCAAGGCCTGGGCGATGCAGATCGCCAGGCGCCGCGGGATGAAAAAGGCGATCGTG
>Ga0182024_10005353_pt1 | contig 28836 bp, 19 predicted proteins | sample P32metaG_FD_120480 | JGI IMG/M metagenome (GOLD analysis project Ga0182024, IMG submission 120480) | Permafrost microbial communities from Stordalen Mire, Sweden - P3-2 metaG (Illumina Assembly) | ecosystem: Environmental > Terrestrial > Soil > Wetlands > Permafrost | place: Sweden: Stordalen...
CATACCTCGTCATTTCTGGACTTGATGTTTCGTCAATGTTCGCGAGCCTTTTTCTGAATCGACGATGATCGTATCATCCGCTAAAAAGAAGGTCAATTGACGCCCCGTGGTGGTGCCTTGCGTACCGTCAAAAAGTGTTGGAGTCCCGCCGCTCATCACAAATTTTCCGTCCGCAGCCGTATACTCCGCGCGCTCCGCGGTCGCTTTACGCGTCTGCTCATCCACAACCACGCCGCCGGTCCCCACCGCTCGGCTGATTTGCTGCGCGCCGTTTGCATTGGATGCGCCAGACGCACTGGGCGCACCGGGCACACCATTCGAACCTTTCTCCGCTGCGCCCGCGCTATTCGCGCGCGTAAAATACAAATCAAGAGCATCGCTGCGCATGCGCTGCACCTCTGACTGCACCACTACGTTACCCTCCAGGTGCGCGCGATTTTCCAAATCCAGATACGTCAGCGTTTCTGAAGCGATATGCCACAGACTAGTTTTGTTCGGAGACTTGACGATCCCGGATGAGTTGCCCGTGTCATGCCCAGGCGCCTGAGGAAAAACGGACCGAACTTTGCCCGCAGCATTCAGTTGCTTGCTCTTCTGCAGTAGCTCGATAGAATCAGCCTCCAACACCGAATCACCCTGCCAAAGCCGCGCATGCCCGCTGTAAAGCGCGCGCCCGCTCTTGGCGTTCGCCTGCATTTTCTCGGCAGTGATATTCGCGGGCCCATTGGAAAATTGCGGTATCGCCCCTACCACCTGCGGCGGCGATCCCGAAACTTGCGAACTCGCCGCACGCGCCGGCAATGTTCGCGAGCGCACCCCTCCTTCCGCGCGAATGTCTCCAGAGCCCTGCATAAAAACAATGTTGGCTGCGCGAGTTTCCGTCGAAGTATCCCGCACAATGGCCTGGCCGCTCAGTGTCGTTATCTGAGTGGCGCTCACCGCGACGGCATGATCCGCCTGCCCACTTCGCTCCCCTTCTTTGAACTTCACATTTTCGTTCAGATCGATTTGCGACCAGCCGCCGTCGGCCAGCAAATGCGCGACGCCACGCTTCGCGGTCGTGATCTGCGAGGGAGCGCCAGATAAGTCCCGCTGCGCCTGCACATTTCCACTCGCCGCCAGCTGCGTTGCGCGCCCAGCAGCAAAATCGAGCACAAACTTCTCGGCGCTTAACTTTGTCCGCGCCGCTTTATCTTTGGTAGTGTCGGGGCCACCCGCTGCGTGCCCATTCCCTGGCGCATCCGTCCACACTATCGTGCCAGCCGCCAGCGTCTCCGCTTTCTTTGGCTGGTTGGGCTTATCGTCGCTGCCCTCTGTAAATTCCATGCGTGCCTTATTGGTTTCCAGGATTCGTATCTGCCCAGTCTCGCTAGTCGTTTTAAGAATTACATCGCCATCCATATTTATTAACTTCGGTTGACTAACTTGCGGCCACAACTCCACGGAAGAATTCGCGGCTGTGAATTCCTCATCTTCCGCGCTGGCTTTTCGTGAGCCTTCAACTTTGCCAGAAGCATCAAGCCTCGCGAGTTGACCATCCTGATCGAGCCACGCCGTCAAAACATTCGCCGTCAACTCCATTGGTCCAGAAGCCCCTGACGACACCGCGTGCGGTCTTTTACCGTGCTCTCCCGCCGTGGCGATCAGTTTCCGCGCCTTGAAATCCTCATCCAGATTCAGCCTCATCTCGCCCGCATCCAGCTGCGCAGTGTCTGTTTGCGCATGCGTAGGCCCCTCCAAATGCAGCAGTCGTGAATCGCGATCGAAATCCAGGCTCGCGCCAGTGACGTGCACTTCCTGCCCTGCCGTGCCTGCCGGCCCGCCACTCTGAATCAATGTCATCCTCACATCGCGTAACAATTTCATCGTACCCAGCTGGGAGTTATATTCCACTCCCATGGCCTCCCCACTACCCTCGGGGAACTTAAACGTGACGCGCTCGCTCGTGCGCGCCGTACCACTAGCCTGATCAAATGTAACGTTACGGGTCTCCACGTGCCCCGTAGCACCCACAGTTTCTTTATCCCCGCGTTTCTTTGCCAACTCCGCCGCTGCTGCGGTTTCCAGTTCAATCTGCACCGTGCCACTGCAATTGATCGCGCCATTGCCTTTGGCGTATTGACAACTGTGCGTGCGAATCACGTCGTGCCGGTCGCCCTGCTGCCCAAAAATGGTGATTTTTACTTCTTCCAGCAAGCTTGCGTCCTGGTTGCGGAATTCCGTGGATTTCGACGCTTCCACTGTGAAAATCTTGCGGTTTCCATCGACCTTGGAAAATGTCAGACCGTTTGATTGCCGCTCCACGTTCAGCGGCGCCGCCGGAGGCGCTCCTTTTTTTTGCACTCGCGCCACCAGCTTATGCTGCACATACACAGCGGCGGTGGCGAGTGCCAGCAAGAGCGCCAGCGTGACAGACCAGCGCGCATAACGCGCCGCTTCGCTTCGTTTCATATCGTTAAGTTAAACAAACTTTTCAGGGCGTGTATAGAAATTGCGGAATTGCTGCGGAATTCTTGCCGACCAAAAATTAGATTTACTCGGCGAACTTACTCTTTGCCACGGTGTCCGGCAATACTCCCAAATTAGCCGCCGCCACACTGTCGCGGTTGGTGTTTTTCACCAGGTACATGGCTTCATCGGCCAGATGCAGCAGCCCTTCCTTCGACCTGGAGTCCACCGGATAAGAAGCCACCCCAAGACTGGTAGTCACCTTGATATTCAAACCTTCGGATGCCAGCCACACGCTTTCGCGGATCATTTTGTGCAACCGCCGCGCGACATTCAACGCATTATCTTTGGAAGTCTGCGGCAACAGCAGCACAAATTCATCTCCCCCATAACGAAACGCAAAATCGATCAACCGGCACTTATTCTTCAGCGCGTTCCCGACTTCTGCCAACAACCGTGAACCTACCAGGTGCCCGTGCGTATCGTTTACCTGCTTGAAGTGATCGAGGTCGATGAACACCAGCGAGAATTCGTAATTGTAGCGTTGCGAGCGGTAAATCTCGGTATCCAGAATAAAACCCATGTGCCGCGCGTTGTACAACGTGGTGCAGTCATCGGTGATGGTCAGCTCGTGAATTCGCTTTACGTGCCGCGCGTTTTCCAGCGCAATCGCGGCAAAGTCTGCCAACGCTTCCAATAATTTCAAATCACGGTTGTCGAACCCATCGGGACCCATGCAATTGATCAGTTCAATCACCCCCAGGCAGGTATCGCGAAACTTTACCGGAACCGCCACGATGGATTGCGTTTCTGTCTTGGTCTTCTCGTCCACCTGGCCAAAGAATCGCGTGTCTTTCGCGGTGTCGGGGACCACCACAGTCTCTCCGTTCTGCGCCACCCAACCCGCGATTCCCTGCCCAATTTTGATGCGCACATCTTTTAACGACGGCGACGCTTTGCCCACTACCAACTCGAAATACAATTCCTGCTTGGCCTCGTCCAGCAGCAGCAGCGACCAGTTGTCCGGGCGCAGGAATTCGTCGATCTTCTCCATGATCGTGCGGAGAACTTGATCGAGCTGCAATGACGACGTCAGCGCCTTCCCTAACTCCTGGAAGATCGCCACTTCCCCGGCTTCGCGCTGTTCATACCCAGTGGGCGCGTTGCGGCGGCGTTCGATGGCCGGAAACTGCTTTATTTCCTCCACGCGTTTTCGACCTTGATCCTTAAGTATAGGTATGGGCATCCGTACTCGTCGACAGCCTCGGCGTCTGACACGGTTCAACGCCGAAAAAGCGACTCCGTGTCAGTATAGGCGTCCCACAAAAACCGCCGCAACACCCTCGTGGTACAGGCGTTGCCATTTCGCCATCGTTTTAATCGGTCCATTTTTTTGGTCCCTTGATTGAGCGCGGCCAAAAAGGCGTTTAATTGACATAGTTGCAAACTTCCAGAATAATCCGCCCATGCAAACGCTTGGCTTGACGGATTCGGCTCCGCGAACGGAGGGGCGCTTCAAGAGTTTGTTCTGGCCCTCCATCAAAACTGGCAACGACGTGGATTATCTCGGAACGCAGGGATTCTGGGTTTGCGCCCTGGTGGCAATTTTATCGCTCGTGGTTAACGCAGCTACAGGCCACGAGATCATCGGCACGACAGTATTGCTATTTTTCTTTTTGGGTGGCGTAGGTGTGCGCGAACACAGCCGTTATGCCGCATCCGTGGTTTTGATTTTGTATCTCCTGCACATAGTAGCGAACGGCCCGAGCACCATCCGCGTCGGTGTCGCCGCAGTCCTCTTTTCCAATCTTCGCGCCACTTGGATTGTTTCTACGTGGAGTCCTGAGTCGAGCGAAGCTGCGCCTCCGCCGCGCCTGGCGGAGACGTGGACTGACAAATTCACCGATACTATGCCCACATGGCTCTGGCCTAACGTTTGCATTCCCTTTTATGTTTTCTGAATTGCGTTCCTGATGGTTAATGTTCTGGGACTCGTCGTCATACTTCGCCGCCGCGCTTGATCTTAAATGCCTAGTCGGAACGACACAGGTCCGCAGCACGACTGCCCGCCCGACTGAGCCAGACCGTCCTGCACTAGAGCATGCTCACGGCCATTTAACATTCAGGGCGTAAATTTCCTGCGTCCCGATATCGCGCGTAAACACTATTGTTCCGTCCGGCGCGACGCCCATCTGCGTACCGCCTTCAACTGCATCCACTACTCGCCGAAGACCCGTCAAACTGGCAATCGGTTCGACCTTTCCTTCCGATAAGAGCACACGTTTCGCCTGCGGTTCCGCGCCTCCAGTCGCAAAATACAGATACTTGCCATCCGGAGAAACGGACCAGTTCACGAAGTTGCCGGAAAGTAGTTCTGACCATTTCTGTGACTTGAAATCAAAATACAGGAATTTTGTATACGAGTCCCCGCTCGCTATCAGCCCATCTTGTCCCACCCACCTTCCGCCTCCCTTGCCTTCGGAAGATGGGATCACCCTGGTCTCGTTGGTGCGTAGGTCGAAAGTCTGCAAGTAACTTTGGTGTCTTTCCGCCGCCGGCCGGTCAAATCCATAATAAGAGGTAAATACCAGCACATTTCCATCCGGCGACCAATGCGGGGCGAGCGAATGTTCCGCGATTTTTTGTGGCGTCCCACCATTCGTGCCCACCACATAGACGTCGTATTGAGCGCTGGTGAAAGCGATCTTATTTCCATCCGAAGAAATCGATGGGGTTTGGATTGCCATCGGAGGATAAGTGAGCTGCGTGCGCTCCGTTCCATCCGCGCGGCTGCGCCACAAGGTGTGGTCCGGGTACGAAGTGTAAGCCATCCATTTCCCATCTTTGGAAAACGTAGGACCGATCGCAGAAATCCCGCCGAGGAACGGCAGGAACTGCTGCGTCTGCAGATCAAAGTGCACCAGCTCGCCACGCCGCTTCGTGCCAATCGCAAAGATCTGCTTTCCATCACGGCTCAGGCCCGCGCCGGAATACTCGAGCGGTCCGGCAGTAAGCCGAATCGGCGTCGTTGAACGGCGGAAAATTCCCATTTGCATCGGAAGCGCCCAAAGATCGGAGCCTTGCCGATGCGCAGTTCCGTACACCAAAAAGCTCCCATCGGGACTCCACCTGGAACAGCACGGTCGTTTATCCTGGTCTGAGCTTAGGATAGTCCGGAGACCCGCTCCGTCCGCTCCGCTTTCAATCAGTGTCGAGGAAGCCCATCCGCGCGTATACAACGTGGCCGTCAAGTTTTTCCCGTCAGCAGACACACTGGGGTCTTGAATATAGCCGTCCAGGGAGGCCAACATGCGTGGGTTCGATCCGTCTTTCTCGGCAGCGTACAAGTCTCTGTAGCTAACGAAGAGAATTCTACCGTCGGGAAAGAAAGCCGCATCACTTCCGGCAAGGCCGCCCAGGCGGCGCGGCTCTCCGGCCGGAACGGGAATCAACCACAGCGGGTAAAGACTGTCTTCATATCCGCCAGCTGAAACTAACAATGACGAGTTATCCGGCGCAATTCCAGCGATCCAAGGACTCGGAACTCGTGTATCAACAAAAGAGGTGCGTCCGCCTGCCGTGGAGACTTGTGCGATCTTCCAACTCCCATTCGGTCCTTCGTTGAAATAAACTCGTGATCCATCACTTACTAGTTGCCCATTCTTCGGCTCGCCGTCATCCGTCAGTTGTGTAACCGATTCCACCACCGGAACTGCCGGTGGCGTCCTTAACCAGGCAATCACCGCGGCAACCAGCGCTGCAAAAACTACTGCCGCGGCAACCCACTTCCATTTTTCTGGCGTCGCTGCAACTCGCGCAACGGCAGCCTCCTCAATTGCAGCTTGCCCCACCGCAGCTTGCCCCATCGCAAATTGTGTCGACCCGCCAGAATCCGACAACGCCTCCAGCGCGAAAGCCAGATCCGATGCCGATTGAAATCGCCGCTCCGGCTTTTTCTCCAGACACCGCTGCACGATTCGCATCAGCCCCGGTGAAATTCCTGCGGTAGTAGTCTGCAAAACAGCCGGCGGCTCTTCGTGCAGAATCGCAGTCATTGTCTCCGCAGACGTCGGCTTCTTGAATGCTCTCTGGCGCGTCATTAATTCGTACAAGATCGCCCCGAACGCGAAAATATCCGCGCGGTGGTCAACCGCTTCGCCGCGCACTTGTTCCGGCGCCATGTAGCCGGCCGTGCCCACTACCTGTCCCGGGGTAGTCTGGTCATGCGCCGTGAGCGTGTCTCCGTCTTCCATCGCGGCCGCGGGCTGCGTCAACTTCGCCAAGCCAAAATCGAGGATCTTCGCCCGTGCGTCTCTGGTGATAAAAATATTTTCTGGTTTCAGATCGCGGTGCACGATGCCTTTGTGGTGTGCTGCGGCTAATCCGTGTGCGATCTGAACTCCGTATTCAATTGCTTTGCGCGCAGGCAACGCACCGTGCGTCAATTCCTGGCGCAGCGTGCCCCCTTCCAACAACTCCGCAACCAAATACGTCGTTCCTTCGAAATTACCGAGCTGATAAACCGCTAGAATGTTTGGATGGTTTAGCGCCGCGGCCGCCTGCGCTTCTTGCTGGAACCGGCGCATCCGGTCGGGATCTTGCGAAACAAATTGTGGCAAAACCTTGATAGCAACTTCACGTTTTAAGACTGGGTCACGCGCGCGGTATACCTCTCCCATTCCGCCCTCGCCCAATAGGCTGAGGATCTCGTAACCATCCAGTTTCGTGCCCGCCGTTAACCCCATAGACGCGCGGATTATACCTCTCACTCGGGCTGTATCCTCATGCAATCAACGGTCTTTTCGGAATCGAAGCCAGCCGGCGATTCTTGGCTTCCGGGTTGATGTACGTGTTGGTTTACGGATGCAGAAATGGTTGTGCGTCTATTCAAGAGCGATTGATTGTTCTACAAAGCTATTCAGGAGGGCCGGCCACTGTGTCCTATCCTACATAAGGTAATTCCTGTATTGAGACCTACTCCACGAACTTTCAGACTACTAGTTTGTGCACAAGCGAGTTCTAGTAGCCGATGACAGTGCCAGCGTGCGCAGTGTCATTCGAAGCTTCCTCAAGAATGAAGAGATAGAAGTTTGTGGCGAGGCGGTTGATGGCTTAGACGCGGTCGAGAAGGCTCAGCGCCTGAAACCCGACCCGTTCTGCTCGACCTCGCCATGCCCGAGATGAACGGCGCCGAGGTGGCCTCCATCCTGAAGCATAAGAATCATTTTGTTCACGATGTATAGTGAAGATATCGGCAAATCGCTCACTTCCGCCATCGGCGTGGACATGGTTCTGTCAAAACCCGACGACATGACCCGTATCGTCGAATCTGTTAAATCTCTGCTGCAATAACACAATAACAGTTGTTATACGTCACCTCGATATGGACGTCGGACCTTTCTAAATGGGTTTTTTATTCACACCAACATTCAAGAAGCGGTTGCTACCATGCCGACTTCCAACAACTTCGCAGTCTCGTTCGCGGGCATCGGCCGGCTGAAGTAGTATCCCTGTCCTTCATCACATCCGTGCGACCGCAGGAACGCCAGTTGCTCCGCGGTCTCTATTCCTTCCGCAATCACTCGGTGCTTCAAGCGGCAGCCCATATTGATCACCGCGCTGATGATCGTCGCCTCGTCGGTCTCGGCATTGATCCCGTGAATAAAAGACTGATCCACTTTTAACGTGTCGATCGGAAACTGCCTCAGATAACTCAAGCTCGAGTAGCCGGTTCCGAAGTCGTCGATCGCCAGTCGCACCCCCATGGCTTTTAGCCTCTGCAACACCGGGACACTGAACTCCGCATGCTGCATCAGTACGCTCTCGGTCAGTTCCAATTCAAGGTAGCCAGGTTCCAGCCCTGTTTCCCTCAAAATCGTACTGATGCCATCAAGAAACTTATCGTTGCGAAACTCTACCGAAGAAACGTTAACCGCGATTTCAATAGGCGGCAAACCCGCGTCTTGCCAAGCCTTCGCTTGCCTGCATGATTCGCGAAGGACCCATTCCCCGATCGGCAGCATCAATCCGCAATCTTCCGCAATGGAGATGAACTGCAGCGGGCCTACTAAGCCCCTCTCGGGATGCTGCCATCGGACCAGCGCCTCGACTCCTGTGATTCCTCCGGTTTTAAGATCTATTTTAGGCTGGTAGTGCATGACCAACTGATCCCGTTCCAGCGCGAACCGCAAATCTCCTTCGATTGACTGGCGCTCCACGGCTCGCACATTCATGCCCTTCTCAAAGAATTGATAATTGCTGCGGCCTTTTTCCTTGGCCTGGTACATAGCCAGGTCTGCATTTCTGATCAGCAATTCCGCACTCTGGCCGTCCTCCGGATAAGTGGTCACGCCTATACTGCCGGTAACTCGCAGGGTGATTTGCTCCATCTCGAATGGTGCCCTGAGCGCAGTCAGTATTTTGCCCGCTTTAACCCCCGCATCCCCCGGATGTGCTACCTCCGACAGCAGTATCACAAATTCATCTCCGCCCAGACGGCACACCGTATCCGACGTGCGCACCGCAGCAAGCAAACGCTTGGCCACTAGCTGGAGCAGTTTGTCCCCCATCGCATGACTCAACGAGTCATTGATATGTTTGAATCCGTCCAGATCCAGAAACAGCACCGCGATTCGCGAATCATTGCGGCTGGCTGTCGCAATCGCTTGGGTCAGGCGATCCTGCAGCAACGTCCGGTTAGGCAAATTCGTGAGTATGTCATGTTGTGCCAGGTGGGACATCTCCGCTCCCAGGGCCCTGGCCACCGACACGTCGTGGAAAACAATCACCGCCCCGGTCGCCAAACCATGTTGGTCATGGATTGGAGCCGCAGAGTCTTCAATGGCAAATTCGGCTCCATCACGCCGTATCAAAATGCAGTTCGGTGTAAGTCCGACAGTTCTGTTCTTCCTGATTGCCGCTCGCAACGGGTTCGTACAAGGCTCTCTTGTGCTGCCATCGATGATTACAAAAACCTCACCAATATCCCTGCCGACGGCTTCTTCTCGGCTCCAACCGGTGATGTTTTCCGCTACAACGTTAAGGTATGTCACTTTGCCTTGGAGGTCCGTGCTCAGGACCGCGTCCCCTATCGAATCGAGTGTCACTTGGGCGCGTTCTTTTTCGGTAAATAACATTTCCGCCGCGGTCTTCCGCTCCGCCATGTTCCGTATAGCGCGAACAAATGAGTCGTTATCGAGATGATCTTCCAGCAGATAATCTTTGGCGCCGCGCCGCAACGCTTCCAGTGCAACCCTTACATCCTTCGCGCCAGCTATTACTAACGTAGGGACTTCAGGCACCGCGAGCGTCAGCATGTCAAAGGTCTCCATACCCTCGCTGTCGGGCAGCGACAGATTCAGGAAAATTGCCCAGAATTCTTTCCTTTTCAAGCGTTTGATGCCCTCTGCAAGGGTCTTCACGCACTCGCCCGCGAAGGGGCCGTCTGTCGCATTAAGCAAGGCGTCAGTGAAAACATCGACATGCGAGGCATTATTGTCGATGAGCAGTAAAGTCCGTGTAGTCACCGTATTGGACACTCGCCTTACTGTGTTCCTCGGTATTACGGTCAACTATCCAATAGGGAACAGTTGTCCAGACAGTCAATGTCGTCTGCGGCGAAGGTGTATTTCATGCCGACGCGCCCTCTGAGGCGAACTTCCAGCGAATATTTTCAACCGGTGGCACTGTGCTGGATTGAATATTATTCGTTCCGACTGAATGCCATCATGCGGTAACTCAGCCTAAAAAGATTCCGCCAAGAAAACAGGCTCGGGAGCCTACCCAAGGAGATGACGGCCCGCGTGTTTGCATCGACACTGAAGACATTCGCTCGTGCGTGACCGCCTGTATGGGGTTGTTACTAGAATTTAATTTTACCGGTGCTGACGAGTAACTCTACCTGCATGGCCCGGATGGGAGAGTGACCGAGATGTTAGATCCTTTCGATATTTTCAAAATGGAACAGAACGGAACCGTTAGGTGGGTGCGTGCGATAAATGACATCCAACGCGCGAAAACGTACGTTAATAAAGTTCTAGCCACCGCTGCCTGCGCCGACTACATTATTCTCAATCAACGGACCGGCGAGCGCATCATCATCCAGGCTGCCACCAAACGGCGCGACATTCGCGTTGCGGCCCCTTCGCTCGCTGTCAGTTCCAGAAACTGAAGTAACACTTCGGAATAACTGCGCCTTAATAGGGATTTACATGCCCATTTGTACAGGCACGTCTGTATGGCTGCGGTCCGAACGTGAGTGGTATGTTTCGATCTTTAGGTGCCTCGGAACCCTTTAGGGGCCACCCGAAAAGGTTGTTCCGGACAGCTCGAGTGAAAACAATGCGCATCCTTCTCGTAGACGACCATCCCCATTTTCGCAAGCAACTACGTTGTTTAATCGAAACCCAGGCCGACCGGAAGGGTTGCTGTGAAGCCGCCGATGGCAAAGAAGCCGTCGAGAAGCATCACGCTGTCAAACCTCACCTCACCATCATGGATTTCAACATGCCCGGTTTAGATGGATTGAGTGCCTCGCGCCAAATTCTTAGCTATAAACCCGATGCTCCTATCCTGATGGTCAGCGTCTTCGCTTCACAACAATTGGCCGATCAAGCAAAAAAGGCCGGCATAAAAGGTTTCTGCCCAAAAAGTGAAGCCGAGTGCATCATCGAAGCTATCGAAATGTTACTCCGCGGAAAAAAATACTTTCCACCAGTCGTGCACTGACCCGCCCACACTCTTCGCCATAAAGAAGGATCGCTCGCCAGTCACGTTATAACTAACACACGTAAACATGTCATAATGCGCGCGAGAATTCTGGACGCATGCACGACCCTTCTTCTCAACACCTTTCGCGAAGCGCCCCGGCTTTTTCGCGCCCGTGTTGCCTGACAGCGATTGCCTTAGCCATAACGCTCTTCTCTAGCAATGTCTCGCCGCTCGCAGCCCAAAGCGCCTCTCACGCCGACGCAACCGATCGCATCCGCGGCGTAGTCATAAATTCCGTAACTCACGAACCAATAGGTCGTGCGCTTGTCCTCTCTCCTGATAACAGTTTTGCCACCATGACTGACGATCGCGGTCGTTTCGAATTCGTCTTCGCGCCTTCGGAGCCGGAACAGCCCGCGGTCACCGCATTCGTTACCAGCGGCATCGGTCCACGACCGAACCAAGGCTTTCAAAACCCAAACGCCAATCGGCCCAGCGCATTGCTGGTCCGCAAGGTTGGTTTCATCAGCCCTGATATTCCGTTAGATATCTCCGACGTCAAATCGCCTGAGCAAGTTGTCACCATTGCACTCGCGCCAGAAGCCCGCATCGTCGGACACGTCATCCTGTCTGGCTCTGACGGCTCCGACAAAATGCAAGTCGCCCTCTATCGCCGCATGGTACGAGAAGGTCAAGAACACTGGGACTTGGTGTCCAACGTAGTGACTCGCGCAGATGGAGAGTTTCGTCTCGCAGAACTTCCCACAGGGGCTTACAAACTTCTGACTCTCGAGCAACTGGACCGCGATCCCTTGACCTTTGATCCGCGCGGGCAACTCTTTGGCTATCCGCCACTTTACTATCCGAGTGCTTCCGATTTCGATACCGCCGCCATCATCCGCTTAGCTCCGGGAGAAACTTTCCAGCCCACCATGTCCCCGGCAAAGAAACCGTATTACCCTGTGAATCTGGAACTCACGACCCCTCTGGCCACACCTCAAATTCAAATAAATGTCTGGCCCCAGGCTCACCCTGGCCCCGGATACTCTCTCGGCTATAACCACCGCGATGGAGCCATTGAAGGTTTGCTGCCTGGCGGTACATACACACTTCAGGCCACAAACTACGGCCCTAACGTGATGGCCGGCCAAACAAATTTCACCGTTGGAGCAGCTCCGGTTTCCGGTCTGTCGTTAACTCTACTGCCGGGGAATTCGGTGACGATAAATGTGAGGGAAGAATTTCAGCACACTCAGAGTAAGCCGTCTGCTCAATTTTCTTTTGGGAATGCGTCCGCGTTCACCGCAACCGAACGGCGTCCAAATTATTTACAAGTCAATTTGGTCCCCGATGAACCGTTCGGATTTGCCAACCCAGCCTTTTTGCGTCCTCCCTCAGGACCCGACGATGAATCGCTGGTTATTGAGAATGTTTTACCGGGCCGCTACCGTGTAAGCGTAACCACTTCCATCGGGTACGCCTCCTCAATTACTTCTGGCAGCACGGACTTACTTCATCAGCCGCTCGTAGTCGCCACCGCAGCTTCGTTACCTCCACTGGAAATCACCATGCGCGACGACGGTGCAGAAGTCGACGGAACAATCGATTCCACTAACGTGCCTCCAGACCGCTCCGCCGCAAACAATCGCTTCACCCAGTCAGCTGGTTTTGTATGTTTGGCGCCAATGGACACCATAGATGGCCGCTGCAAGATTACTTGGATTAACCCCGACGGAACATTCAGGTTCCAGCAACAATTCGCTCCGGGCACATACCAAGCCCTGGCCATGGACCGCACACACCCACAGGTCGAATGGTTGGACCCTGAATTTCTGACGCAGCACGAATCGAAGATTCAAGTCATCCGTCTGGCCCGGGAGCAAAAAGAACACCTCCGTTTGCCCCTGATTACCTTGAGCGAGTAAATATGTCCGGCCTGGTTAAAACGCCGCGATTCAAGATTCCTCAATTAGCTCTCATTCTAATTTTCTCAAGCTCACCACTCGCCGCGCAAAACCGACCTGTCGATCAGCCCGCAAAATTTAAAATTGCCGGCACCGTCGTTAGCTCGCTCACCGGGACTCCACTCGGCAAAGCCCGCATCACACTAACCGACACAGCCGATCGCAGAAATTCCGCTTTCATAATCACCACCGACAACGGGCGATTTACATTCGGTCCTCTTTATCGCGGCAAGTTCTCGCTCGAGGGCGCCAAGCGCGGGTTCATTCGCGCCGCCTATGAACAACATGAACAGTTCTCGACCGCCATCGTCACTGGCACCAACTTCAACACCGAGGACCTGGTCCTGCGTCTCACACCGCTGGCTGTACTCAATGGCAAAGTCCTCGACGAGACCGGCGACCCCGTCCGCAAAGCAAATGTCACCCTCTACATGGAAAGCCATCAAGCTGGCATGAATCGTACGGTGCCCGTGGGCTCCGATTCCACTGACGATGAGGGCTACTACGAGTTCGCCGCCTTAGCCCCTGGAAATTACTTTGTCTCTGTCGCAGCAAAACCCTGGTATGCCATTCACTCTTCGCCTTCGCAACCTCACGCAAACAATCTCCCACCGGCAATCAGCCCGTCTCTGGACGTTGCCTATCCGACCACCTTCAACAACGGCGCAACCGATAGTCAGGGCGCCACTCCTATCACCGTTCGCGGTGGCGATCACTTGCAAGCCGACGTGCACGTTAGCCCTGTACCGGTGCTTCATCTGATTTTTCGGCCCCCAGAAGATCAGAAAGAAGGGCAAGGCTTTTCCATCCCCCTACTTGAAAAACGGGTATTTGACTCCGTGGAATACGTCAACTCCGAAGGGATACGCCCGATAAGCCCCGGCGTTTTTGAAATGATCGGAATCCCCGCAGGAAAATACTCAGTCCGCGTGCAAAGTTCTGGCGCTCAACAATCCCAGCAATCCAACGAAATGAACCTCGTCAAAGATGGTCAGGAATTGGGCGTCGCGCAAAGCGTACCAAGCGCATCCGTGAAACTCACCGTAAAGATGCCCGCCGGGGAACCCTCACCGAAGCAGCTCAACATTGCCTTGCAAGATTCCCGCATGCAGGTCGTCGCCTTCACCGAAGTCAATCCCAGTGGTGAAGCGGCATTCGAAGACATCGCCGCAGGAAAATACAGCATCCTCGCTTTTTCACCCAACAAACGCTACTCGGTAATCCGAACCGTCTCTTCTGGAGTCGAAACCCCGGGCCGCGATCTTAATGCCACATCCGGCTCTGCTCTTTCGGTAACGGTCTTCTTAGTTGGCGGTGTGGTCTCCCTAGAAGGTTTTGTAAAGCGGGCCGGCAAATCCTCCTCCGGCATAATGGTGGCCCTGATCCCCAAGGATCCGCAGTCCCATCTCGACATGTTCCGAAGAGATCAAAGCGACTCAGATGGCAGCTTCGTTCTGCGCGACGTAATTCCCGGCACCTACACCCTAATCGCCGTGGAAGACGCTTGGGGCTTCCTCTGGCAACAACCCGACGCCCTGAAACGTTACCTCGAACACGGCCAAAACCTCACCATCGGCGAACTAATGACCAACTCCGTCCACTTGCCAGACCCCATAGAAGCGCAGCCACGCTAGCGGTTAGCACCGCTACCTGCCCACCTCAGCAACTCCTGCAGTCAGTAATCCTCACGAAACGCGATCAGTATTCTCGGCCGTAATCTCTTTGGATGTGATCTCATACTTGAACGTATCCGGAGCGAGGGGGTCAAGCCTGCCTTCACCTGTCTCCGCCTGCGGGTACATAAAAAATCCAAGTGGTTTCCCGCTCGAACCCGGCAACGCCACATCATGTGCAAAATTGTAGGCCATCCAATTCATCTCCCACGAACCGAACAACCGTGCGCGCGCTTTTTTCACCAACTCATCTTTTAACGCAGCATTCTCCTGCGGTTCCTCCAGCACCACCTTGCGCACGTCCGCGGGATCGACAGGAAACCACCCCACCCCTCTCAGATACACCTCCGCACGGCAATGCTGCGACTTGGTTATATTCGCTGACGAGGCTCCCAGACTCTTGTATCCCTTCTCAGACTTCGCGGTTCGAATCCCATATACGTCCCGTGCGGCCAGCCCAGTTGCGCGCGCCAAGCCTACAAACAACGCGTTAAGGTCTGCACACTTCCCGCCCAAATCCCCCGACTCCAACATAAAACGAATATCCCCGACACCGCACCCTCGCGTTTTCGGATCTCGAAAAGTATTGTCAACGATCCAATCGTAAATCGAGCGGGCCTTCTCCACATCAGTATTCGCGCCACTGGTGATCTTCGTAGCCGTGGATTTCACGATTCCATCAGTAGGCAGCAATTGGGTCGGTCGCAGAAAATGCTGCAACTCCGCCGCGTTGTTCTCTGTCGACGCGTGGTCAGCATGGGTCAACTCAACGGTGTAGTCCTTCGTCGCAACACGACTCGTAGCCGTCAGAACCGGCCTCACTCCCACAGGAAACTCCGCTGCAATAATTCCGAGTCCATCCTCTTTGCTGTCCACCCGATTTACCACACCGCCTTCGGCCTTGATTTTATTCGCGAGCGTTTTCTGAAACGGTGTTTGCGCCAGTAGCGCCTCCGGTACCCATATCCTCGAAGGTCCCGATGTACTTAGAAGTTCGACGTGCGTCGTCACTTCAAACACACGCCACCCGGCGAGTACGGCGTCGTCGGCCAACAATCGACCCGTCTTGCATAGAGTAAGCCCCGCGGTAGTCATCCCCGCGGACCAAAGAAATTCGCGACGCTTCATGCAGTCACCCATTTCATGGTACTAATCCCTCTTCACTGAGGACTTTCGAGAAATTATACACATACGGTGGATGTCCCAGGTTTGCCGTTGACTCTAAAACCTGAGTTTCGGGCAGCCCGCTAAGTCAAATCATCCTCCGCCCGTGTCGAGGTAAATATCAATGAATCAACGGAGTCACCGGTGCCGGCGCGAAGCGTTGCCTCACCTCCAAAATTATTCACAAATTTTCGCGGTTGACCCCTCAAAATGCCTCGCTTCGGCGCGCCGATTGCTCCGCCCTTTGGTATCGTATAGGCGAGTGATCCCCTAATGGCCAAAGGCAATTTCGGCGAACACCTGAAGCGCGAACGCGATATGCGCGAAGTAACTCTGGCGGAGCTGACCGCTGGCACCCGCATCGGCCCGCGGTTCCTCGAGGCCATCGAAAACGAGGAATGGGAAAAGCTTCCGGGAGGCAGCTTTACCCGCGGGTTCGTCCGTTCCATCGCGCAATACCTCGGTTTGGACGAAGAGGATTTGCTCTCCGAATACGATCTAGCCCGCGGGGTTCAGAAAACCGACGCACCTGCTCCCTACCAGAATCAGCTGCCATCTCCTCCCAGGTGGATTCCAGCCCTAGGCGTACTCGCTCTTGTATTGTTGGCCATCGGATTCTTCCGTGGCGGCTCCTACGCGTGGCAACGTTATACGGCGTATCGCGCCGCCCATTCATCCAGCAACGCCACGCCGCAGCAGCCGCCTTCCGATGCCGCGGCTTCCGCTAAAGCACCTGACAAGCTCGAACTCACCGTCTCCACCTCCGTTCGCTCGCACGTGCGCATCCTCGCCGATGATCAAACGCTCCTCGACGCCGACGTCATGCCCGGTGACATCCACCATTTCACAGCCGCGCAACAATTCCAGATCATCGCCGCCGACGGTGCCGCTGTCCATCTCGAACTCAACGGCCGCCCTATTACCTCTCGCGCCGCACTCGGAAATTCTTCCCGCAGACCGAATACAATTGTGCTTGGATATAAAGACCTGAGGCCCTCTCACGATGGAACAGCTCGTCCCTGAACTCTTGCACGACCTCACCTCTCGCGAGCGCAAACTCGCGGTCTGTGCCAGCGCAGGAAATCTTGCCCCTGCTGACCGCGCTGAAATTTTGGTTCTTCTTTCCACCGACGCCGACGAAGTCGTCGCCCAACAGGCTCTCGAAGCCTTACGCTCCCAGCCCGTTGAAGCTTTTGTCGAAGCCTTGAAACGTAGCGAGGCCCTTCCCGCTATTTTTGAGTACGCTTCTCAGCACTTGGTCGGCAAGTCGGCCGTGGCCGAAGCCATGGTGCAAAATAAAAATTGCCCCTCTAGACTCATAACTCCGCACGTGCCACAACTTTCCGCTATGAGGGTTCAAGCGCTGATGGATTCGCTCGATCGCGTCAGCGATTCTTCCGAGCTCGCCGCCGCTCTTCTAAAATCTTCATCGGCTACCGCGGATAATAAACGCGTGCTGCAAGAACTGCTTGGCCCGGAAACGCCCGTCGACGAAAAAGCTCTTATGGAAGCGCTAATGGAGGCCGAGCCGGACGCCGGACGTCGTCAGACGCTCCTTCAGAAGCTCGCCAAAATGTCTATTTCCGAACGTGTGCAATACGCGATCAAGGGCGGTTCGGAAGCTCGCCGCACGCTCATTCGCGATTCCAACAAAGTGGTGCAACGCGCCGTGCTGCAGTCCCCGCGTCTCACTGATCAGGAAGTGGAATCATTCGCGGCCATGTCCAGCCTTACTGATGAAATCCTTCGGCTGATCGCCGGCAATCGCGCCTTTCGCAAAAACTACACCGTGATCCGCAACCTCATGAACAATTCCAAGACTCCTTTGGACGTTACCCTGCACATGTTGCCGACGCTGAATGCCGTAGACCTCAAAAAATTATCGAATAACAAAAATGTTCCCGAGACCCTGCGCACCAGCGCGACAAAACTTATTCGCACTCGCCAAGCCGCGAAATAGCAGCCAACATTTGCATGTTCTAGAATTTTTTCTGATTTGATCAACCGTCGCGTAACACCAGGCAACCGGCGATAATGTCATGCAGCGCCTGTCTTCTTTCGGTTAATCCGGCCAACATGAATCCGATTCCCAGAGGAATCAGTCCGGTAATTAATTTGGCGAAATGACGTCCGCTCGCGCGAGCGAAAGTTACGCGCGCGCCGTTAAGATCGGTTACGCGCAAGTTCAAAGCTTTCTTCCCCAAGGTCGCTTGCCACGACGAACTCTCCATCTTGGCGTGGTAAAGCCATGCCCCCAGAAAAGCCATTGACATCACGGTGAAGAATCCCAGGAAAAATGTCCCGCCGAGCACTGCGCCTACATCTCGAGGGTCTTCGCCGGGATGGATATTTCCCAGTACAGCCGTCAGCCCCGTCATGATCGCGAACGGAATGAACAGGGCCATGAACGCCACGCCCATAACCACTGAATCGATTAGATACGCGACCACGCGAAGCCAGAACCCAGCATACTGCACACTCGTTTGTGCGTACACCAGCGCCCCCGGCGGCAATGCGGCCGGGTAGCCGCTTGCGTTATAGCCAGGTGAAAGCGCTGCGGCAGAACTTGCTCCTACCGGCAGACGTGCGCCGGGAGACGCCGAAGCTTGCATCGGCTGTCCGCACGCCGGACAAAAAGCCGCACCATCTTCAACCAGGCTTCCACACTTTGAACAGTACACAGTTCCTCGCATTTACGCGTACCGCTGCATTTGACAACGCCTCGAAGAAAACTTCGTCATCGTACTTCCCCATGTAGACGCGGTCAACACACACATCACTTCAATGCTCGGATTCAGCAGCAAGCATGGGAAATGTTGTACGATGCAAATCGCTTGATGTGATCGTTGAATCGTTAAATGTATGCAAGACTGCTCCGGCAGAGCGGCTGTCACTTTTAACTCGGTTTCATTAATTCTTCGAGGAATGACATGAGTTTTTCGTTAGCGCTCGCGATTTTATTTTCTTTAATGCTTTTCACAATACCCACTGGCGGCGGTGCTGCAGTGTCCACCGAAAAAGGCACACTGGTCGTTGTCAACCAGGCGGAGCACAAAGTTTTGCTCGTAGAGCCTGACCTGCGCCGCACCTTCGCGAGCATCGTGGTAGGCGTAAGCGGCCATGAAGCTGCCGTGTCTCCCGACGCGCGCTTCATCTACGTTCCCATTTATGGAAATTCCGGTGTAGGCAAACCAGGTACCGATGGCGCCACAATCGATGTGATCGACATTTCCAAGCGCGAAGTTTCTCGCTCGATTCAAATCGGACCAGTTCGCCCGCATTGCGCTCTATTCGGCCCTGATGGCCTGCTCTACATCAGCGCCGAGCTCAGCAACTCGGTGAAGATCATCGACCCTGCAACGCAGCAGGTGACTGGCGAAGTCCCCACCGGAGAGCCGCAATCGCACATGCTGGTGATTTCTCCCGACGGGCAGCGCGCCTATACCGCAAATGTCGCCCCAGGAAATATCAGCGTACTGAACATACCTGCGCGCCGCTCAATCACCGTTATCCCCGTGGCCAAAACCATCCAACGCATTTCCATGTCGTCGGACGGAAACCGCTTATTCACGCACGATCAGAATGCTCCCCGGTTGGCCGTGATTGATATTCAAGATGTCAAAAGACCGGACGCAATATACGCAGTATCACGCTGGATCGATCTTCCGGCCGTTCCATACGCTTCTACACCCACGCCTGACGGAAAGTGGCTGCTGGTGGCGTGTATGTCGAAACATTTGCTGCTCGCCATTGATATGGCTACCTTCAAAATCGCAAAAACTTTTGATCTTCCGCAGTCCCCTTCGGAAATTCTGGTAACTCCTGACGGCGCTATCGCTTTTATTTCCTGCGTGAGTTCGGGCAAAATCGCGGTGTTGGACTTGCGCTCGTGGCAACTACAGGAACCCATCGTTCTTACCGCCGGCGTTGACGGACTCGCGTGGATACCCGCGACCCGCCAATAGAACCCGCTGATTGCGCGCACAAATAAAATCTTAAATCGTTAGTGCAGACTTAATTATTCCGGTCTCCGCGCGGCAAAGACTTAAGGTACGCGATAATCGCTTTCGCGTCCGCGTGGTTCATGTGATAGATGTGCATGGGCGGCCGCAACTCTTCGCCTTCCGGGCCAGTTCCCTTTTCCAGAATTCGTTCCCCTTGCTCCTCGGTAAAACTCGGAAAACCGGCCAACGGTGGCGCGTGGTCGGCCCAATTCGATATAGGCGCGACTGGCTTGATCCATATGGGTGCGCCACGCAGCCAGGCGTCGGCTCTCAATTCACCGCGGGAATTGCGCGGCGTGTGGCATTCCGAACATTTCGCGACCTCTTCCACCAGGTAACGTCCGCGCTCTACCTCGCCTTTTTCGCCGGCGCCGGAATTTGTTTGCGCCGGGACCGAACGATTCGCCTGCGTCATAAACGCTGTCGTTGAAATCCCCGCCACTAAAACGATTGCCGCCAGTCGATACCCGCCGAAAGATTTCATACTCACCCCAGAAATCATCTTAGCCATTTTTGTATCGTCTTATGTTCACCGCTTGCCTGAGTCTTTGTCCGACAGTCGCCCAGTCCAGGCCGGCATCCTAATTTATGCGGATATCGCATTGACCAATTGCATTGTGGCCCCGGCATTTTGGCCTGGCAGCAATCCTGGATAAAGATCCAGGGCAAATATCCAGGACAAAGATCCAGGCTAAAGATGAGGCGATTGTATCTTGAGACGATGTCTCTTTCCACCGTCACGTCTTCTCAAAATACTCTCTACGACGCTGCGAAGACTCCTAGGGGCAATTGGGCAGCAAAATCAGACTTCTAACCTTAATATCAGTCAACGATAAACAACTTGGCGCCAGTACGGCTGACACTGCAATGTGGTGGGTCCCCATCCCCGACGTGATAGCTCATCCCCGGCTTCAGCGTAAACGCCCGGCCATCAGCCAAACGTGTTTCCAGTTCGCCCTCAAGGCACAAAAGCACATGGCCCTTGGCGCACCAGTGATCCGCCTCGTACCCCGGCAAATACTCGACCATCCGCACGCGAATCTCGCCAAAACTCTGGGTCCGCCACAAAGCCCTCCCGGTCCTCCCGGCATGTTCGGTGACAGGAATCTGGCTCCAGTCTGTTACCAGGAATGCAGAGGCAGCCATTTCCATGCGTTGAGTATAGCTTTGAAGATGTTTCTCCAGCCATGGGTCTTACCAACACGCTCGCCCACGTTTTCATAAACCGATCAGTAGCTAAGATCGCTCGGTACATCTCTACGCCAATTACTGCACCTGAATACAAGAATATGTATGTTCTCCAACAAACTAGATGGAATTCATATCTGCTAATTCCATGTTTAGGTAAACCTAAGAAATAATTAATGTTAATTAATGTAATTTGCTGGCCCAAGTTGGCGCGACGATTGCACGACGGAACTCCAAATTGGTCGGGTACCAGTTTGGTGTGTGTTTCTTTTGGCTCTTGAATGAGCCACAGATTTGATCGCGCGATTACTTACTGGAGGATTCAATGCGTCATGCACGCAACGTTCTGGCCCACCTGTTTGCGGTGAGCGCAGTTCTCTGGCTGTTAATTTCGGTCACAGTGCCGAGCATGCGGGCACAGGTGTCGAATTCGACCGGCAGTATCAGCGGTACGGTTACCGACCCGCAAGGGGCAGCGGTCGCGGATGCCAATGTGACTATCTCCAATAAAGCCACGGGCACGAATCAAACGTTGAAGACGAATAGCGACGGCTCCTTTACGTCTGGTTCCTTACCTCCAGGTAACTACCAAATCCTCATTGAGTCGCCGAGTTTCAAGACCATCCAAAGTACCGTGATTGTACAAGTCGGCCAAATTGCAACGTTTAATGCCAAACTCGAACTAGGAGCCTCCTCAAATATTATTGAGGTTACTGGTTCAGCCGTGCAGATTAATTCGGAACAGGCCACGGTGCAGGACGTGTTGACTGCCGCTGATATTGACCAGCTTCCAGTCAACGGCCGCAATTTCCTCGACCTCGCCACCCTCGAACCGGGCGTCCAGATCCAGGACGGCGCTACCTTTGACCCAACGAAGAACGGCTACTCCTCGCTTTCGTTCGGGGGCCGATTCGGGCGCTCCGCGCGCATCGAAGTGGACGGCGTGGACATCAGCGACGAAACGGTTGGTACGGTCACGCAAAATATACCGCAAAGCGCGATCCAGGAATTCCAAGTAAGCCAGTCGACCCTCGACCTTTCCACGGAGCTGACTTCTTCCGGCACTGTGAACGTGGTCACGAAGTCGGGCACAAACGACCTGCATGGTGGCGCATATTACTATGGCCGCAGCGACCAGACCTCCGCCCGCATCGCTCCCGAGCAGTTGGATTTCGGCCGTAAGCAGTTCGGCGCCGACTTGGGCGGCCCTATTTGGAAGAACAAGCTCTTCTTCTACGGAAACTTCGAACGCACCGACCAGAGCCTGGCCAACCCCGTTCAACTCAATGGCGACTTCGCGGGGCTGAGCGGTTCCTTTGGAGCTCCGTTCACCGAGCGGGAATATCTGGCCCGCGTGGATTACAACATTAAGGCCAATTGGACGTTATTTTACCGTTTCAATTACGACCAGAACCTCAGCGTCCGGGGATTCAATCCCGGCGTCTATCAGCCCTTTGAGAACGTCGACTACGCTCCTACGCACGTCATAGGAACGGACTTCTCGATCGGCCACACAACGAACAGCATCCGGTTCGAATACCTGAAATTCAGAAACTCCATTGCGGATGCCGTCGCTGCGTCGGGCGCGTTGGACCCCATTCCGGGTATCTCTCTAAACATTACGCCCAACGGATCGGATACTAGCTGCTTGGGAGGTGGCGAGAACTTCTGTTCCGGCGCAAACATCCTGGCGCCCCAAAAAACCTATCAAAGCGACACCCAAATCAAATACGACGGCAGCTATACCAAAGGGCGCCACACCATTCGCTATGGGTCGAGCTTTAACCACATCCTGGGCGGTGGCTTCGCTAAGTTCTTCGCGCTCCAGCCCATGGTTCAGTCCGTATTCAACTCCGCAAACGAGGCGTTCGCGAATACCAGTCCCTTTGGCCCTGGTGGAGCAAGCAACCCGGGAAATTGGCCCGTAGATACGATTGTATTCGGCAATGGACAGGGTTTCTCAACAGAGACGCCCGGCTTTGGCTTACCAGCCGGCGGTCAACACGACAATCGTTTTGAAGCTTACATTGGCGACCAGTGGAAGTTCCGTTCGAATCTGACGATTACGCTGGGCCTGCACTATGGCCGGGATACCGGCCGTGCAGACAGCGATCTCGCGCCGATATCTGCGCTCGCTCAATTCGATAATCAGTTCTATTCCGGGCTTCAAGACCGCGTGAACCAGCCAAACAAGAACTTTGGCCCGCAGATCGGTATCGCTTGGGATCCTTGGAAGAGTGGCAAGACAGTTATTCGTGCGGGCGCAGGTATTTACTACGAGAATGCCATTTTCAACAACGTACTCTTTGACCGACCTGCTCGGCTGCAAACCGGGCTGTTCCTTGGAACTGCGGCACCGTGCTTTGGCGGCAGCGCCACCGGGGCTGTGCTCGGGGTAGCTGACAGTCAACCGGGTGGCGTTCCTTACTGCGGTGAAGCAGTTGGCAACGCAGCCGCCCAGATAGCGGCCGACCAAGCTGCTTTCCAGGCGGCTACATTGGCGGCGGGGCCCTCTTCCAATGGAAATTTCATCGGAAATGCCCTGGCCGACTCCCCTTCGTCAACCGGTGAACAATTAATCGCCCCTGATTATCGCTCACCGCTTTCTGAGCAGATGAACATCGGTGTGCAGCGACAGTTTGGTCACAACACTGTTCTCAGCGTGGACTTTGTCCGCAACGTTGGTCTCCACTACTTGCTGGGAGTCGACACCAATAGAGTCGGCAGTGCTAGCTTCCTCAACGTTCCCAACGCCCAGGCAGCCATCACTGCGACCCTCACGGCTTGCGGTGCGGCCAGCATCGATGCGGCAATCGCGGCGTGCCCGGGTCTTCATCCAACTGGCGGCGCTACTATTGCCGACTTCGCCGGCAATGGCCTCGATTCCGGCCAAAGCGCGGCAAGCGGACTGCCTTGCCCGACTTGTGCTTTTCCTGGCATCAATCCGAACTTGGGACAAAACGAAATGCTGTTCCCGATTGGCCGGTCCACTTATGACGGCTTGTTAGTTTCGTTGAAGTCCAACCTTGGCAATCCTATACGTGGCGTTAAGCACCTGAACTTGATCGCTTCCTATACGCTCTCGCGTTTCGACTCTCAAGCGCAGGACCAGGATTTCGTCAATAACGCCGTGGACTTCAACAATCCCCTACGGTACTTTGGCCCCAGCGGTCTTGACCGTACCCATCAGGTTAGCGTGGGCGCGATGATGGACCTGCCAGGCGCGACACGATTCGCATTGACCACCCACTGGGATACTGCTGCTCCTCTAACTCTCACCTTGCCGCAGTCCGGCAACCCTGGTGAAATCTTCCTCACCGACGTAACGGGTGACGGGACGGTTGGCGACCCTATACCCGGCTCAAACACCGGCTCATTCGGGCGAAGTATCAAGGCGTCGCAACTTAACAATTTCATCAACTCTTACAACAGCACGAATGCAGGGAAGCTTACTCCGGCCGGTCAAGCGCTGGTGACCGCGGGCCTGTTCACCCAAGCTCAGCTTACGTCGCTAGGCGCGGTTACACCCACTCTGGCTCTCGCACCTGCAGGTGAAGTAGGCGTAGCGCCTATCTTCACGTTTGACGCTCACATCTCGTGGGAACTCAGAGTGAATCGCGTCCTCCATGGCTTGCCGGAGCGCGTTATCCTTGAGCCCGAGATTGCTCTGTTCAACGTGTTCAACTATCAAAACCATGATCCGTTCGGCAACGAACTCAGCGGGGTATTGAACGGTGCGGTGGGGTCTGCTAATGGCACGACAGCTCACGGCCCACTCGGGCGTTCGAACCTCGTTACTCCTGGTTCGTCCTCGGGCGTGAACTGGTACGCCGTCCCCAGGCAGGCGGAGTTCGGCGTCAAGCTAAAGTTCTAATCTCAAACCAAGCAGGTTCATCGAAACGGCGGACAGTCACTCTCCGCCGTTTTTTGTTATCTGACGGAAACACTTATCGTTCGCTTAGCGGATATTCCTCAGCGTGTGACGTGAAATCGTTTCGGGGGGCTGTCCGCCGCCTATTTTTCCTGCAGTTTTGGTCCCGTCGCGGACGGTCGGACGAGCAGCGGTATCAATTTCAGGCAATGTGTGTTACTCTGTCTTTGCGCTTATCACCTCGGTTGTGTTGTGCGGTCCCTCGGTTGTTTGTTTAAGCTTCATCTGAGATTCCCCGCCTGCAGTTTCCTCCGTACGTTATCAGCGTAATTCAAAACTAAGGCTGGCTTTGTGAGTTGCCGCCTGAGTACGCACCTATGTGTGTGCCGCGAGCAACTCCACCAGCAAGAAAGCTAAACTACTCAATGCAGACTGTTTCCGTACCTTTTTCAGAAATGCCGCTATCTCCTTATATGAAGGAGAAGCTGATCTCGGCCAAGTTTTCCATGCCGACGCCCGTGCAAGCCGCCGCGATTCCGCAGGCGCTCGCTGGCAAAGATGTGCTCGCTACCGCGATGACCGGAACCGGCAAAACGCTGGCCTTCCTCATCCCGGTGATCGAACAACTCTTGAAGCAAAATACCCCGGGAATCAACGCCCTGGTGCTCGTCCCGACGCGCGAACTCGCCATGCAGGTTGTGGCGCAGTACAACGCACTGCGCGGCAAGCAACTTATGCCCGCGGCGCTGGTCGTTGGCGGACTATCCGAAGGCGCACAGCTCCAGGCCATTCGCAAGGGCGCGCGCTTCGTGGTAGCTACTCCCGGCCGCCTGGAAGACTATCTCGATCGCAGGCTTTTTCACTTCAACGCCTTGCGCATCCTTATCCTCGATGAAGCTGACCGCATGTTGGACATGGGTTTTCTTCCCGCGATTCGCAGAATCGTTTCCATTCTTCCCAAAGACCGCCAAACCATGTGCTTTTCCGCAACCATGGAAGGCTCCATGGTTCGCGTCGTAAAAGATTACATGAAGGAGCCGGTGCGGCTTTCTTTTGGCTCCACGCTCAAGCCTTCCGAAAATGTTCGGGTACAAGCTTTTGAAGTGGCCATGGACCGCAAAATGGAATTGCTCCAGCGCTTGCTTGCCAAGGAAACTGGACGCTGCCTGGTTTTCGCGCGCACCAAACGCGGAACCGAGCGCATCGCCGACAATCTGAACCGCAAAGGTTTTTCTTCGGCCATGATTCACGGCGACCGTTCGCAATCGCAACGCACTGCCGCGCTCGCAGGATTCCAACAAGGACGCTATCGCATTCTGGTAGCCACCGACCTGGCGTCGCGCGGAATTCACGTCGAAGACATCGCTCACGTCATCAATTACGACTTGCCCGAAGTGGCCGAAAATTTCATTCACCGTGTTGGCCGCACTGGCCGCAACGGAGGACACGGCGTGGCTTCCACGCTGTTCGTCAAGGAACAACGCTCTGAGCTGTTCCAACTGGAACGCACACTCGGAATCAAGATCGAGCGGATGCGCGCCGATGATGGAACCGCTGCTCCCATTGTTTCGCACACCGGTTCGCAAGGGCGCTTGCCGGTAAATCTTCCGCGCATCGCCAGCGGCCCGAAACCTGCACGGTTCGTGCTTCCTGGCGAAGTGTTGCAAGCGCAGTAAAATCCAGCACTAGAAATGTAAAACGCGCCGCCGGCCTAAAAGCCGTGCGGCGCATTTTCTTTGCCCTGTTTTTTTGGCGGGCCTTTTTGTTGCACCACGTTTTCTTGGGCTCGTTTTCCTTGTGCTCATTTTTGCGCTCATTTTCGCGCTCATTTTTTGCCCGCTGTCTTTTTTTTCTGCGTCTTTTTTTTATGCATTTTTTCTGGGCGTGATTTTTTTAGCGCCCTGCCTTTTTTTTTTGCCGCGCCTTTTTTTTTGCCGCGTCCAGTTTTTGTACGGCGCGTTTTTTTTCGCGCGATAGCGCGTTGATTGGGAAGTTACCGGTGGGCGCGGATGAAGAAGTAGATGGTCATTAGCGTGCCGATTGCAATCACGAAGCCGCGAATCCAACTTTGCGGCAATTTCTGTGAGTAGTGCGCGGCTCCATAGCCGCCGGCGATTGCGCCGACGATCATTACTCCCGCCTGCGGCCACAAAATAAATCCCGTAGCGATGAACGCCAGGGCCGCAACTCCGTTGATGATCGAACCCAGAATCACCTTCAGCTTATTCATCGCGTGGATATCGGTCATGCCCAGCGCAGAAAGCATAGCCAGATTCAGGATCCCGATCCCACCTCCGAAATACCCGCCGTATAACGCTACCGCCAATTCAAAAATGGTGGCACCCACGATGGAGCCCTTGCTGGCCTCACCCGAAATTCCTGCGGAGATGCTTCCGGTCAAGCGCTTACCGAAAGCAAAAAGCAATGTCGCACCCAGCATCATCCAGGGCAAAACTTTGAGGAAGGTCTGCGCCGGTGTTTTGATCAGCAGAATGGCGCCTGCGACGCCGCCAATCACGCTGGTCACTATCAGCGGAATCATGACCCGCCGCGGAAGATCCAGCTTCTGGCGATAAGCGCCACCACTCGCGGTGGTACCCACCCATAGAGCCAGGGTGTTGGTGGCGTTCGCTGCAACCGGCGATACGCCCGTGAATAGCAGCGCCGGAAACGCTACAAAGCTTCCGCCGCCGGCAACGGCGTTGATCGCGCCGCCAACTGCTGCGGCAAAAAAAAGAAAAATAGCCTGCTCGAGAGTCAAGCCTGAGTTTTAACACGAATGCTGCTGGTCCCCTAGCAGCACTCCTTCCGATGTCGATAGCACATAGCGTCTGTTCCATCGCACTGCTCGCTTTCCATGGCATCGGCGCTCTTTTCTGCACGCGCTATCCCTCGGTCTATACCGGTCCATACCGGGGTACCCCCCTACCCCCCCTTTTGCAAAAAAGAGGCTGGAAGACATTGATAACAAAGGATTCGGGATACATAAAGAGCAGTACATACCACCCGAGCGGGTACCCCACCCCCCCATTTTTCGACAAAGAGTTCGGATGTACTTGAAAATAAATTACTTAGAAATAAGGGCCCAGAAGAGTGCGCAAGCTATTGATAATAAAGGGGATGAGTCTTGTGTTAACTGCTTTGGAATGTACAGGATGTGCACTCTTTGCAAAGAGTTCGCATGTTATTGAAAACGAAGGGCATGTCAGTTGACATAATATTGAACGTATTTGTTTGCGGTCAGTCTCGAATTCAAGACCGGTAGCAGATCTCCCGAGGTAAGTTCGACCGCCTTCGACGCGCAACCGCTGGATTTGCCTTCAGTGACCTTGATGGATATGGGCTTCGCTACCACTGGCCAGCTCGCCCGAACACTGCCTGCCTCACATCCAGTTCTTGTTCATCAGCTCGCGTCTTTGCTCCACGCTTCTTTCAGACCTAACCTCACGGTTCGGCCCTTGCGCTTCGCTATCACTTCACCTCCATCTGGTTGTGAAGAGGACTTGCACCTCCAAGCTGTCGATCATGCTCGGCACACCAGCAAAAAAAAACGGGCCGGTTATGGCCCGCTTTTTTCTCAATACGATGTGTGTTGCGCGTGCTCGCGCCTTGGCGATCGATACGATGAGACAGAATCCGTCCAAATAAGTGAGTAGATCGAGACGTGTGACCAAGACGCTTCGTGAGAAGCGGTGATCACAATTGAGTGGCATGATCCGCACACCATAGCGGGTTGAGCCACTACTACTTTAGAAAGGAGGTGATCCAGCCGCAGGTTCTCCTACGGCTACCTTGTTACGACTTCACCCCAATCA
>Ga0182024_10005354_pt1 | contig 28835 bp, 29 predicted proteins | sample P32metaG_FD_120480 | JGI IMG/M metagenome (GOLD analysis project Ga0182024, IMG submission 120480) | Permafrost microbial communities from Stordalen Mire, Sweden - P3-2 metaG (Illumina Assembly) | ecosystem: Environmental > Terrestrial > Soil > Wetlands > Permafrost | place: Sweden: Stordalen...
ACGGCTGACGACATCGCGTGAGGCAAGATCTTTGGCATTCGGCGCGTAGCGCTCCATGAAGCGCTCGCCTTCCGAATTGGTCAGATAGCCGCCCTCGCCGCGAACGCCTTCGGTGATGAGAACGCCGACGCCGTAAATGCCCGTCGGATGGAACTGGACGAACTCCATGTCCTGAAGCGGCAATCCTGCGCGGAGGACCATCGCGTTGCCGTCTCCCGTCTGGGTGTGCGCGCCCGTGCAGGAGAAATAGATCCTTCCATAGCCGCCCGTGGCGAGAATGACTTTGTGCGCGCGGAATCGGTGTATCGAGCCGTCGTCGAGATTCCACGCGATCAGGCCGCGCACCGCGCCGTCTTCCACGATCAGGTCGAGAGCGAAGTACTCGATGAAGAAGTTCACGTCATGTTTTACGCATTGGCCGTAAAGCGTGTGCAGGATGGCATGGCCCGTGCGGTCCGCCGCAGCGGCGGTACGCTGCGCGATGCCTTGCCCAAAATGCGATGTCATGCCGCCGAAAGCGCGCTGATAGATTTTGCCTTCCGCCGTACGGCTGAACGGCACGCCGTAATGCTCCAGTTCGTAGACGGCTTCCGGCGCGTTCTTGCACATGTATTCGATCGCGTCCTGGTCTCCCAGCCAGTCCGATCCCTTGACGGTGTCGTACATGTGCCAGCGCCAGTCGTCGTCGCCCATGTTGCCGAGCGCGGCAGAGATTCCGCCCTGCGCCGCAACCGTATGACTGCGCGTGGGGAAGACTTTGGTGATGCAGGCGGTGCGCAATCCGCGCGCGGCTGCTTCGAGAGTGGCGCGCAGTCCCGCACCGCCGGCACCTACGACAATGACGTCGAAGGTGTGATCGGTGATCGGATAGGCGGGCGAAGTCGGCATTTCAGAGTGCGATTTTCACGAGCGCGAACAGGCAGGCGGCGCCGACAAGCCATGCGAAGAACTGGTTCGACACGAGCAGCGCGATTTTAGGTCCCTCACCATGTACATAATCCTCGATCACGACCTGGACGCCCAGCACCATGTGATGGAGCGCGGCGATGATGAAGAGCGCCATGAGAATTGCGTTTACGGGTCCAGAGAGAAATGCGATCGCCTCGTAACGATGGGCGCCGATGAGGGAAAGCGCCATGCAGACGAACCATATCGAGAGCGGCACAAGCGCCAGTGCGCTGACCCTCTGCCGCCAGAAATGACTCGTGCCGGAATGCGAAGCTCCCAGACCTTCGACACGCGCGATCGGCGTCTGCGCGCTCAAATGTACACTCCTTTTTCCAGATAGGCGTATGCGAACACGGCAATGGCGGCGAGCAACGACAGTGCGACGGCTCCGACGCCGGTTCGGTTCGCGGTGCGAACCTCGAAACCAAATCCCGAATCCCAGCCGAGGTGCCGCAAGCCATTGAAAAGATGAAAGGCGAGAGACCACACGAACCCGAACAACACGATCTGTCCGCCAAGGCTGCGTGCGACCATCGAGAAAAGATTGTAGGCGTGAGGCCCGGTGGCGATGGCTATCAGCCACCAGGCGACAAGAAGCGTGCCTGCGGCGAGGGCGAGTCCGGTGGCGCGATGCACGATCGATGTGGCCATCGTCACCGGCCAGCGATAGATCTGCATATGAGGCGAAATCGGGCGCGAGGTTGCCGTGGGTCTGGCCTGTTCCGCCATGGAGAGATCACCGAAATGTCGAGCCGACGCGGAGTGTAGGGGTGAAGCCGATCAAGTCAACCGCACGAGTAACACGGGAATGAGCGCCGGCATGGACGCGATTCCGGCACGAAACGCCAGCGGCATTTCCGGCCTGTGGAACCTCACGCTCGGCGATATTCGGGGCGAAGCTGGCGCAATCGCACTCCTGATTCCACTGCTGCTTGCTGCGACATTCTGGAACGGATTTCCGCTCATCTATTACGACACAGGCGCCTATGTGTTCGAAGGACTCGGCGGACACTTCATGGTGGAGCGCTCGCCCGTCTATTCGCTGTTCCTGCGCTATGCAGGAGCAGGAGCGAGCCTTTGGTTCGCGGCGGTGATCCAGGCCGCAGCCACGGCATTCGTGGTGACACAATGCGCACGCGCAGAAATTCCAAGGCTGAGGATGGCCACTTTGGCAGTCGTTGGCGCCAGTCTTGTGGTCGTGACCGGCCTTCCCTGGTATGTGGGCCAGATCGAGCCCGACTGCTTTACGGCGCTTGTCGTTCTCGCGATCTGTCTGCTCGCCTTCCGCGCGAATCGTCTCGGGCGCGTGCGCGCAATCGTTCTCGTCGGGATCGGCGGTTTCGCTGCGGCGGCGCATCCGTCACACCTCCTTCTCGCAGGGTTTCTCGTCATTCTGATTGTCGCGACGCGGGGGGTGGTCGGGATTGCGCACCGGTGGCCGAAGCCGCGAGTGCTGGGATCCGCGTTCGTTTGTATTCTTGGACTGGCGCTCATTGTCGGCGCCAATTTCCAGTTCACGCGACAAATTTTCGTCAGCCGGGCAGGGGCTTCGTTCGTGTTTGCGCGCATGCTCCAGGACGGCATCGTCATGCGCCTCCTCGACGACACCTGTCCAAAGTCCGGCTACAGACTCTGTGCCTATCGGGATTCGTTGCCGCCCACCGCTGACGGCTGGCTGTGGACGCCCGACAGCCCCTTTTTCACCCTTGGTCATTTCACGGGTACTGCGGCCGAATCCGAGCGCATCGTCCGGGACGCGATCCTTCGCTATCCATCTTTGCAGCTCAAAGCCGCGATTGGCGATGCTGCGACGCAGTTTGCCCGCTTTAGGACCGGCGATCAGATCGAGCCGCAGGAGTGGGTTCTCTATCCCGTGCTCGCGCGCTACCTGCCCGGTCAGATGCGCGCCTATCTCGCAGCGCGTCAGCAGCGCGGCGAAATTGATTTCCGCGTCATGGGATCTTTGCACGTCATCGTGGGCGCTCTGTCGCTCATTGGTCTCGTGCTGTTTCTCGGGTTCGCGATCTCAAGACGACGCGACAGACGAATAGTTTTGCCGGGCTTTGTCCTGGCTGCATTGGTCGGCAATGCGATCATATGCGGCGTGCTCTCCGGCCCACACGACCGCTACCAGTCCCGCCTGATCTGGCTCGCACCATTTGCGCTGATGATTTCGTTGCGGCCGTCATGTCGCGTGGATGACCATGTGACTTGACGAGGTCATGCAGAATTGCGACTGCGGTTCAAGCGTTCGTTTGTCGGCTCTGGTTCGAGGTTATGGCAAAGAGCGCGACAACGCTGCGACGACGCCTGTTTCGCCTTGCGGGGCGGGAGCGAATCCGCCACTAGATGACACCTGATGGCCCCCAGGATCCGGATCGCGCCTTCGATACTCTCCGCGGATTTCTCGCGCTTGGGCGCCGAGGTGGAGGCGGTGGAACGCGCCGGGGCCGACCTCATCCATGTGGACGTCATGGACGGACATTTCGTGCCCAACATCACCATCGGGCCTGTCGTGGTGAAGGCGCTCCGTCCGCATGCGAGGACGCCGCTCGACGTGCATCTGATGATTGCGCCCGCCGATCCCTACATCGAAGCGTTCGCGGAAGCGGGCGCCGATGGGTTGACGGTGCATCCCGAGGCCGGACCGCACATCCACCGCACGCTCCAGCTCATCCGCGCGCATGGCAAGAAGCCGGGCGTGGTGCTCAATCCCGGCACGCCGATCGATGCCCTCGATTACCTTCTCGATCTGGTCGATCTCGTTCTGATCATGTCGGTCAACCCCGGTTTCGGCGGCCAGGAATTCATTTCCAGCCAGCTCCGCAAGATCGAAGCGGCGGCGGAACGGATCGCGCGAAGCGGACGCGAGATCGCGCTTGAAGTCGATGGCGGCATCACTCCGCAAACCGCGAAGCTTGCGATCGGCGCGGGCGCGAACGTGCTCGTCGCCGGAACGGCAGTGTTTCATGGCGGATCTGACTCTTACGCTGCGAACATCGCCGCGCTCCGCGGCTAGCGGCGTGGCCCGCGAGGCAGCCAAGCGGCGGCGTGGTCCGACGCTTGCGCTGATTCCAGATTTGTGGCGCGCGGCGCTTCGGCGTGCGCTTACGCCGATCAGGATCGCGTGGCGGCGAAACTGGCTCTATCGCCGCCTTCTGAAGAGCAGGATGCCCGACCGCATCCGCCATCATCCTTTCGACGCTCTGCCGCGGCGCCTCGAAGACGCCGATATGCTGCTGAAGGGGCGCTTCCGCTTTGCGGGAGAAATGGTGGACGCCAAAGAGGGTTCGATCTTCGACTGCCCCGCACCGAGCCGCAATTGGGCCGCGGCGCTGCACGGGTACGATTGGCTTGCGTCGTTATCCGCCGCAGGCGGCGACGCTGCGCGCAATCTTGCGATTCAACTCGTGTCGGAATGGATGGCGCGCAATGCGCGCTATGCGGAGCCGGCGTGGCTGCCCGAAGTGACGGCGCGGCGTCTCGTACAGGTGTTCGCGCATGGGAAGTTCATGCTGGCGAATTCCGACGTTCTCTGGCGCTCGAAACTGTTCGTGTCGCTGCGCCAGCAAACGGCGCAGCTTGGCCGCATCGCGGCCGAAGCGCCGCCCGGCCTGCCGCGGCTCGAAGCCGCCGCCGCCTATGTGCTGTCGTGTGCCTGCCTCGACGACAATCCGCGGCGGCTCGAATCCGGACTCGCGCGCCTCGGTCGGGAGATCGCAGCCCAAATCCTTCCGGACGGCGGACACGTGACGCGGTCGCCGGAGGAGCTTTTGCTCGCCTATCGCCAGATTGTCATGAGCGTCGATGCCCTCGCGGCAGTGGGCGTTGCTGTGCCTCCCGGTCTGCGCGGCGCCCGCGACCGGCTCGCCCCAATGTTGCGTTTCTTTCGCCATGGCGATGGAGCGCTGGCGCTGTTCAACGGCGGTGGTGAGGGTGATGCAGGCATGATTGCGGCGCTGCTGGCGCGCGACGAAGTCCGCGGTCAGCCGTTCCTGCATGCGCCGCATTCCGGCTACCAGCGCCTCGCTGCAGCACGTTCCGTTGCGATCCTGGATTGCGGGGGGCTGCCGCCGGCGCAATTTTCGCAGCACGCCGATGCCGGGTGTCTGGCGTTCGAATTCAGCGCGAGCGGACAAAGGCTGGTGGTCAATTGCGGGGCCGATCGCGAGAGCTCGCCGCGCTGGGACGGGGCGCTGCGTGCGACCGCCGCGCACTCGACCGTGACGCTCGCGGACACGTCGATGGCACCGGTGCTGGCGCCCGGTCTTGCTCGCGATTTGCTCGGACCGAGACTCCTCGGTGGGCCAGTGCGGATCGAAACGGAGCGGCACGAGACCCCGCATGGCTGGCGCGTGGAAGCGAGCCACGATTTCTATCTGCAGGAATTCGGAATCCGGCATCAGCGCGAGATGATGCTGTCGAAGCAGGGCACGAAACTCTCCGGTTGCGATCGGCTCTTTCCGGAACCGGCGCGGCGCAGGCGTGGCGCGGTGACGTTTGCAGCGCGGTTTCACATCCATCCGGACGTTCGGGTTTCGCTGTCGCGCCGCGGAGACATTCTTCTCAAGCTGCCGAGCGGCGAAGGCTGGCGCTTCCGGCACGGTGGCATGATCTCGGTGGAAGAGAGCGTCTATGTGGGGCAGGGAAGCGTGCGCCGCGCCGAGCAGCTTGTCCTTTCAGGATTTGTCAAAGACGATCCAGTCGAGACCGCATGGACTTTCGAACAAATTGGCGCGGATGCTTCGAAAAGCTCAGCTTGAGGGAACGAGGCCCTCATGGTGAGCCTGTCGAACCATGAATTTGTCACGCGCGCGCCGGCTTGCTATCCAGATTTGCGCACCATTCGAGGTCTAGATGGTTCAGTTCACGCTACCAAAGGGAAGCCAGCCCCAAAGAGGGAAATCGTGGCCTGCGCCCGTCACCGCGAATGGCAAAAAACCCAAGCGGACAAAAGACTTCAAGGTCTATCGTTACGATCCGGATGAAGGCGGAAACCCGCGCATCGACACGTATCGCGTCGATCTCGAGAGCTGCGGGCCGATGGTCCTGGATGCGCTCATCAAGATCAAGAACGAGATCGATCCGACGCTGACCTTCCGGCGTTCCTGCCGCCAAGGAGTTTGCGGTTCCTGCGCGATGAATATCGACGGCGGCAACACACTTGCCTGCACCAAGGCCATCTCCGACATTTCGGGCTCCGCGTCAATCTATCCTTTGCCGCATTTGCATGTGGTCAAGGATCTCGTGCCCGATATGACGAACTTCTACGCGCAATATGCCTCGATCCAGCCTTACTTGCAGACGAAGACAGCCGAGCCCGAGCGCGAATGGCGCCAGTCGCCGGAGGATCGCTCCAAGCTCGACGGTTACTACGAATGCATTCTCTGCGCCTGCTGCTCCACCGCGTGCCCGAGCTATTGGTGGAATTCCGAGCGCTATCTCGGCCCCGCCGCGCTCCTGCAAGCCTGGCGTTGGCTCGCCGACAGCCGCGACGAAGCGAGAGGCGATCGGCTCGACAAGCTCGAGGATCCGTTCCGTCTCTACCGATGCCACACGATCATGAATTGCGCCCAAACCTGCCCCAAGGGCCTCAACCCCGCCCGAGCCATCGGCGAGATCAAGCAGATGCTGGTGAAGCGAAGCCTGTAGAGCTTTTGGGTTTCCTCCCTCACGTTGTGGGAAGGAAAAGAAGGGGCGGAAAAATTACGCTTCCATCTACCCTGCCGGCGCGAAGCCCGCGCGGAGACGGAGTATGCTCCACAGCACCGCGCTCGCGGCGCGCGTCGGCCGGCCTTGCGGATCGGCGCCGACGGACTTGGCCACCATCTGCACGAGCTTGCTGATGTGATGGCGGCGGTAGAGCCGCATCGCGCGTGAGTGATAGGCGCGGGCGAACCGCTTGCGGCTGTAAGGAACAGCGCTTTCCTGGGAGGCCGGGACGTTTGCGCAGTAATAGGCGTAGGCGAGTTCGTCGTCGCTCGATTCGTTGACGCGCGTGGCGGCCACGAGCACCCTGCGCCACCAGGGCAGTTCGGGTTCGTCCTGCGCGTTAAGGGTTTCGAGGAACAGCTTGTAATGGCGGAATTCGTCTGCGGCGATGCGGCCCGCGATCTCCTTCAGCACCGGTTCGTCCGCGGAATCGCGAATGGCGCTGTAGAATGAGGATGTTCCCGATTCGACCACGCAGCGGGCGATCATCTCGCCGCGGCGGCTGCCGCGCACTGAATCGGGATCATCCGTGGCAAAGTGGGGCGCCGTGTATCCGGCGCGGAACCGGGCAAAGGCGCTCTTGAAATCGAACGACGGATCGGCGCGTTCGGCCCACCGTCCCAGAGCGAGTCCGTGCTGGATTTCCTCGCGACCCCATTGCTCGATGTTGGCAAGAGTATTGGTGTCTGAATTGCGGAATACGCGCTGCAGATAGGTGACGTAGTCGGGGGCGTTGAGCTCGACGAGCGCGGCACTCTTCACCGCTGCCAGAAGTCCCCGCTCGACCTTTGTGGGATCGAAGCTCCCCCAGTGAATGTCGTCCAACGTCCAGCCGGACGCGTAGACCATAGTGCCGGTCATTCCGCCTCTATTCGTAGCCACCGCAAACGAATGCCTTATACCAGAATCGGTTGCCAACAGACTACCGTCACAGCGCGGAGCGAAGCTGGCGCAAATGGTCGAGTTGCTCGGCAATCCGGGCGCGGTCACTCTCATTTTTAGCTAAAACAAGATCTTCTTCGGTGTTTTTGATCCTCTGCTCGAGGGTCGCGGCGTCGACGCTGGTCATCGGCAGGGCCTCTTCGGCCAACACTGTCAGTTTGCTGGGATTGGCCTCGGCGAAGCCGCCCAGGACGAAGAAGCGAAGATCCCCGCTCTCGCTGCCGCCCCGGATGTCGATGACGCCGGGGCGAAGTGTCGAGATCAGCGGCATGTGACCGGCGAGCACGCCAAAATCGCCCTCGCTTCCCGGCACCGTGACCATGTCGGCCTCGTCGGACAGAAGCAGCCGCTCCGGCGAGACGATATCGAAGGCGATTTTGTCGGTCATGTCAGGCCGCTTCGGCGGCGAGCTTCTGCGCCTTGGCGACCGCGTCCTCGATCGTGCCCACCATGTAGAACGCGGATTCCGGCAGGTGATCGAATTCGCCGTTCACGACAGCTTTGAAGCTGCGGATCGTGTCTTCGAGTTTCACGCTGATGCCCGACATGCCGGTGAAGACGGTCGCGGCATAGAAGGGCTGCGAGAGAAACCGCTCGATCTTGCGGGCGCGCGTGACGGTCAGCTTGTCCTCCTCGGACAATTCGTCCATGCCGAGAATGGCGATGATGTCCTGAAGTGACTTGTATCGCTGGAGAATCTGCTGCACCTGGCGTGCGACGTTATAATGCTCCTCGCCGACCACGCGCGGATCGAGCAGGCGCGAAGTGGAATCCAGCGGATCCACCGCCGGGAAGATCGCTTTTTCGAAGATAGCGCGCGACAGCACCGTGGTCGCGTCGAGATGGGCGAAAGAGGTCGCGGGCGCGGGATCGGTTAGATCATCGGCCGGCACGTAGATGGCCTGGACGGATGTGATCGAGCCCTTCGTCGTCGTCGTGATGCGTTCCTGCAGCGTGCCCATGTCGGTGGCGAGGGTCGGCTGATAGCCGACCGCCGAAGGAATGCGGCCGAGCAGCGCCGAGACCTCGGAGCCCGCCTGGGTGAAACGGAAAATGTTGTCGACGAAGAACAGGACGTCCTGGCCCAGGTCGCGGAAATATTCGGCGACCGTCAGGCCCGACAGGCCGACGCGGGCGCGGGCGCCTGGCGGCTCGTTCATCTGCCCATAGACGAGGGCGCATTTCGAGCCTTCGGTCGAACCAGATTTCGGGTCCTTGTTCACGCCCGACTCGATCATTTCGTGATAGAGGTCGTTGCCTTCGCGTGTTCGCTCGCCGACGCCCGCGAACACCGAAAAGCCACCGTGATTCTTGGCGACAGCGTTGATCAGTTCCTGGATGAGCACGGTCTTGCCGACTCCCGCGCCGCCGAACAGGCCGATTTTGCCGCCGCGCGCATAGGGCGCGAGCAGGTCGATCACCTTGATGCCCGTGACCAGCACCTGCGCTTCCGTCGACTGGTCGACGAAGGCGGGCGCTTCCTGGTGGATGGCGCGTCGTTCCGTCGCCTTCACGGGGCCGGCTTCGTCCACGGGCTCTCCGATCACGTTGATGATGCGGCCGAGAGTGCCGTCACCGACCGGCACGCTGATGGCGATGCCCGTGTCGCTCACGGACTGGCCGCGCACCAGACCCTCCGTCACGTCCATCGCCACGGTGCGAACCGTGGATTCGCCCAGATGTTGCGCCACTTCCAACACCAGCCGGTGGCCATGGTTATCGGTTTCGAGCGCGTTGAGAATGTTCGGCAAGTGACCGTCGAACTTCACGTCTACCACCGCTCCCATCACCTGGGTGACGCGGCCGATCCTGTTCGTTTCCGTCATCGCATTCATGGCATCTGCTCCGTCAGAGCGCTTCCGCGCCCGATATGATTTCAATCAGTTCCTTGGTGATCATCGCCTGGCGCGTGCGGTTGTATTGCAGGGTCAGATTGTCGATCACCTCTCCGGCGTTCCGCGTTGCCGAATCCATCGCCGCCATCTTGGCTCCGAACTCACCCGCGACATTTTCAAGCAACGCCCGGAAGATCTGCACATTCACGTTGCGCGGCAGAAGATCGGCGAGGATGGCCGCCTCGTCGGGCTCATATTCGTAGACATTGCCCTGCGGGCCGACGAGGGGTCCGGCTTCCTCTATCACCACCGGAATCAGCTGACGCAGGGTCGGCACCTGGCTGATCACCGATTTGAATTCCGAATAGACGATCGAACACACATCGAAGTCGCCCGCGGCAAACATGTCGAGCACGCGCCGGCCGATCGCCGCGGCGTTCGTGAAACCGATGCGTTTGACCTGGACGAACTCGACGGTGTCGATGATGCGCTTCGCATATTGGCGCTTGAGTTGGTCCCGGCCCTTGCGGCCGACGCAAAGAATTTTCACCTCCTTGCCGTTGCGTTCGAGCGCCTGGATGTGTTGACGCGCGCGGCGCACGATGTTGGTGTTAAACCCTCCGCACAATCCGCGATCGGCTGTCGCCACGATGACCAGATGGACTTGGTCCTTTCCGCTCCCGGCAAGGAGCGCGGGCGCGCCCGGGTTGTCTTTGAGCCCTCCCGCAAGGCTCGCGATCACTGCATTCATCTTTTCCGCATAGGGGCGCGCAGCCTCCGCCGCATCCTGCGCACGGCGCAGATTCGACGCGGCCACCATCTGCATGGCCTTGGTGATCTTGCGGATCGATTTGACGCTGGCGATCCGGTTACGGAAGGACTTCAGGCTTGGCATCAGGCGAAGCTTTTCACGAATTCTTCCAGAATCGTTTTGAGTTTTGCTTCGGCATCGGGCGTGAGCTGCTTCTGCGAGCGGATGCCGTCGAGAACATCCTTGTGCTTGCCGCGCATCAGCCGCAGCAGCTCGCTTTCGAATCGCTGCACGTCGGCGACGGCAAGCTTGTCGAGATAGCCCCTCACGCCGGCAAAGATCGAGATGACCTGCTCTTCGACCGGGATAGGGCTGAACTGCGGCTGCTTCAGAAGCTCGGTGAGCCGCGCGCCACGGTTGAGGAGGCGCTGGGTCGAGGCGTCCAGATCGGAGCCGAACTGCGCGAACGCCGCCATTTCACGGTATTGCGCGAGCTCGAGCTTGATCGATCCTGCTACCTGCTTCATCGCCTTGATCTGCGCCGAGGAGCCCACGCGTGAGACGGAGATGCCGACATTCACCGCGGGCCGGATGCCCTGGAAGAAGAGGTCGCTTTCGAGGAAGATCTGACCGTCGGTAATGGAGATGACGTTGGTCGGAATATAGGCCGACACGTCGTTCGCCTGCGTCTCAATGATGGGCAGCGCTGTCAGCGAGCCGCCGCCGTGCTCATCGTTCAATTTGGCCGCGCGTTCGAGCAGGCGAGAGTGGAGATAGAACACGTCGCCCGGATAGGCTTCGCGTCCCGGCGGCCGGCGCAGCAGGAGCGACATCTGCCTGTAAGCCACGGCCTGCTTCGACAGATCGTCATAGATGATGAGCGCATGCATGCCATTGTCGCGGAACCATTCGCCCATCGCGCAGCCGGCGAAGGGCGCAAGATATTGCAGCGGCGCAGGCTCGCTCGCGGTGGCGGCGACAACGATCGTGTAGTCCATTGCGCCCGCATCGCCGAGCGTCTTCACAATCTGCGCGACGGTCGAACGTTTCTGTCCGATCGCGACATAGATGCAGTAAAGCTTGATCTTCTCGTCGCCGCTCTGATTGACGTTGCGCTGGTTGATGATGGTGTCGATGGCAATCGCGGTCTTGCCGGTCTGCCGGTCGCCGATGATCAGCTCGCGCTGGCCGCGGCCGATCGGAATGAGGCTGTCGATCGCCTTCACTCCGGTCTGCACCGGTTCGCTCACGGAGCGGCGGGGGATGATGCCAGGAGCCTTGACGTCCACGCGCCGGCGCTCGGCGACGTTCTGGATGTCGCCTTTGCCGTCGATCGGATTGCCGAGAGCATCGACGACGCGGCCAAGAAGCCCCTTGCCCACCGGCACGTCGACGATGGCACCCGTGCGCTTGACGGTGTCGCCTTCCTTGATCCCGGCGTCGCTGCCGAAAATCACGACGCCAACATTGTCGGTCTCGAGATTGAGCGCCATGCCCTTGATGCCGCCCGGGAACTCGACGAGTTCGCCAGCCTGCACATTGTCGAGGCCGTACACGCGCGCGATGCCGTCACCGACGCTCAGCACCTGACCGACTTCGCTGACTTGCGCTTCGGCGCCGAAATTCTCGATTTCGCGCTTGAGGATCGCCGAGATTTCGGAAGGCTGAATCTTCATCTCAATGTCCTCTCATGACCGCGCGCAAGCCTTCGAGCTTGGTGCGCAGGGATGAATCGATCATGCGCGAGCCGATCTTCACAACAAGACCGCCCAGAAGTTCCGGTTCGACCCTGGCGATAAGCCGCGCGTCGCGGCCAAGTTTTGCCTTGAGCGTGCGCTTGAGTTCCGCGATCTCGCCATCGCTCAAGGGCCTCGCCGAGGTGACTTCGGCATCGATTTCACGTTTCTGACGGGCGAGCAGTACGTCAAAGGCGCGAATGATGTCGGTCAGAGCGAAGAGCCGGCGCTTTTTCGCCAAGGTCAGCACGAACCGTAATGTGAGCGGGGCCACATCGATGCGCCGCAAAACCGCTTCCATGCCCTGCCTTTGCTGGTGAGCGGAGAAGACCGGCGCCCTGACCAGCCTCATGAGATCTGGACTCTCCGCCAGGAGCGCCTTGAGCTGCAAAAGGTCGCGCGCCACGCTTTCGAGGCTGCGTTCTTCCATCGCCAGTTCGAACAGCGCCGTCGCGTACCGGCCCGCCAGTCCTGTATTTTGCGCGTCTTTGCCAGCCATGTCGTGTTTCTCGGCGCCGCCCTCGACAGGCGGCCCCGCCGGTAATTGTTTGAATCCGCAAGGGAATTACTCACGCAGGGAATCTCCCCGACGCCCGCGCGCGGTGCAGTTAGCATGGGGCCGGAACCGGCGCAACAATCTGGCGTGAGCAGTCTCAGAATTTGAGGGCTAAAGGAAAACCCCAATCAGAATCGCGGCAATTGGTGGGCTGGCGCAGGCCTCCACGAATTGCTGTATCCTCGGCGCCTAACCGATGAGGACGAAGTCTTATGAGAAGGTTGATGGTTTGCACGTCTTTGATGGCGGCCACTTTCGCGGCGCCGGCTTTGGCTGCGCTTGCCGTCGGCGCTGCGGCGCCGGATTTCTCGGCGCAGGCTTCGTTGGGAGGGAAGGAGTTCGACTTCTCCCTCGCCGACGCGCTCAAGAAAGGCCCGGTGGTCCTTTATTTCTATCCGGCGGCCTTCACGAAGGGCTGCACGATCGAGGCGCACGAATTCGCCGAGGCCACGTCGCAATTTGCGGCTCTCGGCGCAACCGTGATCGGCGTTTCGCACGATTCGATCGGGACGCTCGACAAATTCTCCGTCAGCGAGTGCCGGAGCAAATTTCCGGTTGCGGCCGATCCGGACGAGACGGTGATCAAATCCTATGACGCGGTTCTGGCGCAGAAACCGGAATACGCAAACCGCACCTCCTACGTGATCGCGCCCGATCACACAATCCTGATGACCTATACCGACCTCAATCCCGACAAGCATGTCGAGCTGACGCTTGCCGCGGTCAAGAAATGGCGCGACGCACAGGCTCAGAAATAGCCGTCGATGCTTGACGGGCGCGGCGCAGCCTGCCAAACGCGCCCGCCATGATCGAGATTACGCAGGAGATCGTTTTCGATGCGGCGCATTCTCTTGGTGCCGGCGCGCCGGAGAACCGTCGCGTCCATGGTCATTCTTTCTGTGTCGACGTGACGCTTCGCGGCGAGCCTGCGCCGGCGACCGGAATGTTGCGGGAGTTCGGCGAGGTCAAATCGGTGCTCGCGGCGATCGCGGAGGAGCTCGATCATCGCATGCTGAACGACGTGCCAGGACTTGGCGCGCCCACGCTCGAGAATCTGGCGCGCTTCATATTCGGACGAGCGAAAGAGAAGCTGCCCGAAGTTGCTCGCGTTCGAATCCGCCGGCCTTCCTGCGGCCAGTCCTGCCTCTATGAAGAGCCGTAACCGATGGCGCGGCAGACGAAGTTCACGCAGCTCGGCAAGCGGGTACCGGTTCCGCATTCGCCGCAGTCGGCCCATCTGGAAATGGTCGCGAACCCGCATCCGGATCAGGATTATGTTGTCCGCTTCGCGGCCCCGGAATTCACCACCCTTTGCCCGATCACTGGTCAACCGGATTTCGCGCATTTCGTTATCGATTACAGCCCCGCGCGGCAGCTCGTCGAGTCCAAGTCGCTCAAGCTGTTGCTGGCGAGCTTTCGCAATCACGTTGCGTTCCATGAGGACTGCACGCTCTTCATCGGCAAGCGCATCGTTGCGGCGATCCATCCGAAGTACCTACGCATCGCGGGATACTGGTATCCGCGCGGCGGCATTCCCATCGATGTGTTCTGGCAGACGGGAAAACTTCCGCGTGGCGTCTGGCTGCCCGATCCCGGCGTCGCACCTTATCGCGGACGGGGATGACGCCTATCTGCGCTCCGCTATTGCAGCCAGTTTCGCGCAGGGTTCGTAGCGGTGACAGGCGACGATGTGATCATTGACCATGCCAACTGCCAGCGCGAACGCATAAACGATCACCGGTCCGCAAAAATTGAATCCGTGGTCCTTCAGATCCTTCGATAGCGCCTCGCTCATTTTCGTCTTCGCGGGAACCTGGCCGGTTGTTCTGTAGCGGTTGATCCGCGGCCGGCCGTCTACATGTTTCCAGATGAAATGCGTGAAGCCGCCCTTGTCCTTCTCCATGATCTCCAGCCAGAGGCGCGCGCCTTTGATCGCCGCCTCGATTTTGGCGCGGCTGCGGATGATGCCCTCGTCCTGAAGCAGGCGGCCGACCTGCCTTTCGCCGAAGCGCGCAATCTTTTGTGGTTCGAAACCGGCGAAGGCGCGACGGAAATTCTCGCGCTTGCGCAGGATAGTGATCCACGACAATCCAGCCTGGAATCCGTCGAGGACTAGCTTCTCATAGAGCGCGCGGTCGTCGAATTCCGGAACTCCCCATTCCTCGTCGTGATAGGCGACGTAGAGCGGATCCTCGCCCGGCCAGGGGCAGCGGACCACGCCGGCGTTCACCGGCGTTTGGCTTTGCGCTTTACAGATTTCGCCGGGGATCGCCTGGATTTCGTTTTGGCCTTGGCTTTCACGCTGCGGCGCGCAGCCGGTTTGGCACGGGCTTTCGTACGTGGCGCCGCCTTCTTTTTCGCTACGACATGTAGCGTCGCCTCGACCTTGTTGCCGAACGGATCGCGCACAAAGGCGCCGTAATAGTCGGGACCGTAGTCGGGACGCGGGCCGGGTGCCCCGTCGTCGGTTCCACCACCGGCGAGAGCGGCCTTGTGGAACCGGTGCACGGCGTCCCGGCTGCGCGCCGAAAATCCGACATGCGCACCGTTGCCCGGACTTGGCGCGTCACGGTCGTGCGGAAGCTGGATCCAGAATTCCGAGATACCTTCGCCATAGGCGATCGCGTAGGGCAGGTATTGCGCGGTGCGCTTGTAACCAAGCGCGCCGAGAACGGCGTCATAAAACTCCGCCGCGCTCGCGACGTCGCGCACACCGACGGAAACATGATGAAGCATGCGTGCAGTCTCCTTGAAAGAAGGCGCACTCTTACCGTTTCGCCCGTCGCGTCAAGAAAAAAGCCATTGAGGTTTCAGGACGCGGACGGGAACGCCCCCTGCGTCCAGCGTAGCGCTTCCAGCACCTTCCAGACGATCGGTGCGGACAAGCGCGAATCCCCTTCCGTCATAGACCGATGTTATCGCGCCGATCTCGCTGCCGGCGGCCGTGATAGGCGTTCCTGCTTCGGGCAGAGAAGGAGCGCTGGATTCGACCGGCAGCAACTTCTTGCGCGCAGTCCCGCGATGCTTCATCCGCGCCGTCAATTCCTGTCCCACATAGCAGCCCTTGTCGAAGGACACTCCGTTCAGCTCTTCGAGGTCGGCGTCGAGCGCGAACATCCTGTCCTGTCCGAAATCCGGCCCCTCAGGCACGCCGAGGGCGAGACGATGATCGAGATAGGCCGATGCTGGCGATGCCGCGACGGCGGCATCCGTTCCCTCCACGATTGTGCGCCAGCCGAGCGCGGGAAGCCGCGGATCTCGCCACCAGCCTGTGGAGCCGTTTTCCCCATCCCATCGCGCCAGCACCGCAAGATCGTCGCGGCGTACGATGTCGACCTTCGCCCGCAGCCGATAGAGCGAGAGACGCTTCTGCAGCGTCTCCGCAGCTTCAGCCGCACAGTCGAGCAGCATTCCGCCCTTATCCGAATAGAGGAGAAAATCGAAAAGGATTTTGCCTTGGGGCGTGAGGAGCGCGGCATAAAGCGCGGAGCCAGACGCGAGCCTGCCGACGTCATTGGTGATCAACCCCTGCAGGAAATTTTGCGAATCCGCGCCCGAGACGGCAATGATCGCGCGATCCGTCAGAACGGAGGGGGAGCTCATGGCTCTTGAGGTAGTCGGTCGCCATGCGGTTGCCAAGCCACTATCGGCCGGGCGAAGCCTGCATGATGGCGCCCCGCAGATCGTCGAGCTGGCGCGTCGTGCGGACGATGTCGAAGGGCGAGGACTCCCACCCACGGCGCTGCAGCGCAAGGCGTTCCGTGTCGTTCGAAATCAGGCGTTCGAGCGCGCCAGCGATCGCATCCGGAGATATCGTATCAAGAAAGACCGCCCGTTCGACGCCAATCTCGGCGATGCCGCCATTGCGGCTGCAAATGAGGGCGCAGCCCTGTGCGAGAGCTTCGAGAGCGGTGCGGGGGAAGGGGTCGTCCCAGAGCGAGGGGACGACAGCGATGCTCGCGCCGCGCAGCGACGCGAGCACCTGATCGTGCGGCCTGAAACCTGTGAGCAGGATGCGATCGCACGCTGCCGCCGCGCGCGACACCTTCTGTTCGTATTCGCTCGCCGCTCCGGCAGTCCCGAACCAGTGTGCGCCGAGAATCTCCGCGCGCCATTGCGGATGCGCGGATAACACGCGCACAAGCGCCTGGACGAACTCAAGCACGCCTTTTTCGGGAACGACCCTGCCCACATAGAGGATCTTCCGCTCTTTTTCAGCCGGAAACTCCGAAGACCATTCGACGCCGGTATGGATTACGCGTGCCCTCTCGCCCCGAGGGTCGTCGATTCCGTCGAGGAAGCAGCGCCGGATAAAATCGCTCACGCAGACGATTGCGGTACACCGGCCAAGCAGCGAACACCGCTCACGGATCGAACGCGATCCGTCCATCCTGCGCGGGTCGTTGCCGAAATGCAGAGCGATGGGAATGTGCGTCAGCTGCCGCGCGAGTGGTTCGACCATGACGGGGCGGTTGTAGATTTCGACCAGGTCGGGCGGATTTCCTTTCACCATGTCGATATAGCGCCCCGCCATCGCGACGTTGCGGCCGCGCAGGGACCATCTCGAAACTTCAACGGGATGAAAACGGATTCCCGGAAAGGGCAGGATCACGGGCGATCCGAAGACCGTGATGCCCGCCTGCCAGCGGCTGGCAAGCGACGTCTCCAGAACGTTCAGGGCGAAGGCGCCCGCGCCGCCCGCTTCGAAGCGCTCCTTGGGGGCGAGGAGAAGATGCAGCTGCTTTGGACTCACGCGGGGTTGGCCGCTCACGCGCCGCTCGAAATCGGCCGGCCCTCGAGCACATTCTGCAGGGCCAATGCGAGGCGGCGTCCAATGGCTTCAAAGCTGTAGCTCCGCTCGGCCGCGGCGCGCGCCCCACGTCCCAGCTTTTCGCGCAACGCCGTATCTGCGACGATCCGTGCCAGTGCATCGGCAAGCGCCACCGGATCATGGGACGGGACGAACAGGGCGGTCTCGCCATCCATCAGGAGTTCGTTCGGCCCGTCGATGTCGCTCGCCACGATCGGTATTCCGCTTGCCATCGCATCCAGAACGGCAAGCGGCAAATCCTCCTGGAATGACGGCAGCACGAATATGTCGCCGCCCGCGAGGAAGTCGGCGACATTGTCTGTCCAGCCGGAAAGAAATATCCGGGACGCGAGACGCTCGCGATCGATCTGGCTTTGCAGTTTTCCGCGTTCCGGCCCGTCACCCGCAATCACGCAGGCGCAATCGACCGAGCGGGCAGCAAGAAGTCTCATCGCGTCGATGAGAACGCCGAAACCTTTTTTCTCGTGCAGTCGCCCGAGCGCCACGATTTTTGCCGGAGAGTGGCCGCGATAATCTTCCTTGGGATGCTGCGGAAGTCGCACGGCATTCGGGATGACGATGATGTCCTGCGCGGGAACACCGTCTTCGATGAGGGTGCGTCGGCGATGTTCCGCAGCGACCAGCACGCCCGCATAGGGAAAATCGTGATCGAAGCGGCGCTTCTGCACCATGGTGACGATGGGAATGCGCGCTCCAATCGAGCGTCCGAGGAGGCGATGCGCCTTGCGGCCGACGCACATCACGAGCTGCGGCGCCCGCTGGTGCACAATTCTGCGCGCGCCCGCGATGCTGAGCGGATCCCAATCGCTCAACGCCATCATCTCGTCGAATGCCAGGCCACGGTCGCGCGCGTAACGCGCGAGCGGACTTTTGCGGCGGACCAGCCCTCGCGCCGCCAGGCCAGCCAGCGGAAGCATTTCGATCTCGTCCAGGAACAACTTCTCGAGACCGCCATAGCCGGTACCGAGCATGCAGTTGAGAATCATCGCGGGAGCTGGGCTAAGGTGGCAGGTGGAAGCGGAAATAACACGACATCCGGCGGCGGCCCAAATGTTCGATCTCCTCATCTCCGGCGGAACGGTCGTCAGCCCCATGGGGACCGGGGGCGCCGATGTCGGAATTCGTGGCGGCAAGATTGCGGCGATTGGCAGCCTTTCGGGCGCGCCGGCCGCCGAAACCTACGGTGCGAGAGGGCTCCACGTCCTGCCGGGGGTCATCGACACGCAGGTGCATTTCCGCGAGCCCGGAAACGAGCACAAGGAGGATCTGGAGAGCGGAAGCCGGGGAGCGGTGCTCGGTGGGGTGACGGCGGTGTTCGAGATGCCCAACACGCATCCACCCACTACTACCAGGCTTGCGCTGAACGACAAGCTGGCCCGCGCGCGCGGCCGGATGCATTGCGACTATGCATTCTTCGTCGGCGCAACCCCGCAGAATATCGGCGCGCTGGGCGAACTCGAACGCGCGCCGGGAGTCGCGGGGGTCAAGGCGTTCCTGGGCTCGTCCACGGGCACGCTTCTGCTTGATGAGGACGAGGCGATCCTGGGGGCGCTGCGGGGAGGGCACCGGCGGATGGCGGTGCATTCCGAAGACGAAGCGCGGCTCAGGGAACGAAAGACGCTGGCGGAATCAGGCAAGCCGCAGACGCATCCGGTGTGGCGCGACGTGGAAACGGCGCGGCGCTCAACCGAGCGCGTCCTGGCGCTGGCGCGGCGCGCAGGGAGACGGCTGCACGTGCTGCATGTCACGACGGCCGAGGAATTGCCTCTTCTCGCCGGCGCGCGCGACATCGCCACGGCCGAGACCACTCCCCAGCATCTGACGCTCGCAGCGCCGGAATGCTATGAACGTCTGGGCACTTACGCGCAGATGAATCCGCCGATCCGCGACGCCACGCACCGCGACGCCTTGTGGCGGGCGGTGCGCGAAGGGTTGATCGACGTCATCGGCTCCGACCACGCGCCCCATACGCGCGCCGAGAAAGACAAGACCTATCCCGAAACCCCGTCGGGAATGCCGGGAGTGCAGACGCTGGTGACGATTCTTCTCGACCATGTGAATGCCGGGCGCTTGTCGTTATCGCGCTTTGTCGATCTCACGAGCGAAGGAGCAGCACGAATTTATGGCATCGCGGCCAAGGGCCGGATTGTCGAGGGTTATGACGCGGACTTCACCGTCGTCGATCTTCAGGCGAAGCGGCACATCGAGAATAGCTGGATTGCGTCAAAGAGCGGCTGGACGCCCTTCGACGGCATGGAAACGACGGGGTGGCCCGTTGCCACGATCATCCGTGGACAGATCGTCATGCGCGACGGTGCAGTTGTATTGCCCGGTAGGGGCGCTCCGGTACGATTTCTCGAAACACTCGCGCCTGTTACCTAGACAAAAAACTATTCCACGCGGAGGCGCGGAGGCGCGAAAAAATGGTTCACGATGAGACGGTGAGGAAAGAGTCGTGCGCAATAGTTCTCACTGTCTCACTGCCCCATTGTGATCTTTTTTCCTCCGCGCCTCCGCGTGCAAATCCTTTGGTTGGTAACGCGTGTGCCTAGTGCAGAGTAAATTCGGAGCCGGCGTGCTTCAGTTCCGTGGGCGAGATGAGGCCGCGCGCAGCAACGCGGACCGAATGCAGCTTGCCTTCGAGATTGCCGCGCCAGAAGCAGAGAAAGCGAGTGAGGATGGGAAATTTCGGCGCGATATCCAGCTCCTGCCAGATGTAGCTTTGGAGCACGGTCGGATGATCCGGCATGTGATAAAGAATTTCGGCGGTCGTCAGCCGATAGCCCTGCAGCGTCAACTCGAACTTGTGCATTTGTGAATCGCCTTTGCGTCTTTCGTTTCCTTGGCCTTTCTCGCTGCCAATGAAGGCACAGATTCGTAAGGAAAAAGTTTGGGTAACGGTTCCCTCCCTGTCCAGTCCGCCGGGAGAGGAACCCCTGTAAAAGGGCCGCTTCTTGACGGCGGGCGTTATTTTTGTGCCTTAGTGTTTCGCGCGCGACACGCCTGCCGTTCTGGCAGCAGTCACATTCCGGAAGTGCCAATGACAGACCGCTTCAGGGCTCTCCTGATTTCGAAAGACGGCGAAGGCCAGAAGGTCCACGACGCCGAACTTTCGACCGGCGATCTCATGGACGGCAACGTCATGATCGCCGTTTCGTATTCGACGATGAACTACAAGGACGCTCTCGCGCTGACCGGACGCGCGCCAGTCGTGCGCCGATTTCCGATGATCCCCGGAATCGATCTCGCGGGTACGGTCGCAACGTCGGAAGATTCTGCATTCCGTCCCGGCGACCGGGTGCTGATCAACGGCTTCGGACTGGGCGAAACGCACTATGGCGGCTACGCGCAACGGGCGCGCGTGAAAAGCGAATGGCTGTTGCCGATTCCGGGAGCTTTTTCCTTCGCCGAGGCAATGGCAATCGGCACGGCGGGCTACACGGCGATGCTTGCCGTTCTTGCACTTGAGGATACAGGTGTGAAACCGGAAAGTGGGCCCGTTGTGGTGACGGGCGCGGCCGGTGGTGTCGGTTCGGTTGCGGTCGCGCTGCTGTCGAAGCTCGGCTGGCGCGTGATCGCTTCTACCGGCCGCGTTGCGGAAGCGGCATATCTAAAAAATCTGGGCGCGCAGGAAATCATCTCGCGCAGCGAACATGGCGGGGAGCCGCGCATGCTCGCCAAGGAACGCTGGGCGGCCGCCATCGACAGTGTGGGTTCGAAGACACTGGCCAACGTCATCGCCGCCACGAGTTATGGCGGAGCTGTAGCGGCGTGCGGTCTTGCGGGAGGGATGGATTTGCCCACAAGCGTGGCGCCTTTCATTTTACGGGGCGTTTCGCTGCTCGGTATCGAATCTGTTAACATGAAAATGCCGCGAAGGCGGCAGGCATGGGACCGCCTTGCGCGCGATCTCGATCGGGAAAAGCTCGCCGCCATGACGCGCACGATCGAACTGCACGAAGTCCCCCGAGTCGCGGAAGATGTTCTTGAGGGCACGGTACGCGGCCGGCTTGTGGTCAAGGTTGCGCAATGAAAAACCTGCCGCTGGCTGCCCACCGCGCATGAACTTTCTGGTTCTCATCGTCACCGGTCTCGTTATCGGTTTCATCGTCGCGGCACCCATCGGGCCGGTGAATCTGATCTGCATCCGCCGCACACTCGCGTTCGGATCCTTGAACGGCTTTCTGTCCGGGCTTGGCGGCGCCGTGGGCGACGGCGTGTATGCGGCGATCGTCGGTTTCGGGCTGACCGCAATCAGCCAGTGGATCGAAGGCTATTCCCAGGCACTGCAGTTGGCAGGCGGCGCGCTGCTTCTGGGGTTCGGCGTCCACACCTATCTCGCCGATCCGTTGCGCGGAAAAGAAATCGGCTATCCCGCCGATCATGCACCGCGGAATTCCTCCCTCCTGCGCGCTTTTGCTTCGACCTTTGCCATCTCGATCACCAATCCGGCGACGCTTTTCGCGTTCGCGGCCCTCTTCACCGGATTCGGAGGAATCGTCGCGGGAGCGAGAGCGAGCCTTGCACAGGCGGGATTTGTCGTCAGCGGCGTGTTGTGCGGCTCGGCCCTGTGGTGGCTGACGCTCACCACCGTGGTCGGCTTTTTGCACGCCCGCATCGATGCGCGCGTGATGCGAATCATCACCCATGTGACGGGGATCATCGTCATTGTCTTCGGCGTTGGCATGCTCGGCCATGTGCTGCTCGGGCGGCTGCGGTGGTAGGTCGGCGCGGCCAACAGGCTTGTTCGGCACGGCTCGCGCAAACGGCGAACCGCCGAGAGAGGCAGTTGCGTTGACTCAATGGCGTTCCCACCTATGATGTGCCGCAACGTCACGGTCCGCCGAGAGGCGCGCCGCTGGCGGCGAGATCCCCCGCGGGAGAGATTCGTCGAAAGACGAGCGCCGAAGGAGCAACCGCCCCGGAAACTCTCAGGCAAAAGGACCGCGTGGGGAGATAAAACTCTGGAAAGCGGGATGGTGACGACGCCATCCTCACCGAAGGGGTAAGCCGGGTGTAAGGGTAGGCCCAACGCCGGCGAAATCTCTCAGGTCCGATGACAGAGGGGCGCGGGTTCCGGTCCGCCGGGCGCGCCGTTCCAACCTCTTGCCGGGCCGCCATGTCAGACTCGACCAACCAGAATCTCCGCCGAACGCCGCTCTATGCGCTTCATATCCAGTTGGGCGGCAAAATGGTGCCCTTCGCAGGCTATGAACTGCCGGTTCACTACCAGCCCGGCATCTTGAAAGAACATCTGCACGCGCGCGCGCAGGCCGGGCTGTTCGACGTCTCGCATATGGGGCAGGCGGCGCTTTCCGGCCATGACCCCGCAGCGGCGCTGGAATCGCTGACGCCTGCTGACGTGAGGGGGGTGAAGGACGGCCAACAGCGCTACGCACTTCTCCTGAATCCGGAAGGTGGCATCAAGGACGATTTCATGGTGGCGCGGCTTGACGGAGAATCGTCGCTGCACCTGGTGGTGAATGGCGCGACCAAGGAAGGCGATTTTGCCTATATCGCCGGGCAGCTGAAGGCCCGGGCAACCCTCACGCCCCATGCAGACCGCGCGCTGCTTGCGCTGCAAGGGCCTGCTTCGGAGAAGGTGCTTTCGCGCCACGCACCCGCCGCGAAGGACATGACCTTCATGAAGGTCGCGCGGATGGATGTCGCCGGAGCGCCCGCGATCGTCAGCCGCTCCGGCTATACAGGTGAGGACGGGTTTGAAATCTCCATCGCTGCCGGCGATGCGGAGCGTGTCGCCCGTACGTTGCTGAACGAGCCCGAAGCGCTGCCGATCGGGCTGGGGGCCCGTGATTCACTGCGGCTGGAAGCGGGCCTCTGCCTCTACGGGCATGACCTGAACGAAGACATCGATCCTGTCAGCGCGAATCTCGTCTGGTCCATCGGCAAACGACGGAAAGCCGACCGGGACTTTCCCGCAGCCGAGAAAATTCTGAAATTGCTTTCAGACGGTCCGCGCGAGAAGCGCATCGGCATGCGTCCCGAGGGCAGAGCGCCTGCGCGGGAAGGCGCGGCCATTGCAGACAAAACGGGCCGCATCATCGGACGGGTGACGAGCGGTGGTTTCGGCCCGAGCGCCAATGCGCCGGTGGCCATGGGTTACGTCGAGACGGCGTTCGCGGCGGACGGCACGGAGATCGACCTGGTCGTGCGCGGGAAGCCGCTCCCGGCGCGGGTGGCGCCGATGCCGTTCGTGCCGCATCGCTACAAGCGCGCGGAAACTGTTTCAAAAGCGGGGTGAGAAGAATGAGCGAAGTACGCTACACGGATCAGCACGAATGGGTGCGCATCGACGGCGACGTGGCAACCGTCGGCATCACCAAATATGCGGCGGCCCAGCTTGGCGATGTTGTTTTTGTAGAGCTGCCGGAGGCCGGCCGAAAGGTCGGGCAGGGCAGCGAGATTGCCGTCGTTGAGAGCGTGAAGGCGGCCAGCGAGGTTTACGCACCGGTCGGCGGTGAGATCAGCGAGTCCAATCCGGTGCTCGCCGCCGAACCGGCGAAAATCAATGCCGACCCCGAGGGCGAAGGCTGGTTCTTCCGCATGCGCCTCGCCGACAAATCCGAGCTCGGCAAGTTGATGTCCGAGGCTCAGTACACGGAATTCGTAAAGTCCCTCTAATCAAGAGTTTGGTGTTTCATGCAGCGAAAAGAATTTAACTCAGATGATGCGGAGGCAGCGCAGGGGACGCAGAGAAGAGATTGCGCGCCAAAGGCGCGCGATTACTTATCCCGCGTCCCCCGCGAAACCTCCGCGTCCTCTGCGTTAAATCTTTCTCAGTTTCGTCCCTCCTCACGTATCAGGTAACGGCCGATGCGCTATCTTCCGCTGACACAAGATGACCGGCGCGTGATGCTGGGCAGGATTGGTGCGCCGAACATCGACACGCTGTTCCGCGACGTGCCGAAGGAAGCTGTGGTGGGGCGCGAAGCATTCGCGCTGCCCGATCATCAGGGCGAACTCGAAGTCGAACGCGCACTTGCGCGCCTCGCCGCGAAAAACGTCGCAGCCGGCTCGGTGCCGTTCTTCTGCGGCGCGGGTGCCTATCGCCATCATGTCCCCGCTGCTGTCGATCATCTTATCCAGCGCTCGGAATTCCTCACCTCCTACACGCCCTACCAGCCGGAGATCGCGCAAGGCACGCTGCAGTACCTCTACGAATTCCAGACCCAGGTTGCGATGCTGACCGGCATGGAAGTGGCGAACGCTTCGCTCTATGACGGTTCGACTGCGACGTCCGAAGCAGTGCTGATGGCGCAGCGCCTCACGCGGCGGCCAAAGGCGATCCTTTCGGGCGGGTTGCATCCTCATTACGCCGGAACTGTCGAAACACTTGGCGCGCTGTCCGGCACTGTCGTGCGCGCGCCGCTGACGCCAGGTCGCGCGGAAGACCTCATCTCTCTGATCGACGCGGAGACGGCCTGCGTGGTCGTGCAGAGCCCGGACGTGTTTGGCCTTATCCGCGATCTGCGCCCCGTCGCGGAAGCCGCGCACGCCAAAGGCGCCCTCCTGATCGCGGTCGTGACCGAAATCGTGTCGCTCGGCCTGCTCGAATCGCCCGGCGCGATGGGCGCGGACATCGTGGCCGCGGAAGGCCAGTCGATTGGCAACGGCCTCAATTTCGGCGGCCCCTATGTCGGCCTCTTTGCGACCCGCGAGAAATTCGTCCGCCAGATGCCGGGGCGCCTGGCGGGCGAAACCGTGGACACAGAAGGCCGTCGCGGTTTCGTGCTCACGCTGTCCACGCGCGAGCAGCATATCCGCCGCGAAAAGGCGACGAGCAACATCTGCACGAATTCAGGCTTGTGCTGTCTCGCCTTCACGATTCATCTGGCACTGCTGGGCGAGGAGGGGTTTGTGCGCCTGGCGCGCGCCAACCACGCGCGCGCGGCCGCGCTGGCCGAGAAACTTGCCGCGGTTCCGGGCGTGTCACTGGTCACACAATCCTTCTTCAACGAATTCACCCTGAAACTTCCGAATGCCGCAGCGCAAATCGTCGATCATCTCGCCGAGCGCAACATTCTTAGCGGCGTTCCGGGGTCGCGCCTTCTGCCGCACGAGCCGGTCGCGCGCGATCTGCTGATCGTCGCGGCGACGGAAACAACCACTGACGAGGATGCCAAAGCGTTTGCGGATGCACTCGGGGAGTGCCTGTCATGACGATGAACGCAATCGGACGTCCCACTTCGACCGGCGCTGCTACCCCGCCGTCGCCGCCGACGATTTCGGGCGACCGTGGGCTCGACCATGAGGAGCCGCTGCTCTTCGAGCTCGGCCGCGCGGGCGTCAGTGGCGTCGATATTCCGCCTACGGAAATATCCGGCAGCCGTCTGGGCGATTTGCGCCGCAAAGGGGCGATCGGACTCCCCGGGCTGTCGGAACCGGAGATTGTCCGCCACTATGTGCGCCTGTCGCGCATGAACTATGCGATCGACGCGGGCCTCTATCCGCTCGGCTCGTGCACGATGAAGCACAATCCGCGTCTCAACGAGAAGATGGCGCGGCTCCCGGGTTTTGGCGATCTTCACCCACTGCAGCCGCAGCAGACCACACAGGGCGCGCTGGTGCTCATCGCCGAGTTGATGCGTTGGCTCACGACACTGACGGGCATGCCTGCGGTCGCGATGAGCCCGAAGGCTGGCGCCCATGGCGAATTGTGCGGGCTGCTTACCATTCGCGCAGCCGTCGCGGCGCGCGGCGAGAAACGTACGCGGGTTCTCGTGTCCTCGTCCGCGCACGGCACCAATCCGGCAACGGCGGCGCTCGCGGGATTTTCCGTGGACGAAGTCCCTGCGAAAGACGACGGCCATGTCGACGCCGATGCGCTTGAAAAGATGCTCGGGCCCGACGTCGCCGCCATCATGCTGACCAATCCCAACGCCTGCGGACTCTTCGAGAAGCGGGTGAAGGAAATCGCTGATGCTGTGCACAAGGCCGGCGCCTATTTCTATTGTGACGGCGCGAATTTCAACGCCATCGCCGGCCGCGTGCGGCCGGGAGACCTCGGCATCGATGCGATGCACATCAATCTGCACAAGACGTTTTCGACGCCGCATGGTGGCGGCGGCCCTGGATCAGGTCCGGTGGTGCTCTCCGTTGCGCTCGCACCGTTCGCACCGTTGCCGTTGCTCGTGCAGGACGGACACGGCTTCAGGCTGGTCGAGGATCGAGAGAACGTCCCACCGGGAGCGCGACCGTTCGGCCGCATGTGCGCCTTTCACGGACAGATGGGCATGTTCGTGCGCGCGCTCGCCTATATGCTGAGCCATGGCGCCGACGGAGTGCGTCAGGCGTCCGAAGACGCCGTGCTGGCGGCGAACTACATTCTTGCCTCGTTGAAGGACACGCTGAGCGCGCCGTTCGAAGGGCCGTGCATGCACGAGGCTTTGTTCGACGACTCGTTCCTGGAAGGAACGGGCGTCTCCACGCTTGATTTTGCCAAGGCGATGATCGACGAAGGCTATCATCCGATGACGATGTATTTCCCGCTGGTGGTGCACGGCGCGATGCTGATCGAGCCCACCGAGTCAGAATCGAAGGAAAGCCTCGACCGGTTCATCCACGTCATGCGCGCGCTCGCCGAGGAAGCGAAGGCCGGCCGGCTGGAACGCTTTGCCGGCGCGCCCCATCTGGCGCCGCGCCGCCGCCTCGACGAAACCCGCGCCGCACGCAAGCCCGTCCTGCGCTGGACGCCAAAAGTCCTGCCGCAAGCCGCGGAATAGAAGAACGTTCTACCAGACGCCGGGGAGAAGGCGGTAGCGCACGCGGCGGGTGTAATCCGCATACCCCTCAAGCTTCAGCTGCAATTCGCGATCTTCCATGGCGGTGAGGAACACGATCGCGCTCGCGAGCACCAAAACGCCCGCCAATCCGAGCCATGAACCCAGGAGCAGCGCGGTCGAGACGAAAAGGATGACGCCTGCCGCATAAAGCGGGTGACGAACAACCGCGTAAGGACCGGTGGAAATGATCTGCCTTCCGCGCTCGGTCCGCAAGCGCAGGGATCGCCAGAGAGACGTATTTTCCTCGAAGACGCGATAGATGGACGAGAGGGCCGCCGCGACCCCGACGCCGCCTGCGATCTGCAGCCAGTCGGGCATCCAGGACCAGTCGAAACGCACGGCGTCGAGCCCCATCAGCGCGAGCCATCCGGGGAAGAGGACGGTGAACAGAACCTTGAAAATCCCATCCCAGGGCAGCTCCGCGCGAAGGATTGGCCAGCGCAGTGAACTTTTCAGGATTGCCGGATCGTGCCGAGCGACCATGCGGGTGATCAGAAACGCCACGACGAGAGAGACACCGACGAACGCCCACGCCGGCGGCCAGCTCAAAGTGCCCGCCGCGCCGAACAGCACCACGGCGATCGCCGCCTCGATTCCCAGCGCAACCCAGAACTTTGCCGACATGCGCCCCATCCTTTCTGGCTCTAGTTTAGAACGCCGGAGTGGAAAATTCGAATCACTTCCGGTACCGGCACAAAAAATTGAACGTCAAGCCATGCCGGCCGTGAAAACAATTAACATACGAGAGAATTTGCCGCCCTTTCGGAGCCGTACGCGCAAGAATCGGGTCGCTCGGGCCGCGCGAATGCCTGAACTTCGTGCCGCAAACGCCTGGGAGGGCCGTCATGCAATTCGATTCAGCGGACTCGACGCCGCACAATTTGCTCCTTTGTTCGCGCTCGGCGACGAGGAACTTGCATCCGCCGGTATCCGCCGTGTCGTCGCCGACAGCAAGCGTGGCTTTCCCTGCCGGGTGACGCTCGAGGACGCCGAGCCCGGAGAGCGCCTTCTTTTTTTGGCCTTCGAACACCAGCCCGCGCACACGCCCTGTCGCGTGGGCGGCCCGATCTTCGTCCGTGAGAATGCGCGGGAGACGTTTGATTGCGCAGGCGCGAGTCCCATGGTTCTCTCTGGCCGCACGCTGTCCGTGCGTGCCTATGCGCAAAATGGAATGATGGTTGATGCCGACGTCGCGGAGGGCGACCCGCTTAAACCATTGCTCGAACGGCTATTCGGCTGTTGCGAAACCGCCTACGCCCACATCCATTTCGCCAAGCGCGGCTGCTACGCCTGCCGAGTTGAGCGTGAGGATACCGGGCGTCGATGCGCTTCTGGTTTCACTCTCCGGAACGCTGCCGCTAATCAATAGCCTTATCGACGAGACCTGGGCCAAGACCAACATGATGCGCACCCACGGCTGGTGCGCCAGAGGGGAAAGGCTGCTCGCCAAAGCGCCCTATGGTCACTGGCGGACAATGACCTTCCTTGCCGCCCTGCGCTGCGATCGAGTCGATGCGCCTTGCGTCATCGACGGCCCCATCAATGGCAGCAGCTTTCTTGCCTATGTCGAGCAGATTCTGGCGCCCACTTTGCAACCAGGCGATGTCGTCATCATCGACAATCTCGCCAGCCACAAAAGCCGGGCGGTGGAAAAGGCCATTCGCGCAACCGGCGCTCGACTGCTGTTCCTGCCGCCCTATTCGCCCGATCTCAATCCCATC